>Ga0123352_10005849_pt1 | contig 18664 bp, 14 predicted proteins | sample TergutLab28metaG_FD_89700 | JGI IMG/M metagenome (GOLD analysis project Ga0123352, IMG submission 89700) | Labiotermes labralis P1 segment gut microbial communities from Petit-Saut dam, French Guiana - Lab288 P1 | ecosystem: Host-associated > Arthropoda: Insects > Digestive system > Gut ... | reverse complement strand
CTTTTTGTGCCCCACACAACACAACCCCCTGGGGGGGCACCCCCCCCCCCCCCCCCCACATACAACCATACTGTATGTGTTCATGGAACTACCAGTAAGTATGGCTTGTATTTATGGTTTTACATGTCCGTTAAAGGGTTCCAACACCAGAACCTGCCGCTGTCTCAGGACCACCCCTGGCCTTCCATTCCACGCTGCTGCCAACCAATACATCATAAGTTAATTGGTCATCCAAAATTGAGGTTGGCACCTGACAATGACCTCTCTATGCAGCTGCTCTTACACACTGTCTGTTAATCTAGACTCACGTATGTTGGCAACTTGCAATCATCTGTCAATACTACCAACATTACAGTTACTTGTATCTTTTCATTTCCTGAGGTTTTAATCGTCACAAATTTGCCCTGTTGTCATCGACGATACAATTCAACAACATATCAAAGTACAAAAGTATTTAAAGGCCAATTCAAGTTTGGCTCAGGATCTAATTTTCACTCTTCAAAGTCCAATCATATGTTCCTTAATATCAACATGCTTTTCCTTGATGCCTGTTAGCAATGTGTGCCAAACTGAAGTGCTACAAAGACAGAACCTGTTCCCCCACGTCATATACACACACACCAAACCGCACTGGCCTTGAAATGATGCTGCATGAAGCTGTGTGACATGGTGAGTTCCTCTGCTCTAAATCTTACTACCTCACATGCAACTGGCATTACAGTTTTTCTTTTCAAGTGCAGAAACTGAACAATTTCCTGTTCTAATACTGGGAAATGTCAACCCTTGGGGCCAGTGAAAGATTTTCAGGTGGAGTTCACCTTCTTAAGGTTCTGCTTTCATTGCCTCCACCTTCAAAGTTTGCTTCCACAACACTGAACTTTCTTGCTGCAACGTAATTATTCAGCGTCTTCGCACAGTCAATCAACGTTAGTTTAAATCTGGCACCTTAACGTTGCCTCAGCCCATCTGGTGTACAGGTGCAGCCCTCTGCTCTATGCAGCCTTACACTTTTACTGCAATAATGAACAACTTGCAATGATCGTGGATCAGAATTAGCACCATTACAGCATGCTATGTTCCCCCTCTCATCTACTTGTGTCAATTTGCAAATACGGGCCTTGGTTTGGCTTGGCACAGTTCAGTTTCGCACTCTGTACATGGATTTAAGATAACACCACATATTTAAGCACCGAATTTAACCTTTAAGCAGTGTCCATCCTATACACATGATGAAAGAAGGAGAGGACCCCAAGAAATGCATTTTCCTATGTTTGGAAAAACAAGGATACTAACTGCATTTATAAGACATGCTGCATAAAATCTGTTTTCTCCTCCATAAAATGTCACATATTTCATAACATTATCTGTAGTTGTCCACATACCATTCATACTTTACATAAAAGTGTAGTAAAATTTAAATGTCCAACCCTGGTGGTGGCTAAAGGTAAAGAAAACAACTCATCTTGCATTCCGGTAAATTCAGTAACACCTCTTCACTTTTCTTGTTGATAGACAGGTTAGAACAGGGTGTATACATTTTTCTGAGACACCCTGCAAACGTAACTGAGCGGTAAGTAGAATGCGTATGTGTATGGGTGGTATCACACTGGCATAACTGCAGAATAAACTTAAATACAACTGACCAGTAGGTACGATACGTTTGTGTGACTGGGTGACAAGACACAAGCATGACTGTACAATAAATGGTCTTGCTCACCTCCCTGAATTCCCACCAGAGGAATGAAATGGTTTCTCGCAGAGCTGCTCCATGCAAGACACAGTGGCAAGTTGAGCTCTTTGGACTTACCCTTGCAATCGTTTGGGCTTACAAGAGCTGGTAAAAATACAGCTGAAACAAGATACAAAATCACCCAGTGAAACTAAACATGACCACACAGAATATGTGTCTTCAAGACACAGCTCTTCTGGGATGTGACACAGTGTTGCAGGCTCTATAGTTCATGACATCTCAAAGGATCTAGCGCCTACAATACGCTAGTAACTCCACATCCGACACCATGTCACGTCCCAGAACGGAACTTTCAGTGACACCAGTATGACAGCAGGACTCTACATAAACACTGACAGATTTCTGCCAGACTAAATTATGTCACATTCTACAAGACTCTATCTTTTACAGTCACTAGTGTCACTGTCTCAAGTTTCACGTCTTCTAGGATATGACACTCATCCCGACCAGAGAGCCACCCATACAGAGTGAAAAATACCAGTGTCGCATAGATACACAAAGTTCTCCTGATGATGGGCACATAATTGCCCAAAACATGTACAGAAGTTGAAATAAATATACTAAGAAATAGTGTGCATCTAGTTGGCTTCATTTGAAAAAGAAAATGACACATCTTGCTGGGCACACTGTTCCCAGCATTCTGAAGGACAAAGAACCTCCATGTTCACAGCCAAGCAGTCCATTCTTCTTGGACTGTCTGACCCTAAGGATGAAGATGCTACAGCCTGTCGAAATGCTGGGAACTGCCAGCCCAAACACACAGGTTCATATCCATGAAGAAGTGTTTCTTCAGCAACACTGCTTTCTGAACCTCATGTCCTACGAAAGTGTATACTTATTAGCATCACCCAGTTATCGCACGTGAATCACCGGTACCTGAATAATCTCCAGAACAAGTCATGCCTGCTGCACAGTCAAGCAGGATTATAGGGCGTTTCAGAATATTAGCCAGTCCAAAAACGTGAATGTTACGAAGGCCCAGGATTTCTCCCTTCGACTCGTCCGGCACATAATCAGGATCGCACTCTTCGATGATGATGTCCCACTCCGATGCATTGATGAAGCCTTGCAGCATTTCCTTGCATAAACACACAACAGTTTCTAAGTTTCCAAGCTCTTAAGGTGACTGATGTTCAAAAGATGGCCATATTTTGGGTTTTTACACCACATAGTGGGCTCTGGCGTGATGTTTCAGGGTGGATGCTGAATTCATGCAAAGGGGGAGATGAAAAGGAGGAGTAGGGGAGGGTGGATGGGAAGGGGAGAAAGGGAGGGGGAGTAGGGGAGGGAGGATGAGGGGCAGTGAGGGGGAGGGGGAGAAGAGGAGGAGAAAGAAAAGGAGGAGGAGAAGAAGAGGAGGAGGAGACATTGGCTATGTAGGAATCTCTGAGGGGATTTGGCCAAACACAGTCCTATTCATTCATTTAAAATACCAACAAATGCGCTTTGTATTTAAAATATTATAAAACCTCACTTGGTAAAAAAAACACTTTAAAAACATTCATAGGTCTCCAACATGTTTCGGTTGTTAACTTCCAACCATCATCAGGGAGCGACAAGAACACATAAGTAACTTTAGCAGAACCTTGTGGCTCCCTGATGACGGTTGGAAGTTAACAACCGAAACATGTTGGAGACCTATGAATGTTTTTAAAGTGTTTTTTTTACCAAGTGAGGTTTTATAATATTTTAAATACAAAGTGCATTTGTTTGGTATTTTAAATGAATGTATATTGATACAACATGCACTGTGAAAGACTAAAAAAAAAAAAAAGAGAACTGTCCTATTCCTTCTGCCCCATTCTGTAGCAGTATCTCTGCCATGCCTGCTGTACTCAGTGCCCAGTGTCAATGTTTCTACGCAACCTAACAGCACAGAACATTGGCCACAGAAACAGCATAGTCACTCCAATACACAAGTTTCATATACATGCCACAGTTTCCAGGAGTCTTTAGAGAGATTCACTGGTGTAAATATTGACGGCTGACAGAAGGCAAAGTGCTCACATTAGCAGTGAGATACAGCGTAGGGCATTCGTCAGTTTTGTGCAAACGTAATCTGCAAGAGAGAGGCTAGCGGTGAGTCGGTCGCTTGCATGCTGATAATGACGCTGGACTGGCAGACCAAACAAAACAAATTCCCTGCCCTTACCGCCCTTCACCGGCTCCGCCAAGTTCTTCACCGCACTGAAACAAATGATCTACAAAAAAAATTGACGTTATTTGTTTTAAGAATTCTGATTTCTCCTCTTCCTACTTTTGACTTGCTGCACGTGAATACGAATTCTCTCAACATGCACATGCAGCATCCACTCACAGAAGTCTTCCTTTCCATGAATAATGGACAGTGGAAAATTGAAAATCCAAACCAGGAACAGCAGTAGACTGCACAACCAGATACGCACAACAGAACGAGTCTGTAACGCACAGTAAAATGCGTGGTCCAAAACTCTGTATACCTTGTATGTGTTTTTGTTCTCATGAATATGCCTCTTTAGATGGGAGCGCAAGGGATGCCAAAACAATTCTCGACCCACAAGAGCTCTTGACACAGCATGTACAAGGCAGTGGCCATCGGCATCGGCATGTATTGGAACCAGCACTTTCCTGTAACAGCCAAGAAACACACAATGGGATTATATGTAAGACCGACCAGTCACAGACCAGCAGTGAATAGCACATTAACGATACATTACGCATAGAAAATATGCAGTACCTCCTTAACTACAAGAATAAGTGTTTACATATTGCTAGTATTTGGCCAAGTCAACTATATTTTGACCTTGTAATTTCACATCTCCTACTGTCCGACAACCAAGAGAAAATCCCAGAATAGAGAAAAGAGGGGGTTTGGTGTGGTGTGGGGGGCATGTTAACATTAGTGTGCACAAGGGGGCTGCTATCAGTTGCAGCATCTAGTGTCAATTAGTTACACACCACGTAATTTGCACACGCAACTTATCACACCTGTAGCACGGAGTTTCTTCTGACTGGCTCCATCTTGCCTCTCTTCTCTTCTGAAGATCGAGGCACTATTCCTCCAAAATACTTGTAACCTCCTGCCACAATACACTGTGTCACAGCACAGAACTCCACAACAGGAATACCAACTGTCATACACCAACTCTCAAGCTTATCTCTCCTTGCAATACTTGAGGTTCTGACAGCAGTGTTGCTGACCATTCCAGTGTTCAGGCATGTAACACTGTGCTGCTGACCATTTCAGTGTTCAGGCATGTAACACTGTGTTGCTGACCATTCCAGTGTTCAGGCATGTAACACTGTGCTACTGACGATTTCAGTGTTCAGGCATGTAACATTGTGTTGCTGACCATTCCAGTGTTCAGGCATGCAACACTGTGTTGTTGAACATTCCAGTGTTCAGGCGTGTAACACTGTGTTGTTGAACATTCCAGTGTTCAGGCATGTAACACTGTGTTGCTGACCATTCCAGTGTTCAGGCATGTAACACTGTTGTTGAACATTCCGGTGTTCAGGCATGTAACACTGTGATGCTGAATATTCCAGTGTTCAGGCATGTAACACCATGTTGCTTACCATTCCAGTGTTCAGGCATGTAACACTGTGTTGTTGGGCGAGCAGTTGCCAGAATTTCAAACAATCACGGTGCCTACATCTTCAGTGTCCGGCAGCCCAAGATCCTTGAAATTCCCACAAACTACTCGCCCAACAACGCTACATCATATCCCACAAAACTACAATCTGCAGGAGCACCACTGTGATAATATCAAATCTTGCATTCTGAAATGATGAAAGCTAAAATACGCGAAGACAGGGCACAAAGTAACAATACACACACCAAAATGGACAGTTCCTAAGTAACTTCTACAGCATGTGACATGAAGACTGTCCCAGTACTAACCTGCCTCCATTGGCCTCTTCAATATCCCTCAGTGTTTCCGCTAAGTAACTGAGGCTCCCTGTTTGATCTCGGCCGTAACCAAGAACACCGAGATGCTCGGGACTAAGAAGGAAACTGCGGTCACTCAGCATGCCACAATCGAATGTAGCTCTGCAATCAACATGTGCGTGCAGTAATTCTGGTTTATACTCTGTGCAATAACACACTCGGCTTCAGGACAAATAAAAACTCTGCTTTCACACACGTGCACATGCACGTAGTACGTTCAATAATTAAGGTTCTGTATGCCACAAAGTTGGGCCAGGTAGCGTAGTCGGGATAACGACTGGCTACAGGCTGGACGGTCTGGGGATCGAATCCCAGTGGGGGCGAGATTTTCCACACCTGTCCAGACTGGCCCTGTGGCCCACCCAGCCTCCTGTACAGTGGGTACTGTGTCTTTCCTGGGGGTAAAGAGCGGCCGGGGCATGACACTGACCCCTCACCCCCTTCTAGTGCCGTGGTCAAGAAAGAGTGAAGCTACACCTCTACTCCCCTATGGGCCGTACAGCCTGTACAGAGCCTCAGTGCCTGTACAAGGGTGCACTTTATCTTTAACCTTATGCCACAAAGGGGGCACACAGTGGCGCAGTTGGTTGATGCACTGCGCTACAAGCCAGAAGGTCATGGATTCGATTCCCAATGGTGTCAATGGAATTTTCTATTGACACAATCCTTCCGGCTGCACTATGGCCCTGGGGTCAACTCAGCCTCTAACAGAAATGAGTACCAGGAATATATCCTGTGGGGTAAAGGCAGCCAGTGTGTAGGGCTGACAACCCTGCCACCTTCATGTGCCGACTGTCTTGAAATCTGCGAGCCCCAACCTCCTGGAACCCTAAGGGCCTGTCAGGGGGATTGCTTTTATGCCACAAAAATGAAACAAAATGTCACTGCAATGTTGAATGCGGTTTACTCCCTGTGGTATCATTATTTGTAAACACTGATGCAGCAACTCACCTTGGCAGGATAAGCAGCAGTATGTCACAACAGCGATCGGGCTTCTGCATTTCCAGCGACCCACAAATGGTCACTTCTACTTCCTCATTATTGTGGACTTTGCAACCTCTGGAGCACTCCTTCAGTGGCCCACAATTTTTAAACCCGTGCCAACATGGGACAGAAGCATCGATGTGCTCGAGGATTGTGTTGGAAAACAGCGATATGTCAGCCACATGAATGACCCACACTGTACATTGCAATGACTTCCCATTTCAACTTTATGGCATACAGAACTGTATTTAGTACAATGCCCTAATATGGGCAACACCCAAATGCATACAATCAAAAAGGACAGTAGACAAAGAAAACAGTTCCATTTATTAAATAATGTAATAAAATACAGTCCAATACAATCTTATTTCAATATTAAGCTACGAGTTTCCACCTTTTCAGAGCCATCTTCAGGCTGCACACAGAAGTATACACAGCGCAATGCCACAAAAGATGTCTTTTGCTGCAATGCAAAAATATATATATATGTACTCTTGTGTGCAGCCTGAAGATGGCTCTGAAAAGCTGAGAAATGTAGCTGAAAGTTGTTAATTCATAAAATATTGAAATAAAATTGCATTAGACTATACTTTATTACTACTTAATAAAGAAAAACACAATGGTGATGTCTTGCCTTAAAACTATAGAAAACAATTGCACGTAAACTGGAAGTTCCGTTGGATGGTGCACACAGTACATACAGAAAGTTAAATGTACGTAACATATGGGCTCAACACATGTGACAACCAAACCCATTATATAAACATATTTTGAAGCTTTACTTACTTGTTGGTCAACTCTGACAGCGGTTTTGCTTTATGCGTATTCCTGTCCATTCCATGAGAAGTGAGCAAAGGCGACAACAGCTTGCAATGGTAATTTGATAAACCACTGACTTTTACCTGCAGAGGGTATAAAATATTAGGCCTATATGCTTGCACACAAAAAAAGTTACAGATCCATTTATGGTACACGTCCCCCATTTATGATACACGTCCCCCATTTACGGTGCACATCCCCCATTTATGGTACACGCCCCCCATTTAAGGTACACGCCCCCCATTTACAGTGCACATCCCCCATTTACGGTACGCGTCCCCCATTTACGGTACACATCCCCCATTTAAGGTACACGTCCCCCATTTATGGTGCACGCCCCCTATTTAAGGTACATGTCCCCCATTTACAGTACACATTCCCCATTTAACAACTGTCAGTTCTTACAATTTATCAAGTCACAATTCACAACAAATGTTCATACTGTCTGTCCACCACCAGAATCAATGCATATATGGACATGCATGATCACAAACTGTCACACCGTTTCAAATGTCGATGGTGGTTGCAACAGGTTCGACAGTCATGAAAAATGCATTAGTGATGTGTCTTATGTCCATGTGGCACTGATTGTACTACAGTTTTTAAGTGTCCCCAGAGATAAAAAAAAACTTTACAAGACAGAACTCTACATGTTGATGGGCTGTACCTTGAAAACCGGGTGTTTGTTCACATATACTGATAAAAACTGTTTGGTATTTAAAAGCCACCAAATCAATCGTGAAGTATGTTCAAACATTTTAGATACTGTGTACAAGCTACAATGGTTTCAATATATATATGTCTGTGTGTGTGTGTGTGTGTGTGTGTGTGTATATATATATGTGTGTGTGTGTGTGTATGTATGTGTGTGTGGTACAATTTGACACACATTTAAAACAAGTAAGGTAACATTATGGAATGTCTGTAAAATTATGGTGGTACCAATACTCCCGCATGTGTGTGAGAATTTGATTGTAACAAAACTGTATGACAGAGGAGCCGAGATGGCAAACATATTTTTGAAGATGAGTGCACAACATACACCGCATGACCATAAATGAAATGAAGAAATATGGAAAGAATAAATTGTGTCTAATTTAAATAAAGCGCTTATAAATGACAGATGCATGTGAATGCAGTATTCAGTCATAACGAACAGTACATACTGTCCACAGTCAGTGTAGGAACACTTTCCATCCAGCAAAATAAATGTACGATGATGAAGGAAACGATGGACAAATCACCACCCATGAATATACAAAAAGCATGGAATGGCTTAAAGCCTACCGCTGATGACTTAACATGTGAAATGAAGCTGGTACAGCAGCCCACAGCTGTAATGTTCACACTACAGCAGGCATGTGACAGTTACAGTAACATTACAAAAGGAGAATGGCACAGCAGTACACAGCTGTGATGTTCACACTACAGCAGGCATGTGGCAGTTACAGTAATGTTACAAAATGAGAATGGCACAGCAGTACACAGCTGTAATGTTCACACTACAACAGGCATGTGGCAGTTACAGTAACATTACAAAATGAGAATGGCACAGCAGTACACAGCTGTAATGTTCACACTACAGCAGGCATGTGGCAGTTACAGTAATGTTACAAACAAGCAATACAGCAGCAGCGGAATGTCATTCTACTTCCTTTTTGGGGCACTACAAACACTCCCACTGGCACTTTCACCATTAAATAACCCATCAATGATGTTAGAGTTGAAATGCCAATTACTGTTCAGAACGGTGGAGTTGCAAATTGAAAGTTCACTCAAATGCTCTCTAGTGCAATGTGCACAGAAGCCGGTCACATGTGAGGAATGAAAATTCAATAAAGTACACAGAAGTCAGAAGTGAAGAGGAACAACTGAATGCTTGTCACATGATCCACATGTAAAAGAAAACACATTGCTTAAACAGTTGTCATGTATAACCAATCTTTATGTGCATGTGTGCATACACATGCACATACATACACACACAAAACAAGGTGTAAATGCAATAAAGTTCCAAAAAATCTCTTCACAGAACAAAAATCTAGAAACAATGCAATGAAACTACCAAATTAAGGATTCTGCAGTGGACACAGACACCAACTTTTCAACACATTTCCCTGCACCACTACAGCAGAACTGAAACCGCAGGATGAACCATACGGAAGGGAAAGGAGTTCTGTGACTATAAATGTCTGTTCTATTGGATTCTGACTGCTGCTGACTATAATCATGTTTATAAATTCAAAATTTATATTAATTAAGACCAAATAATGGTTATCTGTTGGGATTTTACACTATATACTGATAAAATGTGACGATGTTTCAGAGAACCACACAGCCATCATCTGCATGGTGACTGAATTGGTTCAGGTAAATTGTGACATGATGAGGTGGAAGAAAAGTGCCATTTATATCAAGGAATTTACTGATGCAATTTGGCCAATCACAGATATGAAGTGTGGAAGAATGGAATGAACCTTTCCTAAGCCAATGGAAAATGCAAATTCCAGACGCAGGCGTTATCAGGACCTTAATCAGTGAACTTGGTGAAGATAAAGTCTGCTGTGACATAAACAGTGGCCAATGGAAGATGTAAATTCCAGACACAAGGCCTTATCAGGGCCTCAATCAGTGAGATAAGAGAACATAAATTCTGCTGTGTCATAAACAGTGGTCAGTAACATACTTCCTGTTCATGTGAGTGTCAGTAAGTTATGTGTTTCCTCAGAAGAACAAGACTATATCGTTCATGAAGAAAGCCTCTTGTCTTCCTACAGTCAAGGAATGGAACAGCAGCTACCACACAACCATTTCAGCATCAACCAAAACCCATTAACTTACCCTGAAGCTTCAGGAAGTATATTACTCCAGAAATTCAATACATTTAACAACTACACAACGCAGCAATCTAAGAGTAAGTCATCATTTAAACAAGAAACCTTCCATGGAAACCTGAAAACTCATAACTTACCAAATCTACACTTTTCTTCATGTTTGCATTGTCTGCCAGAAGGAGGCTTCTCAGAACATTTTTGATACCAAGGTCTGGGTCTTGCATCTGCTTAACATCCTTAACGTCTGATGCCTCATGACGTTGCCCACAGCCATGACACTCAACATATTTATTTTTTGATGTGAAAATGAGCACAGCATTACACCCATCATCTGGGCAAGTTGCTAACAAGACTGGTACCATTCTTGTACCTGGCACAGTAGACATTATTACTACCTGAAATTCAAAACAAAATTTTGATCAACTTACGCTAGAACTAAATGCAGCAGCTCGGCATTACAAAGATCTCTAACAAGAAGCAAATATTTGGGCCTCCAGTATCACCCACATGGACAAACCATCCCTTTTAAAATGTTTTCTTCCCTAAGGCATTAACAGTGCTCAGTCCAAGCACAAAAATCTTGTACAATGTGATACTGTGGTGAGTGAGAGATTTCCAGTATTTCAAAGCATCACATCACTGATGTCTTTGAAACTGCAGGGACTGATCAACCAGTGACACCCTATCACATCCAGGGAAAGTTGAATTCTCACAACACCAATGTGAATCTCACACTGCTTGGTCCACTGGAAAACTTTGTAAGAAGGAAATGTAGTGCTGCCACCAAGCATAAAGTTTAGTGACACTGTCTGTATTATTAAGAATATACAACATCACTGAAACGTGAATGAACAAGTACAAAGCATTGGTTGAAAGATGTTGATAGAGGAAAACTTCAGTACTTCAAAAAAAACCTGTCCCAGTGCAACTTTCTAAACCACAAATCCGACGAAGCCTGAGAATGAACCTGGATCTCTGTAATAGGGGACAGGCAACAAACCATCTGATGCAAGGCATGGCTTGCTTATATCAAAGCAAGCAGGTGAACCTACTCTGGTTATTAAACATATTCTATATCAGCATGTGAATGCATAATGTTACCATTGCCAATAATTCACAAGAACACACTGGGTCTGTCATGTGAGAAGAGGGAACTTGAAAACAACCTGATACAGCTGTGCACAAGTTCAATGACATCTGTACTGACAAAGGCAACACTTTGTCAACTGAAACTCTACAACAGTGTGACACGCGGACAATTAAGGTTCAGACAGAAGAAAGCAGCAAAATATTTTCAGGATAAACTTCTTGGGATGACGCCTCTGGCAGGTGTTCGAAATCAGCCGACATTTCACAGACAACCTCAGGCACTATCATTGGGTTTCTGATATAAACACCCAGTCCACCCACATTATATAGCTGTATCAGGCCCAGTGTCAAGTCATATCAAAACCCTGATCATGGAGATGCGAACAGTTGCTCGCATTCACCAGCTGTGGGCAAGCCCTAAAACATTTTAATGAATTCTGTTGCTGTGTAAGCTTCGAGACACAAAATGTGCTGTCAACAGCAGTAATAACAACACAAATCCAACCACAAATAGCACAATATCAATTTAATTCCAGTACAAAAGGGGAAATATGCTACCTGCTGCACATTCTGCAGGACATATGCCTGAATTCTGATGGTTTGTGGGAAGTATCTGGTGCTGAGAGGACTGTCGCTGTTAAAACTGTGGCTGAGTGGACCACTAAAAACATGACTGTGACAGGGCTGTCACTGTTAAAGTGTTCAAAGAACACCTGCTGTTTTTACGTAAGCTATTCATCCTATACAGAACATATATAATTATTCAATTAAATATTCTCAGGCCATCATCTGCATCAGATGGTTGAATGTCAAGCAAACCATTTTTCAAGGATTATCTCTGTCCTCGTTATCAGAGAAATACCTCTGAAATCTGTCATGATTTGCCTGCCCATTATACCTGGTGATAAGACAAGATGGTTAGTGGGTGGATTATGGTTGGTGGGTGGAGTCAAGTACCTGCTCTGCTCAATCCTTCATCTACCACAGCAGTTACATCAATTACATATATGTAACTGATGTACCTGCTGAAGGTTTTCCTCAGTTACAAATACCTTTTCCACACTTTGTGAGAAACATCATTCAAAACTGTCATAACTGTAGGAGTTAAAATTTTGGTATTGAACTCCTATTTATCACATGCTGACACAGGGCCAGGACTGCTCAAGCAGTGGTTCTTTCATTTACCAAAATGTCCAGACAAGCTCTGAGGCCTACAATGGATACCAAGGGCTCTTTCTCCAGGGAATAAAAGGGCCAGATGACGAAGCTGACCACCCACATCCATCTAGCGTCACAGTTTAGAATGTGCAGAACTATAAATCCACTACCCCAAATGTCTTCATTATGTGCACAGAGACAACATTAACATAGGGACAAAAACTGCACCCCTCTGTTATCTTCCACCCTAAATACGAAACAAAAGCATGCAGAGTAACCTGGCTACTGTGTTATATCATGAGCCGTGCATGTATAGTTCTCAAGAATGTCTACAGCTGCAATGCAACTTGCTTCTTAAAGATTCAGTGTCACAGAACACAACATCTGCTGAGCTGCTGAAGTTCACCCACATGTGCATAAATTATAGATTTGAGTCTTTCACTGCAGAGACTCTTCAGAGTACTGTCTTCTGTGATGGGATATCATGTTCCAATAGAATTGCTAGGAATGTAGTACCTCCACCTTATTGGAAGACAGCAAATAATTTACCTGGGCCACTCTTCCATTCTCATGACGGGAAAAGGACACTCTTACAAATGCCAGTAATTTCTCACCAAACTAACGTCCCATAATGGAAGATAGTAACTGTCAGCACAACAATAAATTAATCAATAGGTTATGTTATAGCTTACAGCAAACAATGCTCAGTTCATATCCAGTGTGTTCAGTCCACGTGGTCTGCTGAAAGTATATGAAAATTCTTGACCAGGAACTGATTTCAAGCTACTGTAGCATGCGGAAGCATTGAGGTATTACTCAAAGCATCCCTAACTTCAGCACTAAATGACATTGAGTGGCCAGCTTTCAAACAGGCCACTTTACACCAAGGAAAATTACCCACTAATACCCATGCCAACAGGAGAGTTAATGGGCTCCAGACCCAGTACTGAAATTCCAGAGAAGAGAAAAACTCTTGCCCCTGCCAAGAACAGAACCACAATTTCTTAGCCACCCAGCCCACAGCCTAGTCACTGTACTGAGTGATCTAGCCAGGCTCATTGTATAATTTCTACACAATGATAATCATGTATATTATCTTCCATCAAATGACTTTAATATATCCAATTCAAATGGTTACATGTGTTACCATCACTGCTATCGTACCTTATATATATATAAATACACAAGAAATATCCTTTTATATATATAAGTTAGTATTTAATCAAAGAATGAACCCATCTATGCAATGCATGTAAAATGTGTTTCCATATACAATTTATGTTGTATAAGTTATTTAAGAATTTAAGCATTTAACTCTTCCAAAGTCACGCATGTGTGCACTGAAGCACACACACATACATACGGTTATATTCACCCACATGCAACTTTTGGTGCAATCACAATTCTTTCCAGCCTGGCTGACTATATGTGGTTGGTCACAAGTCACAAAGTACAGACTGGAGTTATAACAATCCATTTTCGAAGGGCAAACCTACAACTTAGTCGAAAAAATTTTGGATATTTTATGCAACCTGCATGCACATACGCATACAGTTTAAAAAACACCTGTAAACGCTAGTATGGCATTAATTAACCTGCTACGCATACTCATGTACACAGGTAAGCTCATCATAAACACAAGGTATTTGACGGAATATAATAAAGGTTATTATCATCGTCTGAAACTCACAATGATAAATATTAGGAGCCCGTTCTACTTCACACATGAAAGTGGTATGTCTTTTTTTAACATCGTTGGTATGACTTAACATTACGGTACTTTACACAACATCCGCATTAGCCAAAAAATGCTGGCATGTCTCGAGCGTTTCCAAAAAAAAGCCGAAGGCTTTCAATTAATTTCATCTGCGATTAACGATAAGCACTTACCACACACGACACACATTACACCACTGATTCATATGATTACACCACCGAACATAAATAAACGTGTTATCATGGACACAGCCACAGTTTACAGCGGTTGTGAGCAGCGTCATTAAACTGTGATCATGCTGTAGTTTTCCGTGACTTGCTGGGCCATCTTACGTGAGGTGCTATTAATCTGTGGTTGAACCCATGTTGCGAATTCAATTAAAAAACACATACAAATAGATTATCAAAATCCACAAAATAGCATTTAAAGAAGTACTGTTATGAATTTACGTCCTCGAGTAAGAACAAGAGTTGGAATAACAAAAAAAAAACACATAATAGAGCATAGCAAACTGATCTTATTTGTGTTAGTGGGCTCGTTTAGACCGAGAATAAACAGGAAGAGATTTAATTTACATCATATCTGAATGTTATTTGAACATATGGACATGATGTATATTTATCAGTTTAATAAACAGTTAAAATGTACCTAGATATAACTGATGGAACAATAGCATGCTAAAATCGCTCACTGAATGCAATAGTAACAATCCAAATTTGCCTTTTTGAAGTTAATACTACAAATTAGCTGAAAAACCTAACAAATACATCTTGCAATAACGGCATATGGCGGAGTATGTTTCGACTAAGAAGTGTGCTGGTATTGTCGAAAGTAGTTATTAAAAATTGAGCTCAATCACAAGAAGTGCCTGATGAGGGTTCGTGCGAACTGAAACATGTAACAAAGTATTACGTGACCTTAAAGTGTTGTGTTGGCGGATGGAGTTATGTTGTCTGTGATGTAGAACAACACAGCGGTATGTATCAGAATAAAGTTTTGTAAGTTCGTAGCATGTTACATTACTATATATATACACGGTTCGACTTATCATCATCAACGTCAGCTTTATTCACATTTAACATTATTGACTTTAATTATCTTGGTTACGTCATGTGCAATTAGGTCGTGACATTCGACTGCAATTTCAAGGGCCGTTAATGATCTGTGTGGTCGTTGCCGTGTGCAGAACCATTATTTACCACACAATTCGTCTGTCTACTATGCACGCTCGGTGATCTCGAGTCTGTGTGCAATCTACTCTGCGACAGATACGCAAAACACGGCGTAAGTGCTGGAAATTTCTGAATACTACCAAACGAGGTGCCAGAGAACTTAGATGGACGACGAAAAGTTTTGGTGTGTTAGTAGGCTGCGGTATGGAGTGCTTTTTTAGTGTATTTTAATGTGATCTGGAGTAATTACAATAAAATGAACGTGTGGTAGGGAGGTATGTCAATCCTTTATTGTATATCACATACAGTAATCCAATATAATTTGAGGTGGTGTAATCTTTGGGATGTAAGGGATATAAATCAAAGCGATGACATGTAGTAATATTGATACCAATTTCAAGTTTTCATATCATAGTTATATAATACTTACACAGGAATTTAGCTGGTTGTGATACTTAAAGGTGTAAGTGACGTGACGTCACTTTCGTACTCATTGTTTACGTGATGATCGTTTATAAAGCAATCACATGTACAGTACATAATTGTAGATTTCTAGATATTATCGTTTACAAAATGTGTACCAAGAGGGACATATTACCCACACTTTAGAGGGAGGTCCAGAAATTTGGCTGGAAGTGTGGAGGATGTAAGTTTTAATTTTCAACTTGGAGACGAACAGATTTTACGAACATTTATCCAGCTTGCATATTACACATTTCATGTAGTTGTACACTCACCGACATAGGTAGAGGGCAAATATGTGATAGTCTTAGGTCCAGTTTAAACATAACATGCCTTACAGCTGTCAGCAATACGTGTAACAAAGATGTCATCATGCCCAAAAACTGTTTAACCTAGTGGTGTAATATAGCGTATTTGCAGCAATAGCTTGCCATTGTAATTTACAGACATTTGTAATGGAGTGAAATATGTGAAATTAGGGTGTTGCTCTAAGTTCATGTAATAGCTTCAATAATTATTTGAAACAGTATGAGATGCAGTCCCATAGATTTCAGTCCTCGGTGTATGAAAAATGTTGTGTCATGTAAAATGATCAGGTTTCTTCTAAAAAACTGTGCTTCTTTCAAGTCAAGAAAGTGAGTTTGCCCACCTTCCCACACTTCTTTTTTACTGTTGTAGCTTCCATACTGATTGGTATGGAAAAGCATTATTTAGTAGGTGGGGTATTTTAAACCAAGGATCTAATTTCTGTAATTAAAACAAGCCCAGTGAGCCAGCTAGCCCCTTCAAACAGGTCGTCTGGGGCCACTGTAAGAGAAAGTGTTGCAAGTGGAATGACACATGTGTTGAGTATTTAATTTATGTTTGATCCCGTATTGAGCCTCACAGCGTGCCGGTATGAAACATTTGGAACTGCACAATTTTTCAACTTGGTTTGTTACGAAGCTGTTTAATTTTATAGAGTTTGTCCTTTAACAACACTTAACGTGGTTACTACATGTGAATGGGAGAAGGTAATTTGACGGTGTAGCATGATGCTTAGGGTGTTGCCTTCTGAGTATCACACTAGTGAGATTTGAGTGTCCTACAGTGGTGTTGTTGAGGATTTAGGTCTTCTGGAATGTGAAATTGTGATTTGGGTGAGAGTTTCCAAGTATGTGTTACAAATGTCCAAAAAAAATTATTTAACATCTGAAGATCAAGGCATCACAATTCTTTGAAATGTTAGGGTGGGATACAGTGGGGTACTGGAATCACAGAAGGTTGTACTGAAAAGTGATAAATAGGAGAAACACCATGCCTCAAAATGTCATGGCATGGCAGTGTATCAACTGACGAGATTTGTGTGCCTCAGCTCAGGTGATTAGTTGCTAGCTTGTCATGGTAGAGGTCTGGATTTGATTTCAGAGCAGTCTGTCATGTAGGTTTTTTGATGGAGTGGCACTGTAGGAGTAATTTGGCTTTTCCGTATCATTTAGCTTTCCACAAGTAGTCTATACTTAGGTTTGAGTCATTTACCAGTGATGCTATGTGATCTTAGTAATGACAGTATCACAAAACAAAATAAAGCGCAATGGCAGGAACTTAACACGATGTCTGTAATGCACAACGAAAATAGGCTTTCAGATACAGTATGTCGTGGATGATGCTGTTGGTATTTGGATTAGTAGAAGTGGCGGTAGTGCAGAATGTTGGGTTTGTGTAAATGTAAAGGTGGCTGTCATCAGGGCTGTACCTTCTCTCTTGCACAGCTAACTACCACCATGTGTGGTTTAATAATGTTTCATTATTTCCAAGGAGCATTTGTGGAAAATGCCCTGCTATTGTGGTTCCTGTGCAAGCACTGTGCACACAGAGCATCACTGTTCTGTGTGTCAGGCTGTTGCCCCTTTGTCTGCTGCTAACCGGGTTTCCCACTCAAACATCACTGTATCCAACCCTTCCTACCTATCACAACGGTTTCTCGGATGGAAGTTGACGGTGAAATTGATGACGGATGGATTAGAACCACCCGTAAGTGAGGCCAGCAATCGCTCTACCTGATGTTCCAGAAGTGTTCGGCTACAATATATATCTCCCGCGCTTTCGTTTGGTAAAATGTGTTTGTGCATGTATGTTAAATATAACTTGTGTTTTCCCTGATATGGTAATTTCAGGTACTGGACTGTAATATGTAGCCAGTGCTTCATATTACTGTTTGTGCCATTTGTTCAGATTATGACATAAATCTTTTACCAGGACCTTCTTTGAACATGGGATAAAAACTGTAACATTTGGACACTTTCACAGGCCATCGGCCATTCTGTGCCATGTAGGCAGTTATTGTAATTTTGAAAGTAAATGGGAAGTGTATGTTAACCTTTTGGTGCTGGAATTATTTTTTTTAATTTTAGCACACCCTGTATATAAAATGTGAATAATACAGGAACCAAATACGTTAAAAAAATGAAACAAACTGCATTTTGAAGAGAAAAAACCAGAGAGTATATACCATGTTTAAAATATTCAGTACCTATATTTGTTGAATAAATATATAAAATGCAACTTTAGAGGTTAGCGGTGCGGTACGACCACTATAGTTGACATTGGGCATCAAAAGATTAATTTTCTGTGTTAAGTTATTGTAGACCGCCTCTGTAGTCTAGTGGTCAGAGTTTCTGGCTACAGATACAGAGGTCCCGGGTTCGATCCCCGGCGCTACCAGATTTTCTGAGTAGTAGTGGGTCTGGAACGGGGTCCACTCAGCCT
>Ga0123352_10005845_pt1 | contig 18670 bp, 16 predicted proteins | sample TergutLab28metaG_FD_89700 | JGI IMG/M metagenome (GOLD analysis project Ga0123352, IMG submission 89700) | Labiotermes labralis P1 segment gut microbial communities from Petit-Saut dam, French Guiana - Lab288 P1 | ecosystem: Host-associated > Arthropoda: Insects > Digestive system > Gut ... | reverse complement strand
TACGTACTTGTGTGTTTGTTTTTTTTTTTTTTTTTGTTTTTTGTGGGGGGGGGGGGGGGGGGGATAAAATTCTGTGTTCCATTATATACAATCTGCATTCCTGTTCACAGTGTGTTACATCAATATTTTGTGTGAGGGTAAGAGTGTGAAATTTGTGATTGCACTTTGCACTGCAGAAAACCATCGTGTGGATTGTGGCACTGGGCAGTGTGTTAGATACGTATGTACAAACTAGCATGAAAGAGGTATCTGTTGCCTTCATCATCAGGGTAATGTAGACACCAGGTTCGTCTGAAACATCTGTATATATCTGCCATGCTACAGCAGGGGCAGGTCCCAAGAAGGTGGTTGTCTTGTTACCACTCTTGATATTTTAATTTGCCAAATAAAAATATCTGAAAAGACTCAGTATGATGGATCATTTACTTTGCTCTACATTAGTCTCCTAGGAAGAGTCATTTCTGAGGATATTTACTTTTTTGTTCACTTACTGCATCAGTCAGTTTTGTTTAAATATTTACCACATGTAATCCCAAACCTTGAACCAATCGCTACAAATTGCCGCAGACTCTTTTCCTCATACATTTCAGTGCTAACAGTTATAGCCTCCTGGGATGATGCCATGTCTACCAAACCCATGGCATCTCATTACATCTTAGAAGGCCACAAACTCAATACTGACCAACCTGAGAAAATTAGTCCTCAATTACTGTCTGTGTTTGTCTTACAAGACACTTCCCAGTGAAGAAGTTGTGTGCTGTTCTTTCCTATCTGAACTATAGTCCACACCCAAGATAACAGAGCTGCACCGACTCTTGTAGAACCAGAAGGTTCAGCAGTGTTGGTAAATGGGATTTGGAGGCTGTTAGTACCAAGTATGGGATATGTATGTTCAATTTATTAAATAGTCTTAATCATACATACATCAACTCCTGCAATAACAATCCTGTGAGATGTATGTATCCACAGTTGTGACAAAAACCTACACTGATGAGATCCATATAGTTTGCAGACTTCACCACTGTGTGTTTGCCTAATGGCATTTTCCAGTAAATTTTGTTGTGGCACTCTTGTCACATCACCTCTGGTCTGTCTTATAACACTGCAGACTTAATGTGAGATCTATGGTTCTCACAGCAGTGTTTCTGAGTATTCAGGTCCTCTGGGATAAGCCATGTCATTGGGTCAGAGACTGCCAATGTCAGGAGCTACCACTCATCTAGCAACACACCATCATATCCCAAACCTGAATCTTCTGTGACATACATCATTCATGTTGCTCGCAGTGTCATGAGACACGGAGAGATGAGTGTTTTGACTTCAGGTCTGTAAATACAGTGCCACGGCAAAATGCACTGGTACAGTCATGAAAGTAAACATACAGAATGGAATTGACAGCAATAATGCTGTTGAATTTAATACTGCCATTATGCTAGTATTCCTGGCAAGTGCTGTGATTTTGTCGGAGCAGGTGTTGTTGCGATGTGGGTGGGAGGAACATCTAAGCAAGTATATGGAAGGAATGAGAAGGTTTCACTAATGCACAATTTATCAGGGAGTTCTGTACCTTTACTACGTAACTCAGCCTTGTGGCTAGTGGATATGACACTAGACAGCTAACCTTATGATCAGAAGTTAGAAACCAGAGACATCTGATGCACAGTACATGAAGCTAGGAAAGTTTTTCTGCCAAAATTCTGCCTCACACTTCATCATAAAGTTCCAAAATTGTTACTGTAGTAAGAACTACATGGTCTAGTTGTTAAAGCACTGGACTGCTAAGCTTTAGTGAATAGCAGCAGCAGTTCAAGGCTGGCCACTGACAGGCTTAGACTATAGAAAATTTTCTGTTAAGATTCCTTGACCTCACAATTCAACAGGAAGTTCCAAAATTATCATTTCAACAACTTTGTGGTTGAGTGGATAAGACAGCAGCCCAGCAAACCCAGGATCAGCAGTTCAAGTCTAGCAGGTTCCGGGAACATCGGAGCAAACATGGAAGAAACATCTGAGAGAAACTTCGACAACAACAAAGGAGATAAGGTTAGAAAATGGTTGGGGGTGGGGGAAGAAAATTTAAAAAAATAAAACTGTTTTATCAGCTATCACCTCACCAGCCTTGCACACATTTCCGGCAGGTAAAGTTGTCTTACCACGCCCATAATATTTGGTATCCTGAAAATAGGTGGCACTCTTGACAATTTTTTTTTTTTTTTTACTGTAGCACTGTTGCCCTTGTCAAAACGAAGGATGACAGCAGCCTGCTTCCAAAGGATACTGGAACTTCCCCATTATAAACTAAGATTGAAAATAAATTGTAGTACAGGTATAAACACATCCCAACAACCCCTTATAAAACAGCCAGGAATGTAAGTCCATCAGTTATTGATGGTTGTAAGAGCTTACTTACTCCATGGAGCAGAGTCCTTCTTGAGAAGCTATCCAGTTTGCAGCTAGTCAGGAAATACCCCACATTTTTAAGAGCTTACTGGCATTCAAAACATCAAAATCAGAAATAAGATACCAAACAGAAGGGATCAGAGGAATGAGAAGTAGAATCACATGGGAAAGGATTGTTGTTGACAGTTTCAAAGAATTCAGCACAAGCCTCAGTTATGTCTTATGGCTGGGACAAATGGTTTCCGTAACCTTAAGTTGAATGGAACCGTCATTTTTCCTGAATGAAGAAACACATTTCTAACAAGCAATGTACATATAAATGTAACATTGAGACGCATTTGTGCAACCACTGCTGCCATGAAAAAGCAATAAGTATTATACAGGCCTGTTCTGAGTGAGTGTTTGTAGCCTTAGTTACCCAGCATGCAATGTGCAAGTACCACACTGTCATCTGGAGCCCGTCTGGCTCCACAACATTTTTTCACTTTATCTCATAAACGGCACAATTTTTTCAAAGAAAGTTACTGAAAATAAAATGTGTGTTTTGGTTTTCTCTACATCCCCCCCCCCAAAGAAACATTTCACATTTTAAGTATAAATGAGTGAGATATGATAAAAAATGTAGATTGGTCTTCTTGTAAAGTACCTGTCATTCTTGTCAGATTTTAATTAACCTTAGATTTTCTGAATAGATTTTTTAAAAAATACTCAAATATCAAAGCTCATGAAAATCCATCCAAAGGGAGCCAAGTTTTTTCCATGGGGATAGATGAACAGACATGATGAAGCTAACAGTCATTTTCACAATTGTGGCAGCATGCCTAAAAATGCTATTGTTTAGCCTTGAGGTTATTATCAGATTTTCATACCTTATAGTTTCTTTGACAAAGAATATGATAAGAGAAAAATTTCATAAAACTGACTACAATCACACTTCCTGAAATGACTACAAAAGTAACTGTTTTGACTGGTACAAGTAAAACTTTAGTTCACTAGAAAACCTTGTAATGCACCCAGTTGGAACAGCCATTCAATTTTGTGGGTCACAGCAACAATAAGTGTGTCAACAGGGGATGCAAATGTGCCAAATGAAGCAGACGTAATTTCTATGAACACTGCCAACTCCATGTTATTTTGTTACCACCATTTTTATGTCTTTACACATTTGGTAGCCTAATGCCACTTGCATGCTCTTATTATTCACTGTTAAATTAAGCAAGGAATAAATCCCACACATATAGGCATTCAGTTCACACATGTGAAAGAATACATTTACAACTGGCAGTCTGGCAAATATCACACTTGATCTGAAGCATGGCATTTTAGCTATGTGAAATGAGACACAATCTGTGGATGAAATCTTGTTTCACACAAAAGAAACTTCAAGGATGGGATACGAAGTCTGAAATAAGAGGTTAAAAATTTCTTCTTGTGTTGTACACTGTCATAAACATGTTATTTTACGTGTTTTAACAAACATGTGATATAAAGAACGACAAAGCTTAGCAAATACAAGAATTGTGTAAATATAAGGCAAGTAGTTCTCAGCATCTCATACATCATACTTTCCCAATGCATATATTTCCAACCCCATACGTATCTCTTAGTATCATCACTGCTGTATTTTATTCCTGTGAAGAACTTGTTATACTTACTCATAGATTCATGAGATTTGAGGTTCTCTCAGCAGTGTTGCTAAGATTCAAGTTCCCTTAAAATGAAGGCACTATTCTCTCTCAAATTGTCGGTAAGTATTTGCCCAACAATGTCACATCTCAGAAGAACTGAATCTCTTACATTCCTGGACATAACCTAAAAGCTACATACCAACACCATGTCTGTAATTACTGAATTACAAACATGGTTTCATACAATATAATGGGGGGATTAAAGTGACCCAGACTGTAGTTACTGACTACATACAAGTAAAATAATTTGGGAACGCGGGTAGTGTATCTCCTGAATAGTATACCGAGGAATCATGTTTGAGCAGAAAGCTAAATTTTACAAAACTAGTTTTGGGGCTTCAACCGTTAGAATGTGGCGTGTTAACTGAACTTGGTGGCTGGGAAAAATTAATTCAACAATACAATCAACTAAGTTTAATGATTTTTCTTCTGATATAACCACACAAACTATTGTTTCCTAAAACAGTCAATATACAATCTGCAGCCCCTTCCTCACAACCTCGACCCATGAAATTTTTGTTTTTCACGTCGGTCTTCCGTGTTATGATACACCAGCCGACATCCCATCCTACCCAAAATCTCACGACTTTGTAAAACATGACAACCACATACACATTTTGATATTCAGGAACGGGAAGATCAGCAGTTTCTGGTGGTTTACTGTCGCAATCGCCTCCAACATTTTTGATTCATGTACTCATCTTGTTTACCTTTTCCTTATCACACGGACGCCAGGCACAAAATGATGACAACAAACACAGTTATGAAAGTCCACTTTCATTCACCGCCACCAACTACTCGCCATCACTGCCGTAAGCACAATGGCCGGAAAGCGCACGTGTCACTGCTGCCAACACTCTCGTCCATTCCGCCAAATTTCGGAAGGGGCACCAGTGGGGTAATTTGAACCCATGGATCCAACACCTGATGATCTGGGTCGCAACCCAGTGAACGACAACCCGCGACCATCATATTCCACCTCACACAACGGAACATAGGTTGCACGATTGGAATCATGGGGATAATCTTGGGCTACTCAGACAATATTTCGAATTAAAGAAGAATATGCTTCATTATAATACAAAGAGGGAAAGGCTGTGGTTATACTACATTGTATAACTGAAGTTACAGTCCATTCGAAATATTACGACGTGAATTTCAAGAATATAAGAAATAACGTCAATCGCAGAGCAGTTAATTCTTTCGAGAGGTCGAAGATATTGTGTTTGTATCTTGGTTTTGTTCGAAAATGTATCTATTTAATGAAAAAAAGTCCCCTCTTATGAAATTAACAACCACTTATTAATTCGGGATGTTATTTTTAAAGACCGACGTGAATATAGCTGATAATACTTGTCATATTGTGAATGAATTTACTTAAAAATATCATCCTTATAGTTCGAACGAGAAATTCCTCCGTTCGTGAGCGCGCCCTAGGGTTGGTAAATTTTAATTGGATGGAATGTGGTGGTAATGTGTGCTGTCTACGGTTGCGAGGAAGCGAAGTTTCTGTACAACACAGAGAAGTAGTTAGGTGAAGGCGAAGCTTGACAATTTCCTGACACAAAAATTGTAAGTCTGTATTGTGCTTTGAAATTGAGGAGTTCGTTGGAACTGGCATGCAGTCTCATTAGTGTCAGAAACGTTTCGTAAGTGTTTGCACAGTATACAAAACACGTTGTAATATTTACAAGTGCAAAACATGTCGCATGGACCAGCGCCGAAGAAGGTAAAGGAGTCGGAAGTAGCTGGGGCATCCGGAGACGCCGATGAAAGCAGGGATTACGATGCCGAAACCCAAAAGGCCTTGGAGGAAATTGATGCTTGCCAAAATGAAATTGATGCACTGAATGAGACAGCAAGTGAGGAAATTCTGGTTGTTGAACAGAAGTATAACAAATTGAGAAAACCCTACTTTGATAAACGCAACGACATAATCAAGAGGATACCGAACTTTTGGGTAACCGCTTTTGTAAATCATCCACAGATTTCAGCCATTCTTGATGAGGATGAAGAAGATTGCTTACATTACTTAACAAAATTAGAAGTCGAGGAATTTGATGATATAAAGTCAGGGTATAGAATAAATTTTCACTTCAAGGAAAATCCATATTTCGAGAACAAAATTTTAACGAAAGAATTTCATTTGGGATCATCTGGTGACCCTGCTTCTCAGAGCACGTCAATTCGTTGGAAGGAAGGAAATGATCTATCAAAAAAAATTAAGAATAAAGGTGGTGGCAAAGGAAGGAAGAGATTCTTAGAGCAGAAGACGCTCTTCAGTTGGTTAACTGATCACGCAGATCCATCTGCAGATGACATTGCAGAAGTTATAAAGGATGATATGTGGCCAAATCCTCTCCAGTACTACCTTGTACCTGACATTGAAGTAGAAAATGGTGTAGAAGGGGAAGATGATGGTAGTGAAGATGAGGATGATGCAGATCTGGCAGAAGTTGAGGAAGAAGAAGACATTGAGGGTGAAGAAGGTGTCGATAATTTGGCAGATGAAGATGAGGATGATGTTGCTGAACAGGAAGATGAAGGTGGTGAAGATTAAGTGAAGAAGCATCACGACAAAGGAAGACTGGAGACTTTCATTTGTAAAGTGATATAAATGTCTAAGAAAGTAGAAGCTATACAGATCGAGTGAAGCATGACCACTTTTCCCATAATTGTGATTGAATGTTTCAGGAAAATTTAAGTAACATGGGAAAATGGGATTGGCAGTACCATAGTGGAAATGAACACTTAATTCATATGTCTGGGTATTACCCTCCTTGAAGATTGTATACATAGTCTATCACTCAGCTGCATAGATGTTGAATAACTAAGTAAAATAAATATTAAGGTTTTGCATAATATGAAATTTATATTATTATTTCATTTCATATGTCATATTCTGTAAGACTAGTCTCTTGTTATGGCAGTAACACAATGGCAGAATAATTTTGAGTTTTTATACCCAGTGGCTTCTATTTTATTGATACCTTTTGACAGACATGTTGTTAGATTGTAATTCAACAAGCCCTTGTGTTCCCATTTGAATGAGTGTGCATTTGGAATTTGGGTGATGCCAGACATATAAAGTAATTTCTGTGGTTAATGTAATGTCTTGTGGAAATGATCTGCAACGTGACTTCTACTAATGGTACATATTCTGAGAGTACTAGGGGCAGTAAGGTCCCTTCCTGCAAGTAGAATTGCATTACATTTTGTGTTTATTGTGTATGATGTATTACTAATAGGTAGTAGTCACCAATTTTAAGGTAGTACTGTCTTAACATTGACTTGAATATTGAGTAAAGTATTAATAAAACCTTGGACATCGATGAGGTGCAAGTTTGAAGTATGGTTAACCAGGTAAGAGCTTGTATATGTTGTCATTAAGTCACTAAGACTGCCTATTTTAAATTTTAGATGTTCAGTACAATAGTTGTAGTGAGTTCTGTCAAGGTGTTGGCATACCATAACTTAAGATTTAGGTTTTCACAGCAGAGAATATTTATACTGCAGTCTTGTGGGGTTATGGCAACGTGTAGTCTGGTAGGTTTCAGAAGAGTATACTGTCTGCATCTTGGTATATACCAACCTACCAGACTGCACTGTCATAACACAGACCACATCATCAATTATAAAATAAATGTTATTGTCAAGTCTGGCATCACCTAGGAAAACACTTTGCCCAGAGCACTTTGAAATGTCACATGTTGTGTGTTTAATACATGGGTTATGCATGGAAATGTTATTAAGTAGTTCCAATTAGTATAGTCTCAAGTTCAATTTTTTTTTAAAATTATTTTGTAACACTTGACATGTTCAGATTTGCTATCAGTCCATAGAATTCCACATAATGCAGAATTTAGGGGCATTGAAGTCACTAAATGTCACCCTTGTTTTGATGGAGCTTAATAACATACTTGTAAAGAACAACAATGTTGCCATCAATAAAAGGTTTCAGTCTTCATACTGTTGTGCTTACAATTTTATCCTTGCCTTGTGACCATTTCAGGACAGTTGTATACATACTGATACCTCTCTAGCATGCGTAAGGCAAACTTAGTAATTTGTTTCCAGTTCTTTTTCTCTTCACATAAATGTGAAATGCATCTTTGATACTTTCCTTTTATGGGCTTCTATCAAGAAACAAAAGAAACCACACGTATTTGTATGTGTGAACTCGGTGTAAATATAGTTCCAAGGATGAAAACTGTATATACAAAACTTATGCAACTTGCTGTTAAAGTAATTTGTATATTAACTGTATCACAGACTGTAATATTGGTCCTTTTATTTTAAAAATTTTACTGCTAATAAGTTGTGGTAGGTTTTCCTTATTCACATTGTGCAAGTCACTTTGAGGTGTCCACAGTTATCATACCTGTCAAATTGTGACTCTGGATTGAATGAAAACTGAAATGATAAGCAAGGAGAGATTTAAGTATAAATGTGCATTGCCATCACCATTGAGAAGAATGTTGCCAAAAAAGATGTTACTTTTATAAAAAGTATGACCAACCAACAAATGAACTTTAATTTTATGATGTATTTTTATTTATGATATTTTCACCAACATGTTTCAACCAGTAATCTGGCCATCTTCAGGGTGATGTTTTTGGTACAAGAATACAGTTGTAGTTCAATGTGCCACAGTTTCTTCATAATATAAAAAATATATAATTTTGGTTAAAATATTAACATTTGAATAATAATGTAAAATTATGATAAAAAATTATTTAGTGTTTGTGGAGTGTTGTACATAGCATGTATATGGTGAGTTCTCATCTAGAGTATAGGTGATGTGTTGTCTGTGTGGTGCACTACTACCGTTCAGAGCGATGCACCACACAGACAGCACATCACCCACACACTGCATCAAAACTCACCATATAACTGCTGTACACATCACTTCAACTCTTTCGTAATTACTCATTCTTATCATATATTATTTTACATTATTATTTATAAGTAAAAAATTTTGATTGAAATTATACATTTTTAATATCTGGAGTACTGTGACACATTTAACTACAACTGTATTTCTGTACCTAAAACATCACCCTGAAGATGGCCAGATTACTGGCCGAAACACGGTGAAAATATCATAAGTAGAAATACATCATAAAATTAAAGTGCATTTGTTGGTTGGTCATACATTTCATGTATCTAATTAATGCACAGAATATGGAACATATTACAAGATGTTACCTGATGTAGACGAGTTTGATAAGCTACTTGGTGAAGAATACAGTGCTTGCATCAACCAAAGGCTTACTCAAAGTGTTTCTGTTATCAAGGAGAAAATAAATCTCCCATGGGACAAAGATACAGGTAGGATTGCACTGTGATGTGAGTTTTGTTGGGAAATGTTCAGTGACTAGAGAGATCCATGTGAGGTCCAATCAGGTTGTTAAAATTGACATTGCCCCACATGTTTATTGAGAATTCAAAATTACATAGTCATTTTATGAGGGTGCTATGCAGACCAGGTATGTTACATTCTTCACTTGATTGTGAGTAAATTGCTCTTCATCAGTGGCCAAAATGAAGTGGCACAATTCTGAGTGGGTATTGAGCCACCTGCAAAAGTGTAAAGTTATGCCACAGTCCAATGATTCTGTATGTTCAATGGGCTGAATATGATGTCAGCTACATGCATTCAAGATTAAATGCCCACCAGAATAAATATGTGAGGAACACAGCTGTGAACATCCTGTAATTTGGTGCAGACTGTGCACCCATTACACCTCTGTTCTTATCTTTTCAGTGGAGACATTCCAATGATAATTGAGAAAGAGATGTGTTTTTTTTGCCCCCTCATATATTCACAAAATTCCATGGAAGTTGATTTAGAAAACTTCCAGCCTTAGAACCACCTACAGTATTCTGTAAGCGTACTTGTCCAATTCCCACTGCAGAAATGCATGATGTAAATGGCATATTTTGCAATATGGACTAAACACTTGCTGCTGTGTGCACTAGTCTTGGATGTAATGACATGAAAGACAAATTAGTGTACATTGTAGTTACTGAGCAAGAATTTGTAGTTGTTCAATATCAATGCTGCATGCATAGCACACTGTAATGCAGATATTAGGTTCTGTGACAAAGGTGAGAGACAGCAGGTACATGCACTATGCCCTGTCTTTCCCTTTCATTCTCAGTACATCTGCTTTCCTCCGTAAAAGCAGGATGCATACAATGAAAAAAATAAATTCCTTACATACACAATCACAAGCAGATTTCATTGGCATGACCCTTCACTGACTTTAAATGCCCATTAACACTGTAACCATTGCAAACAGGACATGTTGTATAATACTTAGAGGTTATAAATCCTTATAATGTAGAACAATTCAGGCATGTGGGAATGACACTAACAAATTACAAATTGAAACTTGGTCTCTCATGTTAAGGGAAGCACAGAGGCTGAGTCTGTTTCAGAATATGGTGCTGAGGAAGTTCTCTTGGCTATGAGGAAGAAAGTAGGAGGGAGATGGAGAAAATTACATAATGAGGTGTTTCATAATGTATGCTCCTCTTTAAAAGTTCATCAGATGACCAAACCAAAGGGGATAAGATGGGTGTGTATGTGACACTAGCAATGCGTACAGGAAAATGGTAGGGAAGCATGAAAAGGGGGAAAAAAAAAAAAAAAAAAAAAACACATACACACACACACACTTGGATGCATTACATGTAGATGGGAGGACGGCACAAAAATGGATCTTGAAGAGACAGTATTGGAGGTTGTTTTGATACGTGTGGGTCAGGAGAGGGACAAATGGCTGGCTCATGTAAACATGATAATGATCTCACAGGTGTCAGCTGGAGTTGCATGGTTAATATACATACTGTGCCACTGCTTCATTACCTGTGTGCTATTTTATACACAGTAATAATACTGTGTAATTTCTAGGTTGCACCTGTCTGTCCTTTTATCTGAAACTAACAAGTCAATTTAAATGAAATGTACAGACGGTTCAACACACACATTTTGTTGGGTAGAATTAATTATCATTAAAATTGGCCCATTAAGGAACTTCACATAAAGAAAAAACTGAAACTTACAAACTATTAATAATGAGGCACTGCATAAAATACGGATATAAAAATGTAATATGTTTTCTTTTGGGTAATTCCCCTCGGAACCCTCTATCAGTTCCATCTTCATAGGCAGGTGCCTATGAAGATGGAACTGATAGAGGGTTCCGAAACGTTGGCTATTAGAACTCAGATGCCGGGGAATTACCCAAAAGAAAACATATTACATATAGAACACGGCAAAAGCTTAAAATCAAGATATAAAAATGCAAAATGTGTGACTTTCGTGAACTATGGAATATGCAAGGAGTTGAAGGAAAAGCAATTTTTTATTCTGTACAGTGTTGTATCTAGAATGAGTAAATTTGTAGCACTGTGTTTGTATCTGCAAAAACGGATTTATATCTGCAGTAAACTGGTATTAAAGCCAGTGATATGTGAACAGCTTTACAGAATACACCTGTATGATGTGTGTACTCCATAAGCTTCTGTACTCCTTTATCCACTTGTTATCAACCAGAAGGCCAGAGTAGATTCAGTTTGATAATAACATGACATTTAAAATAAAATAATAAGAGATGCAATTTCTAAATTATAGATAACACCCTCATGGACAAATAGTGAAATAAGGTTATTCAGCAAGAATTACAAAGATTTAATATAAATGATAAAGTTATTTGACTTTAAAAGGCAAATGTTTGTACATCCACAGAGGATGACTATTGATAGAACCTGTTAAATTTATTTGAAATCATATCTTGAGGCAGAACAGATACTGGAAGGCCATCTGACCAAATGATTTGGGTCAGAACAGGCTGAATTGTAACGCAAACTGTGAAAAATGTACAAAGTAACCAAAAATGAAATGAATGTATTTTCCATGGGCCATTCACTGACATACAAACCTTATTTTCTTGTCACTTATTGCGCAGATTATCAGTAAACAGTCATAAGGTTCAGAATATGGTCAAAGATCAAAGGTCTGGCATCATTTGCCAGTACAAAATCTATGTGATTGAAATTGGGAGGTTGAGCTTGTACCATGGCCACCAGATGAGGCAATTGATCAGACAGGTGCTGGACACCCTGCAATCACATAACATACATAGAAAGATGTATTTAATATTTGTGGATATCATGGAATTGTGTTTGGTACATATATTCAATCAAATTTACTCTGTATTCAGTGATATATTCTATTTACAACCAACAAGTTATTTATTTCAGATACCACCCATCCACCTAACAATGTTGCCATCAAAAGAAAAAAGAGTTTTTTTTTTTTTTTATTTTCCGACTAGATTCATTTGGAAAGAGAAATTTATGCTTAAATGTTTTTTTTTAATTTATGGAATTCAATTGGAATGGAATATTTCTATCAGCAAGGGAAATAAACTAGGCCCAACTGCTAACACAAGTATATGTGCATAATACTTTAATGGATAAGCAAATGAAAATAAAGAATAAAGAAAACAGACAAAAGGAAATATGTACTACTCAGTAAAATTACAGTGTGCATATATTGCATGATTATTTGGATTGTGATATGAATTATAAATGTGTTGGAAGTGGATGCTGTGGTTAAACTGCAATCTGTTTGATACAGAGAAATATTGAAGTACGTTTGGATTCCATTATAAACAACTGTTACTGTACTAAATTTTCTAAAAATTAAAAAATTTTGTTGACTATATAACATTTAATATCAGAGCTGTCAAAGGAATATGAAAGAGTGGAGAGGCTGTAAATGCAGTTATGGATAAAAGGTTGCAATGAGGGTCCCCCCCCCCCCATACTCTGAGATTACACTTTAACTGTGAAGTCAACTATTCATATTCGACATATTTGCTCCTGTACCTCCACTGTGGAAATTTGCTGCAGACCTCCAAAAATGAGACCTCATGTCAATTACAGGAATAATGGAGGGTGGAGGACTAGAGAGGGATAGCAAGAGGAGGAAGAAGGGGGAAATTGCCACACAGGGTTGAACAGTGTTATGGAGCAGATCTATAAAATTATCAGATTTGTGGTGTGAGTGTGAATACCGATTTTGAATTATACCATGAATTACGTTTAATTTGATACTGTTTGGAGTAACAATATTACATAAGTTACAAAAATACAGCAGAGGACTTAGAAACACCATCATATTGCCACACCTAACGCACCTCAGGACTGACAATTAAGTCTCCTCTGCCATACTGCAATGATATGGGTGCAATGATATTCTTCACATTGTAGTCTGGAGGTTCAGACTGTCCATAATGCTCCATGTTCTTCACGTGCCCATAATCAAATTCCCGGAATTTGCCTAGAAAAGACACAGAAACAAACAAAATGCTCATAGAGTAAACCTCAGTATTTTAAGTAAAGGCAAAATAATGATAGGTTTATTATGTGGTAAATAAAATCCATGAACTATATGGTAAGGCCATGCTCAAAATTCTCACTCTTCTAACATAATCCAAACTTTGATAATACTGTTTTGATTTCATGACATACATCCAAAATAAGAATCGGGTTGGGATGCCGAGAAGTCCTGACATATGAATTTGGGAATATAGATTTTTATGCCTTTCCTTGTTAGGAACACAATAAAGGTACTGCATAATGATTTTCAAACGTATTTCAAAAGCATTGAATATCATATCTTCAAGAGACAGGGAGTATATCAGCGTACATTACAGATGAATACTTGTGGTACTGCCTAAGAAGAGGATTTGTGTACGAGACCTATAGTCTTTCCAACTATAACCTGATATTCCACACTCTCATTGCATGTAAAGTTATGGTCATCAATAATGTGAAGTAAAGGCTACAGGAAAATAAAAGTGGACAAGATTATATTCATATAAGAACTGGAATGCTTATGTTTAAAAACATATTCACATGTTATGGTATGTATGTCACTTTGTTAACAAACTGCTTATACTGTGTTCAAAGAATCATTACGAAAATGCAAACCCTTTCATATAATCACATCTTCTAGCTCATCTGCAAAAATTAAAGGCATTTCAGGCCCAATGTAAGTCTTCAGACATTTAGATTCTTGGAATGGGATGTTGTACAGGCTTAGTGGAGTCACAAAGAATGCAACAGTCTGTCATTCTGTGTTCTGACTTGCCAAAATGAAGCTGAAAATGATAAGGAATATTACAGTTTACTGTCTTTTGGAATGTGACACCAAGCAGTCTGATAGACAGTTAGCCTATGTTTTGGGAAAAACATGCTGCTACTTTTTCATACTCTAAAGCTGGAGGAAGTACATTCCTCCAATATGTTGGTAAATTACCACAAGACTACCTCACGTTATGTTCCACAAGATGGTAACATCATGGTCACTGTTTTGAGCTAGTCTTTTCTCTGCATGACTGTAAAAATTCAAAGACACAACAGACAAGTCAGCTATTCTCATAATGAACCTAACACATCCTCAATATGAACACAATGTTACACCATCTGCATTTCTTTTCAACTTTAATATTTTGCAGCACAGCTCTGGACCACAGAACGTAGGACATTGCTGGTTCATAATGCCAGTGTGCTTTTAAATGAGACCACACTGTCTACCATAAGCAAGACCAGGGGTTATTCAGCCTATAACAGTGCTGTATTGTCTCCAAAAAACAGCATGGCGAGATCCATTACATAACATGTTCTGTCAACAGAATAATTCTGATACTCACCACATAAACATTTACCTTAGAATATGATATGCATGAGGATTCAGTTGGGTGATTTGTTTCTAACATTTTGGAGGAATGCAGTGACTTCAAAATGTTGGGCACCGCTCCACTGACATAGTGTCTTGTGCCAAAAGCCCTAAATCTCAGCAAAATCGCTGTGATAATCTCAAATCTTGTATAATAAAGTTCTTTGAAAGTGCTAAGTCAAATTTTATTGTCCAAGATGGAACCACTTTTAAGCCAAAACCTGCAGCTGTATCGGAGAATGCAACAGAGTGTTGTTATGGTATTTGTCCCATGTCATTGGTTCCATGAATTACAAATACAATCAAATAATTCAACAACTTTATAATTTACCTGATCTTATAATCTGTGCATAGTGATTCAGAGATTTTGTAGAAGTTCCAGCCATAAGGTGGGCCATGTAAACAGGTAGCAACGTCTACAAACATTGAAAATGTAATTATTAATGACACACTTGTTAAATGGAAATGACATAGGAAAACACGTTTTGTTATTCCTATTTATACTCCAATTTCCAATATATTCCAGTTCAGTAGGCACTAATTTTTTGCTTCTTAAGTATTATGTTGCATTCTTTCATTTATTTATTTTGTTATTTACAACTCTTACACACTTTGGAAGTTGGGTACAGAGACTATTTGGACTGGGAGAGAGGAACAGAAAGATAGAGAAAAATGCATAATGAGGAGTTTCACAAAGCATAGCCTGTAGCAGATGTTACTGGAATGATCAAATGAAGTAGGATGAAACTGACAGAGTATGTTGCTTGCACGATGAAGATCAGAAATGCATACAAAATTTTCAACATAGAACTTAAGAAAAGGGAGCATTTGAGACACATACATGTGGCAGGAGGATACTATTTGATATTGTAGAGTTATTTCACTTGGCTAAATATACGGTACAATGTTGGGACCTTGTAAACCTTCAAGACCTATAAGGATGAGCTTTTGGAGCAACTGAGGGGCTCAAGGATTCCACTCCATGAATTATTAGTTACTTGTTATGCAGCTGTTGCAAAGTTCATGGAAATAACAATTAATTTATAAGGTAAACGGATTTCTTCCAAGTGTCTGAGCATTAAGTGATTACATTTATTGAGAATATGAATGACATTCAGAGTGCTGGTGACCTGAGGTAAAAGAGGAAGCATGTCTTTCTAATACACAGGGGAACTCCTATTTAACTTTTCTCAATTTAAGTTTCCCCCTCATTCAATAATCAATTTCAGTGATAAAAATTCACCAACATTAGTGTTTCTTTTCCTGCATTTAATATCTTCCTCATTTTACATGTTAAAATCCACTGACCTACAAGCAAATCTTTAATGGCCCTGCCCTTGTGCACAGTGAGTCTGTGCCTGCTTGCACATCAGAGATCACTAGCATGGTGAGAAAGATTTAGACATGAGTCATATGAAACACAGAGTAAAAAGGTTCTTGTAGATATGCTAGCAACAGCTGGGTAGGAAGCACTTTCCCTGGAAAGGACAGTTTCCTTCCATTGTTCAAGCACAGTGATGAAAGCATATCAGTTACCCAAATGAGATTTGAGTTGTCCATGCCAACCAGTTTGGTAGATGGGGACCAACTTTTTTGAAGACCTTGCTGCCTCTTTCTTCAGGGTGTTGCTGGCTTGCCAGAAATGTTGATACCCATTTGCTGAACTACACAGTGGTACATCGCAGCAGGCCAAAATCTTGAATTACTTAAATATTCCCCTATGACTAGCACATTAGGCACTGCAATAACTCCTAACAGAGGGAGTGGAATTTTTATCTGCGCCTGAATGACTGAATAGCTTACTGTCAAGAGAGTCACACTGAACATAATGATGCACACAGATGTGTAGAAGTCAGAAGGTCAGTACCTGTGTTTGGCTAAATTTATACTGCATGGACACATTACACAAACCAGTGACTAAACTGCAAAATTTCATGAGAAAAATACCTGTGTGCTGAATTGCATGTAGCAGATATTACTTGTATATGGATTTTGATGTGTCCAATAAGAAATCATATTTTTAGGATGAATCCCTTTTATAAAAATAACCATATTCATATGAAATAAGAAAGAGGTCTCTGGATAAAAAGTAAGGGTTTTGTAAATTACCTATTTTACTTGAAACTGCATAATGTAATTACAAATATACACCTTATTAGCCACAGTTAATGCACAGTGGGTTATCATATACTTCCAATTATTTTTTTAAAGTTAAACTTCATTTTGTTATATGAATGATGACAGATGACAAAGAAAGATATACCTTTCAGAGGCAACAAACAATCCAGAAAGCAAATTAAATTATTAAATTTTTTAATGAGCATTCGCTGTTGTTGCCAGTCATCCCTCATTTTCTTATTACACTGTGACATAAACTTTAATAATAGCTTACTGTTATGGCAAGATGTATTTCGAGTGTTACTTTTTCGATGTTTGTCCTTTACTTTTTACCTTAAACTAAATTGACAAGTATAAATATAAATTTTTGATCTAATTGTAATATTTATACTCTTTAGTCCTTTATCATAAAAATCTAATGTAATTGAACATTGTCTTGCACATACCTTGTTCAGCCTTTCACTGTCATCACCAAAGAGAAAGAAATAAGTATCAACACAAAGGATTTGTGTTGGACTTCCATCACAACAGAAAAAGCTGACCAGCTCTGCAAATTCCTTCCTGTAAGGAAGTAACTCCCATACATTTGCTTCTTCCAATGCATTCTATAAAAAGTAACAGATATTCAATTAAATGTAACGGTTGTAATTTTGATTACCTTGAAAAAGCTATTATGGGTACTGTACTGTACTGCAGTGTGTTCATGTAATTTCATAAAACTCTGAAATATTCTGTCATCTTGGCTTGAGATTGCCACTGAGTTTCTGCCTCATACATCAACTGGTGAAAAAAAGTGTCCAAACTACTGCTAAAGACAATGGTTCATATCCAAGACATGTAGAAAAATGTTGACTTACAGCAAAACAAAATAGCACAGAACAGGATGTTTTATTAGTAAGAAATTATTTCAGTACCAGTCTTTGTTACAAAATTTGTATTGCAGTTGACCCATTACATGATGAGGATGATGATGATGATGTGTGTGTGTGTGTGTGAAGCATGGAACTATAGGAATCTATCTTTTAATGCACTACATTCAGAATGACTTGACAAGCTTGTTTTAAATTATTATTTCTTTGAAGCATGTAAATGAAGACCCTTACATGTGTAGTGACCAGGCCGAGTGGTATGCTTGGGCGAACCTACTAATGGCCGTTGTTATGCCTCTCCAGAATTCCCATGGGGACAGGGAATGAATGGTAGTGATAGCCAAGTCGGAGGCTTCGTGGTTACCTAGGTATCTTGGGAGCTAAAGGACTCCTTTGGGTTCAGTGAGTGACGAACTGTGTAACTAACTTAACATTTAAGTCTATTGTCTAACATATATATATATACACATTAATATACATGTGAGTTACACAAGTCCGAAATGGTTTTATCAAGTCCCTTAGTTATGCTGGATATTCTGTTACAAGTTGAAGAATAAGAGACCAACTTGATGTCACTAATTATTAAGTTTTATTTCACTTCTTCTATGCTCAGCATGTTTTGGACATTAATACATCCATCAAGAGGAGTCTGTGACTTTTCTATTGTATCACCACATTGGTCGTGTGTTCTGTAAAGATGGAGGTTTTTAGCATTTAGCATTCACCTCTATATACTATAATTTACACTAATGCTAAAAACCTCCATCTTTACAGAACACACGACCAATGTGGTGATACAATAGAAAAGTCGCAGGCTCCTGATGATGGATGTATTAATG
>Ga0123352_10005840_pt1 | contig 18674 bp, 22 predicted proteins | sample TergutLab28metaG_FD_89700 | JGI IMG/M metagenome (GOLD analysis project Ga0123352, IMG submission 89700) | Labiotermes labralis P1 segment gut microbial communities from Petit-Saut dam, French Guiana - Lab288 P1 | ecosystem: Host-associated > Arthropoda: Insects > Digestive system > Gut ... | reverse complement strand
GTCCATTCGGACACGAGATGTCCAGATGTTTGGGTTTAGGTCCTCTTGCTCCCATTTCAGATGCCCTGATGGTCATGGACTTATAAGTATTTAACATCAACTGAATTCGACAACGTGACCAGAGTAAAGGTGTCCTGAACTGAAATCAATATTCAGAATCTGATGTCAAGGTACTGTCAAAATCCGGTTCTGATGAAAAGTGGTTCCATATTATATCGAAGTGTTTTTCATACCGAGATACTAGGTTCATTTTATTATTTTTGTCATTTTCTTCTCTTTCAGCATACAGCAACATTGAATCTATTGCCAATTCCGGTGGTGCAAACACGCTTATTCGGGCTTTAGCTTTATTTTCTTTGTCATAACATATTGTGAGGCTTCCTCTGAAAGCAGTAGAATAATATTTAATTTCTATTTGCTTGTCTGGAATTAATTCTTCGTTGATTTTTTTAATAAGTTCTATTGTTTCTTTTATTTCATCATTGGTATTGCTATTCATTTCGCAATCAATTTTACAAATCTTATCATGTTCTGTGATAAAAACGCCATTTGGCATTGCGAGAAGGATTTTAATCTTGCAACCGTTGTCACATGATTTTTTTATTTTTTTTCTGTAGTCTCTGACAAAATTAACGCCTGAGATGTACATCATCTTTATGATGATCGATTCTTCAAACATTCGATTGGCATCTTGTACTTTCATTTTTCCATGGTCAATTGAGGATACGCCATATTCATCGTATTCTTTAAGGATCCTGTTCAGTTTTTTTGCGGCCCTTTTGAGTTCCTTTCTATTATCCAGAGTGATCACTGTCAAGAATAGAGATATGAACGCGAAAAGGATCGTAACTACAAGCCCGTAGTCCATATCTCATTATTCTTTTTTCGTTTATATAAAACTTACATTCTGTAATCCATCCAGCGTATTGGATCCATTCGACACGCCGCAGGATTTTTGACTGTGTGGGATTCCTCGAACTTGTGGGCTTGGTACTACTGCCTCTTCGACATCGTCTTATCGCTTACTGTGTATGTGTACAAACCGCTCACGTTTCCGATAGATGGGGGCATCTTATTCTCGTGAGAAATTGTGAGATTCGCATCGTCCATAGAAAGAATTAGTTTAAGAAGTTTTGTCGTTGGGCAATCACCGTGATGATCAGCCGAACAGGGCGCTGAGACCAGCGGCAGCCTCTTCTTCACTGACTGCTTCCTCTTCGGGTTCCTCTGCTGCGGCGGCCGCGGGTGCGGCTGCTGCTGCGGGTGCGGCTGCTGCGGGTGCGGCTGCCATGACAGAGGCGCTTGCTATCGCCTCTTTTATGTCGACTCCCTCGAGTGAAGCTATCAGAGCTTTGATCTTGGCTGCGTCAGCGTCTACTCCTGCGGATTTGAGGATTGCCGAGACGGCATCCTCCGTTATGTCTTTACCTGCAGAATAGAGCACCATTGCGCTGTAGATATACTCCATTTTTCTACCTCCTTTATTTAGCCGAATAATGCGCTGAGGCCAGCAGCGGCATCTTCCTCGCTGACCTGTTCATCTTTCTCCTCGATCTCCTCTGCCTTCTCTGCAACTGCTGCCGCCGCCACTACCGGGCGCGCGGCCGCCGCATTAAGCCTGGCAACGATACGTTCGTCCGTTGACCCGGTCGCCGCCGCAAGGGCAAGCATCTGCGAATCTGCTTTCGTAAGGAGTATCTCGATGTTTTCTCTGGTTGGTATCGCGGCCGATATTGTGAGACCCATGGTCTCTCTGAACGCCTTTGCGATGAGCGGGATGATCGTTTCCTTTGTCGGGAATGCGATCGCGACTCCGAGCGCGCGTGCGTTGAATGCAGCCGTGGCGAACATCGTGGAGTAGTAGTCGTCCGGAATATCCAGGACATCCCTTCCGTAGATGGTGCCGTCATCGAATGCGGACCTGAGGTCCATACCGACGATCATCGGCAATATCTCCAGCTTAGGGAGCATCGCGGCCACCGGTGCAGGTACGGGATCTCCCGTCTTCACCAGCGTTGTATCCTTCTTGACCACTATCTTGCCGCCTTCTATGGCGGCGGGTATGCCTATCTTCTGAAGTTCTCCGATTATGGGACCGGGTCCGAACGGTGTCGGTCCTTTGGGGACCACTATGTCCATCGGCGCGATCTCGCCCGGCTTTGCGGGCGCGGCGGTCTTCGTAGCTTCCAATTGCTTGAAGAGCTTGAACGGATTGATGTCCGTTGCCACCATTGCGCACTGTCCTCCCACCGATTCCTTGAGCCTTTCAAGTCCGGGCTTCTGTTTCGCAGCCTCCTCGATGGCCAAAAGAAGCAAGTTGTTCTTTGTCATCTTGAGGATGGCGTGCCCTCTGAGCCCGGCCCTCATGGCCTGGATCTGTCTGCCGGGAATACCGTGAAGGTCGACTATTGCGACTATCGGATTCTCGGTCATGTCGGTGACCAGTTCCTTAACCAGTTCCTTCTTCCAAGCTGCTACGTGTGCCATTCTTGTCCCTCCTAACTTATCCTCTCGGACGGACCCATGGTCGTCTTGACGTACGATGAAGCGATGTTCATCTTACCCTTCTCCAGACGCGTCTCCACACGTTTGATGATAGCATCGATGTTCTCCGCTATCTTCACGGGATCCATGTCCGCCGTGCCTACCGGCGCGTGGAAGGTTATTTTGTCCTTCGTCCTTATGGACACACTTTTGCGAAGGTTCTCGACCATACCCGTCGGGTCGACCCCGGGGGGAATGGGCTTCGGCATTTTGCCGCGCGGACCCAGGACGGTACCGAGCTTCTTACCGACGACCGCCATCAAAGGCGCTTCAGCGATAAAGTAGTCGATGCTGCCGGCGATCCTCTTCGCCTCTTTTTTACTGTCTGCGATCGTGCCGAGTTCATCGGGCGTGATAACAAGATCAGCAACAGCTTTGGCTTTCAAGGCAAGTTCGCCACCACCAATCACGCAAATGCGTACCGCCTTCCCTCTGCCGTGAGGCAGGATGATGTCATCCTGGATACGGTTCTTGGGTATGGTAAGGTCAACATCCTTGAGATTGATGGCTAACTCAACCGTCTCAGTAAATTTGCGCTTCTTTGCACTCTCAAGTGCCTTCTGCACAGCCGTTACGGTCGATTTTTCTGCCAATACAATTCCTCCTCGTAGTACATGCGAGCCGTTAAGCTCTCCTACAAGCAGAACAGATGATTAAAGGCATTATATATAAAGATTAAGAAGAAAAAGGAAGAAACGTCTCCGTGTTTTCAATATTCGCGTATACTTGACCGCGGACGATGCGCCTGCAAAATCTGGAACTGCGGATGCGCTTACCAACATGGATCGCACAGCCGATGGGTTATGCTGCCAGACGCAAAGGCTGGGTTTCTTACAAATCCTTATTAACTCACATTAATAATCATTATATACTGTGTCATTATTGACTCGTTCATCTGAAAGGTGGGTCAATGGAAGAAGTTTTGTGTAACGTGGAACTCATAAAAGAGAATAACGATTACGTTGCGAAGATACAGAGTGAACTCGGCGGCCTTAGAGAGTACCGATCCGTGAACTTCGAAGAGGTGCTTGAGCAGATGACCATGGACCTCCAGGAAGAGTTTGAATCGATGTGAGGGTGTGGTGAATTGGATGACCGCCAACAAAATCAAACAAATAACCGATATTTTAGATATTCTTGCTGATGACAATTCTGTACCCAGGAATATAAGGAAAGGCGCAACTGACGCTAAAGTAAGGCTTCTGGACACGAAGGATGCGATGGACGTACGCGCAACAAGCGCCATAATGATACTGGACGATCTTGCGAACGATCCGAACATACCGCTTCACGGAAGAACCTTGATCTGGAATGTGATAAGCCAGCTTGAGATACTTAGCCAGTCGTAAAACTTTTGAAAATCTTGCCGGGATGCGTCCCGGCAGACTTTATTCCCATTCTATCGTGGCCGGAGGTTTGTTTGTTATATCGTATACCACACGGTTAACTTTGTCGCCCATCTCGCCTGCTATGCGTGCCGATACCGACTCCAGAACGGAAAACGGTATATGAGCGCATTTTGCGGTCATTCCGTCCTTCGACAGAACTGCGCGCACAACGACCGTCATCCCGTACACCCTTTTCCCATCGCGGACGCCTACCGACCTTATCGGAAGAAGAGCTGCAAAATACTGCCACGGAAGTTCCATCTTCCCGTCTGCCGATGCTTTTTGTATCTCGTCCTCAACGATGTGGCATGCTTCTCTCACGATCGCAATATTCTCAGGCGTAACTTCTCCCAGGCATCTTACCGAAAGCCCCGGACCGGGGAACGGCTGCCTTTCCGACACTTCTATTCCGAGAAAACGTGCGACCTGTCTTACCTCGTCCTTGTAAAGGTCTCTGAGCGGCTCAACGAGCTCAAGGTCCATCTCCTTTGGTATACCGCCGACGTTGTGATGCGATTTCACCACATCGCGGCCGCCTTCCCCCGATTCGATCCAGTCCGGTGCAATGGTACCCTGTACCAAATATTTCGCGCCGAACTCCTTCGCCTCTTTCTCAAAACATCTTATGAATTTCTCTCCGATGATCTTTCTTTTGGCCTCCGGATCGGTGATCCCTTTGAGGCCTTCGAAAAATATATTGTCCGCGTCCAGGATCTTGAAGTTTACGTTCATGGATCCCAGCATGCCGCGGACCTCTTCGGTCTCCCCCTTCCTCATGAGTCCGGTGTTGACGTAAACGGCAAGCAGTCTGTCTCCGATCGCCTTGCTGGCTATTACCGCTGACACTACACTGTCAACGCCTCCGGAACAGGCGATTATTGCCTTTCCGGTGACCTTTTCCTTTATCTTCCTGATCTGTGTGTCCACTAATGATTCCGCATTAAACATTGGACCACACCGCTTTTGAATCGGCGATTATGTTCTTCTCCATTTCTTTGCGGTACTCTGCCATCTTCTCCCTGAACTCGGGTTTCCCTACGCTCAGTATCTCAACTGCCAGCAGTGCCGCGTTGTCTCCCCTGTCGAGGCCGACCGCTGCCACCGGTATTCCGGGAGGCATCTGTATGACCGCAAGCAGAGAGTCCAGGTTCAATACGCCGCTTACCGGGACGCCGATGACCGGTCTCGTTGTCAGAGACGCAACGGCTCCGGGCAGTGCCGCGGAAACTCCGGACATTGCGATGAATATGTCGGCATCGCTGTTCATCACTATTTCTTCAACGCGCTTCGGCGTCCTCTGTGCTGATGCTACGTAAAGTTCGTAATCGACACCGAACTTCTTGAGTATGGATATCCCTTTTTCCGCTACCGGAAGATCGCTCCTGCTACCCATGAGAATGACTACTTTTGGCATACATGGTCAATAAGACGACAACGATATAAAATCAGTGGTATGTCATCATTTTCAGTTGGCTGCATCATCTTATCGTCTGTTGTGACACGGCCGCATGCTTAGGACCGCATCCGCACGCTTGCGGTACTCAGGATGACGTGGTATTGACAAAAAATATATGTCACATAGTTATAGTGAGCCCATCCGGTGATGTAATTATGCACGTCATATCTATGATCGTAAAAGATGAGTTCGGTGTCATGCAGCGCGCGATGGGCGAGTTCACGCGCAATAAGATAAACGTTGAGACGATAGTTGTCGGGAAATGTGAACTTCCCGGCAAAGCGAGGATCGTGCTCTCCGTTGTCGGTAAGGACGCAGCCGAAACGGCGATCGCCAGGCTAGAGAGGCTGGAAGATGTCTGTGACGTTCGGCTTGTTCCCGCGGAAGGACAGTCAGCATATGCGCTTATATCCACTTCGGACGGCAACGTCGGACTGATAGGCGGGTCCGCACAGGTCGAAGAGATAATAGAGCGCACCAAACCGATAAGATACGTGAAAGCGCTTAACGCTCTGTAGAGGTGTAGAAGATGGAAAAGACCAGTAAGATATGGATGGACGGAGGGTTTGTCGATTGGGACGATGCAAAGGTTCACGTCCTTGCACACGGATTGAACTACGGCACCGGTGTTTTTGAGGGTATCAGAGTCTATGAGACCTCCGACGGCCTTGCCATTTTCAGATTGAAAGAGCACGTTAAAAGGCTGCTCGACGGATGCAAGGTCATGTGCTTCGATCTTCCGTACACCGCGGAAGAGGTAACGGAAGCGATCAAGGAAACGGTCAGAATAAACAAGAAGGTGGATTACGTGAAACCGTGCGTGTTCCTCTGCGGCGAAGCCGTTGGCCTCAACCCGATAAACGTGCCTGTCAAATTCACCATAACGGCGATATATCTTGGTTCATACCTTGGAAAGGAAGCGCAGGAAAAGGGCGCAACCCTGATAACCTCGTCCTGGTTCAGACCGTGGAACCTTGCCTCTCCGGCAGGTGCGAAGGTGAACGGCATCTATGTTACGTCATGCCTTGCGAAAAGAGAAGCGGTCACTAGAGGTGCCAATGAGGCTGTCATGCTGAACGCGCAGGGTAACGTTGCGGAATGCAGCGGAGAGAACATATTCATATACAAACGCGGAAAGCTTTACACACCGAAGACAGCGGACAGCATACTTGAAGGAATTACAAGAAATTCGATAATGGAGATCGCCAGCGATCTCGGCTACGACGTCATTGAAACGGAAATCTCGCGTATAGACATGTACACTGCCGATGAGGTCTTCATGACCGGCACCGCCGCAGAGATCACCAACGCCACAAAGATCGACGACCGCATCATCGGTGACGGCAAGCCCGGTAAGGTCGGAAGGGAATTGGCGGACAAGTATGCGGACGTTGTAAGAGGGAAGGACCCCAGATACGAGAAATGGCTGGACCGCCTCTGACCGTTTAGCGGTTTTCGCCGACAGGGTATTTCATCGCCGGACTGGCACCTGCGGTGCGGATGCCGTCGGCGGTCTGGTTGTATTACATCGTCAAAAACCGCAATCAGGCAAACGTTAAATACAATCTAACATGTTGCCGTATTAAAGAATAAGGTGCTGGTAATGCCGGTACACTGTTTGGAGGAATTCAAGTGGAATGGATGAATTGGATGGATTTCCTGACGATCGTGGTGTTCGTGTTTGCGATTGTCATGTTTGTGGCGGGCCTGTTCACAGCATATTTCGGCAGCGGTAAAAGCCGGAAGGTCGGAGTGGGTCTTTTGGCGATCGGCCTCGGCATCGGACTGATCTGGGCATGGCTCGTCGGATTCAGTGACGTGTCTCTGTTCTCCGACGTGGTGGCATGGGATGTCGTGATGAGCGCCATATTCCACATTGTCGCCGCACTGATAGGCGCTCTTGTGGCCGTCGGGATATTCCTCGTGGCCGTTATGAAAAGTTAAACGGCGGATCTCCGCCACTTTCTCTTTTTCACACATCGTGCAGCATTCTTTCATCGAACATTTTTCCGTTGTTCTTGCGATACTATGAGGTGACCGGCGAACGACGGAACGGGTGCGGCCGCAATATGTTTTTTGTATATCGTGAATTGTCAAAGAAATCTCCACTTGAATATAAATTTGACGAAAATCATTAAATACCGGATAAAATATCGTTGCACAAAAACCGGTAGATAAAACTATCGCGCCGCAGGTATGGACATGGATGTTTTGGGTTTTGTAGAAGATGTCACGAGCGAGGGACTGATCATTGTTAGAAGTGATGTGGCACCTGATAACGGCAACCCCGTCTACGATGCAAAACAGAAAAAAATAGGGACGGTCAGAAGAGTGTTCGGACCCGTGAACCGTCCTTATGTGACCGTGACGCCGGTCGAGAGATCCGTGCTCACCAACATATCCGGCAAGAAGGTCTACTTTGAGAAGGTGACTCAATATGGCAAAAATAAGAGAAGGAACTGATGAGGTCGACAGATGCCCCGAGTGCGGAGGAAAGCACCTCGTGCGCGACTATGAAAGAGGAGAGTTGCTTTGCGAAGACTGCGGACTCGTGCTTGACGATCAGTTCATAGACCAGGGGCCCGAGTGGAGGGCGTTCGACGTCGAGCAAGGTGAGAAGAGAGCACGCACCGGAGCTCCCATGACATATACGATACACGACAAGGGATTGTCCACGGAGATCTCATGGAAAAACAAGGACAGCTACGGGAAAAGCATACCGACAAGGAACAGGGCGCAGCTCTACCGTCTCAGGAAATGGCAGAGAAGGATCAGGGTCTCCAATGCCACGGAAAGGAATCTGGCATTTGCGCTTTCGGAACTTGACAGGATGGCGTCCGCAATGGGGCTTCCGAGGAATGTCAGGGAAACGGCGGCAATGGTATACAGGAAAGCGGTCAACAAGAATCTGATAAGAGGAAGAAGCATCGAAGGCGTTGTGGCCGCGTCGCTGTACGCAGCATGCAGGCAATGCGGCGTTCCGAGAACCCTCGATGAGGTTGCCGGTTCAAGCCGCGTCGGAAGGAAGGAGATAGGAAGGACATACCGTTTCATGACACGTGAGCTCAAGCTGAAGCTCATGCCGACGAAACCTCAGGATTACGTGCAGAGATTCTGTTCCGAGCTGAAGCTCAGCGGAGAGGTTCAGAGCAAAGCGGCCGAGACCCTTAAGGATGCCTCCGAGAAGGAGTTGACGTCAGGACGCGGACCTACGGGCGTAGCGGCAGCGGCGATATACATATCATCGATACTTTGCAACGAACGCAGAACGCAGAGAGAGGTTGCGGATGTGGCCGGCGTTACGGAAGTAACGATCAGGAACCGTTACAAAGAGCTGACCGAGAAACTCGGTATAGAGATACAGTTGTGAAACACATTACCGGCGGCTTTGACCGCCGGTTCCGTACTCATCTGAAATGAAGGATCCGAGAGTAAAAATGAGCAGTATGCGAAATTCCGGGATCGCGGGAATTGTTGTCGCGGCAATATTTTCACCGAGCCGGACACCGTGAACAAAGCCGATGAACGGCTGATCTTTCTTTTATGATGTTCAAAAATCTGCGTATCGCTTGATATCGTTTTCCATCAAGGACGGAACCTTTTGAATTCCAAATATTCAGCACCGTCCTTCGCGCGGCAGAACAGCATCTCTTTTTTGACGCCGTGCGCGAGCCTGACCGCTCTGGATATTTCTGGCCACATAAGCGTCCGCGAACCGTCGACGGAATGTACGAGGAATCTTGCGTGACACGAATCGGGATGCTTCTCGTAAACCCGGAAATGAGTTCCGTACTTGAACCCCGTTTTCACAACGAGGCCGTTGTCCCTCATGTCCGAGAAGGCTTTGAATCTGAGATCGAACTCATCCTGCGCGGCCCTTCCGAACTCCATCATCCCGTCAGCGGACATGTTGCCGTTCTCCGATATCACGTCCATAATGCCCTTGGACATGAGATAACACGTTTCTATCAAAGACAATTGCAGAACGCCGTCCGTCATCTTGCCGAATGCTCCGCCGGTGTGCATAGACGGCGTTCCATCAAAAACGAACACCCTGTCCTTTATGAGCTTGCCTTCCGCCCTATTACCGCAGTCCGGCGCCGTTGATCCGGAAAGTTCGCGTTTGGATACGATGTAATATGTCATGTCTCCTTCTTCATCGACGATCCCGTAGAGAAGTTCCTTTCCTTTCGAACCGGTCGCCTCGGCCAATTCCATGAACGTATCCATATTGAAGGCCGTCCTTTCCGAAACGGCTTTTACGAGATACTTTGGGCGCGAATTACTGAGCATCCTGCCTCTCGGAAGGACCGACAGATCGAGATCCGATTCCGGCTTGACTACGAAGCCGCGCTGTTTGATGTCCTTGTAGACCATGTATCTTATGTCAAATCCTTCGGATGCCGAGGACGAATACGCGAAAAGCGACTCGAACGTCATTTCTTCATTCTCTCTGAGAACTACCAGGCGTCCTGATTCAAGCAGGAACGTCGCTTCAATGAGATCGAGTTCCAGACCGCCTCCGCTTACAGGATATCCGAAATTGCCTTTGTTGTATATCTGGCTGCTTTCCTTCTGATCCGTGACGATCACGGAGTTCTCTTTCAGCGTTCCGGGCACGGCGCTATGTACGGCCGTACCGTATTTATCGTTTCCTAGAGTGAGATTGAAAAGAAAGGACCCTCCCCGGAAGGAAGGAAATTGTGTCCGGTCGAACTCCGATGATGCCGGCGATCCCGTGTGTTTACGACCGGGCGTACCCGATCGAACGCGCTGTACGCCGACGGGACAGCGATCACCAGGGAGGCCTTCCGTCGGACCTGGAGGTACTGTTGTATATCTTTGCCTGGTTGTATGCATCGAATATGTTCCAGATCCATAATATGAATGCCGGTATGGACAGGAGTACTATTTCCACTAGATACATGTTCAATTCATAATAGTCATAATAACCGTCCGTGTAAATAAATTCCCAACTGCTCATAGTGAATATCCAGATCGTTAAAATAGCAAAGACCGTGTAGACTGCTATTATCAGCAATCCGCGTACGATCCTGCCGACGTAGAGCTGGCCGAGTCCGGCCCACAGAAATGAAAGTATGGCTGCGCCTCCTTCGCTTTTTTCGCGCACATAGACCGTTCTGGGAGTTTCGACTGCGCCGATTTTCCGGCCGCATTTATCACAAAACGCCTGATGTTCGTTCAAAGAACTGCCGCATCCGCTGCAAAACCTGTTCATCAGGTAAGGATTGTTAACCTATGTATTTAAATACAGGGGTTCACCGCTGCGTTTCGAAGATAAATATGACCGATTGGCGGCGCAGTGACCTTGCCGAAGCGGCGAAACACGGACTCATTGTAAACATTGACCGTTCTGTGCGCAGTAAGGAACGGATGTGTTCACGACCTTGATGATTAACACAACACGTCGACACTATAGAAAGATATATATAGAAGTAATAATCAATATGCTCCTCGAACAAAAGCAAAATGCAGAAAGGAGGTTAATAAATGAAAGACAGAGCGCTGAAAGTCGCAGAACTGAGGCCCGGAGAAGCGGGCAGAGGGGTCGCAAGGATCGACCCCGCATTAATGGACATACTTGAACTGAATGTCGGAGACATAATACAGATACACGGAAACAAAAAAACGGTTTCAAAGGTACTGAAAGGAGATTTCGAAGACGCCAACAAAGGCATAATAAGAATGGACGGTTCCACCAGGCGCAACGCGGGAACCAGCATTGACGAGCGTGTTGACATTAAGAAGGTGGTTTCAAAGAACGCGGACAAGATAACATTCTCGCCCACCGAGGGAGTCAAACTTCAGGGAGGAGAGGACTATTTGCGCCAGATGCTGGAATCACGCGCATTCTCCAAAGGCGATATCATATCGCTGAACATCATGGGCAACAAGATCGATCTTGCCGTCACATCGTTCACGCCGGCGGCGGACGCCGTCATAATGTCGCCGAAAACGGCCGTGAAGATAAACGACAAGCCGAACAACAAGGCCGGCGACATTCCGAAGGTGTCGTACGAGGACATCGGAGGACTGGGCGATGAAGTTAGAAAGGTAAGAGAAATGATCGAGCTTCCGCTCAAACATCCGGAACTCTTCAAAAGACTGGGCGTTGACGCACCGAAGGGTGTGTTGCTCCACGGCCCTCCGGGAACGGGTAAGACAATGCTTGCCAAGGCAGTCGCCGGAGAGACGAGCAGCAACTTCATCTCTATCGGCGGACCGGCGGTCATGAGCAAATTCTACGGCGAATCTGAGGAACGATTGAGAGAGATATTCAAGGAAGCGGAAGAAAACGCTCCGAGCATCATATTCATCGATGAGATCGATTCCATAGCGCCTAAGCGCGATGAGGTCTCCGGAGAGCAGGAAAGGCGTATAGTCGCTCAGCTGCTTGCGCTGATGGATGGTCTTGAAGCACGCGGGAAAGTTGTTGTCATAGGTGCAACGAACCGTCCGAACGCGATAGACGAAGCGTTGAGGAGACCGGGGCGCTTTGACCGTGAGATAGAGATCAGCATACCCAACAGAGACGGCCGTCTGGAAATACTGCAGATACACACGAGAGGTATGCCGCTCGCCGAAGACGTTGACCTTGACCGTCTCGCCGATCTGACGCACGGATATGCGGGCGCCGATCTTTCGGCGCTGACGAAGGAGGCCGCCATGGCCGCCCTCCGCCGCGTCCTTCCGGACATTGATCTTGAAACGGATGAGATACCTTTCGAAACGCTGAACATGATAAACGTCAACAGAGACGATTTCAACGTTGCGCTTAGAGAGATGCAGCCTTCCACCATGCGCGAGGTACTTATCGAAAAACCGCGTGTGTACTGGGACGACATCGGTGCGCTCGGAGACGCCAAGCGGGAACTCAGGGAAGCCGTGGAGTGGCCTTTGAAATTCGGGAAGGTGTTCGAACACATGAACGCCAAACCTCCGAAGGGCATATTGCTCTACGGTCCTCCGGGAACGGGTAAGACAATGCTTGCCAAAGCCGTGGCGACGGAAAGCGAAGCGAACTTCATCGCGGTGAACGGACCGGAGTTCCTGAACAAATGGGTCGGCGAGAGTGAGAAGGCCGTCAGGGAAACATTCAGAAAGGCCAGACAGGCTGCGCCCTGCGTCATATTCATGGATGAGATCGATTCCATAGCTCCGGAACGCGGAACCGGTGACGACAGCAAGGTGACGGAACGTGTGATATCACAGATGCTGACGGAAATGGACGGTCTTCAGGCTTTGAACGGCGTCGTGATAATCGCCGCCACGAACCGTCCGGATATCATCGATCCGGCATTGCTGAGACCGGGAAGATTTGACAAGAGCATACTGATCGGCCCGCCGGATAAAGAATCCAGGACGGCGATATTCAGGATACACACCAAGGACAAGCCGTTGGACAATGATGTCGATCTTGACAAACTCGCCGACCTTGCGAACGGATGCACCGGCGCCGACATCTCGGCCATATGCAACGAGGCGGTCATGGCCGCGGTCCGTGAACTCGTGGCAGACGGAAACGTCCCGACAGACGAGGAGTTGAAGGCATGTAAGGTCAGGATGGAATATTTCGTCAAAGCCGTTGACATGTTCGGACCGGCCGCAAAGAAGGAACTGAGAGGATACAGCGGCCTTGTCGCATGAGAACGGCGCGGGTCATCCCCGCATATTTTTTTTTATAACACGGCAACGGTGTATGCGTCTTCGGACCGTACGCTCGCGCGGGTTCCTTCAGCGTTGCCCGGTGCTTCCCTCCTTCCGGAAGTCGGTGCTTCCTGCTCTGCCACTCATGATATAAAATAGAATGACATACCCTTCACACATGAGCCGGGAGGACCTTATCAACACAACGCGCGCAATACTTGCGAGGGCGGGTTACAGTGTATCCTCTCCGCTGAACATGAGAAGCGTTTGTTTCGATGTCGTCGGAAGAAAGAAAGACTCGCTGCTTATCATAAAGGTGCTGAGCAACATTGATGCTTTCTCCAGAGAGAACGCGGACGAGATGAAGATACTCGCGGAGGCCCTCGGCGCAAGTCCGATACTGATCGGCGAACGATCCAGTTCCGGCTCTTTGGAACCCGGAATAGTTTATTCAAGATTCAGCATTTCGATAATATCCAACGAGACGCTTTCCGACCACGTCCTTGACGGCGTTCCGCCGTTCATATTCGCCGCTCCGGGCGGTCTTTATGTGAAACTTGACAGTGAACTTATCAAACATCTCAGAGAGACGAGAGGCATAAGCCTCGGAACGCTGGCGGAGACCGCCGGCGTATCTAGAAGGACTATACAGATGTACGAGACGGGAATGAGTGCGATGATAGACGCCGCCATAAGACTGGAGGAGTTCCTTAACGTTCCTATAATTGAACCGATGAACCCATTCGGTTACAAGAATGAGGATAAAAGCAAAGAGTACGAGGTTTCCGGGACAAAGAGAACGGATGTGCATATATTCAACGTCCTTCTGGATCTTGGCTGTTCGGTTACACCTACCATCCGCAGTCCGTTCGAGGCGCTTACCAGAAGCGAGAAGACTGTTATCCTCACCGGTCTCGGCGGTGAAGACGATCGTTTGATGCACAAAGCGTCCATTGTCTCTGAGATCTCGAAGATATCCGGGCAGCGTTCGGTCATCATCGTTGAAAGGAAGAGTTCCCTTGACAGCATACAGTCAACCGCAATAATCGCCAGAGACGAGATAGAGAAAATGGACGACCAGTCTGAATTGAAGGACCTGGTTCTTGAACGGAGCGGGAACGTATGACCGAAAAGATAAGGGTCAGCGTCAACGGATGCGCCGTTGACCTCCTTCCCGTTGTTATGGGCCTCGTATCCGAATACGACAGGGTGAAAGACGCCGCCGATGACGGATACGACGCGTTCGCGGCATCACTCGGCAAAGAGGACGTGCTCGCCGTCGGCCTGAGGGATGAACTGAAGGATGATCAGGATTTCGAAGACATCGACATCGTTTACATGCACTATCTGGGTAAGTTCGGTGAGACCGACATCCCGTCGCCGGCCTTCTCCGCTTTGATGGACGTCTGCAACGATCTTTCGAAACCCCTGCTGCCCCTGGACATGGACGAGGATTCTTACTCAAAGGTATATTGCGAACTGATAACGACGTTCGAGATCCTCAAAGAAGGGAGACTTGCAAAAAAGGCGATGAAGAAGAGATTCGATATGTCGTCACCGGAAGCGTTCGCGCTGTCATGGGATGCGTTCGTCAATGATTCAAAAGGATTTCGTGGACTTGCGTCTTTGCGCGAGAAATATATGGCCAACCGCATAAAACTGCTGACGAAGAATTCGGACCGTATGCTTGCGGTCATCGAGACGGAACGTATTAAAGGCGTTCTGTCGGTCTTGGGTGCGTATTCAGATGAGTGAAGATCAGCGATGTGACTGCGGAGAGGCCGTCGGTACAGGATACAGATATTGCACAAGATGCGGTCTGCCCGTCAAAGAGCCGGATAAGACATCCAAGGCTGTCAGGATCGTTGGGATCCTGTTGTTGCTGTTATGCGTTCCGATGCTCTTCTTTGAAGTGTACACTTTGCTCTGGGGAGCGGGTGATATCTGGAATAACATCAACTACGCGCCGATCCTCATCCTGACGCCGTCGCCTGTGATAGCCTTCTGGTTCGCGGGGATTCTGGCTAAGCTGTTCTTCCTTTTCCTGGTGACGACCGTTTTGGCATCATTCGTATTCCTGCTCTATGACAGCCGCGGCGGTATTCTTGATTTGCTGAAGGGTAAAACAGAAAAGATCGCCGAGACGCCGCTTTACGCTGTCATAACACTGTTCGCCGCCGTTATCTCCTTTAACCTGATATTCAACATGATCATTATATCCACCGGAAATGAGCCAGCGGTCCCGGACACGGAGATGTCCCTGTGGGTACTCATGTACAACATCCTGAACGCTGTCGTTTGGGAGGAGGTCCTTTGCCGCGTCTTCATGATAGGCGTTCCTATGATGCTCTTCGCTTTGATTATGAACCGCAGGGGTTCGTGGAAATGTCTGTTCGGCCGTTTTGAGATGAATGCCGCTGCCGTTGCACTGATATTCATTTCCTCGGCTGTGTTCTCATACGCCCATCTGAGCGGATGGGACGTTTTCAAACTTATGCCCACGTTCGTGGCCGGCCTGGCGCTCGGATATCTTTTCGTGAAATACGGCATACATGCGGCCATAATGCTGCATTTCATCATAAATTTCCTTTCGTCCGCAACCTGGATGTTCGGCGAGACCACAACGGTGCTGGTATTCCTCGGAATGTTCCTCATTACCGTGGTGATCCTCGGAATAGTGTTCATCGTATGGTACACGGTCCGCGGCACCAAATTCCTAAGGGATATGATCAGGAAAGCAGAATCCTGAGTCTTTCCTTCGAAGTTACCGCGGATTCAAACGATTTCGATTCGATTATGTATTTTCCCTTGTATTTCGATAATTTTTTCAGAACGTGTTTGAAATCGATCTGACCGTCGCCTATGGTCATGTGATCGTCGTTGATTCCCTCGTTGTCGTGTATGTGCACATTCCTTATCCTGTCGCCGAGAGCGTCAATGATCTCATCGGTCTGACCGGTTGTGTTGGCGTGGCCTATATCAAAACATATCTTCATGTCCGTTCCGTCCACGAGCTCCGACAATTCCTTTGCGGTCTGTCCGATCATGAATTTGAATGAGGGCATATTCTCAATGCACGCAACCATGCTGAATTCATTCATTAAGCGGTCGATCGTCCTTATCGATCTTTTCGCTTTCTCGATCGATCTGAGCCTCAGACCGTCGACCGCAAATGATTGGTATCCGGGATGAAGCGTTATGGTGTTCACGTTAAGCTCCGCCGCCTGTTCGATCGATGCGATCATCTCCATTACCGCGGCTTCCCTTATCCTTTCACTCAGCGCTGCTATGTTGACATCCGATATCGGCGCGTGTATGGAGAATTTGATGTTATATGACGGCGCTATTGCTTCAAGTCTGCGCATTATGAGCGGAAGATAATGTTCACCTTCAGACATTATCTCCCAGTGGCTGAACTCCTTCGATATTCTGATCAGGGATTCCTCTATGCTCTCCGTGCAGAACGTCGTTGATGATACTCCGATCATGTTGTGACCTCCTCGCCGTCGACCGTCCGGGGTGCAAGCGCATCTATGAACGATGTTACATCCTCCGGTTCGATCGTTACCTTTATTGTTCCGAGAACGGTCTTCTCGTCAACGAATGATATCTTGCCCGCATATGCGGCCTGTTTGTTCATGTGGAATGTTGATTCATTTCCTTTTATCCCTTTTATGAGGACCGAGCGCGCCGTGTCGAGTATCCGTTGCCTGCGTATCTGTTCACGGAAATGTTCCATGCCGGGAGCCTCGGCGGTTATCATATCATCCTCGGCGTTCAGTTCCGCATCGGGAAATATGTTCAGCACCGCAAGTCTCACTCTTTCCGGATCTTCGCTCGGAAATACGGGGCATGATATTCTGATCGTGCGCATGATACGGAATACCTAAAAAAGTATATAACAAATCATCTGCTGTCAAGACCGATGAGATCAGAGGTCCTTAATCTGGCTGCCCAGAGGAGCATGTTCCTTTCCCCTGAGGCGCTGGAACTCGTTCTGTCCGATCCGGAACCGAAGATGTTCATCAGGAATATGCTGTCTTTCATAGCTGACGATTCGATCTTCATAGGGAAGAATGAGGTACTTGACTTCATTTCCGGCAGCCTTTCAAAAAATGAGGTGAGACCGGTCGCTCCGAAGAACAAGAGACAGCATGACATATCCGTGATACCGGGAACAGACGTCACCGGTGAGTCGACGTGCGAAGGGAAGATCGAAGATTTCTCAAGATTCTTCATGAACAGGTACAACACGATACGGGACATGCTGAAAAAGCATATGGGTTCGGCGCTCAGCATAGATAAGGCGATGTCCGTCAACAGAGAGGTTCATGTCATCGGTATGGTATCCGAATCATCGATCACGAAGAACGGGCACCGGATGCTCACGTTGGAGGATGATTCCGGATCGTGCAGAGTATTGATATCAAAGGATTCCCCTTTCATAAAGGACATAATAGTGAACGATGAGGTCATCGGGATCGGCGGAAGCCCCACCAGGGACGGTAAGATGCTGTTTGCAAACGAGGTCATCCGTCCCGGAGTGACAACGGAACCGTGGGAACCGTCCGATTCCGTGGCTTCGGTTGCTTTCCTTTCCGATATACATGTCGGAAGCCACACATTCCTGGAGAGCAGATGGGAAAGTATGGTCTCATGGTTAAAGGAGAATGCGAAGACCGCGGATCTGGATTATCTGGTGCTTCCCGGTGATGTTGTCGACGGCATAGGTATATTCCCGGGTCAGCAGGGAGAGCTGTCCGTTGACGACATATATCAGCAGTATCACGTTCTTGCCGAGCATTTGAAAGAAATTCCCGATCACATAAAGATCGTGCTTCAGCCGGGAAACCACGATGCGGTCAGACCGGCGGAGCCGCAGCCCGCATTGTCCGAGGTCTTTTCAAGATCGTTCGATTCGAATGTCATACTGACTGCCAATCCGGTCTGTCTCGACATAGAAGGAAGAAGGGTGCTGACATACCACGGAAGAAGCATCGACGACTGGGTCTCAGGTGTTCAGAGATTGACGTACAACGATCCCATCAGTATAATGAAGGAGATGCTTGAGCGCAGACACCTCGCTCCCATATACGGACAGAAGACCGCGCTGGCACCTGAGAAAAAGGATTACATGGTAATAGACAAACGTCCGGATATTTTTGTCACAGGCCATGTTCACGGCGCCGACACGGACGATCACAAGGGCATACGGTTGATAGCGGCTTCAACGTGGCAGGATCAGACGGATTTCCAGAGGATGCACAACTTCAATCCGGAACCGGCCATAATGCCGATAGTCCATCTCGGAACCGGCAAAACAACGATGAAAGGGTTTTGAATCTCCGCGCCGATGAACGCTTTGCCGTTATTCGTATCAATTCATCGATCTCGGAGCTCCGAATCCGATTATGAACGGTTCTCCCAGCGCTCCGAGTCCTGCCATCCGGAAGCTGAGTGAGATCTTACCGTCTTCGCAGGAGGTTATCAATGTATCATCCTGACTTTGACAGCGGCTCCGCTGTAGTTTTGCGAAATTTAGGATTTGACAGTTGATATGACCCGGTTTCGCGGGTCACGGACAGAGGCCCGTGGCCTCCATCCGAGACGCATTCAAG
>Ga0123352_10005839_pt1 | contig 18676 bp, 6 predicted proteins | sample TergutLab28metaG_FD_89700 | JGI IMG/M metagenome (GOLD analysis project Ga0123352, IMG submission 89700) | Labiotermes labralis P1 segment gut microbial communities from Petit-Saut dam, French Guiana - Lab288 P1 | ecosystem: Host-associated > Arthropoda: Insects > Digestive system > Gut ... | reverse complement strand
CTTTTTATAGTGTGACTTTAGCAAGGACGATATGGCTCCCTGATGATGGTCCTAGGACCGAAACATGTCGGAGCGTTTTTAATGTTTTAATGTGTAAATTTTATAAATTTTATATATGTGCAAGTAGTTGCTTTAATAATTGAGTTACTCAAAAACATGCACGGTGTAACAACGAAAATAAATGGTATAATTTAACTTAGAATGCACGTACGTTCGTCTCCCCAGCTTTACAAATTTTGTGTGCATTATTAGCTTTTCTGTTCGCGCACTTCCGACAAACTCTGTTGTTCCAAATGTAAACCAGTTTTGATAGCCGACAAGTAAATAAATAAATAAATAAACCATAAACAATAAACACAATACACATACTGAGCGCCGTCTATAATGCTTATCTACGACGACTTATTTTTTTAAATGTGAGTTTTATCTCAAACACATGAAGAATGGGTTATAATGGGTTATAATGGTCCCAAAGTGAACCAAATATAATTTTAATGACGCCTAATCCAACGCCCAACAGCGTCATTGAATAAAATCCATTCAGTATTCCTACAATAAAATCAACTAAATGCACTAATTTCTCAAATTTAATTTTGGAAAAAAACTCGTCATGTTTCGGATAGTTCCTCTGTCCATTATCAGGAGTTTTTCACTGTACACATAGCAATGGTATACATCATATATGTTTGCTAACAGCTTGTGAGCAGGATCAGGACGGATCAGTTCCGTCCTGATCCTGCTCACAAGCTGTTAGCAAACCTGTATGACGTATACCATTGCTATGTGTATAGTGAAAAACTCCTGATGATGGACAGAGGAATTGTCCGAAACGTTTGGTTTTATTCCAAAAATAAATTTGAGAAATTAGTGCATCTAGTTGGTTTAATTGTAGGAATTTAACACGAAGCACGGTCACTTGAACGTCAAAATCCATTCAGTAGTCACCGACAGGAGACATATGGTTCAATAGACATACATAAAACATTCACTTTATCCAGACTGTGTACGGATCGAATAAATGTTCAACTATATTTTAGGCGGTGTTTCGGTAGTGATACAGAAAAGTGTGATTTTAAGGGCGCTGTCAATTACTGACAGATCAATAAGACAGTATCAGTATGGACACTGATGGAATGACACTGATAGAAAGAAAACCATAGGTTTCTGAGAAAAACCTGCCCAAGTGCAAGCTTGTTTACCAAAAATCCCACACAAACTGACCTATAACTAAACCCGGGCCTCCTCGGTAGGAGCAGATAAATATTAGAATGGGGTGCGGAGCGATCGCCATTTTGGTCCTGGTATTCCCTTTACACATGACACAAATTATACCGTTAGAGAACAGAATGTGACAGCTGAATGAACCAAATGGAGAGAAAGCTGTCACTAAAAGTCACCGGGGAGAGAATTCCTTTAGATCTTAAAGGCGTTGTGGAATGCGGCAGGTGAAAGATTTATGAGGGTGTCCCCAACTGCGAATATTCGTAATGTAACCTGAACAAAAACACAGTGGTTGAATAAAGATAGACCAACTTGATGTCACTTGCTTTATTTCATTATTTAATGCTCAACATGTTTCGAATGTTAGTACATCCATCCTCAGGAGCTTCAGCCTGCATACAGATACCACACCACCCCAGAGCAATACAACCCATGAAATAACTCAACAAATAAGTCGCAAGCTCCTGAGGATGGATGTACTAACATTCGAAACATGTTGAGCATTAAATAATGAAATGAAGCAAGTGACATCAAGTTGGTCTATCTTATTCAACTATCAAGATGATGCACGGTCCAATAAACATAAGAAACAGCACAGTGATTTCTGCTCGCCTTACATCGTAGGCAACTTCTCTTTCATGCCTGAGAAGCGGAAAGGATACGTTTCAGTGTTACCCTCATAAGACAAGACAAGACCCTTCCTTTCTTGACGTACATTCGTAATTTGTTACCACGGATAGTGTCTAATTTCATTCCAACGACAAAAAGAGTGTTTCAGTTCTAAACGTTACGTGTCGGAAGACCACAGTCTTCCAGGTGATGACGCCGTATAATCTGGTAGACATTAAATGACATTTCGCCGTAAAGCGAAATTTTATATTCAAGCCTCCCAAACGTTAGTAAATTTATATCAGACTCCACGGCGTCTCATTCCAGAAGACGGTGAACTTTGATGTCACAACCATGATATTATTAAATCTCGTATAAATCAACTGTTTTTGTAACAAAGAAGCAGTGTGTTTTCTTGGACATACAAAATTAACTTATTCTTCAGCTGCTATAATAACGGCCCATATTTGGTAAAGATTCAGAATTAATTCTGTCACAAATATTCCTTAGACTTGGTATCGGTCCAAAGCAGGGTTCTGATTTTCGCAGAAAACCTAGCAGACACTGTATTGCATGTACGGATACAAGGCAGTGGCAGAAACTGGCGAGCGTATTGCAAAGCGGTCAGAGACAATGAGCAAGAATAATTGAAATTTTGAGTAACGCAGAACAACCCCATCCTATAAGGACTGACAGAATGCAAAAGACTTGAACTTCAGAACTGCTGAGCTGAAATTTGTATTTAAAACTATGGACCTATAAGAATAAATTTTTGAAATATAAACGATGTTTTTATTTTCGATGAAAATGTAATGTAAAACTTACAGGGCATAACTCTGAATTGTGCCATCCCCGTTGTGTAATATAAACTATAAAGTGGGTTTGAAGTCAATAACACAACTAATGTTTAGTTAGATGTTAATATTCTGGTTAAAAGATTGCATGTTTCGGCCGGTAGTGGCCATTATCAGGTCTTTGTCATTGGACATACTTAAGAGTACTTTATACAATTGTGTGGTGGCTTGTTTCATGAGGAGATCTCAACATCAGGGCCTTTTTCGAGTATGATATATCTGTATTAAATGTGTGGGTGAGCCACTAAATTAACCTAGAGTTATATATTATATACTTTATTTCTAGGTTAATTTAGTGGCTTAGCCACACACCTAATATAGATATATCATACTAAAAAAAGGCCCTGATGTTGAGATATCCTCATCAAACACGCCACAACACAATTGTATAAAGTAATCTTAAGTGTACTGAATGACAAAGACCTGATGATGGCCACTACCGGCCGAAACATGTAGTCTTTTAACCAGAATATAACATCTAACTAAACATTAGTTGTGTTATTGATTTCAAAACCACTTTATAGTTTATAGGGCATAAGTTTTCATATATACTCACAGTGACGTTGTGACGTCAATTGACGTACTTCTCAATTATCGCTACACAAAATAAAGTAAGACAGTTGCGCAGCCCTCTTTTCAAGGAACTAATTTAAAACATTCATAACGCATACTTTCGACACATCACCAATCAATATATCGATAACGTATACTGAACGACTAGGCAATATCCACGGCCGCCACATTGCTTATTGTTGATGTCCAGTTGAAAAGTGCGAAGTTTTCACGACGTTTAACCCGACTTTTTAATCGGTTTGCCTTTGCTTAAAGTCAGATACTGATGCCTGTAATTCAATGGGGCACACACAGCTCGCTAATAGAATTTCTGTTCCTTGGGAACCTTAGTAAGGGCCTCTCACAGCGCTAACTATTTATAATTCCATTGTCTTCTTCTGCACTGGAAGCTGTGACTTGTTTCGGCTTATCAATGCACACTCTAAGCCCCCCTGTTTCTATCTCTCCACACCCAATATTCTACCTCACAAAGAAACATCCTGATTTATGATAGGATTTGTGTCCAAAGTCCTGGAGGTCATTTACACAAACACTCATAATACTTGCTCAGTGTCAGGAAGGTTTTGGACTCAAATGTAAAGCCATTTTAAGTAGCTGGCATATATAACAATAACTGGAAGCAATGCAATGACTCCGTTGTTTTTGCTGCCCCAGGTTAATCTAACTTAGACTTGGAATCGCCATATTAAAAGATGCGCATAGGAGGACGAGTTGGTACAAACTAGTTTTTGTCGGAGTTCATATCCCTTCGGCTATAATGGAGAGAACGTCACATGCAGGAGAATTCAATCCTAGGAAGCAAGACTGATCCAGAACCGTTTAACTAGAAGCGGAAATGTTTATAATTACACCGAGGATGAAGAGCCTTCAGGTCACTGTTTCAGTTTATACTTCCGGACACATCGCTTTTCTATGCGCCAAGCTCCCGCACTACATAAGCATGTAAACGATTAGTTTGCTTCATAAAAAGTTCTACATATAGTAGAAGGATTCCGTTGCTTTATATAAAGGAACAGTAAGTTCTTCGACATTAGAAATTAGAATTAGACCAGAAATCACAAGAAACTTCGCTCGATTGTTATAATGGAAATATTTTTCCATACACGAATAAACTTTCAATCTCTTTTAATTAGCACACCAACTAATGCACATACATAACATTTTTTACATTAAAACACTTAAAATCGCTCCAACATGTTTCGATCCTAAGATCATCTTCGGGGAGCAACACTGTTCCTTGCTAAAGTCACATTTTTAAAAACGCTAACTGATTAATTTCCTTATATTAACTTGGTGCTGTGGCAGCATGCTGCAGCATCTTCCCAGCTACGCCTGGGACAATCAAGCAGGCTCTTTCCTTCTAGTCACCCCACCAAAATACTATATGCATTTTTTCACTCCCCAACACGTGCCATATGACCCTTCCATCCCAATATCCGTCACTTGATTACCCTTAAAATATTCGGCGAGAAATACAAACCACGAATCCACAGTCAGCTACCTACAAATTCATAGACATCCCACCAGACTTAGCTTAAAAAAGCACGTAAAATGATGATGAGATCTCAACATCACCACGCGGTTTAGGCATAATATACAAGACTCTTATAGCTAGAAAGCTGATAAAACCTGAAGATGGCCGCTATAGGCCGAAACATGTAGTTTCTCCATTGCTACTAAACACCATCATTTACCTATATATTTATAGTTGTGTTTTTGACTGAACTTACCTCACCATATATATGAAAGAACTGATACCCAGTACAGACATTTCGCTGTGCATAATAACTCCCTCACACAGAAAATGCCGCAAATGTCCGCTGCGTAGTCGATTCAGACGTATGCTACCACTCACTATGCGTTTACTCTAAAACGCTGTGATCAGTGGTACTCTATATAAATCCGTTACTATATATTTCAAGAGGAGATAGAATATGAATCCATAAAATGAAGATTAGATGAAAACTAGAAAAAAAATAAGGGAAATTCAAATAACCAAACCTTGCCTTGAACAAAGTGTCCTTGGCACAGACAGTGTTACAACTGGCCTACGGGTATAAGTAAACATCCATACGTCTTGGAATTTGGCCCTGTAAGGAACACAGAAGCAAGCTGCATGCTCGCGGCAAAGAATAATAAGATCTGACAATGACATTAGACAATACAGGCAATGTACTTATAAACGTAACAAAAACGCGCGTTCGCGTAACCAGTGCTACAGTGGCAAAGAAATAAGTATTAAATATTGTGAATATATGTCTGTAGTCTCAGTTATCAAGCATGTAACGCACATGAGCGGTCCTGTAATCTGTGCTTTGTCTGGATCCACAAGTTTTCCCACTTTAACTCAAAAAACGGCACGATTTTGGGGAACAATTATTGAACACAAAATGTGTTTCTTGATTTCCTCTACAACTTTTGTCTGAGATATTTCTCATTCTAAGAATAATCCAGCGAGATAGCATTAAAAGTAATTTTAATTTTAATTACACCCAACAAGATGCAACTATTTTCATTTATTTATTTCTAAAACGCTCTACATGTTTCAGGCGGTCCCTCCGCCCATCATCAGGAGCACATAACTGTACACACAGCTTCACGTATTGTCAACTAGCGTCAGTTCCGTCTCAGCCACCATACCGGCCTGCAGCAGTACTGATTGACATACCTGAAGCTGTGTGTACAGTTATGTGCTCCTGATGATGGGCGGAGGGACCGCCTGAAACATGTACAGCGTTTTAGAAATAAATAAATCAAAATAGTTGCATCTTGTTGGTTGTAATTAAAATTAAAATCATACTAGCGATGCATGGACATATGAACATCAAAATCATCAAAAATGTACATCGGTCAGCATGAAGTGTTCGTTATTCTTGTCGGATTTTGATGGCACTTGAATTTTCTAAACAGATATTCTAAAAATACACAAATGTCAAATGTCATAATAATCTGTCCAGAGAGCCGAGTTGTTACATGCGGACGGACGGGAGGAAAGACAGAAAAGCATGGCGCAGCTGAAAGTCGTTTGTCGCAATTTTGCGAAAGCACCTAAAACGGTATCACGGGAAGGAGAAGAAATTTATATGTCTGTGTAGAAGACGGGTTCATATGAATTTCAGTTTCAGTGACTTACTTACGTACGTAAAAATAATTCAGTGTATTATGTAACAATGAACGCCTAATGTGTGTATGTGTATGTGTGCGTGTGTGTGTGCGTGTGCGTGTGTGTCCGTACACGGACAACAAATCGCAATGACATCTAAAAATAAAGTGAAACACTAAGATAATAACAATTTTATCCATTGCGGCTGTGTTCCTGGCATTCAAGATGACACTGCTCTTGCGTCCCCTCTTCCTCCAGAGCTCTCCGGGACATACAGCACTAGCAGCAATACTACAGTTTCAAACATCACTGCTAACTAGATAATATCACTACAACAATTCCACAAATATTGTTCGCTTCGTAATAATTGCCTACATACGCTAGAATATGAACACGTACGGAAAAAAAACTTCTGGTCGCAAAACACGAAGGTTCACCACGGCCAACATAACTTCAGAGCTGAAGACATCCTAAGCCATGTCCAGCCATCCGCTGTCTTCGTAGTCTATATAACCAGAATATGTCTTAATGTTATCTCCACTAACCCACCTATTTCTCTACCTTCACCTAACCCTACCAACACTTTGCATGTATCTTATTCTCCTGTACCCAAAACATGCACCCAGGATATTTCAGTCGCCTGTATTTGATCATAACATAAACTGTAGACGTCATATGAATGATATAACGATGTAATGTCTCCAAAAAATTCGTTCCCTTAGCACCTCCCCATTTAGTCCCATCATATGTGGAAGCCTGTGGCGCAGTGCCACATATACACAACACAAAGCGGTGATAACTTTAACAGTTTAATAGTAGAGGCAATGAATACAACAAAGAAGAACACAACATATCAACAAAACATAAAGATATATCGGCACCGTCACTTACATTCTGGCGTAGAACAAACCCAAAACACATGCCCAACACTCAAAATTTAAATCATTGTAATACCTGGGCTGCCGTTATGGAAAATTGAATACATCTATTTGAAACTTACTGATCGACGACATCAGGCCAGGGACACTGACCCGGACAAAGAAACTAGAAGGATAACTAAAGAATAAAAACCAACTAGATTCCACGTATTATTTTATTGTACTTCTTATAGGCTCAACATGTTTCGGGCACTACTATGTCCATCATCAAGAGCTCGTGACTATGATGTTGATTACCACATTGGTCGTCTCGTTCTTGAGTTGCTGTAGGTTGGAAGTTAGGTGCGGGTAGGCTCGATTGGTGTCCTGCAACCCAAGAACGAGATGACCAATGTGGTAATCAACATTATAGTCGTGAGCTCCTGATGATGGGCATAGTAGTGCCCGAAACATGTTGAGCCTATAAGAAGTACAATAAAATAATAAGTAGCATCTAGTTAGTCCTTATTCTTCAGTTATCACAATGATGCACGGTCCAACACACTTAAAAAACTAGATGGAATAAAAAAAAAGCTAACAGAATTTTGACCGGCAAGTACCACGGCCAGAATCACAGCGAACGTAGGCTAAAACTCATCGATCTAAGTCAGTAGGTAGGAGAGGGGAAAGCAACTCATGTTTGTGTAAAGTCCCGTTGTGATACAAATACACAAAGGTAAACCATTCAGCTCACTCAATGCTTCCTAAACAGTGACAAGAGTACAGAAACAAAACAGGGGACCTAGAAAATATATCTACGCTTATGTAAGTACCGTATAACTGAACAACCCGAGCCTAACACAATCCTTTTATTGATTTTTTCTTCACAGTTCATTCATATGAAGAAAGACAAACAAGAAAATTATATAAATATATGTGTGTATATATATATATATATATATATACAAGGCAACAACACACAATTTTCAAAATTATACATACTGAGATAATAAGACATGACACCTCCCTTGGCCACCATCAAATTCTACTGGGAAGCACCAACTTTAAAAATGTTAATAACAATTTTAATAAATTATAATCACTCTCAACCCCCGAATTGATTGCTATTGTACACAGCTTTCTTGTATCCAACAATTTCCCGCATAACATATACCAATTATATATATATATATATATATCTTATGGTATGTAAGTTGATATCGCAATTAATTCTAAAACTAGATTAGGGATTAAGCATATGTAATTTTCCCTTTGTGTCTTACTGCTTCATTACGGCTCTATTTTAAGAGAGCCGCAGAATGTACCTTAATTTCGACTTATTTTACGAAGACTGTTGTGACTGGCGATACTCTCCTTACTTCTGGCGGCCAAGTCACTCAAGAATTCTCTGGACTGCACCGGCACACCTCTTAAGCCAAATATTTTTGCCAGCACTTGTTTTCACACATTTGTGACTCACGTCCTTCGCACAAAATAAACATTCCACAATGCACATAACAAAGGTTAAAGTACAGATGTGTTAGTATATCAGAGTGTACAACATACGGTAACAATTTCTGAACTGAATAATGTCCAAACACTGTCCAAATGCAGCTGGACGAAGAATTAAACGGCAGTACGTCACATACTGCTCTAAGAAAAATTATTTACAATCTCAGATATAAGATTGGACTTACACCCTTCTGCGTATCAGGTCCGTATTTTATACTAATCCACACTATCACGTTATTCTTGTCATATGCATTTAATTTTCTAATTAATATACTGACTACGTTTACGAATTGACCCAATACGGTCATGAACATAAATCAGAGATTTTCTATACACTGTGTTGGGGACAGTAGCGTTTCTTAATCTTAGCAGCAGGCGGTATATATACACACCACAGAACTTCAGAGGTTGCAGAAGACTAGGGTTTACAATGCAGACAACGATTTCAAATACAGGGAGACGGATGGCGAATGGGTAGGGGTGGCTGCGGATATGACCCTATGGAGGGGTTTTGTGAGCGCGATAATGATCATTTTGATTTCAAGACAGCCGGGGATATCTTGGCCGAGATAAGAATGTCACTTTTTCAGGTAACAAGTGGAGAATAGTAGAAACACTGTGCATACAGTGGAAGGGATCTAGAAGGAATCCATTGTATCCATTTTAAGTTACCATGGAAGCGTTTCTCTGGGGAAACTGAAGAAAACTCCAATAAACGTCAGTCAGAATAACCGTTCTCATTTCATCTCTTACTACATGAAGTGACTATATTATATATTTCGCGCATTTCAGTAAATAAAATCGTTTGCGGAAAGTGGCTGCTGGTGGAGGCAGGGCAGTGCAGGGAGGGTCATGTGTTTTGTGAGGCACAGCAGCAGAGAGGGACAATCGAATTAAATTCCCTTGCGTCGTGTTTGCTCTCGGAATGAAGACAACAGCACAAAAACCTTTTTTCTCTCCTAGCTCTTTCTCTTCCTGTCCCTTTGTCCTAAGCTCCACAGCTACGTTGCTGAGCTCCTCAAAGTACTGTATTGCGACTCCACACTTTGATGGAGAAACTCCAGCCAGAGCATCTACACCTCACGTACAAATCCACGGGATGCGACTACGTGCCGTCCAACGCGAATCCCACCCCAGAAGTAACCAGTTTTAAATCGGTAAAATCTGAAGTTTTCTGAGGATGGTGAATAAGAGATACATTGACTGAATCTTTGGACACTTCCCACCGTGCCAGATTTCTTTAACACACCGTGTTCCTGCTACTTGTGCTGTTCCTATTATTAAGTAACACGACAAAGTAAAGCATTCTATTTCGTTGGTCAGCTTGGCGGAGTTTACTTCTTACCCTGGGCAAAAGAGCACCAGTCAATCACACTCCTAGTCAGAAACTGTGGACTTTGCTTACGATGACGTGTTGATCTCTTACTGCAAAGAACACGCACGCACGCACACATAAACACACACACATTCAGTCTGAAGATTCCACTGAACAGAACGGTGGGTTTTCAAACCGTTCAAAAGTACAGCAAAGTAGAATACTTGATGCTGGTTGTAGCAAAATCAAATTTATATTCAGGACGAAACTAAAAGCAGACGATTTCGAATAACGTTTGCTACCACTCAGTTCAGAATTCGTTACCTCCCCTTCTGCAGACATAAACATTGAAACGTATACAGACATTTCTCTTGTTATTGATACTAAATGGTCAATGGAAGTCACACAACACGGAATTGTTTATTTAATCAGTCATTAGGCTGTTTAGAAAGTCGGTTGTTGTCATCACTCGTCAACTAAATTAGTTAAGTCATAATGTAGGGTGTTTTGGATGGTACGTTAACCAGTCAGTTACTTAATTATCTGGTTAGTTGGATAGCCATTCACAGAAAGTCAATTATTTACTTGAACATTTACCTGGTTAGGCAGTTACAAATTAATTAGCTAGCCAGTCACAAAATTTGTCACTAGTTTTATATCTTCCGCAAATTTAACGCAATTATTCAGTCAATATTAGTTAATTAGATAGCCAGGTAGTTAGTCTACTATAAAATCGATTATTCACATACTTAAAGATGAGAGTTAGTTGCTTAACCATTCGTTTATTATCTGGTCACTAAGCCAGTAAAAGAACTAACATAATATTTTAACATACATTATGAAACGTATACTTAAAATTTAAAATTTGGTAACTGCATATAGGTTTTGATGTTCTTTGTAATATATATATATATATATATCCTTCGAAAAACACCTCCCTGAGGATGGCCACAATAGATAATCGAAACCTATAGGAGGCTTACGACATCCGTACTGTAATAAATTCACACATCTTCATATGCACTTGTTGCTTTTATTCTCACAACGAATCATCAGTGCATATTCATGAATTATTAAAAACGGTAATGAACCTTAGTGTTAACAAAATGCGGGGAATTTCTTAACGAGTTGAAGAATGATTAGCTTTTCGAGGCAGACTCTGCACCTTGGAGTCACAATAGTAACGTACGCCTTAAAACGCAAGCGCAAACAATACACCTGTACAATAGACATGCACGTGTGCTGCTCACACATCGGCCGGCAGCGTGTGAGTCAGGACAGCAATAGACTTGGCAGGGTATCCTGTACAGTTCTGTACAATGTAGTGTTGACGTTTGATAACATAATTGCGTTCTGAAGTGCTGCAGGTACAGCACCTGTGTGCAAATGTGCGCAGATATGTACTAAGCTTCCAAGTCAGGAAATCGCTAGAACAAGCTGTCCTCTTCTGCTGGAAATGTACTTGTCGTCTATAAACTAACAAATTTCAAGCGTCACGGAAGCCTAGGATACAGTACGAAGAGCAGTGTTGAAATGGTGCATGGAGACCGGAATTTCGGAAATTAGAACCCTGCAGTAACTACTACAATGACAGCAATGCTTGCATCATATCTGTTTCTTGAAGCCCACTAGAGTTGTAGCAACATTAAAATGATTTACTACAGAATTTGACGTTCAGGTGACCGTGGATCGTGACGAATTCTTATAATAACACCAACTAGATGCATTAATTTCTCAAATTTATTTTTGGAATAAAACTCTACATGTTTCGGGCAGTTCCTCTGTCCATCATCAGGAGTAAATTTGAGAAATTAGTGCATCTAGTTAGTTTTATCATAAGGATTTACTACAGGTTTCACAATCGGACTTCGATTCCCGGGTAGTGTCAGTGATATTTCTTGCCCATACTACGCTCATACACCAGTGCCCGCCTAGTCCCCTCTCCAAAAGAAAGTGGGAAATAAGTAAGCGGAAAAGTGGAGTTCACTATCCACCCACACATTGTATAAGGCAAGAAAATGTTCCGGTTGATCAGTGTGGTAAACTCTCCGTGCTCCTTCACCCCACAGCAACTTCACGTTTCACATTAAGACAGCAGGATCCTCGTACAAATGTGTCACGTGGTAAGTGTATAAGTAGTGACAGGGTGTCAGCTGACAAAAACTTTTTCAGATAATAAGTATTACCTTAGTGCTTCCGATGCTGACATCTTCACATTTACTGGTCAAATATACATTGCTACTAATGGTCACTTCGAAAACACTCGAATAGACGGCTTTTTTGAACTGCTATGAAGAACAGCGACGAGTTTTAAATCGATATATGTCGTTCATAGCACAGGAATTGTTAACGCCAATGACGGAAGTGACGTGTGTGCTTTCACAAATCATCGCCGCCAATCGGCTTGAAGGTTTTATAAATCAGAAAGTGAACTGTTAGGTTACCAACTCATTTTAAGGAAATTCTAAAATTCTGACAGAGTAAATTAGAAAAATTTCACCCAGCGTCTCTGTGGACTATTCTTATGGACAGAGTCTAAGCACAATATCACCATAGTCTAACCACAATACCACAAGTACAGAAACGATAAACACTACTTCATTTATCATAAAACACAAAAAACCCATAAAAAAGCTTTCTATGTTCCCCCTTTCCTTCTGTATTCGCAGGTACAAACGAAATAGCGCATAAAGTGGTCCATATCCATCGCCGTTCCTTAAGCAAAACACACGACGTGACGCACAAACCAAGTTATTAGACATTTACAGGCCGTATAACGATGCGACAAGACAACGGCACATAACATAAAAGACGTATGACGCCATATCCTCCAACGTTTAAAGCTTTCACTTAAAGAAAAAGGAGCACTTCAGTATTCGTTTGCTGCAATGTACCAGAGAAGAAAAATCGGAAAAGGAAAGCTGGAAAAGTACCTGAAATATCTGAAATCAACTGACATCGTCATTAGACAGGTTAACGGTCTCGATGTTGTTTGCATCGTTGATGAGGTTAATTAATGTCACAGATGAAATAAGCATCTTCATTAAGACTGCGCAGTTGAAGATGCCGTAAGAAACAGGGAGATGTAGAGGTACGTCATGAGCATGCGTATACACAAAAGACGGCATCACACAAGACATCAGACCTTGACGATGGAATAGGAGAGTCTTCGAAAGACTGGGAATTCTCCCCAAATTGATACGGTTGATCGCCCGGTAAGACTACATTACTGGTAACTATGTCACGTAATGTCACAAAACTTCATGGGACAAGTTTCAATGACATTAGTTGTCTTCATCAAAATACTATGTGCGCATAGGCTTGCTGCTTCGCACGACCACAAGAAAGGTGCCAACAAGCGTCTACACACGGAAAGGAAGCATATTTATCGACGGCCTCAGTGCTGCAGATAGGATGGTATTATCGGTCGCCATGCAGCAACGATGTCGTACGCTCTACGGCGAGCAGTCCGATGATAAATATACTCTTTCCACCTCTCTTACACACACACACACACACACTCATAACCGTAACTTGGTTGAAGATTGGGAGGGGGGGAAGCAAAATCTACCACGGGTATTAGAAGGTAAAGCAGACACTTTACAGGCCTGGAGTGATCCAAAGGGTTCCAGGAAGTTAAGGTTCTCAGATTACATGAAAACGGCACAGGATGGTGGTAAGGTCGTCAGCCTTACTCACCGGCCGCCTTAAACCCCAGAAAATACTCCTGGTACTCATTTCTGTTAGAGGCTGAGTCGATCCCAGGACCATAGTGCAATCGGAAGGATTATGTCAATGAAAAATTCCATTGACACCATCTGGAATCGAACCAGCGACCTTCCGATTTGTAGCACAGCACCTTAACCAATGTGCTACCGCGGTCCGACCACGGGTATTAGGAACTTTAATTTACGAAGAGGTCAAGTTAGAAAGTGTGGAAAAATTGGTTTGAACTACGCCTTAATATTTATCCCTGTTCAACTAGTAACCAAAAAAGTTATCCTGAGGTATAAAAAATACTAGAGAGACGATTTCTCCCACGTCCAAGTCACGCCTACGCACACACTGTACGGCTTCACATCATTCAGTACAGACAGTGCTGTATCTACCTGCTAAATTCAATTCAAGGCACTGTTTCCTTGTGTGTCCAAGGATAAATGCACGATACCCAATCGAACCGTCCTCCTGAGAAGTTACTGCGCACCCTACGATCAGTTTCAAGATAATTGTTTACGAATCAAAAACAAAATGCATGTAAATGACTGTGTTAGAAGAGAGACAGACGGATAAATGTGACATAGCAACTGAGTCTGAAGACGGAAGTAATTTCCTTCAGCTTCTATCCATGTTGTGTTTCGTAGGGCTCCGTTACCTAGCAACAATCCAGCATATGATACAATGAGATGTCTGCTGCTTGTTTATCCACACACCTGTAACATAATACTGCTGGGAGGCGCAGCACCTCGACCCTCGACCTGATGCATGCAGGGAAATTTTCCCCACGCGAACACACGAGGCAAGAACTGTGTTTGCCAGTCTCCGTCGGTTTGGTTTAGCGAGTGGCCACCAGGCGGCTCGTCTCACGTCTGGAAGGGCAGTGCACAGCAGTTTAAAGGGCTGGAAATACTTATACATTAACGAAATGATAACACATTTTTACGGTATAATTTATGCACGCGACAATGTAAATAACCTGAAGGAACAGAGAAGGATAAATTTAGTTGTTAATGACGGCCTGTAATTCCTTTTTTGCATAAGATTCCACTTAGGAGATACTGGCTGCCACTGTGATGAATGGATTCAGATGGATCAGAATGCGGATAAATCAGAGCTTCTGCGAACACGTTAAAGAATAATGAAGTTCTGAAAAATATGAACTACTGACCAACTACCGAAGAACTTACCCATTTTTAAGAAACATTCTGTATTACCGGATTAAATAGTTAAAAGCGGTGTTACGGGCAACTATTTGTAGACAGAAGTATTGAAGGGAAGAAACAGAATTACAACCATACCAGGCGCATACGTTTACTTACATACGAGTATCAATGGGCCTTATTAAACACAGACTGCCAAAACATTTTGGACAGTATTCACACATGCGAAAAACATTGATTTACAGTTCATAACAACAACGTTCAAAGGTTGCAAATGATTGAAATTTGAAATATCTTGATTAAACACGTGGAACAACACGGTAGTGAAAGACATACTTGATATGACAGAAACTAATTCCGCTTATCAAAACCACAATCCACTGTTGAATTCTACAGTTCGTCGACATTTGTCGAGCCCTCTAGTTCATGACCTCATTCACAAAAGCCCGCCAGTGGACACAGTCCTGAGGCAATTCAGTTCGTTCCGCATCATCAGATCTTAAAGTTATGGAATATCGACTGTAATTCAGTTTTACAGAATTTTACGATAATATAATACTGGTATGTTTCGTACCTCTGGACTCTACCCATCGTCTGTTGTTGAAAACCTATGGAAAGTTAATAAAACTTGTCGGAAATGGGATGTCTCCCTCTTCAGGTAACAAGGTGGAACCGAGCCCGTTAGTTCAAGCTGCTCTCACTCTTTAGCCCACATTCACTTGACACTCAAATTAGACACAAACAATGAAGTTGCATTCGCTGCTTTAAATTAAAAAACGATATAACTAGTGCACAAACATCATCCTCCGGCTTAGAGCCTTGTTGTCACTCAATTTTGTGAGCAAAGCACTTCCTTTAATATATCAGAAAATCAAACTGATTGTAGGCCTGTGTGTCTTTGCAACAGCAACAATTTCTATTTCCTACGGCAACATAACAACAAAAGAAGCCATTTACTTTTATCTCTACAAACTCAGAATAGGAAAGGGTTAAGTTACTCCACTCTGAGAGTAGTTCTAACCCTTGGAAGAGCTTTTGTTTACTTTAATCTCCCCTTCACGATTCATTTACCAGTGCTGACTGAATAATCATAACATCGATCTCAAGCCTCGACTGCTCGCAGCGTGACAACAGTATGAATACTTGAAGGTGTTTGAAGAACACCAGCAGTTGCGATTGTTCCTCCAAACCCTTCCCTCCGTCAGCATACATAACCAATAGTCTGAGGGTGCCTAACGAAGTAAAAGGTCGGCCACGATCAGTCAACGACAAGTCAACGCCCTACAACTAATTAGTGTGATTACAGACAACCTCACGACACGTTTCGACGATTCATTCAGAGACATATCACTTGAAATTTCTACTGAAAAATCCTTAACGAACAACAACATGGAGGCAACAATCACGTTTTTGTCTTCTATTCTGCAGGCGACCGTCTTGAATTTTGACTGGAACATAGACTATAGTGAGGAAATTCGTGGTTTATTTCAGTCTTTCTAGCCAAATGCTGGAATAGCATCTCGGAAAATTTTCCTTCGAAGTCTTTTCAGACTTATTCACCAATAAATCTATCATTCGACGCCATATTGTGCTGGCCAGGGTCAACACAATACGGCGACTAAGCCGCATGCGGCTCACGCAAGTTGCCCGTGAAAATAAGTCGCAATGTCGCATAATTACCGTTTTAGAACAGACCACTATAGGACTATAGAATTCCCCAGAAAGCAGCAATTCCTGGTATGGCTAAGTGGCAGCGTTACTTGCCTTCTCTCACACAATGAAAAGTGGTGCTATCGTACCTTTGACTGGATACATGAACACATAGTTCTTGCCTAGGTTGACTCCAAAAGAGCGGCTCCCGAAGTCCGTTTAGCTGGCTACCCCTGCTACATACTCATAATCTCGGCTAATGACTGTGTCTTCAGGCAAAATACAAAAATGCCGCAATAATAAAAACACTAATTCACAAAAATGTAGTGTTTACATGCTACATCAACTGCCCTTTAAGGTAAATGTATTCCATGGGGTACCACAGCCGTGTAAAAAACCAACAGATACGAAACTTCCCGAAATCCCACAACCTTCCAAGTATCACAATAGGCTACGTTAAGTCATTAATCCATGTAGATAGTAAAAATATGACCGACACGATAAGGTATGTGAAGATCAACTACCGTGTTCACAACCGCCCGATAAAGGATCCAGTTGAATACATTCCACACCTGAACACCTCATTCCTTGCCATACGTTTTAATAGTAATTTACTTTCCATACTCAGAGTTCCTCAGCACAGTTCCTTCAGGTTTCCTGGCTAAATCAGTCAAGTGATAAAGTACAACCAAAGTTCCTACGTTCCTAATTACAGACATCAGTGCGAGTCACAACGATTCTGGGAAGTAAAACAGCCTGTCACAACATGTGGGTGAGTGCAGCCCCCTACCGAAATCTTCGGCAAGTTGTCCCGAAAAATCAGATCAATACAATGTTGTCACATTTTTCAGTTTAGCTGCGGCAAATAATTGGTCGGGGAGACGGAACACGCGAGGTCGGTTCTGTACCTCATGACCCAAAAGGGAACGTGCTGAAAAGCAAACGAATAGAGCTGCCCCCACCACCAGCACACCCCATGCTGCTACATCACGTTATACTGACTGGTTGTTACATAGGTTCGAGAGTCAAGGGAAGGTATACACGTATTTAAGGTATTTAATAGGAAACTTTTATGCATTAATACTGAAAGGGCGGTGAATAAAGGATAAAAAATGATAATAACATTGCAATTTAAATTTGGTCATCATTTATTTAGCAGTCTGCCTTACGAGGAGGTCCAAAGCCTCTACCACAGCCAGTTCTCCACATAGTGCGATCTAGAGCGTCCTTCTTCAAATGACAATATCCTCTTCTTTCCTTAAGGTCATCCAGTAGCTTCCTACGTCTTCATTCTCGTCCTCCTGTCACTCCTATCCCCTCTTTTATCTTTCCTTCAATAACTTGTTGTAGAAGGCAGTTGCTACGCAAAATGTTACCAATCCAGCCTGCCGTTTACTTGTTTTACGTAGGATATTCCTCTTCTCCTTTACTCTAAGCAATACTTCTTCATTTCTCACATGATCGGTCCAACTGAACTTCATCCTTCTCCAGCATCACATTTCAAAACTTTCCAGGTTTTCCTGATCTACTGCCCGAAGCGTCAAATTTTCAGCACCATATAAAGCTATGCTCTAAATGTAGCATTTTACTAGTTTCTTCGTCAATTTTAAGTCCAGTGTGCTAGTAAAGAGAGCCCTCTTCTTGATGAATGCAGCTTTTGTTAAAGAAATCCTGGATTTAATTTCACAAGTATAAAATTATGATTACATTGCAATTTAAATTTAGTCATAAATAAAAAAATTAACGCCGCATCAACTGGCCAATTTATTCTCAGATTTTCTTCAGTTATAACTTTCATAAAACATTTACAGACAAAGGACACAAGAAACAAGGACTTCGTTATTTTACGTATCCCTTGTACTGTAGTCTATATGGGAGACAAGTATTTCTGTATCTGACTCTCCTTCTTGCATAGGAGATATATCACTTTGGAATCATGATGAACATAAGATGTGCGAAATATTCTTATAATAAAAACAACCAGATGCACTAATTTTTCAAATTTATTTTTGGAATAAAACTCTACATGTTTCGGACAGTTCCTCTGTCCATCATCAGGAGTTTTTCACTGTACACACAGCAATGGTATATGTCATACAGGTTTG
>Ga0123352_10005836_pt1 | contig 18684 bp, 13 predicted proteins | sample TergutLab28metaG_FD_89700 | JGI IMG/M metagenome (GOLD analysis project Ga0123352, IMG submission 89700) | Labiotermes labralis P1 segment gut microbial communities from Petit-Saut dam, French Guiana - Lab288 P1 | ecosystem: Host-associated > Arthropoda: Insects > Digestive system > Gut ... | reverse complement strand
GAGTGTCCCGGCATGAAATTCGATTTTTTTTTGGAGAGGATGATATTGGAAACTGGGGCCTTTTTGGCTCTACCCTATTTCGCCACAAAAACAAAAAAATGGTATTAATTTGGGGGGGGGGGGATAATAAAAATAAAATTTTGTTATGATATTCTATACAAGTTTGGTCCAACGAATTTTTTATTCTAAGAAGAATTCAGCGAGATATGATCATAAATATACATGTCTTCGCTTAAAGTACCCGTTGACTTTGTCAAAATTTAATAAAACTCACCTTCTCGACAGGTTTTTCGAAAAATCCGCAACCACCAATATGAGCCGGATTGTTCCATGCGGACGAACAGACATGACGAAGCTAGTATTCGCTTTTCACAGATTTGCGAACGCGCCTACGAACTTGTAAAAATGGCCGGTTTTTGAAAAAGAGATTTGAAACCGGGACGTATTTCAGTACAAAGTAACAGTACCAAACGCTCAGCCATGATATTTGGCGTCACAGAATATGTAGACCGTCACCATTACCTTCCATATCCTGTGTAACACAGTCATTCCACACTATGCAATGACTTCCCGACAGCGGTGTTGATGAAAATTCTCGTCCGGTGACATGACGCCGTGAAAGTTGGTGTATAGGAAAAACGTCTGAAGATGGAAGAAATTCGATACCTCAAAATATCGTTACCTATATACCAGTCTGCACGGCGTCATACACCAAAGCGCATGAAACTCACTTCCACACTACAGTAGATTTAACACGACTGCATAACAGTTCACTCGTATACAACAAGAAAAAGTCCTCACCGCTGTGAATAGTGTAGAAGTTGCTTTATGGTTCCCTGTACCTGATTTGAATACACACTTTTATACTCAAACACGCTTAAGCGTTTTTTGTGTTTTGTTGACCGTGCATCTTGGTATGATCCTTGTAAATAATCAACTGGGCTCACAACTTTTCACGTATGTTTATTTCTATTCTCTACATGTTTCGGGCAACCATGTGCCCATCATCAGGGGAAATATTGTATCAAAGCGACACCTGGTTTATGTCACTCTGTGTAGATGACCGTCGGGTATGCACGTTATACCTGCATTCCAGACGGTCATCTACACAGAGTGACATAAACCAGGTGTCGCTTTGATACAGTACTTCCCCTGATGATGGGCACATGGTTGCCCAAAACATGTAGAGAATATAAATAAACATACATGAAAAACTGTGCGTCAAGTTGCTTATTTACAAAGGACATGCTTAAGCGTTTTTAATTTTATACGAAATTTCCGAGCTGCCTAATCGGTTAAGACTCACATTTATGAAGCTCTGTGATTAAAAAATTGTAACAAACTGCTTATCTGCTATATGCATAGACTGCTTACAGCACAAAAGTAACACACATTCTTTGAAACAGACAAACAATGCATCATGACATACTAATATATGTTCACAACATTACAACAAAAACTGAAACGTGTCCTCACACGTTGTGGGCCTTATACATGTTACAGTCACAGAATGAAACAGGCCAACACAAGAAACGGCTTGTGACCTTACAAAATACAATAAGTAAAAATATTTTAAACTCTGAATTTATGAATTCCACAGGGGTGAACTGTGAAAGTAATAAATCATTATTTATAAATATAACAAACACATAACTTTGCAAACTTACATTAGCCTTCTAGAAGAAAATACCAAACTGGTATTGGGTACACAAAAGATGGCAGTTAACCATTCAGGCCGCAACTTCTTTCAACGTAAAAAGAAATCAGCGCCAAGCAGAATTACAAATTTTTCCATAGCTTTATGGCTTACGTTACAATTAATCGCCTTTAAATACACATTTTGGTAGTCGTGAGTTCCCGCCAGCCTTTTAAATTTCGGCTATTAAAATATCCCGCATATTTGCGTGTTCAGTATAATGACCGTAGTGGAACAGCCATTATGTATTTCCCTCCAAAAATTACGTTATTAGCTTTTATAACGGAGACGTAGACTGTTTCCTGTTAGGTGCGAACTCAGTATTTAAATATAATTCAAGTTAATTTATTCTTCAAAGGGTTTAAGGAAAATTCCCAGTCAAGTGCCCGAGACATGGCGCGGTCCGCAAAACATTCTCTCAAAGTATGAGTAAGAATCAAAATGGTTTAGGACCAACATTTGTGCCAGTTTACAATTTTCTGTTCCGAGACTGCAATCGCAGCCACCTTGTACATTGACTGTAACAGCTACGACGTAGCGGTCACACCGAGCACGATCCACATACGAAACACGAAGACTAGCACGCTCCTACTTTTCCACCTACCTTACCAACTAATTCACTGACTAGATATTTGGCTATCTAGCTCTATGACACTCATCTCCATCTTGTGCAGAGGTTAAGAATGAGTGGAGCTATATCTCCAATTCTCCTATATGTTTCCATGGCGTGGAGAGGGGAAACTTTTCCTTTACTTTACGCAGCAGAGTTCCTCTGCAGAAGCTAATAGTTCCTCAGCTGGTCACGAGGCTCTTCTACTGAATGGCAGTCAAAGGTGGAGAGAGGGATGGATACAGACAGACAGACGGACAGAGTAGAGAGATGGATGGATACAGACAGGCACACAGATGGATAGGAACGGATAGACAGATGGATGAAAGTGTGTGTGTGTGTATATATATATATATATACACACACACACACACATACACATACACATACACATATGTAGACGGTGAATATAGATTACCAAAGATAAATATACACGGATGGATGGATGGATAGATAGATAGACAGAGACAGACAGAGACAGACAGACAGATAGATAGATATGTAGGTAAGCAGATAAAGACAGATGGACATGGACGGAGGAATGGATGGTCGGACGGATGAATTCAACGGAAGGGGATGAAGTGAATTCATAAACCAATACATAAATACACAAATAATGAAACAAAAAAATATGCAGAAGCAAAATGACAAAGAGACCAAAAGAAGGAAAAGAAAGCAATGTAGAAAAGCCACTGACAATACTCGCATATCGCGGCGCTGTTTAGATTTTAGAACTTATAAAGCCGTAATGTGTAGAGGAATACGTTGACACAGCGGAGTTTCTTGTTTCTTTGAGACCCATTTCTGCTGCACTTCGAATAATTTGTTCCTTTCAATTGCTGTAAGTGCAGTAATGGCTTCCGGGACCACAAAACATACAGCATTGTATCAAAACACATTTTATGTATATTTCACTTCAGCTACCTAGTCAGTACAGCAATTCAAATACGCTTCAATCAATACAGTGGAGTTTAAAATTAAAAGTAATATCAGACACATTGTGTTAGGGCTCATGCCACCATGTGTGGTCTCACACACACCAGCCAAGATAGACCCCCCCCCCCCAGTGTTTCAAATGGCAGTGCCCCGATGTAAAATTATCCTACTGCCAAAATTACATGACGACAATCAATACAGCAGTTACGACCGATGGACTGGACCATCTCCTTAGCTAGGTACACGAACCAAGACGACCTGTAATAGCTGGTGTATACAAACTTCTCACTTTCTCGGAGGTATGAAAAAGGAACGAGTATAGTAGAATAAATCGATCTCGAACCAAGGACCTCCACATTAAAGACGAGTCTCGTAATCACTGTCCACAGCATGGGAGGGCCATTACGCTGAAAGATGTGGGGATTCAGGTGGCTCAGCACGCTGTCCAATGACGAGCTTTTGTAAACCTGGTAATAGAATTTCCAGTACAATTAAAACGGAATTTAATTACTAAAAGAAACCCAACAAAGTTTCAGTAAACAACCTGGACCACAGATTTCCTTAAACGGTGGCTTACTTAAGCACCATTTAGGTATATTTTTAAAATAATTCATGACCAAGTACTGATGATTCATTTCGAGAAACACGACCTACAAGTGCACATACAGATATGTAACGTTACTCTATTATACACAACGTAGCCTGCTACATGTTTCGGCCACCTACTGTGGCCATTTTCAGGGAGATGTCCTTTGAAGGATATATGACATAGAAGGCTAAAATAATTTAATTTACAAATACAAACTATTGATAAAATCATCTGTGCTGAGTTGCGCTTTCGTATACCGTGTACATGGTTACGTCACCCAACTGGAGGTGGTGGTGTGTCTGCTGGTTGCGCTGTACATATTGTACGAGTACATATGTACATATATGTACTTGTTGGTCGCATTTCGCATGACATCATTTAGGTACTCCATCAGTCACTTAATTGTTAACTGGGGTTTTCGTGTGTTGCCTCTCCAGAACTTCCAAGACGAAGGTCGAAATATGGTTTGAGGTTGACGCCCGAGATCTCTCATATACAAAACACGAATTCTAGCATCTACGTCGCGTAGTTCAGCGATGTCATTTCCGCATGGAAGGAAGGTGGTGGATGTTGAGGAATGCGGGGTAGTTGCCTGATGTAATTCAACCGCGCAGAATTTCAATGGACGAAAAAGATGAAAAATTAGGCTAGCGTAACCGGTGACACCCTGAAGTTGAATTCCACGTAGAAAATGTTCGGTTTACGTCAACAGTTGGTACTCCCGGTTTAATGGAATACCTCAGAGCAATGAAAATTAAAAAAAAAAAATACCCTTGCTACTGGAGGCGACAGGTTTTTAATTCAGTTATAATTTCTATTGATCTAATTTCTCACTGGGAATATTTGACCTACACATTTAACATATGTTTGACATCACGCAAAAAATAAACCTTATCCAAGTTGGAAACCAAAGGAAGGCAGAATAAAAAAAGGAATAACAGTTTCTGTGTTTATATCTCCCTGTCTCCTATCTTTATAAGCATTACTCTTTACAAACTCATACACCTATCGACATCCATTGTGCAACAATGTCTGAGTGAGCGACGTCAGCAAACATGAAATGGCGACCGAAGGAAACAACTCGACAACACAGCCGGCAGTACAGAAGTTATAAGAGAAAGAAATCTTGAATCGACCCCTTTTACTGCTCTGTTTCTGTAGATGTAATCCATATTTTTAAAAGTAATAAAGTATTCTCTTTTTGTCGGAGCGAGGAAACACGTCTACTACGAATATGTACTACCAAAACAATTTGTACTTCCCTGTATTAATATTTAATTTTAATAATGCATACAGGCAACGGGCAGGAGGACGTTAAAACCTGCCTCATACATCCCGACCAATAAAGGCACTAGATGGTCACAAGTTATGGATTGTGAAAAAGAGATAACAGAACAGACGATTTATGAACCAGAGAACTGGTAAGTGTCAGAAACTAGAAATGTTAGTGTCAGTACTGACCTAAACCAGTGGTGATTATATGCTGATAATAACTTAAGCAATAGCTCTTTGTATGAGCTACAGAACCGGTGTGTACCGAACTACAGTACCGGTGTTTGTCGGCAGTGGAACAAAGAAATGGTGTTGATGTCTTTGCGCAGATCTAGAGCACTGGTTTCGTGTCAATATTGAGCTACAGAAGTTGCGGTTGTGTTAGTACTGAACAGGATAATTGGTTATGTTTTATGTTCTTCATTATGTGCAGTGATAATGATTAATTTATAATAATTAACCAAAAAAGCACAATATTTGTATTACCTCTGTAAATACAAAGACTGTGCATTTGTTGGTTAATTATTATACATTACGGTAATTGGTGTCTGTGGCAGTAATGGACTAGAGAATGTATGTGTGTTTGTGTGTGTCAGTGCTGGACTACGGACTAAGTTTTTGCGTTAGTACTGAGCTACAGAATTAGTAGTTTTGTTAGTAATGAAACACAGAATTGGTGTTTGTGTTAGTAATGAAATACAGAATTAGTGTTTGTATTGGTAATGAACTATAGAATTAGTGTTTGCGTTAGTACAGAACTACAGAATTAGTGGTTTGTGTTAGTAATGAAATAGAGAATTAGTGTTTGTGTTAGTGTACTGAACTACAGAATTAGTTGTTTGTGTTAGTAATGAAATACAGAATTATTGTTTGTGATAGTACTGAACTACAGAATTAGGGTTTGTGTTAGTAGTGAACTACAGAATTAGGGTTTGTGTTAGTACTGAACTACAGAATTAGGGTTTGTGTTAGTACTGAACTACAGAATTAGTGTTTGTGTTAGTATTGAACTACAGAATTAGTGTTTGTGTTAGTACTGAACTATAGAATTAGGGTTTGTGTTAGTACTGAACTACAGAATTAGTGGTTGTGTTACTAATGAAATACAGAATTAGTGTTTGTGCTAGCAATGAACTACAGAATTAGTGTTTGTTGGTACTGAACTATTGAATTAGTGTTTTTGTTAGTACAGAACTAAAGAATGAGTATTTGTGTTAGTAATGAAATACAGAGCAGGTAGTGTCCTTAGTAATGAACACGGCAACAGCATAAACTGCTTATTTATTGTTGTTAGTTTATGACGTTTTCAACAGCCCAAAATACTATTACATGAAGTAAACTGATGGGGCCGGTCCCAGTAGCCGCGCGCTCTAAGGCATAGCTCTGCGGCCGCTCGCCTGCTGAGATCGTGGGTTCGAATCCCACTGGGGGGCATGGATATTTGTCTGTTGTAAATGTTGTATGTCGTCAGGTAGAGGTCTCTGCGACGAGCTGATCACGCGTCCAGACGAGTCCTACCGACTGTGATGTGTTATTGTGTGTGATCTAGAAACCTCAAGAATGAGGAGGCCATAGCCCGCGTTGGGCCGCTGCGCCACAGGGGGAAAAAAAAGGAAAAAACTGACAGGACTTTCAGTGACATATGTGTTTAAAAGTATACGGAAGAAAGGATTAAGCCAGATAAACTGGAAAACATCCGTAATCTTCAGTAATTCGAATGTAAATGAACTTCCTTCTGGCGAAGAAAGACATGCACAATGGTTTCAAAGAACCAACAAACATGTAGATGAACACGAGTTTTAAAATACCGTCAAAATGCTTGCCGATTCATCTCTAGAACTCACAGACCAAAACGCATTTCGATTAGGTTAATTTACAATTGTGCAAACTCTTATAAGGAAATCACAGAGAATGTTCGCCCAAGAGATATTATAATTCTTATCGCGTGTTTTCTATTATCGGTCAGGAAACAGACTAACGTGACTCAGATTTGCATAGTTCTTGGCACTCCTACTAGACAAATCATGGGCTTTTACCTCAAATTAGACTACAAAATATCCTTTCAGTTTACCATTCAAATCATCCTACCAGTTAACTGCGTCGTTCTGGCCGAAGTAAGTTTTGAAACTTATTTCACTCATCTGTTTATTAAGCGACATTTATTTTGAGCTTCTTAACCCTACATAACAACCGCATTTAAACACTACCAAATTCCCGCAGGTAATTAGTTCTCTTCTTGTGAAACAAAAGTGAGAAAAAAAGTTAAAATTTCGTACATTCCAGAGGAAACAGCTCAGAATTAAACAAAAAGTACTCATTTATTAACAATGGTGTGAGAAAACATTCAAAGAGAGAAAGGTTACAATGGCTGCTTGTCGGAGGGTGTGACCATTCACGTACCATGGCTGCAGCTCGGTCCAGCAGAAAGGGTACCTGTAGTCTTGCAGCATATTAACAGATCTGCAATTACATGCAAGAACACAAATATGTGTGCACAAGGAGCCCGCGGAATCCTGAGACTCACCCATGCCTGTAGTGTAGAACGTAAAACTGTCGGAAGATCGGCTCCAGCCGAAACGGTTCTTTGCCTCCACTCTTGCCTCGTACTGTGAGGATGGCTCCAGTCCGCGTATCAGGTATGTCATCTTCTGCGTAGGTTTGCCGCTCGGAATGGGCGAAAGGATGACGTCGTTCCAGTCGCTTCTGAGTGCGGGGTGTCCATAGATTGTGTATGAATACGTGTCGTTATCCTGCAGACAGTGAAACTGTATTACTAATCGTTCCTGCTTAAGGAAAAAACCATGGTTTACTTGACCAGGTCTAATTGTTGCAGTGGCAGCAGTGCGAAGAAACTGAGTCCTTTTCATACTCCGGCCTCAATGATGGCAAATTTATACAGCAGATTTGAAATGATAACTGGCAGGAAGAGAGAAGTGCTCGGGGAAGAACCCTACTCAAATGCCATTCTCTCCACCAAAAATGCGATACAAAATTTCGATGGTACTGAACCCGTATCTCCGAGATGAGAGGTTCGAGCTGAGGCTTGGACAGTTAAATAACTATACATTAAGCAACCGATCACCTGGGTAACTAATCAACCAATCATCTAGGTAACCAACCAAAAGGAGCAGAGTCACAGAGAAGTGTCTTCAAGCCAGTCGACCGGAAAATACATGAACATTTTTTTTTTTTTACTGAACCCCATACTGACCCAGCTGAATCCAGTGCAGGTAAAGGTAAAGCTCTACTCATGCTTAACTCCCCGCTACAGGGGGTGGATGGTCAACACCACAACCCAGCCGCTTGAACCCCTAGAAGGGGTCCCACAACTCATTTTAGATGGGGCTGGGTGGGCCCCATGGCCGGTCTTGACGGGCATGGAAGAAAGAAACCACTTGCCTTCGCCAGGGTTCGAACCCCTGACCGTGAAGTCCGTAACGGATCGCTATCCCGGCTTCTGAATTCAGTAAATACCTGAACTTGATATTTCTATAGCTAAGGTTCATTTTATTACAATCATCCCATATGAGTTTCACTCCTTTGTGGTCTCTTTCCTGGATGTTTCGAACGGACACTTTAACGAATCAAGAAATTTTTTCATGTGTCACTAAAATGTAGAAGCACACACTTTTACTTCAGGACTGGAAAAACAAAATTCCAACTGTCACAGGCTTATCCATATTTAAGGACGATTTAATAAAAACAATTCGATTGTTCTGTGGCTGTTTTTACAGGGGCAAATGTTTCATAAGTTTGTTACTGACGAACCTTGGTTCGAGACCAGATTAGAGAGAAGTTCACTGGGTAGATAGGTAAATTTACGCAGGGATGACTTCCTCAAATTTATTAGACCTTCGAACAAAAACGGATGCTTGTTTGTGAAGGATACACTGGCCCAATGGATCAAGGTTCAGTGCCCACAATGGAAGTGTTCGGACTTCAAGGTTGTTGACACATCGCGAGTAATAGGCGATGCTGTTGCTTCGTGTCACTACTGTCGCGAGGGGTGTTGGGCCTACCTTCAGCTAAGGGTTAGTGACCTTATTGCCACTCTGATCCCCTGTAATCAAGGATATACTCTACAACTTTCGGCCACAGCATTAAATGAAAGGACGTCTGTTATTTGAGTTAACAAGGCAGGTATTGCTGAAGCTAGCCCAAGCTGGGTTAGCGTAGACAATCGTTTGCAGCCGTCCGCACGCATCAGGCTGTGATATTATTAAACAGGCGGTAGTGACAAGATATCCCAGTGACGTACATAATCAAATTCGGGTGTGGAACTGTGTTATAGAACATAATCACGTGATCTATCGGTATACTGCAATCGTGTCTCTGTGCTCTCGATACGTAATATTCACTGGCATAAGGTCGTGATAACGAACTAAGAATTTCAGTCAGCTGAATGTTGTGGTGATTCGGACGGCTACAAAATCATTCGATTAGCATGGAACAGGAGAAGAACTGGACAAGTATATGCGCTTAGTAAAGTCCGATAATACAATAATGGACAGAATTTGTATTGTTTATTCTGTACAGTGTACTCTAATTAATTTTCCGACTATAAATGCAACAACAATGGGACAATTCCATCCAGCCTGACTATTTACATAAAATATCGGATTAAATCCATTTAAGTTCCCTTAACAATAATTTCATATTGCAATATTTAATTATTATTAATACCTTTCGTTGGAAATAATCCCTTGAAATGGCTCTTAGTATGTTTTCAAAATCATGTCGTTAGTTCTAGACTGAAGACTGTTGTATCCGCTCAAGCTTCTTCTCAAAAGGCAATTAACCGCAGTCAAGTAACTAAACGTCACTCATAAGAAACTGATAATATTCTATACATTAAAAGTAGGATGTCAGACCAACAAAAAAGTGGAAAGTGTCTGTGTACTGAAGCAGAGTCGAAGTATTGGGAGATACAAACAGATAGAAAAGAGACGCAGCTGTTGAAAACACATGTTCACAGAGTGGCTTCCAGCGTCATATTCTACAGGCGTATCACAATATTCGGTCACTTGATTCCGACGGCTGGTCAGGACACACACACACACACACACAACATGTATCATTCTGTACGTCCGCGTTCTAGTGACAATGCCCACAACAAAACTTACGTACATCCGGCGACTATCAAGGTGAACCTCGAGGTAAAATTAAAGCTGCACCTGAGCATAATTAAACACCATGTCATGAAATCACATGGGGGAGCCGAGGCATAGTTCCACGCATTCTTCAATCCTGATCTACACAAAAGAAGTGGTCTAGCTTCAGGATACGGCCTCCTTACCTTCGGGGAAGGGGTCAACTGTATCAACTGATGGAGTCTAGGGTCGATATGGACGCCTTGGTCCAGGTAAAAAATCCTGATCTATACAAAAGAATTGGTCTAGCTTCAGGGTACGACGTCCTTACCTCCGGGGAAGGAGCCAACTGTATCAGAGTCTAGGGCCGGTATGGAACCCTTGGGCCAGGTAAAAGTTTTCCTTTGCCGGAAATAAAACCACAATTTCGCGTTCGTCCAAGCACTATAACTACTGCGCCATCCTCGCTAACTGGACAGGAATACAACAAGCAGAAATTCATGTAATGCGAAGAATCGTGTGAGTGTTGCGTTGTCTTCTGCAAATACTCCTCATACTCATTGGACGATTTCCTTTCCTACATATGGGATTGCTGATAGTAGATTTGTAATTACGGTTGCTCCTCAAAATGATATTTGTCCTCACGGCATCACATATCCTATGAATGCTGCTGCTAGGTTAGGAATAGAATTACTACTCTTACAGAGGTGCTGACAAGTCCTTAGCCCGACCAGACAGGAAACAAGCTGATGTTTCTGTCAGAATGACGTGAATTTCCTTCGGCGCCTTTCCTTGCAAGAAAGAAAAAACTTGATGATAGCTCGCGTCTCGATGTTGAAATCGCGCGCGTCCCTGACATGCTTCCGAGCTTGTTTCCTTCCTGGTCGGGCGAAGGACTTTTCAGCACCCCGGTACAGATCATGTATGTACGAAGTTGTATGATTCATAGTATAGGTTTCGTCCAGTGTGTAAGTAAATGCGTACGAAGAATAGTGAGGCTCCATTTGCATTAAGAGTTCGTAGTAGTCACCCGTAGTCTACATCTCGACAAACATGTCTGACTCTACTAAATGCAGTGTCAATGTTTGGCCAGAGTTGAATAAGCGTGTTCTAAACGTCATTTGGAGTGGAACATGGTACTTAAACCCACAGGTAATTTTGAAACCTATTCTGAGTTAAGCATCGTAGTATTGTAGCAATGAATACCAGAACAGACTCCCACCTTTAAAAACGCAAGCATAATGCGTTTGAAACTAAGTAGAATTCCCGAACGATGCACGTTGCCGGGCTTGCGCTGCTGAATGGTTTCAATGGGTGTGTTGCATTTCCTTTCTTACGCCAGCTGCAGCCGCACTGATTACGCATTCTGAAAGCTGATTTGTCGTTTCCACTCGATTCAAATTCTAGACTTCATGCAACCCTACAGGGAAATATGTAACAGATTTTAGTCGGGTGACCAAGTTGGCCATGCCACTGGTCCACTTCTTTCTATCCATCTTGCTTGACAGCTCACTTTCAAGATTTCCGTAACCTCTGTCAAAATGTGGACGTGCTCCGTCATCTTTTATCTACACTCACCCTCTATATGTAACAGGAACACCCTAAATAAATTCGCAGTTCATTTTTTACGAAATTCTGGCGATAAGATGCTCTTAAATATCACTTACTATAATATGGTCGAAGTAGGATGAGTCCTAGTGCTCCACGCCATACGCCTGCGAAAACATCAGTTTAAAAAATATACTTTCAAATTATTCGTGTGTATTTTATTGGCACAAAGTTGTAGAATTCCTTGTATTGTTGATACCATCACGTGTTAACTTCTGTCTCACTCGTTAACAAATTGTCAGGCGCAGTAGTGGCTGTATTCTTGCTTAAGGCCCTTCACAATGTACACGTCGGGCACGATCTGCCAATGAAATATTTTGTACTCTTGCAAAATCCTCCAAGCCTCTTTAATCTGTCCTTGTCGAAATTCGCCAATCCCTCATCAACGATGTGCGTTTATAATGGTAAGGAGTTAGGATCCCGACAAAATTTTCGTGTGTATTCTGAAATGTGTTTCTCTGTGGCATTCTACATCTCGCAAGTTATAACATCACTGGTATTATGTTGCAGCAGCTATGTTATTTGCATTAGTCTTAGATAAAATGCATGTTGGTGTTATCTTAATTTTAAAATTACACAGGTATTTCTAAAAATTCATCTGCGCAACAAAGCATCAATACACTGACCGAGACTTACAAGCGGCTTGGAAATCGAACACAATTCTGCCTACTCGTAAGACTAGTATTCATTTACCAGAAAGATTATAGTTCGGAGTACTGGAACCCGATAAGATCTAGGTTACAGCTCGCTAGATTAGCACTCAACAGGATCAACGTTACAGCTCGCTTAGCATTCAGCAAGATCAAGGTTACACCTCGCTGGACTAGCGCTCAAAAGATGAAAGTTACAGCTCGCTAGACTAGCAATCAACAGGATCAACGTTACAGCTGGCTAGACCAGCACTCAATAGGATCAACGTTACAGCTCACCAGAGTGGCACTCAACACAATCAACGTTACAACTCGCTAGACTGTCACTCAACACGATCAAGGTTACAGCTCGCTAGAGTGGCACTCAACAGTATCTAGGTTACAGACCGCTAGACTAACAGTCAACATCACGACCAGTGTTAGAGATCTCTTTAACTCCTAATCTGCTCGTAGTTTTCAGGCCAGTATTTGTTCCAAATGATCTTAGGACGCCTTCATGATCTTCAAAAATCCAGTCGCGGATCATACGAAATATCACGTATTGTAGCAAATAGTTTATAGATTAAAATGGGCGTCTTACTTGTGTCTTCCGACATGCCATATAATTTTATAAATGCCTGTTATTTTTAGACATTTAACTAAGACATGTAGCCTACTAGGCTTGCAATACAACCACAATAAATATGGTGTGACCAGAACCTATTATATGCAAGGTAGGGTATCGTTATCGATTCCCCTAACAGATCTTTGAAACTTCCATTTGTAATAACGATAAGAGCTTTGAGGGAAAATATAACATATATTTTAAGACACACAAAATGAAGGGGACGGACCTATATCGGCAAAATACTTTTTTCCTAGGGGACACACTACTGAATACCTTCATCATTAAGAGGCGTCTGTTGGGGAGATGCTACGGGCTTGCAACCCTCTTCCCCTCCATTAAATTGAACTGTGTGCACTCAGGCTTCAGTATTTATTCAGGAGCATAAGACAGTACTGCAGTTCATTTCTTGTCGTGTAGATATCTCAGAAGGCCTATGTCAGGAACTCATCGGAACATTAAGGGGGTTAGGGGATGTTAGGGGGTGAAAAGCATACCGGGAAGGATATTCCACCACATCAGTGCAACGTTTAATGCAAGTACTTATAGTGGGAGTAACAGAATGAAGAGTTTCCTTAGTAATAACCTAGCTAACATCTTGTATGGATTCTGTTCTGAATAATTAATGGCTTTTAAGGTGAGCATTTTCAGGCTTCCCCTCCCTTACGTTCGTGTTCTTCAGCAGTATCACTCCTCTGCACTAAGACCGGTTTTCAAGTCTCTTGGCTGGAAAGCGTTCTAAGATTTTAATTTGTTTTGACACACATTACAGGTTACAAAACCTCAGAACAAGAACAGTTTATTGCGGGAAATACTACATTTCAGTAAAATACAAGACACTTGAAAGAATATGAGCAAAGTACAAATTTGAAGTATTTAACTGGCCTCAATATACGCCATGCAAAAAGTAGCACGGTCGCAATTTCCACTTATGAATCCCAGGAATAATAGAAAGAATAAGAAGAGGAAATTGTGCATCACAAATTGCAGATCAGAAGGCCACAACACTGGCATCTTGTCATACCTGATTGAAATCAACACGTTGCCATCAAGAATCATTTTAATATCAACGCTCGTGGCTTTAAACCAAACCTCGACACGAAATATCCTCACGAACTCCTCTATTTACTACAAGCAATATTTCATTAAACAAACTGCAGTTCCAATATTTTATATGCAAGTAAATTTTGTTTAAGAGGCACGAGAACTTCAGGGCAACATGCCAAGGCCTACTGTCCAAGTGCACGGACTCCAAAATTTACAAATATTATGGCGTCAGAATCGTATTGAGGTAAAGGGAATTAACGATCGATCAATAAAATGCATTTAACCAATGGCGCCAGTATTGTAAAGCAACAGATTGACAGTCGAGTCTGACATCAGACACGGATACTGAAGATTCTTCCGTTCTGTTGTTTGTCTTACGACAGATCCATAGTCTCTTTCAAAGCCAGTTCACCACAGAGTGCGATCTAGTGCTTCTTCTTTCAATTTACAGCATCCTCTCTATTCCTTAAGATCATCCAGTAGCTTCTTACGTCTTCTTCTTCGTCTTAACGTCACATATATTTATACACAAGATGATATAAAAATACTAAAATTAAATTTTGAAGCTGCAGGAATAAAAATTTGTAAGCACGATGAAAAGTTAGCGTACACAGTAACAGAAACGTAATTCTAAAATTACATCAATTCTGACAGATGATCCTGGATCATCATCATCTTCTTCTTCTTCTCATCCTCTCCTTCTCCTATGGTGCTTCGGAACATTTTCGGACCACGGCCTCTCAAATTTATTCCCTCCAAATTTCTCTCTTCCTTGCTGCCGCCTTCCTGTTTCATATCCACAGCATTCCTCCAAACAGTATTTTCCCTTCCTGTTCCATATCCACAGCATTCCTCCAAACAGTATTTTCCCTTTATGTTCCATATCCACAGCATTCCTCCAAACAGTATTCTCCCTTCTCCCTCTAGGTCTTCCCACCTTCTAAACATCCTCCATTTTCTATCTTGGGGATGGGAGAATATCCATGCTTACTAAGTGACCAGCCCACTATAGAAAACACGCTTCAACAGAAGTATTTTAGGGGCGAAATTTCTAATTTTGGACGGCTGATTGCTCATTACTATATGAGACGCCCTTAGAACAGAATAGAATAGAATAGAATAATAATTGGGTTCGAGCCCTTCGGTCCCGATGCACGTAGGCCTTTTAGACAGGCCCTTTGTGCCCCATAATCTGATGTCCAAGTCATGGGAGCCCTGTTCTTTTACTTAAGTTCCAGATTGCCCCCAGACTCAGAATTCTAACATACTCTGGGTCCAAAAGAAAGAACCCAAATAGCCGTGTCTGTGTGAAGCAAAGGCTTCACACTCACGAAAAAACATGGACTGAGGTTTACTCTTCTGCTTCACACCTCCCACACAACGGACTGTCGATAAGCTCCATTATGTACAGATCTCTTCTCAGGATGTTATGTTCCAGTAAGGAGGCTGGTAACAATCCTTGATTTCGGACTAGGGTTCGAAATCAATTTTCGGGCCTGTCTCTGAGTACTGACGAGACCCCGCCATATTGCCATATGCTGGTTGTACAGCTAGCATTTCAACTTTTTTCTTATAATCTGCCTGGAGACCCCCAAGGCTGGTTCAGGTCCAACAAACCGCTTAACTCTTCCCCCTATTGCAAGCTCGTCGTCAATCTCATTTCCACGTAGCCTGGAATGTCCAAGGACCCAGAACAGTCTCACAGAATGACGGGTGGAATGGTATTCAACGCACTTTGACACTGTTGTGCCAATGGGGACAATGTTTTGGCAGTCTCAAGGGCTTTCAAAGACGGCTGACTGTCATAGCAAATACTAACGTATTTCTCTAGTCAAACGTCCACACGAATTTCATATGCACAGGCCAAGATAGCAGTCATCTCGACCTGGAAACAGTAGCATATTTTCCTACAGAGATACTCAGCCTTCTTCCTGAAGATTGCCCCCCTCCATGTCCTGGAATCATCTGTTACCAGACGAGCCCCTTAATTGCGGGAGGTGTCCCAGGTCCTCTGGTCCACTCTTCTGTAGTCAATATAGTAAAGCTACACTTGGGTTTAAAGCTAAATGCTGGCCTCTTCTAATATCGACCACCATATTAAATACGAGATACGACTTCCAAAGCTGTGCTGTGTCCTCGATTGGGGTGAAGATAGGACCAACATCCCAGACTCCAGAGTCGGTGTGCAGCTCATCTTTCCTCACCCTGAACCACTAAATAAAGTGGAGGAAGGCAAATGAGCGCCTCCACAGCACCCGTAGCAGTAGCGTGCATCGTCCCGTTATCCCTAAGCATTAAATTTTTGTATCCTGCTTAGTCCTTCCTTGACACTAGCCGTTTGACAGCCGGGCAACCAAACGAAAGATGCAAGTGTTATGGATGGTCGAATGATGGACAGCCAATACGCCACCTTGGGCCTAGGCACCATGTCGCACCATAGGCCCTCCTACAGGCCCACGGCAAATTGTGGTCCTTCTTCATAAGACGCCCTTTCAAATGCAGCAGTTATTTCAGATAGAATGCGAAGATATAAAAAAGTGGGCGTGGCCTACTGAAGACTATCAAATGACAAACGACTTATCATACACAGACAGTAGATAAGAACGTGGAAGGAAGCAAAAATGAGGTGAAGTTACAAAAAATCCGCACCCATTATGGCCATGTTCCTCCAGAATGCAAGTCCAGAACGTTACCGCTACAGTAACCTGCTGACAGCGTCTATTTTTCAAGTGGTTATCATAAGAACATGAATTGTGGGACTGTCTCATGGGTTCTGCGTAATGCTAATTACTGTCTTACTTATAACAGTTTTCCTAACCGACACCGGCAGTCCATCTGCTTTGATCCCAATTACAATTACTCTTCCCAATTAGAGACAGTGTAACCTCGTTTTTAAAATTCATTTTTATACTAGTTCTACTTTGAACTAGAGCAAAAGCCACTCTGTACTTCGAATAACAGAATAACTTCTCTCACCATCCACCCCCCCCCACCCCCCTCCCCTGCCCCACTCCCCGCCCGACAACTCCTTTTACAACTAAAATTTAAGCCCGTGGAAATTCCCTGAACAAAGTGAATTTTCAAGAGAGCTCATAAAAAAGTCTAGAGGGTTGGATAGCCTAAAGGTAGGAGGGAAGAGGCCTAGGATAATTAAAATTGTCGCAAGTTTCCTTCATCTTTCGCCTTGTCTCACGAAATTCTTAGCTTAAGCAGAAATTACTTTAATTAGTTTTTAATTAGACGCTAAGCCAGGATAGCCCACATATTAACTCTAAGAAGATGATGATAATAATATTAATAATAATAATAATAATAATAATAATAATAATAATAGGTCCGTAACAACTGATTGAACTGTCCATAACATCAGACCAGTTATAGTTAAGTGTGACAAAAAAAACCAAAAAAGAATCATACTTCATAGATGCTCCAATTTCCAACAGTCATAATGTCCACATAACCATTATCACGAAGCTCCAGAAGTATACATACTATAAAGAAGAGCTAATAATAATATGACAACTGAACGCCGTCCGTATAGTACCCTCAGTACTATCCATAACTGGAATTATTCCCCCAAAATACATGGAATTTTGAAGCTGCTCGATCGTTGCCTTGGTCTATGTATATTGTAATGCAGAAAGCATGTTGTAAAGTTGGAAAGTTTTTGGAAGAATAATGAATAAGATATGCCAGAGGAGGTAAAAGACCAGGGCTCTTTGATGATGATGATAACAATAATAATCATAATCATAATAATGTGCCTATGTGTTAGGTTGGAGGTTCGCACAGCGGAGTTAATGAATGTTTGGCCGTGCCGATCGGTAAACAGTTACCGACGTTTATAACGAAAGTCGTGCCTTTGAAACACACTTGCTTACCAGTCAACAAGGCGTAAAATCACAGTAGCCTTAGCATTCCATATTTGGATATCGTAATGCAAAATCTGACGATAATAACGCCTAAAAACTTCAACGCTCTATAGGGAAAATCACAATTCTGCACGTTTCGCCATACATTTCGTAGTTTATCGCATATCCGGTAATTAAGTCTCTACTTTAAAAATCACAGCGTTCAACGCCGTTAACACGACAGTCAGTAAGCACATAACATTACCCTTTCAGTCTCACAATATATCCACAAAACCATTTTTAATATTATCTCCGGTGTCCTAACGCGTCACAATAGATTTTCTCAACGAAATTCTGTAGGCATTCCCTAATTACCTTCCCTGTATACATATAAAACCCACCGTAAACTCTTGTATTTTATAAAATTAAGTGAAATGCCAACTTGATGCAATTAGGTAATTTCAATGAAGTATTCTTAGCTCGACATGTTTCGGGTACATACGCCCATCATCAGGAGCATTAGATGTTGAGTTGCAGCATATGGTTTTCCGAGTTTGTGGATGGGTGGTGGTCTTGAGAGCCGCTGCGTAGGTCGTGTGTACGGTGCGGATGGTGCCGTGCACGGCACCGTCCGCACCGTACACACGACCTACGCAGCGGCTCTCAAGACCACCACCCATCCAAAAACTCGGTGCAGAAAACCATATGCTGCAACTCAACATCTAATGCTC
>Ga0123352_10005833_pt1 | contig 18687 bp, 10 predicted proteins | sample TergutLab28metaG_FD_89700 | JGI IMG/M metagenome (GOLD analysis project Ga0123352, IMG submission 89700) | Labiotermes labralis P1 segment gut microbial communities from Petit-Saut dam, French Guiana - Lab288 P1 | ecosystem: Host-associated > Arthropoda: Insects > Digestive system > Gut ... | reverse complement strand
TTTGTTTTTTTTTTTTTTAGTTATATTGTTTTTTTTTTTTTTTTTTTTTTTTTTTTGAAAATTCTCCCCCCCCCCCCCCCCGGCCACCGGCCACTGTCCCATTGTCCAATTGACAGTCAGAGTCTTACTTACACATTTGCCTTTGACATTCCTTTGTACCATAATATTATTTTCATTTCTTGCTATATTCCTCCACTCCAAACTTTTCACACTTCATAAATTTTTATTTTCCAATTGTGTGTGCATATTTTATTCATAACTAAGCAACAACTGTGAGCAGTTGTTGCGTTTTTTACCTGGCCAAGAGATTCACTGTATTTATGTAATGCAAAGGTTGTTCACAGTGTTTACAAAAACCCACCATGGCCGCCCATTCTGTGGAAATTTACATCTTCACACACAATTTCCATAAAACAGCTTATATGTAATAACAGAATGATACCACCTTCCTTGAGCACTCAACAGGTAAGGCAGATGTCTCATGTCACATGGCTTGCATGCTTGTAAAAGGATCTACTGTACATTTCCACTCTGTGCATTACAGGGATTCGAGAAGAAATATGGCTTCAGCAGGTCCTCCACATCTCATATTTCTTCTTGACTTATCTACTGAGTGCTTAGGGAAGCTTATATTAGTTTTGAATTCATTATACCTGTTGTTGAATGTGGATACACACTGGGAAAACTGGAAGAACTATGGAATATTATTCCATGGCCCACATGGTGAGGAGAGTTTATTTTTGATAGCCTCACAAATATTTTTTGATCAATCATCATGTGCTCACATAGCAGCTGTTTTATGTGCAGCACAGTTTTTAAGTGTGTAGGAGTGGCTTCCCTGACATACTTCTCTCATACTTCTTCCTGTGGATGTTCATCACAAAAGATATTTTTGTAGTGTTTTCTTTGTTTAAAAATATTATACCTTATTGCTTTCACTGAAACTAAGAACTTCATGTAATTTTAGGATGATTGACGGCCATATACAGGATTTCAGTGCTTTAAGTTCATATATGCAGCAGTTTACCCCTGACTGTTTTCTCCAGGCTGTGTCAGATTTCCACTTTCTTCTATATATCTCAGCGATGGATATGCTGCCTATGAAGGTTAGTATGAGTAAAAATTTTGTATGATATATAACCATGCTTATTCTGTGTAAAAATACAGCACAGTACAGTATTGTTACATTTTGCTAGTCTATTTCCTTTTAAATTATTCACCTTCTGACTTGATCCTTTGGCACTGAACATCAGGTATACCTGTTTCGCACTGAGATGTGCAAAATGCCAAATGTCAAGGTATAGGTGACAGCAATTTAATGGCCTCCTTATGCAGCTGTCATTAAATTCTGGTCATCTGTACATCACACCAGGATTTGAATTTGGTGCCAGAGCATTAAGACACACATTTCAACATTTCTGCCTGCTTAAAAACATTACTGGCAGTCACTTTGTGAAAGTTTCTTCACACTGGTAGCACACTGCTCTGAATATCAAGATCCCTGAAATGAGTCTATTGCAAGAACAAGTTTTAGTGTTTGGAACATAAAAAAATCATTTGAAACCAAATCAGGCTGATGGTAGATATTCTTTTTCAGCCAATATTTCGTTACCAAAAACGATGTTTAGTAAAATATGATTTCATGATGCAATACTTATCCATCCAGCCAAAGATTGGATCCTTTTGAGTTAATGGGGTGCCATTAACATTCCTGTATGTGACAGTAAAATGCTTGGTTGGCTGTATGTTTTGGAGGAATACATGTGTAGAGTATAATTGTTTTAATATCAAAACAGTAGATCAGTGTGGTTGGGATGAGTCAGTGAAATTTTTTGGTACAATTATGAGACAACTTTCTTCACCGTCAGATCTCTGTGGTAGCCAACAATTTTTGAGTTTCTTTAATCATGTTCAGTTTCCATGATATCTTTCAAACAGTGAATTGATGACAGTTTTTCACCATTTTAGTCACTCTACATATTTGGATAAATTCTTCAGGTTTTCCAGTGACTGGATATTTTGTCATTATTAATGTGGCCGTCTGATATTTTATCTGCTAATCCACTTAAAAATCTGTGATCTGATGATAGTTTCCTCTACATAAATTTGTCTTCTCCAGTTTCATTAAAATATTAATGTTAATATTCTTAATTTCAAGATTTCATTGCACATGGCTTTAACAAATAAGTAAAACACTGCAGCCATAACATTTACTGCAACCACAAAACAAGCTGAATCCTGGTGCCAGTTTGATGCAATTCACCAATTCACATGATACAACTTCCACCAACTTACAAGCATTGCCAGTTGGTACATATGAACATCAGGCCATGATTCAATTATCAGACCTCATACACTTAACCCCCCCCCCACCTGACTGTGCATAGATTGTTCTCTGTGAAGTATCTCTGTACAGCTGCACATATTTTTATTACTGCTCATGAAACAGCAATTTATATTAATCCTTCAATACACAGTAGTACATGATGTAGAAAAAATTTGACAGATCCTTAATAGACCAATATGTAATATGTTATTCTTTTTACAAAAATATAAGGTGATGCATTTTTTTGTGGATACAACATTTTGATAGAAGGTGTGTTTGTAACCTAGCTGTAAGGTAATGTGGGAATCTCAATTTGACAAATTGTGTTGGTTATGACAAATTGCTGTTTTGGAGCTTTATTCACCCCCTTATTTCAGTGACATTTACCAGTCTTTTTTTGTGCATGGTGTTAGAATTTATTCTGGAGCAGTAGGCCTGTGTTACACACAAGGAATAGACAGAGCATGAATTAGTAATAACTTCTTCTATCAAGGATGATTCATTATGTTAATTAATTTGTCTTTTTGGTTAGATAATAAAACATTTCTAACAAGGCAAGAATTGGGTACCAGTGGCTGGTGGTGGTAGTGCTAGCTTACAGCTGCCAACTATTGACAGTATGTGAAGGGTCATCCAGTTATTTACCCAAAGATGCATCTGCTTTAATAGTGAAACATTTTTATATAGTAGTCCATGCTGAACAGTTTTTAAACAAAATTTTTCAAGTGTATATTATTTGATAGCCTTTTTATTCATTTTGTAAATGTCAAGGTAGCCAGCAAGGAAACATTGAAATTAATCTTGAAAACAAAACTTCTTTCCCAGTTTGCATCATTTTTATCTGATTTCTTGTTGCTGTTTCATAATGTTTGAACATGAGTGAAAATTTTTTGGTATATGATGTTCTTATGACTGCAGTGTCTTGATTGTCAGATTGAGTATCTCCATCCTTGAAGTTAAATGAGTTCAACAGTTTTCCTTGTGAGAGTTCAGAACTTCTTAAACATCATTTTTGTGAACTTATTCAACCCCACTTTCAACTGTGAGCTTCACATTTTTTTCTTGAATACCTTCATTAGTTGCATCAGAGCTAGGGAAAGTACCATATTTACCTGACTGCAAGACAACTCTAATCTAAGATGACTCCCTCCAAAACCATACCTCTGCCAAGGGAAAATGCATTTATTCAAATCTAAGATGACGCCCTAAAAATGAAATGTCTGCTAAGAAGAAGTATCTTACTATTAACTTCATACACTTAATACACAAAGCATGTCAGATTCTATCTACCTTTACTAATCACTGTTGCTATCACCATCTTCACAGTCAGTGCCTTTATCTTCCTCACACTAACTCCTAACATTCCCATCCCTCTTCACTGCCATTCCACATCTTCATCATAATCGTCATCATCAGCAGCAGCCTCATTCACTGCATTGGATGTACAGCATTTTTAAAACCCTTCACATTCACTTCCATGTGATCCACACTTACTAAATAAACGGTAAAGCAGTCCCATTACAGACCTGGAGTGGCCCAGAGGGTTCCAGGAAGTTAAGGTTCCCAGATTTTGTGACAACGGCACAGGAAGGTGGTAGGTTGTCAGCCTTACGCACCGGCCACCTTTACCCCCAGTCAGTACTCCTGGTACTCATTTCTGTTAGAGGCTGAGTCGACCCCACAGCCATAGGGCGATCGGAAGGATTTTATGTCAATGAAAAATCCACTGACACCAGCTGGGATTGAACCAGCGACCTTCCAATTTGTAGCACAGCAACTTAACCACTGTGCTACCGCAGTCCCCCACGCTGACTAAATACTACATTTATATTTCTTGGTTTATCAACTTACTTGAACCCATGAAGATTCACAATGTTCTCCACAGATGGTGTTAAGAATTTAAATACATGTGTTCTGGATTTTTGTGTTGTGTCAGTGGTCTGATCAGTTTGAGTTCATGGCTCTTTTCATGCTTTTTAATTTGTGGATTGGTCCAGATTTTATTTTTGAGTCTTGTAGTTAATTTTTATTTTTCAATAGCCATTTTCTTATTACTGCTGTCAGACTTTATATGTTCTTAGGTACATATCTTAACAAGTTACTGTGTCTGAGGTGCCCAGCGACTGAGAATAATTTGACCTAAGGAGTCTACCAGGTTAGGTGCTTTTTTTGCCAGGAAACAGAAACAGAGCCAGTTTCCAATATGTCATGCATCTTTTTGAAATTGGAGGACAGACAAAGTCTCTAAAAAAGAAATTAATTTCCGTCATGCTGTGTTCAGAAACCCTAGAATCTGGGACCAATAATTTGTCCCGTCATGTCGGTACGGTATTACCACTCTATGCTGTGTAATATTTCAGAAGAGCGCAGATATCACGTGATTTGGTGGTGCAGGCCTTGGTTTGGCTGCACATGGTCCAGTTCAGAGTGATCCTGTTGACTGCAGTCCTGTTTGAAATGTCATACATGAATTTAGGACCACCTTTCATATTTATGTGCCAGATTTAAGGAAAAACCCTTGTTTTGCATTCAAGTGAATACAGTTTGTGTAAACTTTGGCAGCAAGGTTTTCTACTTACCCCCGTTATTTATTTATTTATCTGTTTATTTATTTGTTTATTTATTTGTGTTTGTGACATCCAATCTTGCTATTTTTATGTTGCATTTCTTCAACCATTCTTGTGTTATTGGCTTGCTTTCACCATCAGATTCTGAAACATGGTATCTCATGACCAGTTGTAAATAGTATAGCTTGAAAGTGGCTATTAAACCTTTGTACATTGGCTAGAGGATGGAGTGGTAATGAGAGGTAACAAAATGACTTTAATATTGTGAGAAAAACAGGTAAGTCAGCAGTCACAACACAACTTATATTCTCTTTCAGAGGCATTGGCTACATGTTTTGGATTAAATAATCCATCATCCAGCCCTTACACAAGACAAATAGCAGGTATAATGTAATGACATGTCAACATGTTATGAGATTTGAGTTTCTCATAGCAGTGTTGCTGATGATTAAAGTCTTCTTGGATATTATGCCATGTAAACTGGTAAAATGGTGCAAGAGAATACAGTTCACCATTCTCACAGACAAGCTACTTGCTTGGAGCTCATATGAGCAGAAAGAGTTCACTTTTTGCCTCACCAATATTATTTTGTTGATGTTTCTTTTTGACATGTTGCCATACTGTTATCTGTCAGTATCATATTATAAGAATTGTGTGTTGATGTGACATGAAGTACAATAACAAATTAAAGCTAGCACTACGTTAGATATTTGACTGAGGAGATATGCAAATTTTCCAACCACGTACTTAAGTATGCTAACATAGACTGTACTGATGAATGTTACAGAAGATTCTGATTTGTATGCTGGGCGAAAGTGGATACCAAATGAACTTTGCTCCATTGTAACTGAACAAGTATCCACAAAGATCTGATATGCTATAGAACAAACTCCTGCTACACCAAATAAACCTCCTAGTTGCTTTACATACGTTAAGAAACTTCCCTTATTGATGTTGAATTAAACTCATTTGGAAGTTACTTAATAAGATGTCTTGAAGCTTTCATGAAAACAGAATTGAATAAAATCTTCTCAGGCAGATAACCACATCAAGGTGTGAAAATTCTCCGTTTCATGGACTGTATCTATCTGCATCTTCAGGGTGCTACTGATGATTTGATGCTCTACTGTTCGGTATTCTCTGTCCAGCCGGGGCTCAGGTTTGGAGTACAAGCCAATCAGGTTAGTGGGCAGAGTAAAAGGATCAATGAACTTGACCTAGGCTGTCTATTGACAGTTGTGGAGATTGTTTTAGTATACTTATTGTCAGCTGCCAGCTGTTCAGCTTAACATGAGGCTAGCCTCTCTGTTGAAGTTTCTGGGATCTTTATTGCTTCTGTCACTGTACAGTCCTTATGGGTGGTAATCCTAGTCAGTCTGTTTTTTAAAATGGAATTTCATGTATGTTCTTGACATCTGGTTTCAATTGTCCTAGAGGTCTGGCATGCATACACTTTGCCACATTTGCATGGGATGAAGTACATGCTACATGTTCTCAGGCCTAGATCATCCTTGCCTGGTCTTAAGGTGTCGATATCTTTCTTCACTGGAATGAATTGTTTCGATATTATGTGTAGCCAGTAGCCTGCTTAAATTGGATGTGAAGTGCTGGTATGGAAGTCAGGCAATCCCATTAGGTTTTTCATTTGCTGTCTGAGGGTTGTTCTTGGCGTGTAGGGCTTGTTGAATGTCCCAACTGTGTACCCATTTTTCTTGAATGGCTGTTTTAGGTGCTGTATTTCTTCCTGTAGGCTATCGTCACAGATGGTTTGTGCACAGTGGATGAGAGTGGAGGGAACAACCCTTTTTTTTGCCAGATTATACGCAGAATCAGCATCTAGATACAAGTCTGTGTAGTTTTTTGTATACACTGTGGGATACCCACATGGCGTACAGAAACTGCACACTTCATCTCGAACCCTGGCCAGACAGAGGTATATGTGCCGGAAAACAGGGTATCTGGTCATCAGTTGCACCCATTTAAGGCACTGACAGAGTCAGTGCCTGAAATGGAACATTTTCACCCCTTGACATGGCCATCTGCCCAAGAAGATTTTATTGAAGTTACTTAATTACTCAAGTGTAATTTATTCATATCAGACAGATTTATAGAAACTGAATGAACATTTTTGTCTTGTAGGATTATATGGGCCCCATTTTGGAAGCTGTTAGAACTCAAAACTCAGAACAAGCACAAGAATGGTCCCACTCAGAGCACTGGGCTACAATTGAGCAGCTGATTGCAGCAAGTTTATCATCTCCACCGCATTCACGCCCACAAAGTGTGGCATTTGCTGAAGTGGGTGCAGTAGGTGGTGGTACAGATAACAGTGATAACAGCCTGGTTAGGAGAAATGACCATCCAGTCACTAGCCAGGAAGACCCTGGCCTGCTCTGGACTTGTCCACATTGCACATACCTTAACTCTGCAGAACTTGGCACCTGTGAGATGTGTAGTCTGCCAAGACAGACTAGTAGACTGTCTCATCTCTAGGTCTCACTAGTGGGGGAAATCAGTTGAAATACTGTATTCACTCATGTGTATTCCTCACTTTTATTTTATACTAACAGAAGATGCAGAATACTTGTAACTGCTTCTTTCTATTTTTCCAGAAACTTGGTTCCATATTTGCAGAATTATGTAGCACTGAAGTTAGATGTGTAAACTATAGTGTCAGAAGAACAACCACGTTGGTAAACTAAGGTATGAAATTTAATTGAGCATTAGGTATGCAAGAGTGAATGCAGTGTGTCATTTGCTAGCACAATTATTGATCTCTATGCAGTTTGCTGGGCTTTGTGTTTAATACATGGTTATAAAACCGTTTTCAGTCCAAATAAGTTGATTTATGGATGTTCAGTTGATGTGTTTTATTCTCATTAATGCTTTTATGCACCAAACATGGATTTAGAGCAACAGACATACATTCAGTTCTTTTGTATTTGGAGGAGGCCAAATAAGAATGTATTGGAAAATAGAAGGCTGATAACTGTTACAGTGTCAAAAACTGTAAATTTGAATGTGTTGAAACAGTCAAACATTGTTTTTGTTAATCTTCTTGCAGTGAATGTGTCCTAGGTGTCAGGAAATGAAGCAGGGTTAATAGTATACATACATTTTTTAACAATGCGTGTCTGAACTCCACAACATAAAACAGTGTGCTGCAAATGTTGTTGCAGTGCATTTTTACCAGTGGCTCTTCCTAGACCTGGCGAATGTTGATTAGTCACAAATTTTTCTTTGCAGCATAAAATGTAAGTTTGTTATTTTTGGCCATTTATATCCCAGAAAGTTGCAAAAAGGTTAGTAGGGCTTAGTTTTGAAGTGGAAATTGGATCCGTAAACATCCTGTTAAAGAAACTGTTGACCAGTGTTTCAGGTTACGTTCAGTGTTGCAACTGTCACATGTTTTACAGGTTTTTAGTGCATTGTATAGGAGTGATCTGCATAGTGAGGCCACATCAGTTCTCAGTTTTTGTTATATACCAGAGATGGATGAATTGTCCATTTATTAATGGACAGTATATTTCTTTACAACTGTATGAGCTCAAAATGTGTTTCTTGCTGTGTACTTATGATTGAAATGGTTTGCAAATTTAGTTATTTTGTCATGTTGGTAAAGCTGCCACTGTTTCAGATTCCATGATAGTAAAAACTGAAATTTTATAGTTATACAGTGAATGAATGGTCTGAAACGTTTCTATGTTATATGCTTCTTGTAACTCTAATTTATAAAAATTACTGAATTTTAGTGGAACATATTTTCACATTAAATGTAGGTAGAACAAGATAATTCAGCTTTCTCATCATTACATAATGTGAGTTCAAATTGTTGGTTGCGAGTATTGAGATTTTTGCATTGGTTTAGCTGAGGATTCCATAGGATATGATGCTGCATCAGTGAGGTAATTGGATCCTTAAATTTTGAACCAACATAGTGTCTTTATCTTCAAGGGTTAAAATGCCTTAGAAGAGTGACAGCATCATATCCCACAAGAACATAATCCTGATTCATTACATTATTTATTTTGTATTATTAGCGGACTAATATAAGTTATTTATCTTTTAGTAGTTCAACCAGTCAACATCATTGTCCTCTTAATGCTTCCACAGCATTATGTTTGCATTAATACTGTATGGTCATTGTTACCCTGCCCATCTCCAAGAGGAAATGGTGGCAGTACACACGAGATGAAAACAACCTCAAATGCATCTAGAGCTTATAGGTGCTGGTACTGCACATCATTATCTACTGTTCAAAAACTAGCATTGAATATAAGCCTTGTGTGATCTTGATTTCTGAGAGTAGAAGATTCAGTGTATGGTAACTGCTCAGCCTTTTTCACCTGCCCCATAACAAATTTAGTACTAATTAATAACATGCAATGGAATTATGGCTGTGACATCATATGAAAAAGTGATTTTTTTAATATCTCAATGTCTGTTTACCTCTATCATAAAGGAATCTGCCATGTTCAGTATCTTTCATCAAATTCTGGATTATTTAACAAATCTACTGCATAGATGATATATTTCATCTGGTATCAATGTCTTGTATAGGGATATACTACCATAACGTTTTCTTCTATCTACCATAAAAGTTTAAATTATTGTATACTGGGAAAAGACAAAAGATGAGAAGAAGAAAAGAAGAAACCCTGTTGGTTAGAGTTTAACATGAAACTTACTTCATCTTATGCCACTGAAGTTAACTATTTTTGGTTGTGTTTCACTGCAGTTTGCAGGCATCTTCAGAATATGTTTGTTTTGTTATGTGTCAGAAGTTGAATAGTGAAATGGTTAAATCATTGTTCCTGTGGTAGCATTTAATTTTCATTTGAGCATTGTTTTTTGGCATTTGATTGTCTGCAGTGTGTGAAGTATTATTTTTTGACTGTTATATTCTTTATTATATACCAAAATATTATTCAATTTATGTCACATGGCCTTTCATTTACAGATGAACATCATTTGATTGTCTGCAGTGTGTAAAAATAATTATGTACTGATTGATGATAGTTTTTGTTGTGTCTCTAAAACTCTTGTATCTACAGTACACAGTTCCACTCAAGTGGAGTGAAATAAACATATGGGTGAAGTCTGAAATCTGCCAAGTTACATATTTAGACATTGTCTCAAATGTGTAGTCAGTGCCCATTTTGTTCAAAGATAAAACTAGACACGTGTGTGTGTCTCAAAACTTATCGAGATCAGAAGAACCTTTATTTCAACCCAAAAATATAATGATGTCTTCATTTTTTTAGAAGTCTACGAAATAGCAACTTAATAGCAAAAATTCTAAGGGATATCATAATTCTGTTGCCTGATAACATAATTATGGCATACTTGAATGTAGACCAGTATTGCCAGAATTTTGTGTTTCTTTAGCCAGAAGTGATGTTTGATTTTCATGCAAAATTATTTATTATTCCCTAAATTATGAGGCTGCTTTTAAGAAAACTGTTTCCACTTTTGCTATAGTGATCTTAGCAAAAGCACTCGGCCAGGTCAATTTCAGAAACAAAACATGAATTAGTGCTAACTTATATTATCCTTTCTCCATAGAATGGGTACAACAGACATAACAGTGCTTGGGAAGTGTATCCATACTTTGTATGATGAAATATAAGCTTTAATGATCACATTTCTGTACCTGGATGGCAGGTTGATATGCATATTGCTGTGTGATGACTTTCACTGAGGTTGAATGTGTCCTCATGTTAAAGTTTTTGAAACTCCACTCTCTGTGAAACTACCAGTAATCTAATTCTGGATATGAAACTCTCAATAATAATTGTATGGATCAGTTTTTACAGCCAAAAGATTTCATGCTTAAGTTTGTAGAGTCATCTTGACAGTGAAGCAGTGCACACGCAATCTGTTTGGAAAGAAAATATACATACAAGAAATGCCACATGCTGGTACTTACTTTGTAATTAATTACATATTTTGATTGTGTATGCTTGGAATATACTTATATAAAAACAACAGTGACCAATTGCACCACTTTTTTGGTTTAGGTACTTTTCTTGGACAATACAAATGTGATAAATTCTGTAATAAACTGTGTTTACAGATAAACATATTTACTGATTTTGGCACTTGTACACATTTTGATTCAAGATGGTTTTACAGTACATGAAAATGAAAGTGTTGTGCATTTATCTCACAGTCAAGTTTGTATGATATTTACCTCTATTTTCAGTTGCACATAAATAGAAAAGGATACTTGGTCTAGTTACCTAAATCAGTATTTCAGGATGACAAATATTTAGCAATCACAAAAATCCCAATTTTTAAGAATGTTCAAGCACTGTTTTTCATAAAAGCCTTACTTGGACCTTGTAATACTTCCTGTTACTAGCTATCCAAGTGTAAAACATTTTTTACCTTGCATTTACCCCATATTTGTATAACAAAAATTTTATTTTATACTTATCCAACTAGTTTCATTATATTTTAATACTATTGTGTATTCTTAGGCTGCTGTGCCTTTTTGTGATCACCCTGGTTGATATAAGAAATGTATTTTTCCTGTTCTTCAGTACTCATCTCCTGTCCACTTTCATTAATTTCCTCCTTAGGTATTTCCCTTCATGTATCAATTTTTGACTGAATGGGAACTATAAGCTCTGCTCTTGGTCTTTTGTGTGTGTTGTTTCTCATGCTTTAATCTACATGAAAGCTGTTACAAACTCAACCTTTAAAAACAACCAACATGCACTGTAGTATTCCATTGCATGTAAGGTTGGTAAAAAGTTGATTTCTACACTATGCATGATACACACAATATTAAAACAGTAAATGCCCAACTGGCAAGAACTGTATACAACTTCAAGGACATCAAGTTAACATCTGTTACGTATATTCCAGTGCAAGTAAGGTTAGTTTTGTAAGTTTATTTCTATGCTATGCATGGTAGATGCAATATGAAAATATGACAAACTGTTCTACCATAAAATTACTATTAGATCAAGAATATATAACATAGACAAGAGCGTTTGACATAAAATATTTAAGAACAAGTGTTTCCTACATGCTGGTTACATCACTTGCTGCAAGTTAAATGCAGTATTTTGTCAGCAATAAAAATACATCAGTTTGCATACCTTCATTTTTTGTGTGGGTGAATAGATTCCAAGGACAATTTATTCATTAAGGCACATAAGGAATTAGGTTGAATGTTGAAAGAACTACTCAAGAAACAGAAATTGATCATCATAATTAGATGAACTGAACCAAAGAAAAGACCAGGAATATGAAATTCAGATCCAATTTAACCTTTATCATCCCAAGCAGTCACATTCTGGTGTCTGCAGGCTTTATCTATGGCGTACTACTGGAAACTTAGCATAACCATGTGTTGAGATTTTTCTGTTTACAGTAGTAAGTTTATTAATACTGATATTTGTTTTACCCATTCATTTTCCCTACCACAACAGATTTCGAATTTCATCTATGTCAGAAATTCATCGTACGTGGTGTGGCTATAAAATAATCGGACTTAATTTTTTTCCTCTTCCCTGTAAACTTGGCAACAGCGAGCGGTGTGTGGTATTGGCTTGCGCTCTCCCCTCCATTCACGGTTACAATTTCAAGGTCGTGCGGCAAACAGTTTGGCAGTAGCCTTTGCTTGAAGTGGATCGTGTTCTTGTTCTCCGTCGGAATCATGTCAAGTGTTAACGTGGAGCAACGCGTCAATGTGAATTCTGTGTGAAACTTCCAAAATCCGCTACAGAAACGTACAATTTGTTGAAGAAAGTTTATGATGATGAGTGTCTATCTTGTACTCAAGTTTTTGAGTGGTTTAAAAGGTTTAAAGAGGGAAGGAAAGAGATCGGAGACAATCAGCGCCTCGGTCGTCCCAGCACATTAAAAACAGACGCTAACATCGAAAAGTCGGTAAAAGTTTTCGACAAAATCGTCGCCTGAGCATTCGAGCAGTTGCTGAGTTAATTAACATTGACAAGGAAACTGTTCGACAAATTTTACATAACAATTTCGACATGAAATTCGAATGAACATTTGTGCTGACATTCTTCAAAACACTGAAAAGACCCAAACTATTAAAGAACGTAATAACTTGTGTTGAATCATGGTTTTTTTTCAACACGACCCAGAAAGTAAGCGCCAATCCAAGCACTGGAGAAGCCCCAGTTCACCAAGGCAAAGAAAGCACAGCAAAGCAAATCCAAATTTAAAGCAATGATGATCCTTTTTTCCCCGACATCCGAGGGATTGTTCACGTGGATTGGGTGGCTGAAGGTCAGACCGTTAACCAGGTCTACTACAAGGAGGTTTTGACAAACCTTCGTGAACGGGTGAGGAGACCTGAAATGTGGAAGAATGATTCATGGGTTATTCACCAAGACAACGCACCGGCACACAACGCCCTGTCTGTCAAGACGTTTTTGACGAAGCACAAGATCATCGTGTTGGAACATGCACCGTACTCACCTGACTTAGCCCCATGTGACTTTTTTTATTTCCAAAGCTCAAGTCTGCGTTAAAAGGAACTAGGTTCAAGTCCGTAGATGCAGTGAAGGCAAAAGCGACGGAACTCATGAATGAGCTATCAGAAGACGATCTGCAACATTGCCTCCAACAGTGCAAGATTCGCATGGAGCGGTGTAGGGATCGGGGAGGGGAGTACATTGAGGGTGACAACATTTCTATTGTGTAATTTTTTGAAAAAAATTACATAACATCAGTCCGGTTAATTTATAGCCAGACCACGTGTGTTGTATTCCCCATCTTTCTGGTCCTTTGGTTGGTTCTTTGTGGGACGGGTGTAACATGATATTAAGTACCTTGAAGTTCCTATGCAGATTCTGGTTGCAGTAGGAACCCCAAAATAGGGTCTTTGTAGAAAGTTTTACAAAGTATACATGTATGGATACATGAACTCACCATCAACTACACGTTTCATAGCTTCAAGTTACAGATATCTTTCTTTGCACAGTTCAGTTTGCTTTAGAGAGACAACATAAGCATATTACACAAGAGCTAGAGGCAGGAGGTTTGAAATTTAAAATGTGTTCTACAATATAAAGTTACAGTCAAAATTTTCTGGCACTTGCTGACACTGAAATATGTAATTTTCTTAAAACAATGAAGACAACAGTACAAGAATATTTTATGTAAATGTAAAAAGATATGGTCCAATGAAGACTGACAGCTAATGAAAATTTACAAATCATTGTACAAATAAACAGCATAATTCTTAAAAGCCCATTACTTACTTGAAACTTACATTGAAAGGTGTAGTTTTGTGGAATACTGTAGGATTGTTGGAATGACAATCACAGTAAAACATATGCTATTTATTTTGTCTTAGGCTCGTACAGTGCGGATGAGTTGTTATTTATAGTCGTATGATACGTCGGTCTAGCCTCCCTCCGTGAGCTCTGCACTGCGTGACGGCTCGGTTGCAAGTGCGCGGTGTGGAACCCAGGCAGATGGCAGCACTGTCAAGTCCGCTGTGGCACTGGGCTGCGAGATGCGTAGCAGACGTTTAGCAGCATGCGTGGCGATCACCAGTCAGGTCGGTGATGAGATGTTAGACGGCAGCACGGCAGGCCCCCATCCACTCGTTAGGCGTCGTGATGTTGGTGTCAAACGGCGATACTGCCTTCTGGATCGTCACCGACAATCGTACTCCTTTTGGTTGTCGCCGACAAATTACTTCTTGCAGTATCGGGGCTGGCTGTCCATTCTTGATGTGTTGGTACTGACTTGCCCTTCTTGATGTACCGAGCTGCCTAGTGCTTCTTAATGTTGCAGCTGGCTAGTCCTTCTTGATGTTGGAACTGAATGGTACTTAATGATGTATCTTCTACTTGATGTAGGCGTTGAATGATCTCAGGCCAAACCAAGCCAAAGTGTTGACTGGGGGGGGGGAGGTCAGAGTCGACATCCTCCTGTCTGTTACCCATTCCTGCGTTTGACCGCATTGCTGGGCTGAATATCAAACACCTAAACTCTAACCGGGGATTATGCTTACACTAACGATATTGAAGTCAGGCTGAGGGCCTTGTCTAATCTAGCCAAAGACTAGGGCCTAGGTTGCCCTGGACTAAGTATGGGAGTGATAAACATTGGTTGGTTGGCTGTCCGGGTTCCGAGCACAGACTGGCTCTGTCGCATAAAGGTGTTATGCGACGTTTATCAGGCGCTTAGGTGAAGCCGCCGCGGCTAGTGGAGGGGAGTGCGGGCCGTGCCACGACTTTACACTGAATACCCTGGCATTTGCCTTACAACTGAGGAAAATCACGGAAAACCTCAGTCAGGGTACCCGAATGGCGCTCGGTTATTCAGCGCCGAACGCGATTCGTTTTGTCGACTTGGGAATCGCGGGCAATGGCCTCGACTGACCTGTTGTCCCCTGCCGCCCTTGGCTTTCGCGTCAGGCGACGGGGTCAACCCTCGGTCAGCGTAAGTATCTGCCGAGTTACCGTAATACGGGGTTCCCCACATAAGCTAACTTTGAGTCAAAGCTCTCGGTCAGGGCAATGATGTGGTCGGCAAACAGCGAAATGCTCAGATCCTTGTGTATCTGCCTGTTACTTGCGTACCAAAGGGCACCAGTAGTGAGGCGAAGACACTTGGATTGTAACACCTGTAACTTCCGGACATGGGAGCAGGCAGCGGACCTCCACGCGGGGCACGCATAGTCCGTCAGGGGCCGGATGGGCTGCTTATATAGCAGGACTCAGTTCCTGATGGATAGATCACTCTCCCTATTCAAGAGGGGGCCCAGCATATCCAACCTGTGAGCAGTCCTCTTCCTGACCTGGTCGATGTGAGACGACTAGTTGGGTCGTTTATCTAGGGTCATCCCCAGATAACGAGTTGTTTCGACTCATTCGACTGGTTCCCCGAAGAGAGTTACTGGTCGGGGCTGGATGAAGCGCCGCCCGGCACGCGCGAAGATAGTCGAGGTGCGGCGATTATAAATTCACTCAACCACTGTTGAAGGTCGTTGAGGTATGTCTCCAGGTAGCTGAAAAGCGGCGTCGGCTTGCGAGACGTGGCAATGATGGTTGTGTCCTCCGCGTAGAGGGCCAACTCGACGTGGTGCGAGGGTGAGGACATGTCGTTGACGTACAGATTGAAGCGGACAGGGGAGATTAATCCCCCCTGAACTACCCCCGCCCGCATGCCTCGATGCGATGACGTGGCCGTCTGGAAGGACGCTTCCAACGTCCGATCCCTGAGGTAGGATGAGATTGTATGGACTATGTAAGACGGGAAATTGAGAAGCGTTAGCTTGTAAAGGAGGCCGTCGATCCAGGCGGTATCGAAGGCTTTTTTGGTAACGTCGAGGAAAACTGAGCCATTGAGCCTCTTTTCGCCGAAATTCCCGGTTATTCAACGATGCCGGCCAGCTGCAAGGTCGTGCTATGTTTGGGTCTGAACCCAAACTGCTCGCCTCGCAGCAGTCTGCGCTCATTTACTGCTTGTAAGATCCTAGCTAGTAGGATCTTTTCAAATAATTTATCAATCGTGTCCAAGAGACTAATGGGCCGATAGGAAGAGGGCAGCTCACGATCCTTCCCCGTTTTAAGGATAGAGATCACTCGAGCGTGTTTCCACGTTTGAGGAAAGTGATGGGTGCGGAGAACCGCGTTGAAGATAGGGCGAGGAGTGAAACCTCTCGCTTGGGAAGGTGCTTCAATGCCCTGTTCGGTATCACTTTCGGGCTCGGAGCCTTGCTGACCTTGAGACCAGTGATGGTTTCGTGAACCTCGTCAGGGGTGGTTAACTGTGGTTCGCTGGCAGGGCTTAAGAATTAAGTCCTCAGCGCAACGTAAACTGTCTCAATAACTGCCGGGACCAAAGGATAGGTCAACGACTGAAAATGAGCCTCCAGATTGTCTGCAAGGGCTTCCGCTTTCTCAGAGTCTGAGTGAGCGATTTCCCTTGGGATAACCAGGCGGGTAGATGGTGTAGGAACTCTCATCACCCGTTTGGTCATCCTCCACAGCGATTGGTCTTCAGGATCGAGGTATTCGAGTGTAGCGCTCCACTAGTCGTTTCTCCACTCGTTGAGCCGGCGAGTCACCGACCTCTGCAGGCGGTTGACCTCGGCTTTCAGAGCGGGGTCCCTGGTGATATGCAACTGCCTCCGAAGCCGATTTTTCAGGTGTATAATGATCTCAGGCTGGAAACGTGGCCTTTTTTTATACTTACTTCTCGCTGTTCGACCTGCCCTGCCATTGGTTAATTGGAAGATTTGGTAGGCGTGACTAGTAGAATGAATACTCTTGTCGATATGCCGTGATGGGAGGCTGCGCTTGTTTTGGAGCTGTGAGCGGAGACTGGGGTTAAGAGACAGGAGGATAGGACAGAGAGAGAGCGTTGCTGTGCTGTCTGGCTGAGAACTGGACGGAGGAAGGAGAGCTACAATGTGGGTGCCCCCACTGTTTATATAATGTATTTTGTGAATTGCTGCATACCGTATGCATAAACGGTTGCATCCAATGTGAAGAACATTTGCCATGACTAAGTACCTTGGGCATTTACACCCAGCAAATAGAGGTTAAGCTGTGGGCGCCACATTATCTTCATATTTACTACCAGCCTATGCTTGAAGAAAGGTGGAAATCCAACACAATTGGTGGTGATATTAAAGGTGTTGATGCTACTCCCATCTGTGCCTTATATATAGAAACAAGGAAGATCAAAGACTGTACCTAGATATGTAAACTATAACAGAATGTACTTGGTTCAATTAAGCAAACGTGGTGATTGCCATAAAGAGATATGCGCAAGTCCCCATCTCAAATAATGTTTGTTTGTGATACCAGAATTGGATTATGTACACCAATCTATGAATGCCACCAGTGAAGTAGAAACAGCAGACAAAGAAAATAAGAAAAATTGAAACATGTTAATTAACATAAAAAACTAAAACTATAGGTTGTTGAGGGTAGAGGGATGGGTTCAAGTTTCTTAGGTTTACGGCTGTCTAGCCATTGTTGGTGTTATGAGATCTATAGGGGATAAAGGAGGTAATTTAAGTAGAATCGCTCATACATTATGTAAGAAGTTTATGTAGTAGTTCATTTTATTGAAATTTCAATTACAGTGGGTCAACAACATTTCATGCAGTTACTGTGTACAGACTTCCCCTGTATGACCGAAGACACTGTTTTGCACGTACGTAGGTGTATCAAAAAGTTTCGAGACTAGTTCCATAGAACGCCAACCAATGGCAGTACGTGAATGCGTGCGCTGCGTTTCGGAGCAGGGAACGTCGCCACTCAGTATGCCGAGTGGCGTCGCTGTGTGAACATTGGGAATTGCACAACACGAGTGTTTGTCACCACGTGTGCCTTCACATTTGCGATTTCAGCATGGACGTCACACTGGAGCAGAGAGCAAACGTCAAATTCTGCGTGAAACTCGGCAAATCTGGAGCGGAGACTTTTGAAATGATACGACGTGCGTATGGAAATGAGGCTATGAGTCGTGCGAGGTGTTTCGAGTGGCACGCACTCTTCAAGAGAGGCAGAACATCACTCGAAGACGACGAGAGTTCAGGGCGAAATTCCACGAGCTCAGCACCTAAAAATGTGGAAACAATTCGGCGGCTTGTGCATGAGGATCGTCGGAGAACCAGTAAGGACATTGCTGCAATCGTTAATGTGTCATACCGAACAGAGTAGACAATTCTCACGTGTGATTTGACCATGCACCGCGTTGCTGCAAAGTTCGTGCCCAGGCTTCTGGCCCCGAAGAGAAAGAGCACCGTGTTGCAATTTGTGAAGTGCTTCGTCAGCGTGTCCTGGA
>Ga0123352_10005832_pt1 | contig 18694 bp, 9 predicted proteins | sample TergutLab28metaG_FD_89700 | JGI IMG/M metagenome (GOLD analysis project Ga0123352, IMG submission 89700) | Labiotermes labralis P1 segment gut microbial communities from Petit-Saut dam, French Guiana - Lab288 P1 | ecosystem: Host-associated > Arthropoda: Insects > Digestive system > Gut ... | reverse complement strand
TGTGCTCGAAACATGTAGAGGCATGAAATAAAACTTATTGTGAAACAAATTTTGTGCATCAAGTTGGTTAAATACTGAGATAAATATACTGAGATGCACGGTCAGCAAAACGTCAAAAAATAAAAGGATATTCGATAAAAGGGGCTTATAAGGTTGTAATTTCTGTTAGGGTTAGCCACTGTGATTACACGCCCCGGGCGCAAAAAAAAACCTAGCTACGCCACTGGCACCCAGCACCACGCACGTTTTTCCGCAAACAGCTCCATTCTTTCCAAAGTAAACGTGCTTAGGAAAATTCGCTCCTAATGTGTTGTCTTCCATGACATTTGTATTATTTTCCGAAGCTCTTCAAAACAAATGCCGGTGCACTACCACCGAACACGCAACGATCGCAACCACATTCATCATTCATGGTATAAACCTTCAGGACTATGTAATATATATAACTGATAAACCATCAAACAAAACACATTCTTAACATGTTAATGCACAACTGAAACCCCGGCCGGGGCAATATTTTCCGTGCCCGTCCAGACAAGCCCAGAGGCCCACCAAGCCTCATGCACAATGGGTACAGTTGTCTTTCCCCGGGGGGTAAAGCGGCCGAAGCGTGGCGCTGACCACCCACCCCATCTAGCACCGAAGTTAAAGACATGGTAGAGTCCAGCTGAAATGTGATGGCACACGGGAGGGGAAGTGAAGGGGAAACTGACGAATGGAGTGGGTAGCCAGTACCCTTCGCACTACCTTGGAACATGGTGTATCCAGCATTACTACCGCTTATGCGCATAACTCGGCTGCCAGTAGTCGACTGGACTCCCCCACCGGGGGCCGATTTACGTGGACTCGTCCGTTCCGCTGAAAGACGAAATCTGGTTTTTGCGCGTGTGCCATCACATTTCAAACGGTCTACAGCCACATCTCTAATCCCACTCTGTGCCTTCATGGCACGTTACAGTGTGAACTATACCTTTCATTCAAACGCGAAACAGAATACTTCCTTGGTGTGTGTGCGCGCACGTGTGTGTATATTCACACATGTAATTACTGACTAGCTCTTTGCTCGGGCTGACATCAATCACATTTTACGTAAACCTACAACGTCCAACAAATCCAAAACCACTAACAAACAACGCAAATTATCATTAATGTACCGTAGCACATATGTACCTAAAACTGTAACCATTACTTGTTCAAAACACATGGACGCCATAAGTTCATATTTTCAGCGCACCAGCCACTACGGCTCAGTTGTTAATCAGCTTTTTACAGAAACGTAAGTGCCGACTGATAATTAGGTCATTTTTGTTTCACAAAATATACACAATATTGCTTCATAAAGGTCTAATTTTACATAAATCTTTTACTGCTGTCGAATATATAGCAGCCTGATCAAGAAAAAATACAGGGTCCGGCAAAAAAAAAAAAAAGCTGACGATTTTTAAGTTACAATAAAATGAAAAGTATACTATTTACGTGAATTTATTACTAAAATTATCTTTATCTCGAAGCATTTTAATTACAATATTCACTTCCTGAATACAGTGTCTGTGAGGTGCTGTTCCTTGTTGTCAGCACATTCCCGCAAGCGCAGGACTTCTGACAAAAGCTTGACGCACTCGTTCGATGTTCTCAGGAGTTCTAAGTGAAGGTTCTTCCTGGACGTTTTCTTTTTGCGGCAGACGCTGTTTCTCTGAAGTATCTCTCCCATAACAGCATAGCATTGCGCCTAGGGACACTGTCGTTCCGATGATTGTTGAAGTGCCGACGAAATATCCGCTGTCACAACGCCAGAATCGTTGTTTTAGAAATACGTCTCCACAGAGAACGCCGGATGCTCTACAGATCAGCACTCCATGGCAACTGAAATGCTTTGAGTCTCGTTAGATGGGCGCTAAAGGACATATTCCCCACGCCAACAATTCCACTCACAGCTGTGTTGCCAAATCGTCAGGTATTTCTGCCGGACCCTGTATAACCTTAGCATGCAAGTTACTTACAGTGTACCCACAACCTATCGACAACAGATGAAACCACAAGAAGATGCCACTGTGGAAATGAAAACGATCTCGTTTTGTTTTGTATTATTACTCCCCAAGGTATGTGTTTTCTCACAGTGGCAGTTTTTCCCCATTGGTATTTCCCCATATCCTACCAACAATGTTTACCATAGAAAATGGCGCATGAACAAAAGAAAATCGAAATAATGGACCAAACTAACTCACACATACACACACATGTAAGTAGACAGTATGTACCCTGAATCAATTTACATTGAACAAAGCTCTATTTGCAGGAGTAGTTCCAAACACATTAAACCTTCTGTTACATGTTTAATATCTACTGCATATACATGTACAAACATGAGTTATATCCAACACACATTTAAATGGAAACGAAACATAAAAAATTTCCTACCCTACGAACACACAGGATTAATGATAATCACAACATTCATACACTCATAATTATCTCCACAAGGGTTGCTACAAAATTGTGAGATATTAAATAAAAGAAATGAGCAACCACATTCCAAAACAAACTGCTGTAAAAACAACTGCATACCTGAATATCACTGCAGTATATATGAAAATTGTGTGTGTGTGTGTGTGTGTGTGTGTGTGTGTGTGTGTGCCCACAGTGTCTCAACATGTACCTCAAAACCATATCTTACCAAAGGAAAAATGCACATAACATGCTATGTTTATGCAATTTTGAATGAAGTATTACATTTGCAGCAATGAATGGAAACCTAATGAATCCTTCCAAATAAACAAGCAAGCTCATGAACCCATCAACCTATCACACAGACTGTCATCCCACTTTGGTCCTTATTAATACATCACCACAGATGTTAAAAATTACTGCAGTTTTCAAGAATATTAACCAGGGATCAACAGTAATATCACATTTCCTCCTGCAACAGTACAATGACATTTTTGGTTTATCTGGCTGTTTTCAATAAATTAAGAATTGTGGAGGAATCTAAGAGTAAGTAACCAATTTCAGGTTTATTATAAACTGTGACGTTTATCCTGAGCCCACAAAATACTGTGAAAAAGTAATGTACACCTCCAAGTACAGTGAAAGTCATACCACAAACCACAATATCAGCTGATCTACCAGCATGTTGGTCTACAAACGATTTCTAGGCTACTACGTGCACAAAACATTTATGCTCTAGTTTGATCCACTCAACAGACATGTCTTATTCAGTAACATAACAGGGTACTTTAAAAAACACAAGGTACAGTTAATCCTCAACCTGCAGTCTGTTATGACATGTAAATGACACAAACTTTGAAAGGAGGTTGGGAGGACCCACAAGTCATTCCATACACAGCAAAACCCTTCCTTTCCATTCTGAACTTATGAACATTCACCACCAGAAACACCTGAACCTGGGTATAATCTGACAACCCTGAAAAATTCATTTTAAAAACACTTGGCTCAAGCCCACTTCAAAGATCCATAAACCACTCACAATACAACACAAAATATTTTGAATGGCTTCAATGCAAGTGAAATAACTAAGAAGCTCCAGAAGAGAATTCGTCAGAATTGTCATGTTCAATGACAGCCAGCCATCAAAATCTGCGTCCCAAGATCAGTTGGGCATATCACATAACATGTGCACTGCTGCATGAAAGACAGCCTCATAGTTACATGTCCCAGGCACTTTGAAATGGGACATATCATCTCTTTAAGCCCTGAAAACTTTCTTATGCCAATTCTTTACTGCAGTGAACCTTTGCTTCCTGGTCAGAGAGAACAGAGTTCTTCAAAATAAATATCCAAAGACAAAATAATTAAACAGAGGCATTCTCTAATTTTGACTGCAGCCTTATGAAAATACACTCAGATATGGGATCGGGGAACACTGGTAGTCCTTGATAATATGGGGCTCCAAACATTCAAAAGGGTTACAAATCCAGCACCACTGCACTAGGAGGACACAAATGTGTCATGAATACTACATATAGATAAGCTACAGAATGGTGCTGGTAGTCACATACCTTAAAGAAGTTCACCGAATTATAGGCCTACACATTTACTGCAGGTCTGGAATCTATCTATCATGTTCAAGAGTATTACAAAGCCTGTTCCTCATCCTAACATCCAAAAAACATTAAGAAAGCCTACCCCCAACCCTCAACTCCTGTCAGTACTGCTTACTGCAGAATTCGAGCACAATACCAAAACTAAATACTAAATATAAAAAATAAAAAAATAATAAAAGATAAAAAATGAAAAAAATCAGGCCAATCACTTTTATCAACATGTAACATTACGTCAATACACAAGTGCATGTAAATGGCAAGTTCACCATTTCCAAAAATAAATATCAATGAAATCCCTTAAGTAAGTAAAAGGAATATTATTACAATAAATATTTAAAAAACAGGGTCCAAGGGTGCAGACAGTGTTCAGTTGGCTCAGAACAGGAATCACTGGCTGACAAATGTGAGCACCTTAACAAACCTTCAGATCTCATAAAATGCATTAATTTATTGATTACATAAGAAGCTGTTAGCTTCCTATGAAGGATTAGGCTCCATGCAGTAGGATAATGGTATAAAGAACTGGATGTGATATTGTAGTCTCTAAGTTCCCACATTCTTAAGAGCAATGAAAGCCAGTCTCATTATTCCCAAAAGATTTTAGCACAGCGAATAAAGAGGAAACTATCACTTGAACTGGCAGGCCTATGACATGCTCAAACCTTAAAAGTTACAAAAAATGAGGAAGTTAAAAATGAAATGGTATTTTAAACAGTGGTGAGAAAACCATTATTGTATGAAGGCCACTTTAAAATGACATACACCCACTCCCAAGATCACAAGCCAAATGCAAGCAAAAAAATAAATACATACTTTTCTAATAAACATGTCATTGAACAAAGTCTTATATGTCTCTAAAATGGTGTGTTACAGAAAACATGACTATTATTAAAGACACCATCCACTGTCTTGTTTTAAAAAATGTGTAGTCCTCTTATGCAACATGGGAGATTATCCGACTCAGCAGGTCCCATTGGAAATAACAGGTAATAATCAGATTTGAGATTAGCTCTTTCTAATGGAAAAATATAAAAAAAAGTTTCTTTCCTTACTATGGATGACACAGATCCAATTTCCAGAATGAGGAGTCATAAAGCACAAAAGAACAATATCCAGCCAATATAAAGCTGCTGATTTACAAATGATTAGTATTATTATAACACAGTTATATAACACTCTAATGATTTACATCTCATTTTTACTGTTGGAAGATCAACAATATGAAGCATGGCACAACTGCTTTGCCACCAAAACCGCAAGACAGAGACAGTGTGTCACGTGCAAACTGACCATTCAAATGTGTCACATAGAAATATATTGATGTATACTTGAAATTAATATGCAGTCCATACTGAGCAATCTGAAATCTCTATGGATAAACCAACTTACTTTGACAATACCTCTGCTTCTGCCACAAACACACACAAATGCATAATTCCTACCATGGGCATAACTTCAACATTTATTCAAATACTGTAAGATAATTTGTAACCTCAACAGGCAGCACAATGAAAACTGAATATATCAACAAAACAATCAGAATGGAAAAATGTTCCATCCAGAAAAAAACTGCAATACACTCAACCTTCAGAATCTTTGTTATTTTTGTTAATGCACATTACAAATTCATGTTCACTATTTCTACAGTGATCCTACATTCATGAGATTAAATGCCAAGATACTGTGTCATGTATAAATTTCACTACATTCTGGCTACATTAATTACAAATGTACAGGGGTGCTGATAAGTCCTTAGCCCGACCTGGAAGGAAACAAGCTAATGTTTGTCAGAATGGCCTGAATTTCCTTCGGCGCCTTGCCTTGCAGGAAAAAAAAAAAACTTGATGACAGCTCGTGTCACGCTGTTGTTGAAACCGCTCATGTCCCTGACATGCTTCCAAGCTTGTTTCCTTCCTGGTCGGGCTAAGGACTTATCAGCACCCCGGTACTGAGCCAAAGCTGCATAGAGTAAGTCTTCTGCATTATGACATTGTATTCTCATAAGTATGGTACCAACATATCTGAAAAACATACCGCCACCATCTTCACAGCAGAAGTGAAGATCAAAGCATATGCCCTTCCAAAACACTGGTTTCCACGTGCCAGACTACACAATGTAACAACCCAGAAGGCAATATGAATCTTCATCACCATCAAAATTTCAAATCTTATGCATGTTATTTTGCTATTCAGAGCACCTGTCACACTCAGAAACGTTTCAAAGACAGGTAACAAACACTATATGGTTAATTTTGCTTTATGTTGATAACAAAACTATGCATGACATTGTTTCTATATATATCCAACACATTTTTCTAATAGGCACAAAACCTATGATTTTATATCATCTGTTCTCATATGACAAATTTTCAACCACAAAAGCAAACCTAAAACCGATTCACACATCCACAACAGCCCTGGGGCCCAACCACCTTCCTTCCATGCTACAAGTGTACCACAGGTTCTCTCCCTGGGGTGTTAATTAGCCAGGGCAGGAAGCTGGCCATTCATCTCCATCTATTGCGAGGTTACAGATGTGAGTACCTACACAAACACCTGCCCATGTCTTAAGATATGGTGCTTAATTAAGCATGCAACTTTACCTTCACCTTACTGCAAAGGTTCTCACCTACTATCATACTTGTACAATTTCACATATCATGAGTTTAATTTGTTCTATTAATACTGGCAAAACATATGCAATTATTTAACAATTTTCCAACTAGATGCGACTTATTCAGTTTAGTACATTACTGTAGACAGCTCTACATGTCTCGGGTGTTGACACCCATCATCAGGAGCTTGTACAACTGTAATTACAGCTCCTGGTATTGATTAACTGCAATGAGTAAAATACATTGCTATTAATACTAATGTAAAATTTAAATTCTAGATTGATCATATTGAATGTTACTAGCCTTGATGAATATGTATATAAAATATTGGTGGATGGTTAAATTCGATTCACGATGCACGGACCATGTATATAAAAAAAATATGCAATTATGTCTTCTATACACCTTATGCTAAGAACATGATACGACAGTCAACATTCATCAACATACCAGCCCCACACATTATGGCTGGCTATCTGAAAATATTCTACCACATTAAACAAACAGTCTACAGGTGAAATCTACTTTTTTTTGGTATACCAACACAGAATAGCATATGTAATTAAGATTCCCCACTCATTAACAATTCAAAATACCTTTATTTTCAGTCACAAACATCTTGGACAGCACAGTTCATACAGCGACTACACTACAGACTGGATAATCTGGTGTTGATTCTGGGCAGGGACAAAAAATGTTTCTCTCCTGTGAAACATCTGGACTGTTGTGGGGCCCATACAGCATCCTATATGGAAGGTACCGGGGACCTCTTTCTCCAGGGGTAAAGCAGCTAGGGCAGGAAGTTAATCACTTACTTCCATCTAGTGCTGAGGTTAAGATTGGGTGGAGCTATATCTCTACATGCCCTTGGGCATAAACATGGACAATTTTACCTTTACATTTGTTAACACAAGCAATATTTTTAAGTGACCACATTTATGTAATTATAGTATACACACCTTTGTTTGTGTGTTCCTCTCTTCTCACATCTTATAAAATTTATAAAATATCATATAAGGGTTGACAAAACATACAGCTACAAAAACTCAAGTTACAAATTGCCAACAGAGAGAAAAAACAACGTAGTCCATGAAGGCTACACTTCAGTTTTCACATTAGTGACAGCAAATATACACAAATGCACACAAAATTTAATCAATCAAGATCAGGCTTTGAGTTACATATTAGTTTCCACATGCAAACATATATATACATTAGGCTTTGAGGTTTAATCCTAGTTAAACAAACTCAGGCTACATTGTCCAGCATGTGCAAGGGTTAGGTTTGGTGCTTTATTTTAGTGACAGAAATTCAAGTCACGGTTACCAACATCGATAAACGCCTGGGTTTGACATTTCATTTTCTGTCAATACAAGTCACATCTGCCATTTAGTGAAGTTACAAAAATGTTTACCAAGGTCTAACTTTCAATTTTCACACAATGACAAAACTCAATCTACACTGGCAACCATCACTCTGTTACTGTAACCATGCTAGCAACTCAGATGCATAATGGTTCCCTCTACATCAGACACAAGAACATAACACACAACACATACATCTATTGCAACTTATTCTCATAAACACTGCGGCTATTAGAGACAAGAATACACCAAATTCTTGGTGAAGAGGGATTATGAAAGAGTTAAATGTAAACAAGAGATATAGGTTAGGCTTTCAGAGTTCATATTAGTGACAATCTACACTGACAACCATTACTGCCTGTGGTGGCAACCCACATATGTACGGTTTCGAAAACACAGCAATGAAGCATTACAACGGTTATAAGTGCATCTCATATGCTTTCCCTTTAATTGTGTATAAGCTTACCTGTATGCCAAAGACATGCATCTGAACAGCTTGCTTAGTGAGGAATCTATGGATAATGGTGCTGCTCCTTCCTTTGTGTTCATTCTGCTAATTTGAAGAGTCACACCGACAGTGCTCGATAAAGGTCTGCCCTCTTCTTCAGGTACTGGCACTGCCACTAGGTCATCATCATCTTGTTCCTCTAACTCAAATTCTGATACCATGAAGTGACCCGAGTGAATTGTCTCTTTCTCGGGTTTTTTTGGTTTATTGTCTACAGAATCCGTTCCTTGCGTCATTATAGTCACTTTACGATACATTAGTTCACCACACTGCATTTGTACCGATTTCAAAAGTATGTCACTGCCACTTCCAACTGAGTAACTTTGTCGTACCTCGAACAGTAACTAACCAAACTTCCCCGTCCTCATCTTCGCCATGTTATGATAAGATGTGACGTATCAGATCCGACATGAGCCCACTCTTTCGACAAAGTATCAAACTACGTTATTACCGACAGATCCGTCAGTCGAAGAGAAGCGAAGGAAGGAGGGATTATAACTAGATCGGGCAACGAATGTGTACACTTCCACAAAGGAAATGATATTATTAATTGGCATAAACTGCATATAGATATGTATTTGTACAACGACACATGTAATAATGCTTAAACAAAACTTTCTTTGAGAACGAGCGGAAATAAAATCCTTGCAATGCGTGCGTGCGCATGCGTGGAATAACGGAAAGCAATCGCCGACGCAAGCGGTGCGAATGTCTACACATGATACAGTTTTACGTGAATGATTGAAACTAGACAGTGTTTGGTTCTGCTGTTCGATCTTTGCAAGTCAATAAGTGAAAACAGGTTACTAAATTTTTACTTCCTTACCAGTGTAGGGGCACGATTTTCACCGGAATGCCTTTATTTCGGCTCTTTAATAGAATTTTTTTATGTCTAGTATGAATGTGAACGTAGTAGGTTTACGCATGTGTACCGAAATCAAAATATAGTTTCATCCTAACGGAACAGCGCTAACAAAACTTTACACGAAAGGCTGAACGCAGTTTTTTATACTTCTCGTACCACAAAGGTTATTACGATGTAATAATTAGGATGAATAAGTTATGCACCTTTAATGCATATCATACAAACTTTTCTTCGTATTAGCTGATAATACTGACACGGACATTATATATATAGTACAAGAACATAATTAACTTTGTATACATGGGTCCGTGCATCGTGAATCGAATTTAATAATTGTTTTCCAACAAGATGCGACTTATTCAGTTTATTGTTTTTCTTAGGCAGCTCTACATGTTTCGGGTGTTGGACACCCATAATCAGGATGGGTGTCAACACCCGAAACATGTAGAGTTGCCTACAGAAAAGTAATAAACTGAATAAGTCGCATCTTGTTGAAAAACAATTATTAAAAACATAATTAACATAAGCTGCGTGAACCGTGGTTCTGCGGCATCATCGACGGCTATGAAGAAATCATGTCCGCGCAAATACAGTAAGAGAGTAACACGCGGTCCGTGGCACGGAGGCCCGCCCGCCACGACGACAAGGAGTAAGGAATAGCCTTAGTGGAAAGGGGTGAGGGGGGGGGCTGTTATCTGCACATGTGTTGGTATTGTTGAATTTTGTGAGTATTGATGAGAAGGGGCGTCGGTGGTAGCTATATGTATTTAATGACGCGCTGTCATTTGCGAATTTTGTGTAGCGTCGGTGGTAGGTGAATCAAGTATTGGTGGAATAATACTGAGAGCCGAAAACCACAGTACCCGGAGAAACCGCCTTCCCAGCGCCACTTTTGGGGGGTGGGGGGTTAGTAGCCTTGACAGATAGACAGCGAACACACTGCAGTATCACCACAGTAGGCCTACTGCTCCAATAAAGCATTGAGTAACTTCCATGCAGTGACAAAAAAAAAAACACTCTTGGACCGTCATTCATTACTATATTTTCAGGCATTTGTCTATCCATGCATCACATTGGGGTACCTTACCATAACGTTACCATGCAGTGACTTCTTTTTGAATTAATGATTTTAGAGTACCTATAAAATAGTCATAATATGTAGTTAAACCCATCTCAAAGGCTCAGATGACTTTTTAATTATCATTCTTGTGTAATGAGCTTATGCGATATGTAGTAGGCGAATACCATTGTCTGTACGTGGTTTAAAATTCATGAGTTTGTAGCAATTCATGCAGAAGTTTTTGAAATCCCAATCACCTGTGAAATGGGTGTGTGTATGTGAGGGATTTTAGATGTATGCCCAATTTTAAACCATCTTCTCTTCACTGAACACTCAGCACTGTGATTTGGTTCTGTTTTTTTGTACAATAACAGCTGTCTTCTTTCATCTATAGACCTGTGAATAGTTTCTATTTGCAATTGAACTATCCTTAAATTTAAGCTGAAATAACTTCTTCTCTTCCACAACCACCTTTCTTTGTAGCTTCACGTGGAATTTGGTATAATGTGGCTGCAGCAGGGTGCTAGGCATGACAATGAGCAGTAACTTAATGCACACTCTTTATAAAACAATCTCATAATTGTGTTTCTTTTATTGCTGTCTTGAGCGCTATAGCCGTCACAAGATGTCCTGGTGGTTGCAGATTTTCTATGTGATGAAGGTGCGAAGCTTAGTGCAGTGATAACAGAAACACCCTGCATGTAAAGTAAGGGTTGGAATGTTACCATCATAATAAATAGTATCCAATTTTTACAAAACCATGTTTGGAAACATAATATATTAAAGTACGTATGTTAAAAATCTCAGTTGGTACAATTTATAGGGACAAATGTGTTGAATATTTAGTTACATGTAGCGATTTCATTCTGGAAAGAAAGATACAATTAGAATGATATGATAAGAAAGGAGGAAAGGGTGATGCTATGACAGGAAAAGTGCCAGTATGATGTATCAGAACATACACCATAAGTGACTCTGGCTATATATATATAAACTGCACTCACATGCACAAATTTCCCCTTCATTCGGCCTGTATCTACATTCACCACCTCCATCACAGAATTTATCTTTGTGTTTTGACACATTCATAAAATATCAGTTGTACAAAGGTCAAGCATCATCAACTCAAGGGTTTTCTCCATCTAATATCTCTTGATAAGATGTCTTATATTTTTGTATTACATTTGTTGTAGGTAATTTGCAACATAAAATATGACGATACTGCTACATTGAAAGAGAAGATGTGAATATTATTGGGTTCCATGCTCAGTAAAACATCATAACTCTGTACATGTTAAACTTTTATGAGTGTGAAAAAACATTTGAGCTGAAGTAGATGGTTTTATTGCACAAATCAATGCCAGACAAGTGATTATAGTCTATTGGTGCCATAAGATGTAGATTGGAATTTGTGGGGCTTTTCTTTGTAATTTTAGTTGATTATAAATTGTAACACCATTCTTTATTGTGCCAGGTGAAAAGTTCAAATTTAAATAAATATGAATGCATTCATGTATATGTACACAATGTTTCAATGACAAATAATATTTATTTGTCTTTGAAATTATTCACCATCTGCAACAGTTCACTGATGAGTAGTGAAAGTTGAGTTTTCAGAAGTCGTTGTCCCAGCCAGAAGTCTCATCTGGTGGAACACTTTTGTCCTTTGGAAAAGTGTCAAAATTGCTAAGATCTGTTGGTCCATTTATCTGAAATAAAGCAATATGACATATTGTATTCTACCTAGATTAAAGTCATCAATCTCCCTCTAATAAAATATGTGACTACATAATCTGTCATATGCCAGAAATTTCCATTTTCAGAGAATTTTCATATACCTTTGCATGACAGAGTATTTGTGTATGGTGAACAGTGATATGGTAGCTTGTTTCTAATGAACAGATGGTTCAAGTTATGTGCATTTCATGTAACACTTTTTATATCACATTATTTACATTCATTCATCTTTTACCTGTCAAAATTAATCTAAATTGCAATCATGGTATCACATGAATGAACTGACTACTTTGTCAGGTATGAGACACTTATTTTGCAGACCTTTTCCTGACAGCGGTATGTTCCTTATGTCAATGATTTACGTATTATGAACCTATGAACGGGTGGTTGTTTAAAACTATGTTCTAAGTGTAAGAAGTGCATGAAACAGGAGAAACATAATAAGTACAAATACCTGAAATGCTAGTACCAGCACCTATGGTTGTGACATACCTCCAATCAAAATTAGAGAGCTAAAAAATTATGACAATTTGTCAATTCTTGTCAAGGTATCATGATACCATACTTGTTGAAATTGAATTTTTAAAAGGAAAAATAATGGCATTAATTTACAATACATGTTCCTGAAATTCTAGGCATCACACCACATCATGTAGGTGCTGTAATGCGCTGTAATGAGCATTCTTGTTCCATAAAACCAAGATCTGAGATTGTCTTTGTAACTGCAACTTGTTCATGCAAGATGCTTCAGTGTGGAGTGTGCAAGTTACTATCTTTTTACATATTTATGTAATGGTTTGGTACCAGTGTTCTCTCTCCTACAAGTTTACATGGCAAACATGTCATTTTTTTTTCTCAGGTGAGACATACCGGTTGTGTTCAATAATCAATAGAATATATATAATTGTATATTCTAACAAAGTAATGTTAGACTGTACAATTATATGTATTTTATTGATGTCATATTATTGAGGGTAGAAACTTAAAAGGCAATGTTTAAAGCTGGACATTGATGCCAATAATCTATAATTTATAGAAAATCTTTCAAAAGCAAAACAAGACCATACTTTATGTATAGCCCATTACTGTCCATCCATCCAGTTGTCTCATAGTAAATTATGATTGGCCCATAAATAATTGGACAGGTTTTCTTTTTAAATTTTAACATTGCATATTTTCACTAAAGGTATTAGGCACTCACACTTCCAGCCACACTGGTGCATATAAAAACCAAGTTTGCAAAAGGTCATAAAAGGACTTCCCATTGTTTCCCATAAAACCATTTTCCAAATGTGTCTGCAATTAGATGTGGAGGGTGCCAATTAAAGTTTGGCAGATTTTTTGAAATTGGATATGAGAGACTTTCAGTAATGTAAGCTTAATTATTCTCATTTATTAGTAGGGCTTAATAACCTGCAAAGTAACTTGTAAATCTCATGTCTAATAAAGTACACTATTGTGTCTAATGTATTTGTACTTTTGCCTATGTTATTTTTTCAGGAACACAAATAAATGCTAAACAAGGCACTTTTGACTTACATATTACATTTGTCAAGGATGTTAACTATTTGTTAGATTATCTAGTGAAATAGGATGCATAAGCATTCTTATGTATATATAATGCCATATTTTTATCATGTATAAATGAGATATTACTACTGAAAATAAAGGTTATATTTGTCATATGTAACCTTGATTCAGCAGGGGCTTTAAAGATTCAATTACCAGGTATCATGGGCACCCACAATAAGTTAATGTGTAACAGTTATTTGCTTAGTCGTAACTGACATTTTTGAAATTTTTTGCATCGCTATTTTCTTTTTCATTGTTGGTCACTGGTCACTGTAATCTGATTCACTATGTATACTGACAAATACATGTTACAGTCAGTTTCTTAAAAATGGTCTATTGTATATAAAATACAGTGAAGCAGAATATTTATCTTACATGGTATAATTTCTCTTGCATGTGGATATGTTACTTTGATGACTAATTTGAATGTGTAGGTCCATGTAGAAACATGTACACGTATTGCTCTCAGTAAAGTGACAGGGTAACATGTGTTGCTTGAAAGTGTAACTTGAAGATTCTATTTGACTGGGAGTTTTCAATATGAAATTTCATAGCAATTTATTGACCAGAATGAATACTGATAATCCTAGTAAGTACATTGCCTACATATGAGTAGTTTCCAACTGAGATATTGTACATATTTGCTTTGTGTAAAGTGTTTACTTACAGATGGGATGATAGGCGCCTGAATTCTCTGGTGGCGGAGGGCTTCCCAATTAAGGCCTTGGAACCACCTACAATAAAACAAATTTCCAAGCAGTGTTTGTAACACAAATGGACAGATACAAAGGCATGATAATACCTTTAACCAGTCTTTCTTTATATATAAGGAAAGTAGCAGGATGCATCATGATATAATTATACGCGTATAATTTAGCAATATTTCCTTAATTTACACTAGTATATACCCAGAGTATCTAGTAAGTTATGTTAAATTTGGCAGATTTGTCAAATTTCACACCATTGCTATATTTGTAATTTTTTGGATGGATGTGAAGAGTGCTTCATGCTAAATTTGTCAGTATATTTATGTTCTACAGTAAAACAAGATTTCAAGTGCTTGAATTCACTGGTGTGTTAGTTATTGCTTTAAAGTAAAAATCAAAATATAAATTTTTGTGCACCTGCTGTATTGTTGTACATTCTATGAGAAATTATATCAAACATGTTTGTATATTTTTCAAAGATGTATTACAATACCAGACATTTTAGTCTTACACCTTAAGTGTTATTAGTGTCACTTCCACTTAAGAAATATGCATGGCCACCATTTTATAAATACTGATGAAAAATTACAGGTACAAAAACAGAGAGAGCTGTAATTGTATTCGTTCATAATAATTATTATACAAATTTTTTGTCTGGCTCAAACATTATTCTGGAAAGCTCACACAAATGCATATCATTATACCACAGTCATACATTTCCTAGTAAAACATGGAAACCACATAAAAATTACATACAGAAGCAATTAAACCTAGAAATTATTGTTATTATTCAGCTAAAATTTGTTTCTATACTAGCTGTTTTCCAACAGACTAATTGCAAAGACCTACAGTAAAATATTTAATTGCAGTTCCAAAATTTTAAGTACAGCAAAATTCCTTTAATCTTACATCCCATAATTTGGAAATCATGATAAGCTGGCACTTGAGAGAGTAGTCCTGAGGCTCGGAGTTTTGCTTTTTACCAGAAAAAGGTTTCATGGAAGAAAGAGACAGAGCTCAGGGTCATGCTCAAAAAGACCTCCAAGAACATCTGTAAATAAACCGTTATGATTTCTCTTGACCCCTTGTTTCCTACTCCACAAACAATTTCTGCTACGAAGACTCCATAAAACACACAAGAGGACCCTAATGACCCTGAACCAACAGATAAATAAAACGTTAAAATGGAATAGGCCTACTCCTAAGATTAGTTATACATCCCTAGTATAAGAGCAATAACAAAAAATTACATGTAAGAATTTAGGTCAATATAGTTACCATGTGATCATCTGGAATATTTGATAATTTGGCACCTGTCCAGTCCCATGCAAGTTAGATGAACGGAATTGTGTTGTGTTACAATAAAACAACAAAAATAATAGAGTGCTGAAGCACAGTGCTAAAAAAAATATCCAAACGTTTTCTTACACATTAGGCCAGACAAATGTAGAGGGAAGTGATCAATGAATATTATGAAAGAAATCATAACCATAATGGTTTGAAAATTCACATTTTCATGCCTCTTGGGTGGGAATGACAGTATGTCTTTAAGTCATGCAGATAATTTCAGTAAAACAAATGCTCTGGGACTAAGCAGATGTCATTTTACCAAAATATTCTTTTCAGTTAAGATTAGTTGTCTACATACTTGTGATTCTTTATGTCCTGTACTCCAGCCCTCTGATATCCAAGCCTTTCTGTAGCAACATGACGACATAATCTGCGCACTAAATTCTGTGCTCCCTTTGTCACATATTTTGGAAAATGCACTGCCTCAATACCTTTGAGGATTAAGTTATATGTCTGCATGTGGTCCTTTCCACGGAAAGGTGGTCTATAAGATAGAGAATTTCACTAAACCTCTGGCTCTTCTTTGCTATGTCCTTAATTCAGTAGGTGTTTGGCTCTTACCCTTCACACTTAAAATGACCTTTTGATTGAGGCAAATAAATTCTGGCTGAGAAAATTTATTGATGAATCATTCATTAGGTTTTGATTTTCACATTTTTGTAGTTCAAATAGTCTCCTTAAGATATCAGAAAATACCCTGCACTTTTGATGCGAAATCATACCAAGGAAAATCTCTTGCCCTTGCCATGAATAAACCCACAGTTCCTCGGGCCTCCAGCCCATATCATAGTCACTGTATCAACTATACTACCCTAGCTCCTGGTTTTTATGGTAGTCTGAGTTGTATAACACCATATTATAGTCTTATGGGACAAGCTGTACATATGCCATCTCACAGTGTCTAAAGAATCATGCAAAGTGACTTGGTAAAATTAGTGGCTAGCTAGAAACATAACCAGTCAGTGGAACTTCACAGGAAATTCAATTACCACGAATTACTGTCCACAGTTTTATTTCCCGAATTAAATTCTGCTCATGCAAGCTTCAGATTTTACACACATTTCCTGGAAACATTTCAGATAATTGTGTTGAAATTTACTAATGGATAATAGGATGCACTCAGGAAAATTACTACAGTTTTAAACGCACATAAAGTAATATTATGGTTACAGAAACATCTACACTTGTTTTATTCTTCATAGTAACAGGGAGTGGAGTTGTTGTTTGTGGCAAGATAATATTTTAGCTCTGTTTATATTATTACAAGTGTTTATGAAGAAATTTACCTAGCAATCACAGGTGTCCAACTGATGCCACTACTTGATAGTACTGGCAAATGTAAGACTCAGTGATATTGACAAGATTGAGCACTACTTCATTATACTGCACTGATTTGTCACTGGCTTGGTAAATGCTCCCCTAATGGATGGATTGGACGGCATGGTACGTTGGAGTGGGCACCAAGGTCTCAAGACCTTAGGCCTGTGGATGTATTTTTCTGGGTTTCCATTAAATTTCAAATTTGGTAAGTGCAGTTCAGAATGATCACCATCCTATTAAATATATAGGTGAGAATTTTGATGTGATGGATAATGTTGTTTCTATGTTGACATATGATTATGTTAACTTCAGACATTGGACTGGAAAACGTTTGCAGAAGGGCAACAGCATATTAAGGCTGTAAAGCCTTGTAATTACTTTGTGTATCACCAGGTTTAACACTCAGAGATTCTACATTCTGTGCACAGCATGCCTTTATGTGCTTTACATGGATCCCAGAACAAACAGTAATTATTTCCCTATACAGCAATTCCTGATTTTTATAACTCAGACTGTGTTTACTGCAATGTACAAACTGGGTATTTAAATATACATGAGGTTAATATCAGTTGTATTGCACTCAGCATATGTAATGTCAGATTTTCTTGCTATGTTGTTATTGTATTTTCTTTCTTAGAGTATTCTGTGTCACTTTTACAACTTCATGTAAGAAATGAAGAATTGAAATATACAAAACCCAATGTTCCAATAAAATCTGAAGCCACTTGGAAATAAATTCCATATATTTTCTTCACACAAGGAACATAATCGTAGTACCTTCCAGTGATCAGTTCATGTATCAACACACCCAATGCCCAGTAGTCCACAGCTCTGTCATGTCCCTTGTTTAAAATTATCTCAGGTGCCACATATTCAGGTGTACCAGCAAATGTCCAAGTCTTTCCACTCTCACCAACCCGTTTGGCAAACCCAAAGTCAATCTGGAAGAAAAATATTTCTAGTATACTATATGTTGTAAAATATCTAGCAGAATATAGTGTGGTGTTGTATGGGCACTGTTATTGGTAATATGTAAAGTAAGTAAATGAAATATCTTAATCTTTTGTTATAATGGAAATGGCCCCATCACAGTGTTGTTTTAGGTGTAATTTAATTTGTGTTTCATATTTTGACTTTGCTTTTGTAGTTTTCTAGATTCATCAGCTCTTTATAGACTTCAAGAAAGCTTATGATTCAGTTAGGAGGGAAGTCTTATATAAGATTCTCATTGAGTTTGGTATCCCTAGGAAACTTGTAAGGTTAATAAAGATGAGTCTGACTGAAACATATAGCAGAGAGTCCGGGTAGGCAAGAATGTGTCTGATAGGTTCCCTATTAGGAATGGTTTGAAACAAGGAGACGCTCTATCATCATTGCTTTTTAACTTTGCTTTAGAGTACACCATTAGGAGAGTTCAGGTAAACCAGGATGGCTTGAAACTAAATGGTACACATCAGCTTCTGGCTTATGCCGATGATGTTAATATACTGGGAGGAAGCATACATACTCTAAAGGAAAATGCAGAAGCTTTAGTA
>Ga0123352_10005831_pt1 | contig 18694 bp, 10 predicted proteins | sample TergutLab28metaG_FD_89700 | JGI IMG/M metagenome (GOLD analysis project Ga0123352, IMG submission 89700) | Labiotermes labralis P1 segment gut microbial communities from Petit-Saut dam, French Guiana - Lab288 P1 | ecosystem: Host-associated > Arthropoda: Insects > Digestive system > Gut ... | reverse complement strand
GTAAAGAGAAAAGGCATTTTAGTACCTCAAAGTTAACCAAATCACTGTCTTGCAATCACAAACACAAAACGTATATTAGCACCTCAAACGCAATCAACTAATTGTCTATCACACCTCACGGCTACTGCAGGATTCGCGCGTTGAAGGTCAAGTGCATATGACTTATGATGTCACAGACAGAGTACAGTATGCAGACACAAAAGACATCCACACTTTTCTCTGGCCAATATCTCCATAACCATTGAACTTTGGATATAGGTGTTTTGGGTTATATCGGTATAGTTTGACCTAACGAACACTCTCCCGAAGTTAGGTCCTTTCCTCCTGGGACACATTGTATATATATAACTCTGTGTTGCTAATATCCTACCAGGTATTTTGTATATATCGTATCTTACCTGCAGATGGCCAGGCTTGCCAAACATATTGTAATGAATACTAAAATCTGAAAAGCAATTAAAATTTAGTCATGATTGACAGTTTATTTCAATATAGTTTTAATGGGATGATTAGAATGAATGTTCACAATTACAGTTTCATAAACATTTCTTACCTCCCCCACATATGCTACATGCCCCAACCAAATCGTCCTCTGATTTGATTATTGAAATAATATTTGATGAAAGTCACAAATTTCCTGATCATGCATTCTGACACTGCTTTTTACATTGCACACTTATAATTTGGGTTCTCGTTAGTAGAAATTCGGGCAGGCTGTAGAACCAACTGATCGAAGGATGACAGCACAGCGGTGTGGCTATCTGTGTGCAGTTGCTATTGCCAACAAACTGCAAGAAGCATGGATGGCTCTGTGTCCCATCATTCCCCTCTACTACATCTTTGTCTACTATCCCAACATCACATCTCTGTAAGTATACTTAAAGTATTGTGTATTAGACACATTCAGTGCCACAGCTCGTATGTCAGTTTTCCACCTTCATTAGTAGTCATTTAATTCTCAAATTAAATGAAATTTTGGTACAATTTTTGCAGCTGTGATTTTCACTTAATAAGAAAAATTAGTTACACATGTTGATATGTGATGGAGTAACATCACGTGGGGTTTTGCCGAGGATTTCAGTGTCTATAAAACTGCTGTTGGAGATGGCTTTTTATTTTTTACCTTTGAAGTCTGAAAGTCATCAGAATGGTTCAAAAATTCAGTTCTTTCATTACAGTAAACACACTACATCTCCATTACAAAGACTATCTTATTAACCTGTTAGCATACAACATCTTTCTTTAAAACAAATTATGTGAAATGCCATTTAACTTTTAAAGTACAATTGTTTCTGCACTCTTAAGCTAACAGTCCACCTTATACTGATGTTTCAGTTTTCTGCGTTACGTTGGTCCTCGCTTCTTCCTTAAGATGCGTGACAGCAAAGATAGAATGGAAGTGAGAGACGTGTAAGAGATGGTGTCAGCTGCATCTAAGCCGAGTTAAGGGATACACAATCAACTGTTCAAGCCTCATTACATTGTATCAATACCCATATGAAGCTAGGTGAACAGCCATAACTTATGTTGTGTCTGCCATTATCATATGTTTATGTGAGGCATGCACTGCATGATTCACTCTACAATGCAGTTTTAATTAACACAACCTCATTGTAAAATGAGGACTTACTGCATTATGTCAAATACTTCAGAAGTTTTGTGGGAGTTAACCTTTACATGAAATACATATTGTTTTCATGTAAAATGTCTGTTGTTTTTTTGTTGTTGTTGTACGAGTAACAGCAGTTGTAGTTGTTTTTAGTTGTTACTGTTGTCATCGTCATCCAGTTTTAACTAAAACTGGAATGGGTAAAAAAATTTAATTAAATCTCCACCCCCACCCCCAGTATTAAACATGATCACTCATTCAGCAGTTCTGTATTTGTTCCCTGCACACAGATGGAGTAATTTGAAAAGCTGTTCTGCAGTGATGTAAATGTACCTACAATACAACAAAATATAAATGCACATGAAGATATGCAAGAGGCTGGACAAATCCTGCAGTGTAGCAATTGCAACAGATCACCTTGGCTAATAAAGGTAGCCGTTTAAGGTTCACACTCTGTTGCAAAGAATTTTATTCTGTCTTTTATGTGTATATGTGTCACAGGTAGCAGATGGTACACATCAGAGCACAACGTAGTCACCACTGACATGTAAGCATTTGCCCCACCTTGGCATCAAGGCTTGTATCCTGGCATAAAAGCATCAGTGTCAAGTGTCCATCTAGATGATGACAGCTTGTTTCACGTGAGCGTCTGTTTGGAATCACCTGTCAGCCAGGTGCAGTCCAAAGAGGAGGATAACATTTGGTCCCTAAACCACCAACCGGTCTTGCGACTGGTTACACTGCTACAGTTAGGTGGTTATTGACCACCCTTCCTGCTGGCCTTATCTCCCACCCACTGATTCCATCTCCTAGGACCCCTGAAGAAGCACATCATTGGCAGTCTGTTGGCAACAGATGCCAACACAAAGCACACTGTCACCTCCATGCTACAGACACTAGACAAAGTATTCTTCTGTGCCAGGATACAAGCCTTGGCATTGCTGCCATAGGGAGACAAACACTCAAACATCAGTTGTGACTGTCTGGAAGTCTGATGTGTACCATCTGCTAGCCATATGTCATGTATGCATCAACCTTGGAATAAAGTTCTCAGCATTTGTGTGTCTATTACCTTATTCGTTGGAAGCACTTTGTACACAAGGAAGACTGCCTTTTCATAACACAAACGGTTCTCACTCTGGGGTTCCAAACTTTGAGGATAAAATGTATAGGTACTAGTTTCTCTCAAAGAACTTCTATATGCTCTCAGAAACATTATCAATGTGTTGAATCTTCAGTGACACCGGGGTTTAAATTCCTACTACTGCCCAGGTGAGAGGAATTTTAAATTTAAGTTGCCCTGAAATGCACTCCCCCCAGTACAGTGCACAGAGGCTGCAATGGAGGGTCAAATTTCCTCAGTTTAGATTTAAAATATATACTCCATTCCAAAAGGGAATAGTGCATATGAATTTCACAGTTTTAAGGAAATGAATATTTGTACTTCACTTAGTAAGCCTATGTTTGTTCAGCCTGTCCCACGTTGGAGAGTCAGTATGTCTTGAGCATACCGTCCTACTGCATTGAGACTTACGGTAGATGGGAGGACAAATGTACATGGAGTGTAATGAGATAGGGTGACAAGTTATGGAGTGGATTCATTGGGCTTAGAGAAAGGTCCAGTGGTTGGCTGCTGTGAACACAGTAATGAACTATCAGGTTCCATAAGATGTATAGAATCCCTTGAAAAGCTGTGTACCTATCAGCTTATCTCAGACTCTGTTTTATGTAATTAATAAATATGAACAACATGATTTATGCTGCTTACTAGCAACTAAAATTAGCACACTGTTTCATGCAACTGTCAAAAAATGAGGCTACTTAAAGTGTCAGACAAAGGACAAATTACGATTTGGATTACCTAAGTGAAACGCTGTGCTGAGAGTGTACACTAACCATGGTGCTGTAATGAAGCAAATGTCAGTGTTAAAAATTGTCATTGGTAAAACTGGCAAACGTACAAAACTGCAGTTTTATTCTTGAATATTCTTTACATAAAGATTTTTACAACTGATGCTGACTCATTCTGAAGTGAAGATAGCTGCCTTCTGGGATGTGATCTCCATGCCACACCTGCAGAGACTGAGCACATTGCTGGGCATCACATCCCACAGGGCAGCAATCTTCACAGTCACCACTGTGACAACTCAAAAGTTCTCATTTTGAATCCTCTCCTTCATTCATCTTCCTGTGTTTCTTGCCTCTCAGTATGGCTTCCTTAAAGAGTTTGCAGTACAGTTCAATACTACATGGCGTGTCATCATTTCCTGGCACTGGGTATGTCACTAGGTTGGGGTTACAGTTTGTATCAACAATACCCACACTTGGGATGCACATCTTGGCACATTCTGTCACAGCAGCATGCTGTGTGAGGACTGTGTTGAGTGTGTTCAGGAATATACACAGATCTGGTAATCGTGTAACAGCACCATACTGCATTTGTGCATTAGTAAAGAGGCCACCATGCCAGTACCTGGTGTGAGCAAACTCCTTGCATTCCTGTGCTGTGCGCTCAATAAGATGTGCATTCTGAGCACCACGACCTATAAAGAGAATTACGCCATCCTTGGCAGCTATGTGGGCTGTGAAATTAAGTGCCTGGCGCAAATGGTACGCTGTGATATCAAGGTCAAAAATTAAATAACCAAGACGGGACCCAAAGATGAATGGCTTCATTCGTTCATCCAGAGACCCTTCATGATGGCCCAGGTGCACACGAGCAGTGAAGAGGTCACGGACTGTGAATAACTCGTGAACCTTGAAGAAGTCTGGGTGTCGCAAGGGATCTAGTTGTGGGGTCACTGCACCTGAAAACACATGTACATTACAAGAAGAGGATAGCATGTACAATATTTTATACTTGAAGTTACAAAAATTATGTGTAGAAAAGAAAGTAAATTCCCAAGCAGAACTCATACATCCCATCCTGGGGCCAGGTATCATAATATAAAATACCTGTCCATGCAGAAAAGTCATGCCTACAATAGTTCATATAGTACAGTTACACATACATTCAAGCACTGCATTTTCACTGAATCATAAAAGAAGTGCACGTACACAGACCTGCCATAAGTTCTGTTACAACTTTAATGTTGTCCAAAGCTGGAGACAATGATGCGTTGTAAGGATGGCTGTTTTTGGACTACTGTCTCCTCAGGTACTTGTGCCAAGGCAGTTTGCTCTTGTCTGTCACAATGTCAACATGCAGTGGGGTGTCACGGAGAACCATGTGGCTGTGATTGCCCTTCACAATTGCAGAAAATCCTATTCTCAAATTTTCAAACTCCTAAAACTATTGAAAATTTCGTGAATGTTCATCTATCCGGCAATTAAACATTGTAAGGAATTCTAGAGGGTTGAACACAGGGCTCGGTCAGAACGCCTGAAAAGTGCGAGGGCTGAAGCCACTGTCAAAATAGTTCGGGAGTGGATTCACCAAAATCTGCTCTGGAAACGGAAGATCGTGTCCCGAAAGTTTAACACATCGACCCAATCAAGTCATGCCTCATCAGGAACGATCTACACATGACAGCGAACCTCCGCTCAAAGGGACACCTCCTTACTCCTGCTTTGAAGGAGATCCGATGGACAAGAGCAGAACATCTCCTCCAGTGGCACACTGAGAACAGGCACGAAAACAACCTCTTCAAGGACGAGAAATTTTTCACCACTGAGGAGCCGTATAACAACCAGAACAACAAGATTTATGCTCAAACATCCCTTGAGGTGTGTTCTGAGGGTGCAGGGATGCCATCACCCTTCCTATGTCATGGTTTGGTGGGAGGTGTCCCATCAAGGGGTGACACATCTTCATTTTTGCAAGAAAGGGGTGAAACTGGTATCCAAGTGTATCAAGGGGACGTGCTACAAGGAGTTGTGAAACATCTTAACACGAACCTCTTCAGTGGTCAGGAATGGTTCTTCCAGCAGGATTCAGTTCCTGCCCAAAAGGCCAAGACAACTCAGGAGTTGGCTTTTGGGGAGTGCAGACCTCAAAACCCTGGACAATAAACAGTGGGCTGTTTCGGAGGACGTGGCAAGCCGAAAGCATTACAACAGCCTGGAGAGCCTGAGGAGATCTTTGTAGAGGCAACGGCAGAGATCCCTCTGGAGATGAGGCGTGCGGTGACAGCAGAGTGGCCGGAGCATCTCAAGGCTTGCGTCAAGGCATAGGGCGGCCATTTTGAGTGACATTACTATAAATGAAAACTAAAACTATTGCAAATAAATCGAAAACTGGATGTTTTGTTTAATTTTCCTTCTAGGGCACACTGTACATGTAACAGAACTTACAGCATGACTATGTACACATTTTCGTCTTATCTGAACAGAAGTGCTTGTTTACGTTTTCCCCACACAGAGAGCCTCCCATTTCACAAGTCTGCACATATGCTGCTATGTTGTTATTAATGGCTGTAAGAAATTAAAAGTACAGCACCTGCATGGGCTCCGGTGTCTTAATGTCATACCAATTTTCATGAAAGTCATTCAACTGGTTCAAAAGCTAAAATGTTCACACACACAGCACAGTGATCTCATACTTTTTTTGTAGCCTGGAAAAGTGGGTTAAAACACTTATGAAAATCCCAGACTGATTAACTTTGTAATAACGTACACAAATGCTCAACAATGATATACCAAATCCTGCCATTCAATGTGTCCCTGAGCCAGTGCATGTAGGCTGTAACTTATTGCCTAAGATCAATTTTAATATTACCCTCATCCCTTCTTTTTTCCTTCCCAGATAGTGCCTTTCCAAACTGTTTTACCATCAATTCATACATTAATTATAGACCATAGAGTCACACAAATAAAATAGCTGACCCATTCACATCCAGTCACATCATCTTTTATTGGGTTTATGTAGCTCACACAACCAATACCAGCCTATGTAAGCTAACCTCACTGGTCTTTCAGGTACTTAAAAAATCTTCCCTGTTAATAAGTTTGACCTGATATTTACCTTAAGTAGTATTTATGGTGAATCACAATCAAATTTTTCCAAAGTGTTAGCATAAGACTCTAAAAATAAAATATCACTGAAATCAGACTTAACTTGTAGTCAGATAATGAGGTAGTATAAGATGGCATTCCTCTGCTTAATGAAACACAGCACCATGCAGACATACAGAGTGCAGAGGTATAGTTACATTTTTACATGGGCGCTAGTTAGAGGTGGGTGAGTTCACACCCTCAGAGGGAGAGTCCCGTGTAAGCACACAATAGGAAGCTGATGGGCCAAACTGCCAGACTAGGCATGGTGGTTTAAAGAAAATCTGTCTCCACCAGGAAAAGAACCCCAGTTCTCTGGTTCAGCCCACATCCTAGTCACTACATTGACTGAACTACCCCAACTTTTATTAAATGTACCAAAATTGACCCAAAAGCTGTTATCATAGACTCCAGAAATTAAACGTTACAGGAATCTACTTCGCAGACCACACACCTCACTCCAGCGTACCAAACAGGATATCGCATGAAAAAATGTTAACTTTTTCAAATATATAAAACTAGGTATATGAAAGGCAGTAACATTATTCATGTCAGTGTATCAGTTACAATTAGCTGACACTTGATACATCAAAATAACATTCATGGGTAGTATATACACACACATACATACATAATACATACATTATCAAATAATACTAATTCTGATACAGAATTTATTCTCAGGAGAAGGTCGTTCATGTATCTTATGAACAACAGACGCCCTACAACTTATCCTCAGGGAATTCATCTTTCAACATACGCCAGTCAGAGAAAAAATTTTTGGTTGTATTAGGTGATTTTACTTCAACTTTCTGTCTTCTATTAGTCAAATAGGACCTCTACCAATCTTCAGATACTCCTTTAATTCCATTGTAATGTAATTTAGCTCACAAAATTTCATGATTCACACAATCAAAAGTCTTTACCAAATCACAGAAATCTTGAATGACATGGATGTTTGTATTATGGTCCTTCCAAAACACATATCTAAAGACTGAGTTCAGGTCATGTAATGTTACTCACAATGGCAATTTGTTACCGAACTGCTGCCATCTCTTTGTACCAGTTACTTACATTACATAAGGCATTCCCCAATAATTAAACTTAAATACTGATCTTGAAAATATCTAAGACATTTCTGAAAAACTTTCCAGTTAATCTATACCACTTAGTCTTAAAGGAAAATAAAACTTCTGACTGATTGTGTGCAAGTTCATGTTTCAACACAAAGTCTCCAACAAAATTCCATCCAGATCCAACAAGGTTTATGACTATGAAAGGTGCCTTGGTTAGAGCAAAGGATGGAACACAACACCATACTGAGGTCCTCTGGGATATGATACCAAGTAATGTGGTGTGTACAAACCAACAGTCCAGAGGAACATGCTACTTCCATCTTCAGGGAAGCACACCACTGATCTAACCTTTTTGATTGCCTTCCATTTTGTATTCTCTAGTTTTCAAACACTGTAGCAGCATATGGAAAATATTGAAACCGAAAGGGGTTTTATATATATATATATTCCTGCAAGCCGATCCTGATGGACATGCGGTCTAAGGCATGGGTCTGCGGCTGCTCGCTTGCTGGGACTTCGGGTTCGAATTCCAGTGGGGGCATGGATGCCTGCCTCTTGTGGGTGTTTTGTGTTGTCAGGTAGAGGTCTCTGCAACAGATTTATCACTCGTCCAGAGATGTCCTACCGAGTGTGGTGTGTCTGAGTGAGATCGTGAACCCTCGCTAAAGAGGAAGCCCTGGCCCATTAGGAGCTATGGCGCCATGTAAAGCAAAATATATTCATGCGAAAAACACATCCTAGTTCATAGATTACAATATTTGGGGCTATACAAACAGATCCATAATTATACAACAGAAGCCAGAATCATAACTTAAATACAATTTCTTATCTGTTTATTCTACTAATACATAAAACTGCAGGCATCCAGCCCTAAAGAAAACGGTACTTACGGACGGCAAAGATAACATCGAAAACATCCTATAGTAATCGATCTTAATATCTTTCAATTGATGTGTCGAAAAGCGTTCGAAATATTCCAAGGGGTGCTCCTTCCTTTTCCGGTTGTGAAATGGCGGTTTCGCGGGTTTGAGTTAACTGCGTGACTATTTTTGTGCATTTCAAAGCAAAAGCCCGAGGAATGTTTAAATCTATCATTAAGACGAGAACTACGTGGTATTTCGTTTATAAATCTCTATAAATTCTACGTCGATGGCAACGTAACTGTTTTATTAAGAAGTCTGAAGGGCCCACCTTCCTTGCATACGCCGTACCGGATTTTGACATTCGGTTTTAGACGCATATTATGTGTGATAAATCGTCAGTGTAAAATACAGTTAGTTCTGCTTGTGTGTGGTTACATCATAGGTGTGGATCTTCTTCACACATACATTAAATCCCACGTTCAATGGGAACCGTGCTAGTCCATTGACGGACCTAAAAAAGTATTTGTTTCTGCCCCATAACTGTTTTTTTAAATCAAGCCATTTTCTGTCATGGATATAAAAGATCCGTATCTGCAATGTCGAGGTGAAAGCTTCCTTCGTCAGTAATGGGCAGTGTCTACGTAATTCGCTATTCCACTCCTGTCTTACGGCGCTTACTCTCTCCCATGTCCTGGCAGAGCATGGTATCGCCGGAGTTAGGTTAGGTTGCGCTCACATATTCAAATTATTTCACCATTTCAAAAGTCATGTCGTCACATAAACCGAGGGCAATGGCTTAAGCGGTAACGCTTGTGACTTGTGTTCGAAAGGACCCCGGTTCGAATCTCGGCCGAAATGCCGACTACACTACCAGATCTTTTTTGTAGTTTCGTCTATCCCTGAGTATATTCTGGGACTGTACCGCGAATTTACTTACCCTGGCATTCGACTCTATGCAGTATGAGATAATGACAACTCATATATGAAGTAAAATTAATGCAATCTGGTACAGCTTACCTATTAAATTGGTTACTAAGCATGAAATTCATGGACATATTAAAATGTTAACTTCCCACAGACAACGCATTTCATCTCCATAAAAAAAAAAACCAAACATTTAGAGAAACAACTAATGTTTTGTCTGAGAATTGTATGAAACATTAAAAAAAAGTTGTGCATGCAAAATGCATTTGAATGTAATATCCAGAGATGCAATCAATAACTACAACTACAGTAAAGGCTATGCACATGGGTGTGTCATACATTCCCTATCAAGTGTAATATGAAGTAATGTCCAAGCAAACCAGGAGAGACTGGAACTGCAAGGAACATACAATCTTCTGGTCTATACCATTGTAAATTTACTGGATAAAAACATGCATGGACGGGGGGGGGATCAGACACTAGTAGGGATAATGGTGCGTACATCAACACACAAATCGCATATATGAATGTAACATTAATATATGCCACAAAGTCCTCGATATCACGATGAAAATTTTGGGCTGCAAGGTTACCTAGCTGTATATAGTGGTGACATGATTTGTGTAACGATATGTTCAGAATAAACAAGTGTTGGAACCTGTTTCATCCAAGAATTAGGTGCCTGTGTGTGTGAAATCAGTCACGTGTTTTCAGTGTGTTATGGTGTTACGTGAACTTTTATTAAATGTGGATTCCAGCAATAAGCAGAATACATTGCGGACTACTGGTAAGTGCAGCAACTTTATCAACTGCTTTACAGAATGGTGTAATGCTCACTGTCAGTACATTTGTACCCTTATTCCCTTGTGAGAAAACTGGCTTTTGCCACTGTCATATTTCCCATCATCAAGCTAAAGCCAACAAGTATAAAAGCTCCTCAAGCTACATAAAAAATAAAACTCTTTATATAATTTGATAAAATTACACAACATTTTATATGAAAGTCATGCCCTTTCTTCTGGTTCAGTAACCCAGAACTTGCATTTCACTATCTGGCTGTAACAGATACAGACTGTGGTACATATTTACATTACCGTGACCATACACTTGTACCTGTCTTGCTTGCAGCATATTTACACATGTTCTATTCACCATCGTGCTCCCAGAATTGCCATGATGAAGTTAAAATGAATAATTCTGCCTCCATATTTTCCCACAAATGCAAACTCTAGATTAGCTTATGTCATGCTTCTGAACATTTTTCAGTTGACAAGCTCTTGGTCTCAAAATGAAACTTCAAGTACCTGTTTGAGTAGTAACTTCATTTTTGTCACATTCTACATTAATTTGACACAAGTTTTAAATAAACCCTCCTTACTATGTTCAAGAATAATCATCAAAATACAGATGTCAGTACTTTTTAAGGGTCATTCGCTTTTGTATCTTTAAAATGTGAGCAAAAATCATCATTGTAACAAGACCTGGATGGAACTCGGAATATTTTGACTCCATTCACTTGCAGTATTAGCCCATACAACAGAAAATTTTAACTTGAATGCACTATATGTAAGGATCTAACATGCACCTTCATTTTTATTTCTAATCTCTTAGTAATTTAAACAAGTATTATCAATTTTAAACATAATGAGGACAATATTAACATAATCCAGACACACTGTTCTGCCAGTCATGAATTGAATGTACATGTTAGAAGCACAAATGGCAAGATTAATTAAATTCTGGAGATGTTATGAGCCATAAGGGCACTACTATGACAGTGAACAGTGTTACCTGTAAATCTAAATTTACATATTTATTTAAATACTGACTTCTCCTACTATACACCATATATCACAAATGTTTATCTGTAGTGATTGATACATCCACTGGGTAACAATTACTGTATCTCAGTTTTACAGTAGTACCACTACATTGTGCTTTAGGTTTATTAACCAGAAGTAATCCAGTAGAGAAGAGCAAGTCTTTAACTTATTTTATGTACAAACCATTACTACTGAACATACACCAAGACCTAGAAGGATTGCTGTGTTTGTGAAAGACACAACATACATGCCTGAAGCATGACTGAACATAGTATTTGATTAGTTTTGCCACACCTTGTTTAATGGTGTCCATATGGAATTTCAAGCACATTGATAGCAATGTATTAAGTATGTGACCGCTGTAACATGGGCAATGGTTAAATGGTAGAAGTTCAAAATGAAATTAAGACAAAAAAGTAAGGCTTAAGAACATTAATGGGATTGTTTTCTCATTAAAACAAAATTCCAGACCCTAACCATTAGTAGCAAGGATCCATAAATATTTCCAAAAGTATAGGTGCCATTTCCAAATTGTAGGCACAAGAAGCATGACATGAAGCAAGTTCCATTCTGAGAACTCACAGTTCTGGAGTGATGCTCAGTGCATGTGAATTTATCCACATTTTTGTATGTAAGGAAAAAATGTCAGTATTTATGCTGAAAATACAGGTAGAATTTAGTCACCTGGGCAACAAGATGCTTAGGCTTTGTGCCTGCCTGATTATTAGTAAAGCAATATCTCTACAGTGAAAGCCCACCCCCTGATCACAGTAGACTGGTATGTTTCTGGTATTGTCATCACATCTGACAGTGCAAGGTTGCTGTATTCTTTGTGTTTTGTGATATATCTGGGGTGCCATGAATTGACTTTTAGTGTTAGCAACCCCTGAATTATATGTATTGAAATGTATTAATTGTGAGAAGTATCTAAAAAATCTAAGGCTATCTGTATCGTACTTACATTATCAGTGTAATGAAAAGGGTAGGAAAGAACAGTATCATGATGCAAACGTGAGTGCCAAGAACTGTGACTGGCTGTGGTACTTTGTAGTACCATGAGTGAACTGTATTTGAGTTGCCTTGGATAAAGTTCTGGCATTGCACACTGGTGCAAACACGCAATTCTTATGGTTGCACATTGTTAATAAATGTGGTCTGATTGTAAATTTTCTTAAAACTGTGGCAGATTGGTATATAAATAGTGTTACACCTTAAATTTTGAACATTATTTTGTTTTCATTATCATTATGAATAATTTTTTACCCACACATAAACAACCAGGATCATTTTTAACTACTTGTGTAACCAGTGTATATTCAGAAGCACTATATTCAAAATTACTCAGTACTCCCACACTTAATACACTGGCCAACACTGGCGACACGTATTAAAAAATCAAGCATGATTTCCACCATCTCGATGTAACCCCACCCAAAAACTGCACCATAAGCGTTAATGCACTGCGCTAAGGTACATTAACATCTAACATATTTACTTTCCAGTTCACAAACCTTTCTCAGTCGGCGTATGTGTCGTTTCGACATTCGCATGCGGCTGCACCTGTGTCGAGTATCTGAAAACCTGGGTTATGGCATAAGAATGGCCGCGTAAAATGGACTGCATTTTTGAAGTTGAACCACTTAACTTTGTTATCATAACACATGTATAACGTGCGACGTTTACGTGGTGAAGAATCTATGAAAGGTTTCAATAATCGGGGTTTACTTCTTGTTTACGTATCTAACCAAACATCACACTAGTACTTCAGTACGCCATCTTGGCGTTGCTCCGGACCACAGATCATCTAGTATAGCTCAGGGCTACCAATTTATATTGAATAAAATATCGTTATATTCTGTCATCTGCAGGTCATATCCGATTTTGTACACAAAAAGTGCACCCTGACACACGTGTTTATTATTCTTTTGATTCATATCTTAGGCGTCTGTGCATCACTCCGTAAGATTACCATAGTCCTTGAGATATGTATGCTAATTTTCTCCTCCAATACGCTAGGCAAGTTCTTCTTTTATCATAATTTCATTCCAGAAGTACCGGAGACATCTTAACTGTTCGCTGAATCCTCACATTTCAAACGTTTATCCTAATATGGTGTTTATTCAATGTCGTTTATTTGTATTGCAACACAATTACAGGTTATCTTAAAAATTACCATACCCGTGTCGATATTGCCGTGTTGGTAGTATAGTTTGTATGAAGGTCACCTGTGATGTGAACCGGTGTTAACTATTTTTGTGAGACTGCACGGCGTCACAACCAGAAATTGTTTTGTAGTCACGTCGGTACAAATATGGATCACAGAACAGCTTGATATCCGTGATTAGTGTTGATGTAGACGGGAGGGACGATAATCGCCGTAAGATGGCAGTGATGTAGAATTTCGCATTACTGCCATCTGTTGAACACTGTTCGCCTCAGTAATTACTAGCCACGACCCGCGTGACGCAGCTAGCAAGTGTTACAGGATTGTATGCCTGTGCGGAATAATTGGATCATTGGTGAAGTAACTAGGCTTATGGGCTTGACGATCGACAAATCGCAGTTCGATTTCCGGCAGCTGCAAGAAGTATTCATTTTTTCCAAGGCTTCCATATTGGCTCTGAGTTACACCCAGATTCCTGTTCAGTGGGGGGCTCTCCTTCCCCGCGGTTAGTAGCCGGAGCGTGAAGCTAACCATCACACCATTTAGAGCTAAAGTTAGGAATGAGTGGATATATATCCCATTTCCCCAATGTGCCTTCATGGTGTTCAGAGGAAAAACCTTACCTTTAAAAATGTAATTGAAAGTTGAAGCAGAATAATCTTCCTTAGCATGGTGGTTTGTGCACTTTTGTAAATGTTCAGAAAGTAAGGATTTTTGAAAGTATGTTTCTTGAATGTATTTTCTTAATCGTATTCGATATCATCTAACAGCGCCTTGTAGCACCGCGTGTGTGGAGTTCCGAGTTGCAAATTTCGTTCTACAGATGACAACCCTAACTGAAGTTTCTCATTATTTTTTTTAGTCCCACCGGGTAAATTCCAGGATTATGTCTGTGAGTGGGCCACGACCTCTCTTCCACATCCTGTCCATTCTGTAATTTACGAACAACCATAGAGTTCGGCGCTGTATTTTCCGAGCCGTTGAATTTCGTTAAACACTAAAACAAATCACGTTCCGATTTTGTATTGAAAATTCATGTTTGACTTTTTTCTCCCCATTGCATTCAGTGTCGTTACGTTCATTTTTAGCTACAGTAATGCACCAAGAAATTTGCAGTCACGTGGTTTCATAAATTATGTTAATATACTTGTTATTCAGGTGTGTTTTGTGTTGTTTACTTCTGAGTTACATCACGATATTTACATCGCACTTGTACGCCATGCTGCTGTAGACGGTCGACCTGTTCTCGGTTCTACAAAATTCCTCAGCACCAATTACAGGTCTACCAGTATGTCGGTATAGCGACTCACTACGGGCTGGACGGTCCGGGGATCGAATCCCGGTGTGGACGAGATTTTCCGCACCTGTCCAGAACGGCCCTGGAGCCCACCCAGCCTCCTGTACAATAGGTACCGGGTATTTCCCGGGGGTAAAGCGGCCGGGGCGTGGCGTTGACCACCCACCCCTTCTAGCGCCGAGGTTAAAGAAAACAGTAGAGCTCTACCTCTACTCCCCCTCTGGGCCTTCGTGGACTGTTCTTGGGTGAACTTTACCTTTACCAGCATGTCGGTCATCTGAAATCATGATGCATACGAACGACTGTTGTTTATTTAAGTCCTCATGGCTCTCTCCAAATTCCGTTCACAGTCGTCCTGTAAAGGTAAAATGCACCCCTGTACAGGCAGTGAGGCTCTGTACAGGCCGTACGGCCCATAGGGGAAGTAGAGGTATTGCTCTACTCTTTCTTGACCACGACACTAGGAGGGGGTGAGGGGTCAGCGTCAAGCCCCGGCCGCTCTTTACCCCCGAGAGAGACCCAGTACACATTGTACAGGAGGCTGGGTGGGCCCCAAGGCCGGTCTGGACAGGTGCAGAAAATCTCGCCGCCACCGGGATTCGATCCTCGGACCGTCCAACCCGTAGCTCAGTCGCTATACCGACTGAGCTACCCGGCCCACACAATCGTCCTGTACAAAACTGAATGTGTTGGGAACGGATTATGTTCAGTATTATTTCCGAAGTTCAAAACTGACGTTATGGCTAACACCCATTCAGCTCATCCCTTGTTGTGCGAGAGGGTTGGAGGGGGGTTGACTCATTGTCTCACACCACTCTCTTCATGTCAGTGTGAACGATACCGATCCACGTGACAAGGCGTGCACGTGGCCCACCAGATGGCAGGCATGACGTAACAATACCGCCAGCAACAATCGGGCTGAATCATTGACACATCCACGTCATCGGGTCGTCTTTTGTTTTCTGCATCAATAGATGACTAACAGCACTCGAACCCTACCGAATTTCGTGCAGACAGGGTGGCTCGAAATCTAAACAGCGCCGAGCGTCCTGGCAAGCGTCCCACACTTCCGCACTCCAGTTATAAACGCAAGTCGTAAATTGATGGTGTCTGAGTCACAAAGACGAACTGTGAAGGAATGATGGCTCCCCTCGAGTAGTCTGAGTCATTTATTGTTGACGTCTTGTGCGATGTGTAAGGCGAAGCAACTCTCAGGCTGCTGCCGTTTGTTTTGGTTAGGACATGTGTTGGCACTGCTGCTTTGATCTTGCTGGAATCCCCCAAACTTTGTGCACGCAGCTACGTTACGGTCCAAGCCTAAATGTGTGTGCAGTCTGTGAGGAATTGTTGATTTATTTATTGGTTAATTAATTGGTGGGAAAAGCTTAATAATCGACTTAGTTACAGTCATAATTGGCGACTCTCTGTATCGTTCAGATTAAATCGAAAGTGTAAACATCCCTTCAAACCAGAGTGGTAACTCTATGTATCACGCGCCATTTCGAATGATTCTCACTAAGAAAAACTGTTGTTTCTCTGAACATAATTAACTGGCTGGTCTTTGTGGCGGAAACCGTGTTTGATTCCTGTAAGACAGAAGTTTAATTTTTGTGTATTATTTGAATAACATCCAGGCTCCAAAGGAGTGTAGCTCTATGACGTATTAGTTGGAGGTGTCATCACATTCGTACCAGGCGTGGGAGTTTTTTGATTCCGGCAACTGCATGTCTTAAAGAGTTGTTCGTTCGGAAATGTACCTTTTTCGCGTGTAAGTGTTCGGATATTTCGCGTAAGATGAACACTACATCCGTGTAATGAAAACCAACTTGATGCACTATTTATCCTCAGTTTATCTCGTTAATCAACCTATACAAGTTTCGGGCATATTTGTAGTCCATCATCAGGAGGTATACTATATATACACAACTGGTACGTGTTGTGCTTTAATTGACTGTCTGTTGGCCAACAGACAGTCAACTGAAAGGCACAACACATACCAGTTGATGTACATATGCAGTATACCTCCTGATGGTGGGCTAAAAATCTGCCCGAAACATGTAGAGGCTGATTGACGAAATGAACAAAGGATAAACAGTGCATCAAGTTGGTTTTCATTACACGGATCTATCGAAATGCGCGGTCAACAAAACATAAAATGCACGCTACATTTTACGTAGTTACTCGTTACTCCTAGAAAGTAATGAAAGCAGGCACATTGCACTGAGTAAAAGAATTGTGGGTTGCACGTCTGAGAATTGGAATCCCGGCTGTGAATTTGTATACATTTCCTGCCCACGTCACTATATTTGTAGCTACAATGGGCAGTGCACTGTCTTTTTTGTGGTTAGTTGAACGACCGGTTAAAATGTTCGTTTGTTTGTGCTCGTGAGTCTGAGATTTTTTTACTCACAACGGAAATCCAGCAATGGAGAAAAACTTGGTCGGCAGCAAAAGATCGATCGATATTTTCAGTGTCTTCCCTCCACTCGATGTGAAACTTTCTTTTCGTGTTGTGCTGCTTGTCAGAAACACCTGCCGGACCGGCATAAGACAGCGGGCAGAGAAATACAGCTTTATGAAGTCTAAAAGGGAGACTGCGTATTGCGACGTACTGCCCATGTTGATCGTAACTTCTCTGGTAACGGTGCGCCAGTCCCACCGTGCCGCAAGTGGCCGTGAGGCCGTCAGAACACCAAAGGCCGCTAAATCGACCGGGAAAACTAGTCGCCAGCAAAAAATTACCGGTGGCCGATGGAGGCGGTATGTCCGTTTCTTGACGTCTGTCAGAATCTTCCCAACGTTGTTAATAAGATGCATCTCTACCCGTCTAGTATTTCAGGTTACGTTTTTGTGTCAGATCGTTGTCGGCCCACACAGGTGCACCTGGACGGCCTGCGTTTCGGTGTATACAATGTAACAGCTACTTGAGATAATTACGGCGTTTAAGAATGTACGTTATGTCCAGTTGAAGCATCATTACTGACGTCATGTGGTGTGGTGTTTGTGAAGCACCTTGTAGTACCTGATCCCACGCAATCGCATTATCTCGACCGTGGCGAACTGGAGTCTGAATCAGCCTTCAGGCTTTACTTGGTCACTATCGTTCATTTTTACCTTTGACCCGGTTGCGTTGCCTTGAGGATGCAGGACCAACCGGTCTGGAATGTTTACATCTTTTTCCCCAGACCCTCGAAACTGTGATTCATCCTGATGTAGATACGCCATCATGGGGCAGATACGAACTGCTGACAGCAGGGCGATCTTGTAGTGTATGTTATTGTAGTAACAAGACAAGAGTACGGCGCTGTTACGAAAATAGAAAGCTAGGACTCTCTAGACCAGCTGAGCGACTGTTAGTTTCTCAAACGCGACACAGCTCCGTAGACTTATTTGTACATAGCTCAGGATGAAAAGGAATGGGAATGATTAGAAGGGAGCCGTCGTAGCGTATTTGTAGGAACATCCCAACATTTGCGAGACTTAAGATCGTTCGACACGTCCGGAACTGCTGTCTCGAAAACACAACGTCGCATTCCAGAAGACTTGAATGTTCATCCCAGTACTTTCTTGGGAGACAGAAAAAGTACCTCAATAGCCGTGAGGCAGATTACAGAGACAGCACAGAAACATACAAGATAACCCGCAAACGAAAAACGTATACAAGAGAATAAGGACAAGGTAGTTGAATTAGCTGCGAAAGGAGAAACAAAAACAAAGCTGTCAAGTAAATGTAATTTTAAAAAAAGGTAAAGTGATCCCGTTACAGGCCCGGTGTGGCCCAGAGGGTGGGTAGAGGTATAGCTCTACTGTTCCATGACCGCGGCACTAGAAGGGGTTGTGTGGTCAGCTGTGCGTCTCGTGCTCCCGTTACCCCCGAGAAAGACCCGGTACCCATTGTACAGGAGGCTGGGTGGGCCCCAGGGCCGGTCTCGTCCCCACCGGGATT
>Ga0123352_10005829_pt1 | contig 18695 bp, 15 predicted proteins | sample TergutLab28metaG_FD_89700 | JGI IMG/M metagenome (GOLD analysis project Ga0123352, IMG submission 89700) | Labiotermes labralis P1 segment gut microbial communities from Petit-Saut dam, French Guiana - Lab288 P1 | ecosystem: Host-associated > Arthropoda: Insects > Digestive system > Gut ... | reverse complement strand
GGTTCAAATTCAAGCTGGTCAATGAGTGAACTCAATTTTGATGTAGCGTCTTCTAGGACATAGTAAGATTCAGAGATTTTTTCCGCCAAGGTTTTATATTCTGGATAAAGCTCACCGACTGATTCTACCTCGTTCATAGCTGTCCGCACACCATTCAAACTAGACAACTCTTCTTCGCCATCAAGGGCATCATAGGCAGTATTCAGTGCATCTGCGATTTGTTTGGCATTGGTTAGTTGCTCACGACGCTGAATGAGTTCTTGATCTGCTACAAGATCGATCTCAGCAATTTCAATTTCATTGGCTTGAAACTCTAAAATTTCAATGCGTTGTGCATATTCTTCCTGATTTTTTTCACGGGTTTTTAGCTGAATAACCAAGTCCTTATAGGTTTGAAATTTAGCTTGATAATCTGTTTTGATGGTTTCAAATGCTGGGTCTCCAAATTCATCAAGAAGGCCTAAATGATGTTTGGCATTCATAAGCTCTTGATTGTCATGTTGGCCATGTATATCCACCAAAAATTCGCCAATTTCACGCAAGGTAGAGAGATTAACTAATACACCATTGATACGACAGACTGAACGTCCGTTGGCAAATATCTCACGCTGCAAAATCAACTCCTGTTCGTCCGCAAAACCAAATTCTTCCAATTTCTCAGACAAGTCAGGGTTCCTTTCTACAAAGAACAAGCCTTGAATTTCTGATTTTTCTTGCCCATGACGCACAAAATCACTTGAGGCACGTCCCCCAAGCAATAAATTCATGGCATCAATGATGATGGATTTCCCTGCACCTGTTTCTCCTGTTAGGATAGTCATCCCATTTGAGAAGGACAGATGAATTTCATCAATAATGGCAAAGTTTTTTATAGAAATTTCCTGTAACATGGTCACTCCTTTAGACTTATTATATCTTACTTTCACTTATTTGTTAAGTTCGTTTTCTTCTTGATTGAGAACATTTTGGATACTCACTGATTTGGACAAAGTTCCTTGTCCATCCTTGACTAAATGAATGAGAAACTCCACATTCCCTGCCCCACCTTTGATTGGCGAAAAGGTCAAACCTTGAACAGAGAATCCTATACTCATTGCCTTATTCAACACTTTTTCAATCACCATTTTATGAACTTTGGAATCTTTGATGATTCCCTTTTTTCCCACTTGCTCACGCCCAGCTTCAAACTGTGGCTTAATAAGTGCAGAAACCTGTCCATTATCAGCAAGAATATCAAACAATGGTGGAAGAATCAAATCCAACGAAATGAAAGACACATCGATAGAAGCAAACTCAGGCTGACCCTGATTGAAGTCAGTTAATCGTGCATGACGGAAGTTAAACTGTTCCATAACAACTACTCGCTCATCCTTACGCAGTTTCCAAGCCAGTTGGTTGGTTCCGACATCTAAGGCATACACCAACTTAGCTCCTGACTGAAGCATGACATCGGTAAAGCCACCTGTAGATGCTCCAATATCTAAACAAACTTTGTCTTGGACACTAATTCCAAACTCTGCTAATGCCTTCTCTAACTTTAACCCTCCACGGCTGACATATTGAAGTTTCTCGCCTTTGAGACGAAGTTCAATAGAATCCTCAATCTTCTGACCGGGTTTATCATATCGCTCACCCGATTTAGAATCTACAACAAGACCTGCCATTACTCCTCGCTTGGCTTGTTCTCGTGTATCAAAAAGTCCTTGGTTAGCCGCAAGTACATCTACACGTTCTTTCATTTGATTTCCAAGCTTTCTATCAGATTATAAAGTTGAGTATTTTTAAGCTCTACTAGAGCTTCTAATTCAAATTTTACATTTATCAGTAAATTTTGCAAGGCTTCTTTTGCTCCCGTCAACCCTAGATGATTGACGTAGGTAGATTTTTCTGTTGCTTCATCTTTCCCGGGAGTTTTCCCAATCTCTTCAAAAGACCCCGTCACATCCAATATGTCGTCACGAATTTGAAAGGCTAGACCAAGATTCTGCCCAATCTGACGGAGTACCCCTATTTGCTCATGCTCTTGCTCAGCAACAATTCCTGCGGCAACAAATGGATAAGCCAACATACGACCCGTTTTCAGCTCATGAATTTCTTTAATTTCTTCAAGAGATAGGCTTTTACTTTCTCCTGCCATATCTAAAACCTGACCTGCAACCATTCCCTGAGAACCTGAAGCGTAGGAAAGTTCTTTGATTAATGAAATTTTGATTTCGGGAGATAAATTCGTCTGTGCAAGTAAATAGTAAGGTTCTAAAAACAAAGCATCCCCAGCCAAAATTGCCGTGTCTTCTCCATAGACTTTATGGTTGGTCAATTTACCACGACGATAGTCGTCGTTATCCATTGCAGGCAAATCATCATGAATGAGACTCCCCGTATGAATCCATTCGATTGCAGCTGCTACTTGATAGTGAGCCTCGTCTAACGCCACACCAAAAGCACTCAGCATTTCTAAGAAAAGCATGGGGCGAATACGTTTCCCTCCTGCCTGCAGAGAATAAATGATACTTTCACTAAGATTTTGAGGAATTTGATTCTTTTGATAAAATTCTACTAATGTTTTTTCAAATTTTGATTGATTCATATTCATTTATTATAACAAAAATCGCCTTTAAGGGCGATTTTTATTAAGTCATTCTTCTGTAAATTCTTTTTCTTTTCCATCTTTTCCGACGACTTTAACCAATGTTTCTTCGGCTTGATTAAGTGTTTCTTTCAGTTTATCTGAAAGTTTCATTCCCTTTTGAAATTCTGAGATTGCTTCTTCTAGTGCCACATCTCCATTTTCTAACTTTTTGACAATGGATTCGAGTTCGGTCAAATTATCTTCAAATTTTTTCTCAGTCATGTTATTCTCCTTTTATTTCTGCATTTACTGAACCATCACTCAGCTCAATTTCTATATTTTGTCCTGTTTTCACATCATTGATTGATTTAACGATCTTATTCCCTGATTTGACCAAAGCAAACCCTCGATTTTTTATCTTTGAAATATCTAGCAATAAGAGGGATTGATACATCTGATCTGCCCTGTTTTTTCTATTTTCAACTAAGGCAGTAAAACTCTGTATCAGATTATTTGTCGCATACTGATGGCGATGTGAGACAACGGTTAATTCTTGCTCCATGATATGTTGCATTCTATCCGTCAGCTGTTCTACTTTCTGTATATGCCCATCATATAGACGTTCAGGTTGCCTGAACATAACAGAATTTGCCAACTTCTCCACTCGCTCACGACGGTGTTTAACGATCTGAATCATGCGGTTGGATAGTCGTGTTTCCTGTTCTCGTAACCAATTAAGCAAATCAATTTTGGTATTGGAGGTAGCTAATTCAGCTGCTGCAGTGGGAGTAGCTGCTCGCCTGTCTGCCACAAAGTCTGACAGGGTTATATCTGTCTCATGCCCCACAGATGAGATGACAGGCAGATGTGATTCAAAAATCGCCCGCACAACAATCTCTTCGTTAAAGCACCAAAGGTCTTCAATAGAACCCCCTCCACGACCAATGATAAGTAAGTCAAAATCACCTTGCGCATTGGCACGTTCAATGTTGGTCGCTATTTCCTCTGCTGCACCTTCTCCCTGAACTTTGGTTGGGTAAAGCACTATCTCAGCCAAAGGAAATCTGCGATTCACAGTCGTTATAATGTCCTTGATGACTGCTCCAGACGGACTAGTTACCACAGCAATTCTTCTTGCAATTTGTGGTAAAACCTGTTTGTGTTGCTCATTAAACAGCCCTTCTTCAGTCAATCTCTTTTTTAATTGCTCAAATTTAACTGCTAAAGCACCCACACCATCAGGCACTATGTTTTCTATATTAATTGAATAAGAACCGTTAGCAGGATAGATAGACACTCGCCCTGTTACCAGAACCTTCATGCCGTCCTCTAGCTTGAAATCAAGTTTATTAAATTGCCCTGCCCACATGATCGCTTGAACGACTGCATTCTCGTCCTTGATAGCAAAATACTGATGACTAGGTCGCTGACGGAAGTTAGAAATCTCCCCAGTCAGATAGACTTTTTCAAGATAAGGGTCTTTGTCAAACTTAGCTTTGAGATATTTAGTGAGGGCAGATACTGTAAGATATTTTGTCATATTTTTCACTGCTTCTAGTTATTTACTGAATTTATTTCATTCATTTTTTCTTGATTGAAAAAATAAATGATTTTTTGAAATAAAGTCACGTTTGAGTTAACCTCACCCTCGCTTGCCGCCTCTACTCCATTAATTTGGTCTATCTTCACTACCGCTTCTTTTGCATCTTCGGGTGTAGCATAAGATAAGTAATAGACATCATAGAGGGGATTGCTTGCACCATTCATCAGTGAAAAATCACTTCCAAGATTTTTGGAGAGTATTTTTAATTGCTCATCCTTACTGGAAAATTTAATGGTTTGAGCATTTGATACTTCTTTAATCTGATTATAAATCTTGTGATAATCTTTGTCTGACAGTGTATCATCGTGTTGATTTTGCTCCATATATACACGTACCTGCACTGCTTGACTCTTCGCAAATCTATCCCAAGTCTGTGTAGCAAGATAGATAATAGTTCCATATGCAACCAAAACAAGACCTATAAAACTAAAAAAACTAATCAAAAAAATTTTTATTTTTTTACTCACTTTTATTCCCCTTTGATTCCGCCACTCTAACTGTCTGCTCCATGAGCATGGTAATAGTCATAGGTCCTACTCCACCGGGTACAGGTGTCAGCAAACTTGCTTTTTCTGATATAGACTCAAAATCCACATCCCCACATAACTTACCATTCTCATCACGATTCATTCCCACATCAATGACTACGGCACCTTCTTTAACGTATTCAGCGTTAATCATCTTCCCACGACCGATAGCCACGACTAAAACATCAGCTTGAGAAGCAATCTGAGTCAGATTTTTGGTCCTTGAATGGCAGATAGTCACTGTCGTATTTTGCTCCAGCATGAGTTGTGCAATAGGCTTTCCTACGATGTTAGACCGTCCGATGACTACAGCATTCTTCCCTGTCAAATCCACATTATATTCCGCAAACATCTCCATAATCCCCGCAGGAGTTGATGGGATCATCCGTGGATTCCCTGACCATAGTCTTCCCATATTTTCAGGATGAAACCCATCCACATCTTTCTTGGGGTCAATAGCCAGCAAGATTTCATCTTCTAAAATATGACTAGGCAGAGGCAGTTGAACTAAAATTCCATGCCAATGCTCATCCTCATTATATTCAGCAATGATTGACAAGAGTTCTTCCTGACTTGTTGATTCAGGTAAACGTATCACTTGAGAGTTGAAGCCTAGCCTCTCAGCTACTCGTTCTTTATTTCGTACATAGACCTGACTGGCAGGATTTTCTCCAAGCAGAATAACCACCAGACCGGGTACTATGCCTTGACTTTTTAACTTCTCTACTCGTTCTTTTAAACGACCCTGCAATTTCTCAGCAAGAGTTTTTCCATCAATAATTTCCATATCTCAATTTTAACACAAAAGACAATAAAAAAACCTCATAATTTGAGGTTTTTCTCTTAAATTAACTTGAAATTATTGAGCGTTTGGAGTGTCGAATAAAGTCCAAGTCAAAGTAGAGTTGTAACGAGTTGCTTTAGCTGATCCAGCCAATACGTTCAATTGAACACCTGAAGTCAATTGTCCGTTAGCGTCAAGAGCACCTGATCCAGTTACTGAATCGTAGTTGTTATCAACGTTAAGGTCAAGAGTGTTTTCTGGTGTGTTCAATACTGGTTTATCAGTTTTAGCCAAACGAGTAGTTACGTCATTGTAAAGGTTGCTACGAGTTGCAGGGTCACCGAATGACAATTGAAGTGTTCCTTGTCCGTGAGCTCCAGAAGCATCAGCAGAACCTGATGAGAAGATGTTAGACATTACACCTGGTTGAAGTACCAATGGTCCAGCTGCACCTTGTCCAGTAGTTCCGTTTACAGTACCGTCAGTTGCGTTAGGCATGATAGCATTATCATGTGGTACAACTGTTGAGTTAGAGTCAGCATTGAATGAGATTGTAGCACCTTTCAATACAGCTCCAGTGTTTTGAGAAACTTCATTTGCTGAAGGAGATGGGTTTTGTCCATCTGATACAAATTCAGAAGCAGTAACTCCTACTGACCAAGCTCCATTGTCAAGACCACGCATATCAGATACTTGGATGAAAAGAGGTCCAGTTTTACGAGCTGTGCTAGCAGTAGTGTCATCACCATTTGCTGAATTGCTGTAGTTCATAGCGTAAGCATAGTAGCTGTTGTTGTTTGAGAAATCGATTGGGTGAGAACCGAAGTTAAGGTTTGGAGCGTAAGTCATTGCCAAACCATTTCCTGGATCGATTGATCCTGGTGGAACTGTGATTCCAGGGATTTGTGGGTCAATTGGGTTGATCCCAGGCATTGTAGGGTCAGTAGGAACTGGAATAGATCCTTGTAGGAAGTTAACAGTACCAGTTCCTGGTGCTGTTCCAAGTGTTGCTGCTGAAGCTGTAGTTCCAGCGATTCCTGCCAATGTAAGAGCTGCTGCTCCGATTAAAAGTTCTTTTTTCATAATTTTCATTTTCTCCATTATTTTTTTAGTTTTTTTGAGGGGAGTCCCTCTTGATCATTAGACGCTTTTCTTAAGTTTGATAAACAAACCAGAGAGAGCTAGAATCCCCAATGCAGACATAGGTACAGTGTATGTACTATGCTGATCACCTGTATCGGGAATAGTTGGGCCAGTGTTAGGAAGTTTTGGTTTAGGAAGATCTCCCTTCTCCGCTGGAGGAAGTACATCCGTAGGTGGTTTCGGTTTCGAATCACCTTGGAAGAAGTTCGCTGTTCCTGTACCATTACTTGTTCCTTGGGTAGTTGCATGAGCAACCACACCTGATGAACCAGCCATGATAAATAGTAACGCCATCCATATAGTTATTTTTTTCATATTCATATCCTTTCATTATCGTTATCAAGTTCATTACGTTATGGAGTTGTTGCAATTGTCCATGTTAAAGTTCCTTGATATTGACCTGATTTAGGATTAGGAACATTCATATAAATACCTAGATTTGAGGAAGGGTTATTTGTTTGATTCATCCAGTTTTTATCAAGTGTATAAGTACCTGCTTGAAGACTGTTTTCTTGATGGATCAGTGTTTGAGCTCCAGTAATATTAGTTGCTGGGTTTGTCCCATCAGAGTACCATAAGGTATCTGGCATCGTACCGCCCGTTGAGATGTTTGTCATCGGTGTAGTTTCTGCTACTGAGAGTGTCCATGGTGTAGAATCGCTCAAGATACGAGTATCATCAACAACAAGAGATTTATTATTGACAAGTGTACCTGTGACGTTCTTATCTCCATCTACAGAACCCCATGTAATCTTACTACTGCTATCAAGCTGAGTTGGAGTATTCACTCCGTAGTAATCAGGCAATAGGGTCTTACCTGCAGAACCTGCCAAGTTATGTGTACCGAAGTCCATATAAGCTGGCACTTGAAGATTAAGAGTTCCTTCAAATACATATCCAATCATTTTGGCTGGATCATAATCTCCAGGATAATTCTTACCGTCAGGACCTATAGTATCTACAAAATCATGACCTTTAAAGTTTTGAGGTGAAATTTGCTTGATTCCATTGGTAGAATTTCCACCAGTGAAAGTCAATACTGGGTAACCCTGTCTTGCACCATGGTAGAAACCATTGTATGCAATCGGGGCACCACCAGCAGGTGGTGCTGATTGATAAGCTTCCCAATTCAAATTACCTTTTGACATGTCTAAATCAGAAAGATTGAACATCCCTTCTTTAAGCCAATAAGGTGAATAAAGTGATGAATTAACACCTACAGTCAGCTTAGCCAAGGAACCAATTCCTTGATTACCCATAGATACGATGGCACCATCTCCAAGATTGACATTACCAAAATTAGAATAATTAGCACCGTGTGTCGCAGCTGTAGCAAGACCACCATTAATCAATCCAGTTGCCTTAGGACCGAAGAATACGGTCGTATTAGGCGTTTCATTGTATTGAGTAAAGTTTTGAATCTTGTCCCCAACCATGAGTCCGAGTGCGGTACCCGGCATATCTATAGTGATGTTAGCCGTATTGGCATTACCTAATGCAGTGGTATTCTGGAAGTCATCATTAGGACCACCACCAGAAATATCAGACACCCACGTTAAACCTTTGACATTAGTATTAGTAGTTTGGGTCAGACCCCCAGAACTTGCAATGTTATAGTTCGTTGCCAAGATTTCTTGAGCAAAGTCACCATTGACTCCATCATTTTTGATGGCATTGACTGTAATATTATTGTTTCCGATTTTCGTATCTACACCAGTTGATGCATCACCGAAGATAGTCGCAGAATTTAAGAATCCAGTTTGTGCAAAGGTTTTAGAAACTTGAAGGTTCAAGTTTGTACTATTAGTAGCACCAGAACCGACACCACCACCTTGACCGACATCACCTGCTCCTGCAATCGCTGTTTGACCAGGTAATATACCTGTTTGCGATGCGGGAGTGATGCTGAGGTTAAGGTTGGCATTTCCTCTGACTGATCCAGCAGATCCTCCACCTGATATGATTTTTTGGAATCCTATCGCACGGTTGAGGTCACTCTTAGATATTAAGTCTTTAGAAAGACCAGTACTATTCAAACTTGCATTCAAAGCTCTATTCCTTGCTCCTGGTGCTCCTGGCACACCGTTAAGGATTGAATCTGTAATGTTTACAGTTGTGTTTCCTTTGACGATGTTTCCAGTATTACCATAGAATCCATAGACGTTACCGTTTTGAACTGCAGGGGCAAGCAGGTTAGCTGTCGCATTCCCTGAAAGTCCCATAGAGTTGAACCCTGCTGCAATAGTTTGATTATCCACTTGACCATTGTTGAAATCAAGCTGAGCATCACCTAATTGAGCGAGGTCTTGGAATCCACCACCAGCAGACATACCAGTGATACCCGCATTGATTTGGTTATAAGATGAACCATTGAGAATACCAGAAGCGTTCCCACCAAAGATAGATCCAGCAGCTACGTTATTTTGAATAACAGTGGCTTGACCTGTTTGGAAGTATCCTAATGATGAACCTGAGCCAGTGGTTCCACCACCACCCATAACCTTGTAGTTAGCAATGTTAGCAAGTTGTGACTTGTAAGTCGCACTATTTGAGCTTAATGGATAGTTGGCAGTTCCTGCATTGGTATCATCCCAACCTGCAGCAGTAACCAGTCCTGCTCCACCTACAGTGGTAGGTGTGGCATTGGCTGTTCCTAGCTCAACAGTAGTGTTTCCTTTGATATAACCATTGAATCCACCACCACGAGTATAAGAGGCTGTAGTATCTCCAAAGTTAGCGTTTAAGCTTGGCACAGACATGACACCTGATTGTTCCCAAGTATAGACATTCCCGTAGGTCGCGGATACTTTGGCATCTGCATTGGCAGCTATCTTAGTGTCTGCAGCCGCAGGGGTCGTATTGAGATAGGCATTGACTTCGGCTTGCGTTGGTGTATAAGTCCAAGAAGATGTATTTGTGATTCCTGATGCGTTAGCATTCATTGTCCACATATCCATACCTGCTGAACCAGATACTCCAATGACACGTCCTGTCTTGTAACCTGACTTGATGTAGTTGACAATCCCACCATTGATAGTTCCACTAGAAGAACCAGCAGCAGTCGTATATTGTCGACCAATCCCACCTGTAAAGATGGCATCTCCACCTGTAAACTGTGATGTATCATAGTCATTATAGATGGCTACGCCAGTATTACCTGTGGCACCTACTGTGGCAGAACGTCCGGCACCTACAAAGTAACCTTGTGGCCCAGCCCACTTCCCTTGACCTGCAAGTTTAGTGTAGATAGAACCACTGACTATAGAAGCTGTTGCTCCTGTAGATTGATTTCCTGCAGAGTTTGAACCCCCAAGAATTTGTGAATAGGTAACTGGTAGAGTAGAATTCACAGTTGTATGAATACTTCCTGTAATACTAGGGACGGCATTACCCCCACCCCAGATTGCTCCAACAGTTGGTGTCGCATTCCCAGTACTTGTCTGTGCAATACGAACATCTGTATAGACACTACCAGTAATAGTAGCACCTCCAGAACCTGTTTGAGCTCCTGCAATAGTAGAAATACCACCTGAACCCACACCTACTACAGTAGTATGAAGATCTCCTTGGATAGAACCAGACCAGTCGTCAATACCACCACCAATCTGAGTCCCACAGTTTCCTGTAGAAGCTACCCAAACATTAGTACCCGCTTGACCAGCTCCATGGTTACCAATAGTTCCATTGAAAGTCAAGTTATCGTTCTTAGTTCCTCCAGTCACATTAAGTGTTGAGAGACACCAAGAACCACCTGCTAAGGCAAGTTTATTCCCTTGACCATAGATAGTAACTTTACCTGCACCTGCAGTTCCAAATGCAGTTCCTGCTGGTGTGGCAGTATCAGATTGGAAGGTGAAGTTACGGAAGACCGTATTACATCCCAGATAAATCTCAGGTTCTCCATTAGCAGCTGTATTAGTTCCCTTAGGGAATGTAAATGTATAACTATCTGAAGCTTTATTAGCTCCGGTTGTTAAAGAATCACTTGGACTATTAATAATTGTAATAGATTTCGCACGGTTATTCATAGCTTCAAAGTTTGTGCTATTGTTCGAAAACTGTGATGACCAATAGGGAGGAGCTGTAACATTCCCACCGATATACAAGACATAGTCTAAAGCTTTGTTATTATTTGTATATATTTTATTAGTCGCAGTATTCAGATTAGCTGATGATACAGCACCTGAATATTGCACAGTCAACGCACCTGTCGCAGACGTAGCCGAGAATAGCACAATCTGTGTCTTCTGAGCAGCAGTCAAAGAACTAGCGATTGAGTTTTGATACCCAAAGGTTGTAGGCGACGCTGCATCAGAGATAGTCGGATCAACCATGGCAGGACGAGATGGAGCTGTGAGTCCACGTTGGAAACTTAGGGCATCTGCACTGGAAGGTGCAAAGGCTTTGTTTACCGTAGATAGACTGACATCTCCAGCATTGATGTCCTTTTGAACAGCTGACAGATTACTCATAGGAGCTAATGCCATGAGACCCATGACGATAAGCGTCTTCAATAAAGTCTTTTTCCTCATCGATTTTCCTCCTTTCCTCAAAATTTGCTACCAAATAATAATTTTTGCATTTTATTTGAGCATGTCTTAATTATACCTTAAAATATGACAAAAAATCAAGTCCGAAAGTACTTTTACCCCCCCCCCCGAACCTCTAGAGTCTTTATTTGCAGTCGTTTACAAATTGTCAGAATTTTGCATACTCTTTAATCTCCTTAATGTTTTGTAACATTTAATATAAAAAATATCCTTACCTAAGGCAAGGATATTTTATTATAATCTCCAGACTAATCTCACAAAAAAGAAGAGAAGGATGAGTAAGATAAGGATAGGAAGCACGAAAGTAAGGAGATAACGTGAGAGTGATTTATCATTAAGTTTATTGATTTGTTGGTCATAGGTCTTGCTGTCGATGCTTCCCACTTTTTTGGCTGTAACTAGCACTCGATAAGGTGTAGTGGTCGCTTGATTACAAGTAACCAAGATGAGATAGTCAGGACCTTTATCTGCCAGACGATTAACCTCTGTATCTTTGATGGTGACATTGCTTTCTACCTTGTAGGCATAATATCTGTTCATGTAACGCAGATAGACATCATCGTTAGCCTTAAGCTGTTGAACTCCACCAAAGAGGAGCCAATTCCCCCAGTTATAGTAAAGGACATGATGTCCGATAATGACCGGCGTTTGCTTATCAGGGTCACGACCCGGGAATAAATCCACTGTTCCTCGCACCATATTAACAGGAGTCAATCCTGCATAGACAGGTTGTCCGATAGAGACTTTGGGGATGACTATCTCACCCACAGCATAGAGATTCTCTGTCCCATCAGAGTTGCGAGCAGGTCCTACACCCGAGATAATATCCTTGACCGTCGGAGGTTGGACATCCTGTGGGGCTTGGATTTTATCAGGCATCTTGTCATGAATGGCAACGCTAGTAAACTGTTGACTGGTCGCTATCATGAAATACTTGAAGAAGGGGGCTGCAGCTACAATCACTGTAATCAAGAGAATAACAGAAATCCCGACTTTCAGCGGGAGGTTTCTGGTGTTCATTTTCTTTTTTTCTTTATTCTGGGCTTTCATTGTTTTCAGCTGCCTTTAATTTTTCTTCCATTTCAGCAAGCTTAGCCTTCAATTCATCTGCTTCTGCAGTTGATGCTGATGCTGTTTTTGCATCTTCTTTTGCATTTTTCTTACGACGTCTGAGAAGTAAGAAGAACAAGATAAGTGCGAGTAAGAGAAGCACTCCTGCTGCGATGAGAAGGTAAAGCCATGTGTTGTCTTTTTGTACAGTTAGGTCATTGGCATTGAGGTCTTTAGCTTGTTGTGCTGTGACTTCAAAGTCTTTACCAAATGTCCATTTGTAGTCATATTTGACAGGTTTGTTATTGACTGTTGTTTCATATTTCCCGTTAGCATCTTTTTGACCATAAACGGTCATATCAAGATGATATCTCCCTGCTTTAATAGGTTTTGAGAATTGTCCATTTTGGATAGCTCCCATGATAGATACTGGGATAGGGAGATTGAAGTTTGTGTTTGGTGCCATTTGCATTGCAGAATTAGCATAGCTGTAACTCAAGCTTTTATCTGTAATTCCTGTAACTTTAGCATCCACGTTCATGTTGTTAAGATATGACATGGCAGGGTTTTGCAAGTTAGCATTGATGACATTACGAGAGTTGACTTGATTAGCTTCTACAGTATTAAGCTTCAAATCTGGAGCAAGGTTACCTTTATCTTGACGCATCAATAGTGCAACTACATATTGGTACTCATTTTTGATGGCGAAACCTTGATCATTATTTTTTTGATCTGTCTCAGAGGATTTTTGTTTAAATGTAATTCCTCCAGCGATGAGTCCTTTGAAGCTTGCTGATGGCATCGTTACATCGATATTGACTGTAGTGCTTGTGTTAGGTTGCAATACAGTTTCTGCTGGAACTTTGGCATAGTCTGCGATATTATATTTAAGACTGCTGTCAGGTTTAAGTCCATTCTTAGAGTATTCGACTAAACCATTGATATTCGTTGTCGCACTAGAAATGCTTGATTCAACAGTAACTTTTTTATTTGTAGAATTAGTCAACTTGACTGTTACAGTCTGCTTTTGACCTGGGTTCATGAGTAGATTGAAATATCCAGAACCTGCTTCTGCTTGGTTAGCTGGAATATTGGGATCTACTGAAAATGCAATTTCATCTGCTTTTGCAGATTGGACTCCACCAATCAATAAAAGGACAGATAGGGCAACGATTATTAGGTTTCTTAACTTCTTCATTTTTTACCTTTCTTATGAAAAACTTTTCATTCCATATATTAACTTATTCTCAAAAAAAAAACAAGCCCTTTGCAAATAAAATAAAATTTTATAAATAAAAAAACACTTCATAAATAGAGTATTTTAGAGTGTTTTCTTATTTTTCAGGATTGCTGGCAATGATTGTCATATTTCCTGATAAAGTCCATGCCTCAATATCACTAGGAAGGATAAAGTGGTCTCCCTTTGTCAATGGATACTCTTGTCCATCTACTTGTATATTCCCCTGCCCGTCAAGCACTGAGACTAATGTATAAATGGCTTTCTTGATAAAATCATGTTGCCCATGAATGTCCCATTTATAGACGTCAAAGAAGTCTGATTGAACTAGAGTGGTGATGTCTGCACCCTCAAATTTTTCAGTCCTGACTTGATTATCAGGCGTTTGGTCTCCTGGGATATTGAGTACATCAATGGATTGTTTGATGTGCAACTCACGCAGATTGCCCGAATCGTCTTTACGGTCAAAATCATAGACACGGTAGGTGGTATCTGATGATTGCTGAGTCTCAAGAACCATAATCCCTGCTCCAATGGCGTGCATGGTTCCTGAAGGCACATAGAAAAAATCTCCTGTCTTGACCTTGACTCTAGTCAATAGATGATCCCAGTCAGCTGACTCGATCATCTGAGTCAGTTCCTCTTTTGATTTAGCGGTATGACCATAGATGATTTCAGCGTTGGGTTCAGCCGAGAGAATGTACCAACACTCTGTCTTTCCTAGCTCTCCCTCATGAGCCAGCCCATATTCATCATCAGGATGAACCTGCACGGATAGCCAGTCATTTGCATCAAGAATTTTTGTCAATAATGGAAATACTTCTTTATCAGAATTTCCAAACAGTTCACGATGATTGGCATAAAGTTCATCTAAGGTTTGTCCTGCATATTCCCCGTTTTTGATGGTTGAGCGTCCGTTGGGATGAGCAGAGATTGCCCAATATTCTCCGACCTTGTCAGAAGGCAAATCTAGCCCATATTGACTCAGGTGTTTTCCACCCCAGATTTTTTCCTGTAAAACTGATTTTAGAAATAAGGGTTGACTCATTTTTCGTCCTTTCTGTCTGGCTTCTTATAAAAATATTATAACATAAAGGAAAATAAAAAAACTTACATTTCTGTAAGTTTAATTTTCTATTCTGTTTCAATGACCCCATGGTTCCCATCCTTACGACGATAGACAATGTGCGGTACATTTGTCTCTGCATCTGTATAGATAAAGAAGTCATGCCCCAGCATATCCATCTGTAGAATGGCTTCTTCTGCGTCCATAGGTTTGAGTGCGATGTGCTTGGTACGTACAATCTTTACCTCATCATCTGCAACTTCATCAGTCTGTGCCAAAGGAGCAAACTCATCTGTGAAAGCCATTCCTGTAGGCACATTATTTTTAGAACGGCGGTTGGTACGGGTCTTATATTTGCGAATTTGACGTTCTAGTTTTTCTTCAACTAAATCAATAGAAGCATACATATCTTGCGAAGTATCCTCTGCACGAAGCGTCACATTCTTAGCAGGCAAGGTCACTTCAACCTTAAATGTCTTATCGGCAAAAACCTTGAGATTCACATAGGCATTTACCTCATGTCCATCATTGAAATACTTTTCAAGTTTTCCAACTTTATCTTCGATGTAGGCACGAATAGCTTCTGTTACTTCTACATTTTCACCACGGATATTATATTTAATCATAAAAATTACCTTTAACAGCCCTCTTTCAAGCACTGTCCTTTCTTTAATTTCTAATCTAATTATAACATGATTTTATATTAACTTCAAGAAATATGAGAAATTTCTAATTTTTTGTGAGTGACACCGATTGAAATTGAATCTCCTGATTGAATTTCCTGATTGATGAGTTGCTCACTGAGTAAGTCTTCCACTTCTTTTTGAAGTGCTTTACGCAGGGGTCTAGCTCCATATTCATGCGAGAATCCTATCTCTGCAATTTTTTTGATGGCAGCAGGTGTGAATTTAATGCTGATATTTTGTTCAGCCAATCGTGAGACTAATGAACGACTCATGATTTTGACTACTTTTTCAATCTCATTTTTCTTCAATGGATGGAAGACAATAGTTTCATCAATACGATTGAGAAACTCTGGACGATAATGACGTTTGAGCTCTTCCATGATACGAGATTTCATGCTGTCATAATCTGTAGAGCTATCTTTTGCCCCAAAACCTACTGTCTTATCATCTCGTAGAGCAGTTGCTCCAAGATTTGAAGTCATGATAATGATTGTATTTCTGAAATCTACTTTACGCCCTTTGGTATCTGTCACAAATCCGTCATCTAATATTTGGAGCATGATATTAAAGACATCAGGATGAGCTTTTTCCACTTCATCTAATAGTACGACTGAGTAAGGCTTATTGCGGACACGTTCTGTCAGCTGTCCTCCCTCATCATAGCCTACATACCCCGGAGGTGCTCCAATCAAGCGTGAAGTGGAGAATTTTTCCATGTATTCACTCATGTCAATACGAATCATACTCTCTTCATCTCCAAATACCGATTCAGCTAGGGCTTTCGCAAGTTCTGTTTTACCTACTCCTGTAGGTCCTAGGAACATGAATGAACCCATAGGACGACCCGTATCTGCAATGCCCGAACGGGAACGACGTACAGCACGAGAGACTGCAGAGATTGCCTCATCTTGTCCAATGACACGCTTGTGCAATTCTTTCTCCAAATTGATGAGTCTTGTCCCTTCTGATTTTGTCATTTGTTGAATGGGGACACCTGTCAAATTCGATACGACATCATAGATGGCTTGTTCATCTACTTTGGGAAGCTTGTCTGATTGAACAGCAAAATGAGAGATTTTAGTGTTGATTTTATCTAATTGTGATTCGAGTTGGTAGGCTTTTTTTATTTGAAAATCTGTGATTTTCTGCTCAATTTCTTCTTCTTTTTCTGCTTGATTTTTTTCAAGTTTGATGAGATTTTTACGATTATTTTTTACTGATATTTTTATGGCAGCGGCTGCTTCATCAAGTAAGTCTATGGCTTTATCAGGCAATCGACGATTAGACATATACCTTACGCTGAGTGTGACTGCTTTTTCTAATGCTGAATCTTCAAAAGTCACCCCATGATAGATTTCAAATTTTCTTTTCAGTCCGTGTAAAATCTTAACCGCTTCATCTTCGGTAGGTTCTTCTACTGTCACTCGTGCAAAGCGACGTTCTAAAGCCTCATCTTTTTCGATGTATTTCTGATATTCATTGAATGTAGTCGCTCCAATCAGCTGGAAATCTCCACGAGCCAAGGCAGGTTTCAGGATATTGGAAGCATCCGTCACAGAATCCATGCCCCCTCCTGCACCAATAATGGTATGCAACTCGTCAACAAAAACAATGACATTTGAGGTTTGGGTCACTTCATCCACAATGGCAGTCAGGCGATCTTCAAATTCTCCTCTGAACTTAGTCCCTGCAACTACGGCAGCCATGTTCAAAGCCATGATACGACTTTCCTGTAAATCAACAGGTACTTGCCCTTCAACAATTCGAGAAGCTAGTCCTTCGATAATGGCTGTTTTACCTACTCCGGGTTCACCTACTAAAACGGGATTATTCTTGGTACGACGACTCAATACATGAATGAGACGGTCAATTTCTCTATCACGCCCTATCATGGGATCGAGCAAGCCTTGGCGTGCTGCTTCCGTCAGATTTGTTGACACTGTATCCAATGTTGGGGTATCTGAGCTTCCAGAGTTTTGAGCTCCTCCCTGATTACGTTTACCCATCGGTAAGACTGTGCGACGTTTTACGGGTGCTTTTAAGCCTGCTTTTTGCTCTAACATTTTTCTGAGATGACTGGTATTTACACTTTGCTGTTTGAGCAATTCAACAGCAAACCCCTCATTATCTAGCAAAATAGCATAGAGTAGGTGCTCTGTTCCTATGCGTTTCTTTTCATTTGCTTTTGCCAATTGCTCTGACTGTAGAAAGAGTTGATGAACTCTTGGACTAAGAGCAATTTCATTGCGTTTAACTTTAGTTTGAGTTGAAAAATCTTCAATGTCTATCATCATGTCCTCAGGATCTACATTCTCTGAAAAGAGGAGAGTCGCTGCTATAGAACCCGGAATCTCCATCATAGCAACTAAAAGATGAGAACTCTCTACCGTAGAGTACTCAAAATTAAAGGCAATTTCCTTTGCTTGGTCAAGGATACGCTCAACTAAAGGGGTGATTTTCATGCTGTTATATTTCATTTTTATCTTTCTCTGTCTAATTTTTGTATGATTTTTTTTATTATCTTTGCTCTGATTTGCGGACTGATTTCTTCACCTACGGTTTCAAGCAAGAGATTTCCTTCACGCTCAGTAATTATTTCTTCATCAAAGAGCAGTTGTATGATGTTATGCCCATCTTTTTCTGTTAAATTTTGCCCAATTTTCTGAATGAGTACATTCAGGAAGTCATGATGAGTCGATGTGCCATATTTGATGATGCGGATATACCCACCACCTCCACGCTTGGATTCTACATCAAAGCCTTTGGATTCTGTGAATCGTGTTTTTATGACATAGTTAATCTGTGAAGGAACCACCTCAAAATGCTCTGCCAAATCTGCACGCTTAATTTCAATTTCTTGTGCTTCTTTCAACAGCTGTCTGAGATACATCTCAATAATATCTGAAGTGTTTTGATTAGACATGATTCCTCCTTCACTTAACTTTGACCAATACTGACTAATTTTATTATATCAATATTTGTAAAATAATACTAAAAAAAGCCTATGGCTTTTATTTTACCTTGATGATTTTGGCTTGAATTTTACCTACTGGTAATTCGATCTCTACCTTGTCTCCCACTTTATGCCCAATGAGTGCTTGTGCAATTGGAGATTCATTAGAGATTTTTCCTGAGAAAGGATCTGCTTCTGCTGTCCCTACGATTTGATAAGTTTCTTCATCTTTTTGACCTACTTCTTGGAAGGTCACTGATTTTCCTAAAGCCACTTCATTTTTTGCAATTTTTTTATTGTCAACGATTTCTGCATAACGAATCATTGTTTCTGTGGTTGAAATTTGCCCTTCAATAAAGGCTTGTTCATCTTTTGCCGCTTCATATTCAGAGTTCTCGGATAAGTCTCCATATGAACGGGCAATTTTGATACGCTCTACCACTTCTGGACGTTTGACTAATTTAAGATTTTCAAGTTCTTTTTCTAATTTTTCAAGACCTTCTTTGGTCATTGGATAAGTTTTTTCT
>Ga0123352_10005827_pt1 | contig 18695 bp, 10 predicted proteins | sample TergutLab28metaG_FD_89700 | JGI IMG/M metagenome (GOLD analysis project Ga0123352, IMG submission 89700) | Labiotermes labralis P1 segment gut microbial communities from Petit-Saut dam, French Guiana - Lab288 P1 | ecosystem: Host-associated > Arthropoda: Insects > Digestive system > Gut ... | reverse complement strand
GGCAGACATTGGGGGAAATGTTCAAAGAGAACGAAAACGTCAATTCAAAATACAAAGACCAAAACTAAACTTTTACCTTCCAAACATGCCCCGACATCTGTGTAGGTCTCTCTTGAAAACAAACAGATGAAGAAGGAGCTCCTCGCTCCTGCCCCAGGCAGAAGTAGAGTCGCAGAGTTGAACCCAAGATGAAAAGATCAAAACAGGAGTTGAAACAAGGGTGATCGAAACAGAAGCGTTTCCGCAGAGGAAACCTTGGAAAGCTATGCCCACGCCTTTCACTTCTCCACGATGGCCATTCAACAGACATTAGCCTTTTAGGGAAAGATAAAGGGGAGGAAATGAAGCCTCGAACCATGCCCTCCAGGGCAGACGACTCACAAGAGAGGAATTTAGTAGTTTGGGCTCTTACAGTTTGCTTGTGCACTTTGTAGGTTGACATGTGTTATAAATGTGTGATGAAAGAAGGGGAGACCATGCTGATTCCAACTGGCTGGATTCATGCTGTTCTTACTCCAGTCGATTCTCTGGTGTTTGGTGGGAACTTCTTGCACAGTTTAAACATCACCATGCAGTTACAGTAAGATACAGTGTCCTCTTTTTGCGCACATTTATACAAATTTTACCAGCACAGAATGGCAGATTTTGAGTGTGTGTCCAAATTTTGTGTGAGACATTTTATGAACTTGCAAAGAAGAGGGCCAACAGTTAATTTGTATGAAAGAAGATTTTCTTGGTGGCATCTAGAATTCATTGGGGTCTCATTATGTATTTCCTCATAGACAAAACAACATTTTTTATTACATTGTGCCATGTTTTCCACTTTGTCAAAAACGAAGCTAGCATACTGGGCATTGATGTGTTGTCAGTAGTGTGCACTCTGAAGTCAGTATTATAGACTGTGGCCTAGCCTTCTAAGGTGCATTGTTTAACAACTCTGTCAGTTGCTGAGGTTATGTAGTATTGGCAATAGATGGGCCCTGATGGAATTATCCTGACAGCATAAAACAAAGTACTTGGCAGGAACCTTTTCCTGATGTGATTTTTCCCACCACAAATCGCACTCAGTGTGGCCTGAAATCAAATACGGGTCCTTGTGTTGGGAGGCTGGCTGACTGGCCACCTGAGCTGCAGCGTGGGCTTGTGGGCTAGGTATAGGGTTGTTACTGGTGAGAGTAACAAATTAGGCAACATATGTGTAATGTAACGTCATGGGGGCATTCATGTAACCATTGTTGCCATGGAAACATATGTTCCCTTTGTATTGTTTATGAACAAACTTCACTGTCAGCAATGCAGTAAGTACTGAAAGTGTTTCTGTAGATGCACAGCAATACGTTCTCTGCATTGTTATTCTACACATGTTGCTACCAACAGTAGGAAACACATTTAGGTCTTCATGTCAAGTGCCAAATATTTTTGTCAGATCTTAACAACATTTGAAATTATGTGCCAGATTGTTGTAGACGTTCTCAGTATCAAATGTAACTAAAGTCCATCCAATGGGAGCTGCATTGATAAATGCTGCAGACAAGCGAGCAGATGGCACTTTTTGTGACTTACATGAACACGCCTAGAAATCCTGACCCTCATTGATGATTTTGTTTCCCCATGCTGTGGAAAGCAATGTAAACACGCTTAGGTCATCACGTAAAGTGTCCGTTATTGGTGCTGAATGTAACCTAAGTTTGACAGATTTACATAAAATCCCAAGTTTCAAACTTCATGCACATCTGTCCCGTGGGAGCCACACTGATTCATGTGGAGGGACAGACGGTTGTTGCCAAGCTAGTAGGCACTTTCTGCAGCTGTGTGAATGTACCTAATAATGAAGACGAATTTTAGAATACCCTACCTGCAGTTCTAGGGTCTAGAAAAATAGTTGGTCAGTCTTTGAAAGGATAAGAAGATTCACCAAAAGCATGTATATTTTCAGTTTCAGTTGTATTGTCATAATGTTGTTTATTATTTCCGTTAAGTTTTGCATAGAAATAAGAGCTGTTGTAGGTGGACTTGTAGCAGCATCATAAGAGGGTTCCTCAATAAATAGATACTTACTGTAACAGAGTAAACACAGTTTAAAAATTGTGAGAGTCAGACTCCCTGAAGCAACAGAGTTCTGGATGGAGCCTTGCAAGTGGCCCCATCTTAATATTTTATTCACAGCTTTCAGAGAGCCTGATTTTTAAAAAGATGTGAAAACAGTGTTTTGTGTAGATTCACAATTGACATGGAATGTCTAAAAGTCCATTTTATTGAAAACTATGTTGGATATTAGAATGGCAACCTCCTGCCTTTCCTGCAGGTAGGTATCTTGTGTGCAAATAGGAATTTTGATTTGATTCTTTTTCCATTTAGAATATATGAGATCGAAAAGAAGATCCATACTCCAGAGAAATTCAGATTTCCAGCATTTGAGACAACAAATTGGTATGCAGCTAGGTCCATTACCAATGATTTGAGAGAGATGAATAATGTGGGCTTGAAATGCCCCCTTACATTACTTCATGGAGTTAAGGCTCTCATCATGACACTGAAGCAATGGAACCAAGACAAAGACGTAAGTATTAACAACATTTAATTATTATATTTTAATGCACATCATTTGGATTACAAGGTGATGTTACAAGGTTTGAATCTGGGTTCACTAAAACGGTGCACATGTGATTGTAAACAAGTGTACAAATTCCAGCTTTATCCCTCCTTTTTATATGCATGCAACAGGAAAGCCAGAATGCAGGGTTTTGTCACGAAAGAAACCAGCACCCTTAGAAGTGTGGCATTTATTGAAGACATTATTACAGTAAAAGTACAAATGAATGTCTTTGCCATGATTTATTGTGCCATGCATGAGTCAGGAAAGCTCAGGCAGTATAGTGACTAAACTGTGGCTGGATGGTCTGGAGTTTGAATCTAGGTAGGGGCAAGAAACTTTTCTCTTCTCCAAAATATCCAGATCAGCTCTGGGGCCCACCCAGCATCCTATGCAGTGGGTGCCAGGGTTCTTTCCCAGGAGTATAGCAGCTGGGGCTTGAGGTTTACCACTCACCACTTTCGAGTGCTGAGGTAAAGAATGTGTGAGACTGTATATCGACTCCCACTATATGCCTTTGTGGCATGCACAGAGAAAGGTTTGCTGTTTTTGTGTTTAGTTATAGTGCTGATACTGCTGTAGGTGGTGTAGTGTTGTTGTTAGCGTGATTGGTGAAATGGTAAGGTGATAGACACAAAAGGATTTGGAAGGACGCAGTTGTGGCTTCATTGTAATACTGTGCAAGTGTTCCCGAGAGGGACTGAGGACAACCATGAAAACCTTAGTGCATGTGGCTGGTGTCTGGCTGAGGTTCAGAGCAGACACACCCAAAGTAAGACTATAACTGCTATGCCAACCTGCTTGATGAAATGTCTTTTCTTGGAGAGAGAGAGAGGGGGGGGAGAAAGGGAGAGAGAAAAAGTAATCACTTCTGTGTGTGTTTATATTAAACTGTTAAACAGCCTTGCCTTTGTAAATGTTTTGTATGAACTCCAGAATCCCATGTGGAAATGCCATGTAGTCTCTTTCTCAGTACTTTGTCCTATTGACCCATGTGTTTCTTCACCCATCTCCTGATGCAGGATGTATGCAAAGTATTTTGTTACCTTAGTCCTTCAGAGCTTCCACTTCACCTAACGAACTCCGTGGAGCCGAGTCCTTCCTGAGAAGCTAATAGTTTGCATCTAGTCAAGACATGGTCTACATTTCCCCAGATGTTATATACTTGCACTGTCCTGTAATAGTGAAACAGCCTGTCCATACACAATGCTCTCTCAAGTCTAAAAACTGCATGTTTCGGCTGTTTTGCAAAACAACCATCATCAGGCTTCACAACTCAGAAATATAAAAGGAAATCACACAACCGAAGCCATACATTCAACGGTAAAAGCTTACAGTTGACATATTGGCCTTACATGAAATATTTGTAATGTCACATTTGGAAAGAATATTTATAATATGTAAAAGTACCATGAAAAAGCATTATTAATTAGGATGAATAAAGTTTAAAAATCTTAGAATTAAAATTGAAATCCACAGTAAAAGTTTCAGCCTGGTAATTAGTAGGCCAAAATGCAGAAGTGGTGAACCAATCATCTGTAGGACATTTAGTAATGTTAGTGATATATTACTGTGGTGCTGAACGTAACTTCATTACTGTAAACTATAATGTGATGTTCGCAATATACGGAGTGCATCACTTTGGTCCCACACACATAGTGTAAGTACTCCTCTGTAGACTACAGCATGCTTGAACCACTGAATAACTGAATGTGTCTATTAGCCAGAATGTACACCCATCAACCTCCAGTTGTTGTGGCCTACTGATGTATGTGTGACCAAAGTGATGCACTCCATATATTGTGAGCATCACATTGCAGTGTACAGTAATGAAGTTACGTACAGCACCACAGTAATGTATCACTAACATCACTAAGTGTCCTACAGATGATTGGCTCACCACTTCTGCATTTTTAACTACCCACGTATGGCCTACCAATTACCAGGCCAAAACTTACTGTGGATTTTATTTTAATTCAGAGATTTTTAAAATGTATTCATCCTAATTAATAATGCACTGTTAGGTACTTTTATATATTATAAATATACTTTCCAAACATTACATTACAAATATTTCATGTAAGGCCAATATGTCAACTGTAAGCTTTTACTGTTGAATGTATGGCTTCGGCTGTGTGATTTCCTTTTATATTTCTGAGTTGTGAAGCCTGATGATGGTTGTTTTGCAAAACAGCCGAAACATGCAGTTTTTAGACTTGGAGAGAGCATTGTGTATGGACAGGCTGTTTCATTGTTGTGTACTGTATTAACACAACAGGGATGACACACAATACGATTGCACTGTTCCATTCTTACTGACTTGAAGTTTTTTTTTTCCCCCAGACTAACAAGGTTCGAAGAGAAGAAATTCCTGTTAGCGTTCAAAGTCAGAAGCTGTTAAAGGATTTGAGCAAAGAAATACGGCATGCAGAACGCTATCTGAATTCTCTGAATCCACCAAAACCAGAAAGGGAATCAAAAAGAAAGAAAAGGAAACCAATAAATAAAGATTTTGTGGACTTCTCACAGCCTGAAGATCTGGAGGAGCCAGTGAGTACCTCACACTTGTGTAGACTTTTGTTCCTGCGACGGCTGCGCTGTCAGATGCTTGTAAGTGAGAATGTTGCATGCATTTTGCTTGTGGTGAAGCAACAGTAGAACTGTCAAACAGTGAAAACCAGTGATCTTTACATGAAGCATCCCCATTGGTGTAACTTCATTATACATTTGAACCTCAGTGGACCAGTGCAGTTTAATTCTGAAACCAGTATCTGTGTAAAGAAGTTTATAAAAATACATTTATGCACCCAGCCTCCAGTACAATGGGTATTGGGTCTCTTTCGTGGAGGTACAGCGGCCGAGGTGTGGTGTTAACCACCCACCCCCATCTAGTGCCGAGGTTACAGAAAGATTATGGCTATAACTCTGCTCCCCATCTGGGCCTTAACCCGTTAAATGCCAAGTTAAATCCCATCTGCCATTTGCTGGCATTATTAAGAGCTCACCATATTCTCCACGTTAGCGGGATAAGGGTTAATGCCCTGATGTAGGGTGAGCTGTATGTTTACCTCCTAGTGGGGTCTCAGACTGCAATTTCTTGCTGTTCTTCAAATGTTAAAGTAGAAAGTGTTTAACTTAAATTGCATGCATAGAAATGTGAGTAATTGAAAGGGCTTTATTTGTTTTTTTTCCTTAGTTCTGTTTTTTTGTCACTCTTTCTTGTTTTCTCTCTGCCTCTTCAAACCGTTCCTTAAAGATATGTAAGGAGCATGGGAGAAAAGCCTTATGCATTCTTAAACCCACTACCCACTGGAGATGTGTGGCCTGTTTCAAGTTGTGGCTGAACTACACTGAGGAAAGAGCACCTGATACCCTTTAAGTATTGGACCCACTGGGGCTGAGGGCACATTTGGGTGTCATGGTACAGATAAGGATTCTGCCTGTACTGGAAGACAAATCCTGGTGTTTTTGCTGACAGATGTATTTCATGTACTGTATTAAACAATTTTGATTGTCCTGCAATGAAAGCAGACAAGCTTGCTTTGTTGCATTGCATGAATTGTTCTTCTTTGTTTTGTCAGTTGCAGTTCCAGTAGTTTGTGGTATATGTACATATCACCATTGTTCTTTTGTTTGTTATATATATGCTTTTCTGTAAAAGAAGGCACAATTAAAGTATGTCATGAAGGCATGTGGATGGCAGTGATACAGCCCCACACATTCTTAGCCTGGACATTAGATGGAGCTGAGCTGTCAGCTTCACAATTGGTCACTTGACCCACAGGCAAAGGCCTCTTGTATCCATCAAACAAGAGGCTGGGTGGACCCCAGAATCAGCGTGGACATTTCTGGAGAAAAGAAGAACCTCTTGTACTACTGCAATTCCTTGGTCATCCAGCCTGTAGGTGGTCATTATATCAACCACACCGTGTTTGCAGGAACATAAGGATAGCAAGTGTCATCTGTTCTGTGTGACAGTGTAGTGACAGTGACAAAAAAAAAATGAACATTTTACATTTCGCACGTAGGCCTAAAAAAATTATAAACTAACAAAAGGTTGCTTTCATCTCTGTAAATGAAATAAGGCCAGTTTGTGTCCATGTACTTGCTTAGCTGTCAGTGGGATTCATGTACATATGCACATGGTGGATGACTTGAGGATGTGTGATATGTTGATGTCTTGTTACATGCTGAAACTTTGGGTACTTTGGAAATAATGCAAGTGGACAATGTACAGTGTATTTGCGGTGCTGTGGCAGCACGAAGACGAAGTGATAGCGGGCATTGTTCAAGAGTATGATAATCTGTTCTCCTGAGGCAATGCTACCTTGTGTATGAAAAAAGTGTACCACTCATCACTCTCCACTTCCCAGAGGTCATGCTGTTTTGACACCTTGCAGTGATTGCAGCCTTGTAAAGGGCTGTTTGGAATTCTCAGCTCCCACTGCCTCAGAATAAGTTCTGTCTCCACTTCTTCCAAAGAGTTATGACTGGCCAAATTGTCTCAAGTGTTCCTACATAATATTTTCTTACACCCATTGCTTTACAAGTCATCTGTACCCACTTGGTCACCCTGACAGTGGAGGTATTGCTTCCCTCTGAGACATCAGAACAAAACATGTGACAAAGTAGGGGAGTCCAAAAAATTACCAGAATACATTAATGTTTCGACTGTAAAAGTTTACAGAGTTTATAACAGTTTGTTATCATAATTAATGTGAAGTATGTGATTGTGATTGTCATTCTGTCTTTGTATTGTTGGTTGCTTTTTGATTATACTTACAGTAATTGTATCAAAATAATTTCATTCTCTGGGATGCAGCAAAGCATAAGAAACATGAAATGAAAGGTTAAATACTGAATTTCAGAGCAATTCTGCATGTGTAAACTCAGCACATGCAAGGCATTTTGCTAAAACTGTACTGATTTCTTATATATGTAATAAATTTACAATGATGCATCAGTCAAACACAACAAAACTTTATTATGTTTATCATTGTATTAGGGCAATATGTTTCGATTCTTGTAGAATCATCTTCAGGCCCTCCTAAGATACAGATCCTTACTTAGTAATGTTTAAAATGTGCTAAGTAAGGATCTGTATCTTAGAAGGGCCTGAAGATCATTCTATAAGAATTGAAGCATGTTGCCCTAATACAATGATAAACATAGTAAAGTTTTGTTGTGTGTGACTGATACATCATTGTATATTTATATATATATGTTAAACACTTTGGGATGGCAGACATTAAATTTATACATGTAATGTGTACAGTTTCGTGCAGACTTCTGATTTGAAGTATTTCTTGTTGTTGACTGTAGCCCTTTCCTCACAGGATTGCTTATGTTCCAGATTCTGCTGAAGGAACCTCTGAAGCTGACATTGAAGGCCGTCAACAAGAACTCAGCACCCATTGCGCCTCGTCCACCTCTGAAGTTAACACTGCCAAAACCTGCCACATATCCATATAGTACAAATGCCTTTGCTACAAAAATCAGTGATTCCTCTGACATGAGCAGTGGAGTGCTTAGTGAGAACAAGTTGATTAGACGCTCGATAGACAATCATGTGAAGTTAAAAGAGGAAGAGGATGATACAAAACTGCCTGCCTTTGGGGAACAGACAGCAGATTTTCTCAAGAGTGGAACAGTTATGAGACTTAAGCTAGGGTTAGTAACAGAATGTGTAATTGCTAGTAGATGTCATTGTATATGGTGAGTCACATGTTCACTGACAGTAGTGAAGTCAGACACTGACATTAAAATTGGTACGTGAACCATAAGTATTAAAACAACTGACGACAACTGTGTGCTGACTGCTTACATGTAATCCTGAGCTAGGAAAGTGAATCAAGTGCCAGTAACATGCAGTGTGAGTTAAAAATGCAGCTGTTTCTTAGCTGTATTAGTATGAAATTCTCACACAAGTTTTCCATAGTGTGATTCCCTGTTAAAAGGTAAGTGGCAAATCTTAACATGACGTGTGTCCCGACACATGTAGTTCTCAAGATACATGTCACCGTCAGATGGTGCAAAATATGAAGTGATCAAATAGTGATCCTGTCATGGCTACAGAAGGCATGCATGGCCTCTGTCTATTTCAAGACAGATGACAGGGTGCCACATGGCATTCTCTCCAGCACACCATAATGTGGTGGTGTCAACCATTGTCACAGCTGCCGTAAGTGTCGATAATCCTTGGAGGGACTGCATAAATACGCTTCTTTAGGTGTCCTCACATGAAAAGCATCCACTGGCAGTAGATGTGGCTGTGCAGTCAGTTGTCCACATCAGCTGATCTCTTGTGATGTATTGCACTGAAGCACTGCTGGACCTGCTGCAACTTGTACTGTCCCCCACAGCTAGGTACATCTCAAGCATTCCAGGTGGAACTTTCTTCAGAGAATTGTAATATCGTAGATCAGGTAACAGTTGTGTCCCATGACAACTACCTGGATGGTGTGTGCTAGCGCAAACATTGGCAGTGAAGCAAACTTCATACCCCCATTTGTGGATAGAATGTGGCTTATCCTGAGCCCAGATATGACTTGTGGATGTTGAACACACTTTACATATACAGTGTGTTCTGTGTGTGTGTGTGCAGAATTTTGTGTAAAAGGGGTTCATTTTAGCCATTCACAACATAACATCCAGAGTGGATGATCATTTGGAACGTGTCCTGCGTGAGTAGCGGTGTGGATGCAGTTGAGTGGTATGAAATACTTTGAGGATTATTTGTTCAGATATTCCCAATTTTTTTTTGTCTCCTTGTATGAGCTCCACAGCTGTTGTGCCACACCTGCAGTTATGTTATCTTTGTTGGCTGCTGACTGTACAGCCTGTCAGCAGCCTGCATTCACATGCACTGTAACTGTTACTCTGTCTGCCTCATGGAGATGCTGCTGTGATCATCAAGAATCATTAGTGTCTTGGATGATATCAAACAGGATGGTGCAGTGCCTGTGCCACAGTACTGGCTGTACTGTGGCACAGGCACCGATGGGTGAGAGTGTGGTGTAGGGTTTGTGTGCATATTCCATATCAGTGGATCAGTGCAGAAGTTCGCTGTACGCTGTGTCTACAGTACACCCAACAGCGTGCTGTGTAATCATGAGACGTGTGTTGCACCAGCTGACAGTGACATGCATCTTGAGAAAGTAAATGTTTCAGCATGTACTGTGTTCAACATCTTTCACCTTTCATAACCTTGGTGGGGGGGATATGCAGATGAGAGCTTGTGCCCTTTATTTACATCCTGTATATTTTTTTGTGTCTGGATAGTGGGATCTTTCCTTTCTGTTATTGTCTTCTACTTTGTTCCATCCCTGGACATTACTGATGCCACATTTGTTATTAAGCAGCCAAATCAGGAACACATCTTGTGTGACCAAAGCTTAGTGTTCTTTGTGGAATATTTGAGACACTTGTGAAAACTGTTTGATATGTTGTATGATGTTCTTTGTAGTGTAGAAAGTCATTTATTAATATGTGGTAATTCATACTGAAAGTGTACCCATTTTCTGTTATTTTACTGACAAAATTTGTTAATTAAAGTATCGCACCATTGAAGGTGCTCTTAGTTTGGTTGCTTTTCATATTGACATTTCCCATTTTCTGTACAAAACAGTGTTGACACTGTATGAAAGTCATGCAGTCATATTCACGCAGTGTAACAGCTGTACTGACTGGGGTCATTCAGTCATGTTTTGTAAGTGAACTCTAACAAACTGTTTTCAGGGCCAGAGACTCCAGCAGGCAGGCAAGTGACTCGGTGTACGATTTTCGTGATGAGAGTGATGATGATAGTCTGATGATAGATGAATTACCAAAGAAGCGTAGGCATACACTGGAATCGTTTTCATCCCTTAAACTGCCAAGTAAGTTGTATTTGTGTTTTGTGCAAATAATTTATGCAGTATTTTTGTATCCTTTCCTTCCCTTAGAGCAGTTGCCTTACATTCAGGAGATATCCTTTATGTATTTCAGTGCAGTTACCAGTTATCCTGCTGTGGTGTATTCTGGCTGTTGTAAAGTTATTTCAAGCAGAGTCTGTAGTAGCACTGTGCTTTAGATTTTCATTACTTTCACATCGGTTTAGATTTCACTGGACACATTGACACACTTGTAGGACTTCCAATTTTTGGGGGGGTTCACTCACTGGCCAGTGCACCACTGTCCTGACTGACATGGTTGCCCTCAGTCCTGTCCACTAATGAGATTATTCTTAAATTCCTGCTTTTAATGAAACGGATGTGGCTTCCAGATGCTGTTCACGTGTAATATGCTGAAGTAAATGTAATGCATGTTTTTAACATGTCTCTGTTTTAGGCTTCTGTTTAAATGGCAAAACTGAACCAAGTTCAGAATTGGATGTGGCGGGTGAAGTAGATGTTGTGTCAGACACACCGAAGAATGGAATTGAAGAATTGCTGAAAGCATCTGGTTATGCTGACCGTGGGGAACATAACTCGAGATTAGAAGATATAGAGTAAGTACTGTGTGTGAGTAAAGTAGTGTGGGTCACAGATACTTTTGTTGTTGTGTGGTTTGAGGTTTTCACAGCATTGTTTCCAGACATTACTTTCTTCTGGGATATGATGCTGTGCTGATATAATCATCAGGTAGGAGGTCAAGATTGAGCATCATCTGAGCAGCATGATCAGCGAAGGTGGCCTTTTCTTGAGCGGGTTATGGAACACTTCCTGAAGTAATTAGCAGATATCCCCATGAGGATGCACAGACAGTTGGCATTATGGTTTTTTTTCAGACTCCGTAGGCCCAGGCTGTCCTTTGCCATAACTTTATCAGTTGAGTCTCTGTTATCTTCAGTCTCTGCAGTTTACTAGTGTGTGCTCTCCTTCCTCCTGCATTCCTCCAATTGTTTCTTCCTCCCACTGCTTCATTCAGCTTTCTTTGCCTCTGGTTGACTCTACACATGACTCTATTCACCCCACATACTACAACTGCTGCTTAACCTAACCAATACAACCAGTCTTGCTAACAACTTGTTTTCCTTGAACTACACTGAAGACAGAAGCAGTGAGCTTCTCTGAGATGTCAGTAATAAATTACCAAACAATATTTTTTCACACTCCAGAATGTATTTTTCGTTTCTATGCAATATTTGCTCAGACTGCCTGGAATAAGTCATCATGGAGAAGCTGTACCTGTCTTTCCGTATTTGTGTGATGTGTTTGGCGATTCTTAATTGGTATTGATTTCTGCTGGATGCCAAACAAAATTCGTTAGGCAAGCTTAATTGTGGCACATTTGTAACATAGTTACATAACATGAAAGTGAAGTTGAGGTCTTTTAAGATTTCTCAATAGTGGCTCATTCATAAAAATGGGTGGCACATTACATAAAGCATAGAGCATACAGCATACAGCATACAGCTCCATGCGGTATGCAAAGTGTATTTGAAGCTTTTTTTTTTTCAGTGTCATAAATGTTCAATAAATTATAAATAAAAATAATTTGAGTGTGTATAGTGATTATTCATTGTGTGATCATTCATCTGTTTCTGCATTAGATGGTTTAAGATATGCAAAACAGTGCTTTTGGATAGCGGGTGTATCCCTTTGGTTTATACCTTTCCACTGTTGGTTTGAAATTAAATGTTACAAAATTGTGGTTATCATAAAATGTAGGTCTTGTTTTATTTGTGAGTCATGTTTTATATTTCCAGTATCTTGTGAGTCAATTTACATGAATGTTGTATCCCTTTTTATATCCTTTCTTTAGTTTTTATCCATTAAATTCTTTGGCAGTGTTTATCGTATCTTTATATCCACTTTAACAGTTCTCACCGTTGTTTACTTGGTCTTCCCTTATCTCCTTTAACAGCTACTCAGATTGATTATTCTGTCATATAGTCTCTGTTACATTTTATGAATATGCCCAAACAATTTCAGTATTTTAATTTCCATTTCATTTCAGGCCTGTCTTTACTTTTACTGCTTGGAATGAAAAACTCAAGAGCTGCTTTCTGTAACATTGTAGAGCACTGAATTTTATAATTAATGGAAAATTACCTAGTATTAGTATTATAGTCAATGTAATAGTATTAGTAATAGTAGTAGTAATAGTATTATAGTCAGTGAGTGTACAAGCCAGAATATTTCTTCGGGACATAGACACTTCTTTCACACATTTAAGCAGTTGAAGAAATCAGTATGTTACGAAAAGTGTAGTGTGATGGGCTGCTGAATACAGTTTTGCCAGAATGTCAGTTCAACATGCTTACATTGACACCAGTGATGTTACACTGATAGCATTGTGTTCCTAAATGTTTTTGTTAGTGCTGTCTGGTTCTGTTTCAATACATAAAGTTCAGATAAATGCAATTGTTACCTTGTATGTTAGTGGAACATATTGCAAGTGATGCCTTGTGCAGGGTTCTTTTGAAGCTCTGGGAACTGTTAGTGCTTTGAAGTCTAGTTCTAATTCACTTTGTTTAATTTTTAATTATCAGACAGTTCAAAACTGGAGTGAAGCATGATTTTGTAATTGTTGATCCAGGTTTCATGGAGGACCCAAACAGGTTAAAATTAGAAGACGAAAAGTTTATCCTTTGTAGGTGAGAATATGCAGTGCTCATTTCGTATTTTTCTGAGTGCAGTTTTCACTGTCGCAGTTCTGGTAGAGCTTCTCCATCCACAAGGGAGGCAATTGCAGGAATGCTGTCTATAAGCAGAGCATTCATGCCTGACCACAGTAGTTCAAAAGAGGAAATGGCATCTCCACGACTACGTAGGAAAAAGATTCAATTTTCTGATGACTATGGAGAAAACATTGACAAAGTTCATCAGGATGAAGACTACAGTAAGTCTGTAGAATTTTACTTGGACAGCAGAGAGAGTAATTCAGAAAACTTGCAGCTCTTTTAATTGACTAATAAGAAATCGCTGTATTTTGAAACAGTCACGGTTAAGGCAGTGAGTGCCGTAGTTGAAACCAGTGTTTCCTGTAGACCTGTATGCTGCCGTTACTGTAACTGGTGTTTGCCCTCGTGTGATAAGTTAGTACATCATCACTAGTTGCACATGAGCTTGAACAGTGCGTGACACTCCTCAGTGGCTGTGATGATGACAGTGATGTGTCTGAGACAAGGCGGCAGGCAGTCTTCATGTCACTGTGATGTTTTATATACTTAATTAATGTGGCATGAGCACATTAATTTATTTTGTATCTCTCAGACAAACATACAAACAGCCACCTTTTATGCCTGTTTATTTGTGATCAAGTGTTGGATCATTGTGGCATTTTATAATTGCAGCAGCACCATGGTCTTGTGCTACATTTTGCAGACATGTAGTCCATTTAATGTTTATTAATCATTGATTTTTTTGTATGTTCAGAAGTTGGTTTATTGAATCTAGTATTGTTTATTTAAAAGTCTGTTCGTTATGTCATGGATACACCATTCACTTGCACATTACTGCGTGTCGTACATGACAGTGTTTGCATGTTTATGGTGATGTGTTTTGTATGTGTTGTTGGGGTTTCCAGGCACAGTGTTTTGGAAATGATGAGTTTCTGTTATGAGGTGTAAAAATTTGTATTAAGTAGGGTCCTGTAGAAAGAGTAATCTTAATTTATAGACACAGAAATTACTTTCTTATACACTTAACATGAAAAATCATCAGCAGAGGGAAGAACAGAAAAGTTACCAAAGAAATTTTCACATACCCCACAAGAAAATGAGACACCATGTATGTGAGGATTCAGTTGTTTCAAGGATTTTCACCATAGCTACAGGAGTGTACAAGTTATGTTCATGTGTGCTGTCCAAACAGCTTTTATTGGCAGTTTGTTGCTGCTGCTAAGTTTGAATATTAAAAGTCTGTTCTCATAAAACTTCTTTTGGTGTACAGCGATTTGAGACTGGTTCTTTGTATGGTGTCTAGTTGAGTAGGGATTTTTGTACCTGATGGTATGTTGTGTTTGTTAAAACCCATGAGAATGGTGAATGTCGAATGATGATTTTCATGTTGTTGGTTCATCTTGTATGTCAGTGGCATAGTTACGTGCTCTTTCTGTATATGCTTGTTGAATGTTGTGTATAAGTGGATGTCAGACCCGCCTTGTATTCAGAAGGTTCTGGGTTTAATGCTTGTGACTGACTGCAGAGGCATCACATGACTCACAGAATTTGTCACAGAGTGGACAAAAATTCTGTATATGAAGGTACAAAATTCAGCAGTTTAGTTAATGTCACATTTTGTAACCTGCAAGATAAACTCTGATCACTGTGTGTATGGGAACACCTGATCCAAGGCACTGTTGCCAGAAGCAGCTGTTAAAGTGGAAATGCTGAAGGCTGTGGTAGTGCTGCTGCTGCCGCCACTACTACTACCAGTAGTACACTACTACTGCTGTGATGACTGCTGCTACTACTATGACTACTACTACTACTATACTACGTGGGTGCTGATAAGTCCTTAGCCCGACCAGGAAGGAAGGAAGCTCGGAAGCATGTCAGGGATGCGCACAATTTCAACAACATCGAGACGCGAGCTCTCATCAAGTTTTTGTCCCTGCAAGACAAAGCACTAAGGAAATTCACTCCGTTCTGACAGAAACATTAGCTTGTTTCCTTCCTGGTCAGGCTAAGAACTTATCAGCACACCATTACTACTGCTACTGCCACTACTACTGCTGGTGCTCCTATTGACTGCTTGTTGTACTGCTATGACTACTACTACTACTACTATTACAGTAAATTTATTCTTGCCTGTTGTCAGGTGGTGGTCTTCTGGTAAGTCCAGATAACAACAAATCAAAGCAGTTTACCGCAGCACTTACCAATGCTGTGTGCAGTGCTCATTAGTGGTATTTTCTGTAGCTCTCTGGCTGACATGTGACTGGGAGCTACTGAAGGTTCTGGTTTAATCCCTTCTTAATTGTTCCTAATGCTCCAATTATAACTGGCACAATGTTTGTCCTCACCTACCTCATCCTGCTGACCACGATCCCCAGGTCTTTGTAATTGTTTAGTTTTTCACATTCTTTTGTGTTAGCACTTGAAACATCTGTTATGGCTATAGCAGTCAGTAGACAAGTTGTCTCTGTTTTGTCATGCAATACTATATCAGGTCGGTTTGTGAGTACTGTTCAACCTGTGATAACTGGTATGTCCTACATAACAGGGCTACTGTTGACATTTGTGACCCTTTCAGGTTTATGTTCATAGTTCTCAGCAACCTGTAACCCCATATGTTAACATATCATCCAGTGGATGTAACCTGTTGTGTCTGTGAGCATATTCAGATGACATGTGTGTTGTGCATCCCACAACAATATGTTTTATGTGTTCTTATGCCATATAGCACAGGCTGCATTTACTATCAGTTTGTTGCGTTGTGCTGTTCCTCTGATGATATAACATGCTGAGTGCTCAATCTGGGCTACTGTTGTTAAACTTCAGACCTGAGCTACATATCCACACCAGGGACTTTTCTTTATCTGCTGATGGTCTTTCAAGTTCCTGGTAGAATTGTCCGTGCATTGGTTTACTCTTGAGTTCTTCTGTCTTTTTGTTTTTGATGCTGGGCTTAAGTTGATTCTCGATATTTTGAGCAGCAGTTACTTGTGTCATGTATTTATTATTATTATTATTATTATTATTGTAGTTGTTGTTGTAACAATGTAAATAAGGTGTAGTTTTTTTATGTGTATAATAATTTGTTTTCATCTCTCTCTTTCTTTTAATTATGCAGTTTACCCAGCATTAGATGGTTCAGATGATGAAGATCTAATTTTCAAACCCAGAGGAAAGCGGAAAATGGATGAAGCATGGAATCCCAAGGCACGTGTTGGACCTCTGGTTCCAAAAACAGACAGGCCAACACGAGAGGGAACTAAGAAACAGGCTGTGGAAAAGGGTCTTGAAGCTGCTGCAGCAAAACGTGCAGGATTACCGGTATGTGGCATTTGGTGTCCTGCAGAACATGCTTGATGACTGGTATTTACTTTTTTTTACTGCAAAACAGGCAGGATTACTGGTATGTAGCATTTGACGTCCTGCAAAACACACAGGATTACTGGTATGTAGAGTTTGGTGTCCTGCTGAACATGCTGCCTTACTGGTATTTAGCTTGGGGTCCTGCAAAACAGGCAGGGTTACCGGTATGCAGCAACTGAGGGCCTGCAAAATGTGCTGAATTAACAGTATGTAGTGTTTGGGGTCCTGCCAGCAGTGTGTGTAGATTGTTGCATGTCTTTGTCCATGCAAATATGTGGATGGTAAAGTAACATAGAAGTGGAAATGTTGAAATTTACGTTTACAGCGGTCTGGCTTTTGTAAAAAATGTAATTGATTGATGTTTCAAATTGACAGTTGCAGTCTGGACTTAGCTGTCGCTGGTGTGGTGTCATGACGGTGACACCATCGTACTTTTTAGGCTCCTGGTCACATTATAGCATCTTTATTTAGCATTTTGCCATTAGATGGTGCAGAAACCCAAAAGAGGACCATAATTGAAGTAGTTCTGTTAACATTATGGACAGGCAATTTGATTTTGTAGATATGTCAGAGTTGCTGGCCAGTTTTACTTTCAGATGAGATTTTGTAATACCTTGTTACTTTGTACACCAATTAAGTGAAATACACTTTTGTGATTAGATGTTCAGTTCTATGATTTCATTCTGCTTAGGTATTCTGCACATGTGAATGTGAACTGTAGTGTTCCCATTCCAGCAGTTCCAACTTTAGACATTCGCACAGTGTTTGATGCCCCTTTAGGACTTTGAACATTTTTGCACTTCTGAATAATTGGTAATTTTGCATTGTGAACTTGGCAGTGTTTTGTTTCATTTAGTCATGGGGTTGTTACCATCTTTGTCTAAATATTTGTGTGTTCATCATGCAAGAAAATGAAGAAATCAGTAAAGCAATTTATGGGTTTACTCTTGTTTTCATTGTAGTAATTTGTGAGCGTTTTACATATTTTGTACGATGTAACAGGAAAAAAATGTGTATAACAGTTTTTCACAGTTCACTTCATGACACAAATATACCACAAGGATTGCAATGCATTTCTGAGTTAAACTGTTCAGAATTAAATTAATTTAATGCAAATTTTCAGTCCCCAAAGAGGTTGTACAACAGAAAGAAACCAAAATTGCCTTCAGAACCTCAGGCAGCAACTTCGCCGATGAAGAAGGTTGATGTAAAATGTAAGTATGTTTACCTTGCTGTGCAGTGTTGCATGTGTCCTTTTATTCCGTAAAACGCATGAACCAGGTGGCATTATGTTCTTGTCTGTATGAATAGGAGTTGGTAAGAAGTCCATCTTCCTTGTAAGAAGTAAATAAGTGTATCAGTTTTCAAGGTGTTTTGTATGACTTTCATACCAGTGGAATTCTCCTTATGCCGTCACTCATAACAGCAGCTGTGCAAACTTATGGCATGCTAGCAGTGACAGTGCCTTGAATATAGGGTCTCAAATTTTCAGTAAGAAGTATGCAACTGCCCTTTGACATCACAACCTGGATTTATTTTCCGTGTGATATGATTTAACTGCCGTATGCAGTGCTGTTTTTGGCCAGTTCTTCTACATACATGTTGCACACCTGCAGAGTTATCAAAAGTTACACATATGTCAGCATGTTACATGTTTCAGTGTAGAGTCCTTTGTCATCCAGTGTACTGGCAAAGAGTTTATATATATATATATATATATATAAAAGAAAGCATCTTTTGTTTGTATGTGAAATTTGGGATGGTAATAGATCATAAATATACTTTACACTCTGCACTGAGTATGTTTATGTCCATGAATGTGTGCATGTACAGGCTTTCACAAATATGAGGATGTGGCAGTATGAGTTTGAACGGTGTGATAATTGTGCAGCAGGCAAAGTCTGTATGAGGTGGCATGCTGTTCTGATGCAGCACTAACCTGTATACATCTTTATCATTGCACCGTGCATTTCATAGAGTCATTTAATTAGCACACCAACTAATGCACATACTTAAAATTTTTTACATTAAAACATTTAAAATCGCTCCAACATGTTTCGATCCTAAGATCATCTTCAGGGAGCTACACTGTTCCTTGCTAAAGTCACATTTTTAAAAACACTCACTGATTAATTT
>Ga0123352_10005826_pt1 | contig 18697 bp, 7 predicted proteins | sample TergutLab28metaG_FD_89700 | JGI IMG/M metagenome (GOLD analysis project Ga0123352, IMG submission 89700) | Labiotermes labralis P1 segment gut microbial communities from Petit-Saut dam, French Guiana - Lab288 P1 | ecosystem: Host-associated > Arthropoda: Insects > Digestive system > Gut ... | reverse complement strand
GTGGCCGAAATTTTTCCAAAAAGTTAATTTTTTTTTAAAATAATTACTTTTCTGAAAAAAAAAAACAATTTTTTGGCAAAAAAATTTTTTAAAAAAAAAAAAAAAAAGGAAAGAAACAATAAAAGATTAACCTATTTCACCCCAACAACCACGTCTTCTCCAATTATTTTCATTGGCTGAGAGACACTTCGTGAGGTGAATATGAAAGCATTACAATTATATTACCACACAATAATATGGTTAAATCACTGCACCTACAGTTTTATTGCTTGCGGTTGATTACTGTTCAGGCTACTATAGACAGTTTTTCCTTGCCACAATAAATACGCCTTTATTGTAACATCACGTAAACATAACAGGGAAATATGAATTATGCTGTGTGTCATTAAAGGCCAGATTAATGACGAATAATGCTGTATTCGTAATCCTTGTCATATGGAGATACACGCATAGTGTGGTGAGATTATTGATATTGTTGGAGCAATGAACGTCCACGCCCAATACGCCGAAAACTATAAACGAAGAATTTCTTTTACAACTCACTCATTTCCAGTAGCAAAGTTCCTCTTGAGATGCAAAACAGTCGCACAGATAGCTAAAAAATTATTCACGTTTTATGGAAAGTTGAGGTCCGTTACTGTGTTATAAATGTACACTTATTCATATTACGAACCAGATAAATCCAGAGAACAACTCAACATACTATTAATTTTAAAATCACCCTCCCATCTATTCTTAGATCTTCCAAGTGCTCTCTTCCAATAAGTTTAATCGACAGAAACAAAGAGTGGACATTTGTAACCGCTTTATACGTCAGCCCATTTCATTAATATCGAAATTTTAATTCTGAATTTCTCACAAGGTGGGCCAAGGAATAGCATCGTAAGAAGTATTTTTGTATGTCTGTAGTTAACAAGAGTTTCAGATGTCGAAGAATGGTCACGATAACAGGCCAAAGATGAATCTTCAACGTATGTCAAGGTAAAGCAACTTCTGTACAGGTCTATTAGAGGCCCGTAGGGTTCCAGGAAGTTGAAGCTCCCACATTTTAAGAAAATCTGTACATGAAGGTGGTAAGGTCAGTCGTACGCATCTGCCTCCTTCAATCCCAGGACATATTCCTGGTACTAATGTGTGTTGCCGGTCCCAGTGGCCGCGCGGTCTAAGGCCGCTCGCCTGCTGAGATCGTGGGTTCGAATCCATCTCACCACAACAACATCCTGCATGAGATGAGGGGCAACAGATACATTACTGCATCGACTAATTGCCTGCGAGGAAGGACCAGTGATATGGACTTGGACAAAAACCAGGACAGCGGCAATACTACGCATAAACCCCACACACATACCAGGGGAATGGACCCTACGCCCGACCTTCCATCACTGGCCCACCCAAAAACAGGCGGCGATAATATGGATCGTGGCCCATCTAGTAGCATACCGTCTCCAGACACAGCGACGTCTCTCTTTTAACGACTAAATGGACTTCTTGCAACAAGCCCGCTGGTAAGAATACCACCAAGCACCCAAGACACCCACAGTAGGAAGGTACCTGGATGTGCTTTAATTTCCCCCCCCCCTCTTCCTATCAGCACCAGATTCGTTTAAAACCGGACTAAAAGGTAATAGTATGGCACCATACATCTTTGACAATAACATCTCCCATTCCCTCAAGGACTCATCACGGCTGGCGATGACATTATGTAGAGTATGCCACAAAGAGACCAGTAAGGAACATGAGTAAACCTGTTAACTCTGTATCGTATAAATACCAATAAAGACAGAGTTTTTACAAAAAAAACATCCCAGCGGTGGCATGGATGTTTTTCTGTTGTGAGTGTTGTGTGTTGTCAGGTAGAGGTCTCTGCGACGAGCTGATCACTTGTCCAGAGGAGTCCTACCGAATGTGATGTGTCGTTGTGTGTGATCTAGAAACCTCAAGAATGAGGAGACCATGGTCGGCGTTGGGCCGCAGCGCCACAGGAAAAAAAAACTAATTTTTGTTAGGGGTAGAGTCGACCGCAGGATCATAGTGTGGCCGGAAGGATTAATTCAATGAGAAATTTCAGTAACAACATCCGGAATCGAACTCGCGACCTTTTGTTTTGTAGCGTAGGGCTTCAACCAGATGCGCCACTGCTTTCCCCCAAGCATGTACGTAATGTATATACATTTGCGCAATTGCGCTTGTAATTGCTCCTGAAGTTCGTTTTAAAGCAAGTACAGCACCTAAATATCAACAAAGAAGTTGTTCGTAGAGCCATGGGGAAAATTCGTCTCGTCGTTTCTTCCTTCAGAAATTTGTCCTTACACAACCCATTTCGTTTTGGATTTGAATCCTGAATTAACCATTTAAAGCCCGTCAGTAACTCTGCACACCGTGTGATATAACATTGCGGTTCTTCATTTTGTCCACACAATGTGCCTGTGCCTCACACCTTTCTCAAAACAATCGGCATTTATTGATTTGAAGCAGTTTTAGCTCATTGGTCTCTACGATAAAACAAAGTTTTTGCCTGTCGTCTGTGAATTCCATTTCTACATACAATTTATATCAAGTTTAATCTTCAGTCGGTTCAGGAATCTTGGGCAAAACACCGCCAGGCTGCGCGTCACTAAAACACCGATTACAATTTAAAGTTACACTTTTTTTTTTTGCTTTTTTGTTGTGAAGAATGGGAAGTTCAAATTTACTCCCTTAATGTCTAGCCAATACGCTTTACCACCAGCTATAAGACTCCAGAATCTACATTCTTAACACGCAGTGTACTGCTGTGATGCATATGGTTCTCAGAACGAACAGCATAGTGGAGATAGAGCGTGTTTGCTGCGCAGTTCGGAGTGAATATTTAAACATAATTAGAGTTAATCTGAGCCTTGAAAGGGTAAAACTACTCTTTCTTTGTGTCTTCTCTTCTGTTACTAAAATTTGATGTGTCGAGTCTTGAATAATCATTTGAAAATTCATTAGAAGACCCACACAGGCAATACAAAATTAGGAATTTCAGTTGTACTTTCCTTAATTTACGAGATAAGAATTGAACATATAAAACAACCAACTGTATTCAGTGTAATTAACCGAGGTTTCCATCCCCGAAATGGCTGCAGTTGTTTAAACCATCTTCAGAATTCAAGATTACAGTATTCAGAGTCACGAAAATGGTAGATGGGTAGCTGAGCTTCGGTAGAACTTGCTGCTTCCGTATTGAGGGTAGCTACCTAAACGTGTAGACAAGTTGACTGTAAACCTTTGACGTCATTTACCAAATTACACGGTGTCATATCAGATATTACAGTAACTTTAACACTCACCAGCACGAGACCATGAAATGTGACAGCTTTCACTGTTTAAACACTTTTCGTAGCAGAATTCATGTTCAATTATGTTAGTCGCCATAAAACTGGCTATCCTTTTAGGCTTCTAGAAAGTTCATTGCGGCAGAAGATTTTCTGGAGTTTAGCGACTCTAGAGTCCAGGCCACGAAAATTAATTGAATGCACCCAAACGGTACTTTTTAGGCGAATCAATCTAACCACTTTCTCAGTTGCCTTCCTTGTGTGCGACATTGTCTTGTATAGCTTTCTTCTTCTAGACCTACTGATTGAAAGAGTTTAAGAGGTACAGGTTCTATTCAAATGGATTGATCTTACGTCACGAATGTTTCATATAGCCGTGAAATCGGAGAGAAGTAAATAACAAGGAATCGTGCAGGCAAAAGGGACGGGTAGGGTGGGGGGGGGGGCGAGTTCGGAATTTAAATCAGATGATTTTGTGCTAGTTGAAAACGGGGCGGTGTGGGGATAAAAAATTTGTATCTAATCTCATTTCAGTAGCTAAATCATATTAGCGGAGATGAGGACAGACACGTGCAGTCTTATTTATAGGGGATATTTGTTACACGAGTCGGCAATATTACAGTCAGGACAGCAGTTCACGAACTCGATTCAGTTACAAATGCTGGCGACTGGCAGAATTGCTGGTCGCCATATATTCAGTATATACTTGTAACACAAAGAGTAGAACATAACAGACCGTAGGACAGAATTCTCCAGCATGTTAATAAACTATGAATAGTCGTTGAAAAAAATAATACAGACTCAGAAGTTATTACTGTAAGATGTGGCTAGACAGGCAATGTACGTACAATGTAACAATGAGACTCGTTGCCTAACCACTGTTCCGGTGGAAAGACAATAAATATTACATATTCTGAGTGTGTGTTTATAGCCTCAGTTATTCTTCATGCAAAGGGCATGAGCCATTTTATTTTGTTATCTGTGGCCTGTCAGGATCTACATAATTTGTCCACATTACCTCACAAAAGGTACGATTTTCGGAAACAGATACTGCACGAAGGATATGCGTTGATTTTCTCTACAAATTTTGCCTGGGACATTTCTCATGAAGTATACAGTAAAATACTATCAAAAATGTTCACACGTCTTCATGTAAAGCATCCGTTATTCTTGACAGATTTTAGAGAATCATAAATTTTCTCGACAGGTTTTCGAAAAACACTCAAATGTCAAATTTAATGAAAATCAGTCTAGTAGGAGCCGAGTTGTTCCATGTGGACAGACAGACAGACAGACAAGACGAAGCTAGTAGTCACTTTCTGCGACTTTGCGAAAGCGCCTAAAAACATACGCTTGTTGTCCAATCGCGCAGTATTTCTGTTTTCAAATTTTACCAGACCTTTCACTTGAAAGGCACTGTGCTAGAGTGGATTCGTCTTCCATCAGTTCTTCTGCTTACGTAACAAAAGAAATTATAAATACAACAATTATGTAAATAATTTTTCTAAACAGGCGAAAGTGCTCTGATACGCTGCTGGTTATCCTTCACGCCAAGTACGGCAGGTGGCGAAATATTTGCAATGATCTGAGTCGAACTACAGACTCTGGACAATGCGGGCAGCTGGCTTGTTCGTGTGATTAGCCGGGTCGTGCCAGCACTTGGGTGGTCTCTCTCATCTCTTTCCATCTCCACCGCATAGCTTATGTTCTCTCACTCTCCCTCTCTCATCGCATCTTCATTCTTGTCCAACGATCCGTTTTGCTGTGGTCTATCTTCCCTACAATACTAACAACATTGTGGCGATTCATCTGTTCTTCTTCGACATTTTATTCTATTTTGTTTCTCCTGTTATGTTTAATTTGTTCCGCAATTTTTATTACATTGCAATTTGCTCACAAATTCTTTACTTCTCTTTCGCTCTATATTTCAATGCATTTAGAATACAAAATCGTTTTCTCTACATTTCTATTAGTCTATCTCGTTTCTCATAATGTGTTTGCTAGGCGAATATGTGTGATTATGCTATTCCGTTTCCTTTCCTTTAAGGAAAAAAAGCCAAGAGATTATCATCCCTTTTCTGTGCAAGCGCGTTTGTGAGCGAGTGAGAGAGAGAAAGAGAGAGAGAGAGTGTGTGTGTGTGTGTTTGAGAGAGAGAGAGAGAGAGAGTTAGTGTGAATATGTAAGCACGTCCAATTCAAACTCTGAAACAACAAATTGATCTTCAGCAAGTCTAGTAATCATGTTATATCTTCGGAAATCATCCCGAATTCATTCTTAACGTCCTGCAAAGGGTAACAACAGTGGTAAGATGCACGAACCTGTCAGTCTGCATTGGAATTGCAAGCCTTTTTTGTTATGGTTATTATTATTTAGGCTACATGTTCTCCATTACTTCCTAGGTTTGGGCATTTTACCGATGACTCTTGTTACTGGGACAATCTGTGTCGCAGGAAGTGGAATTCGTCAAATACACTCGGAACTACTCTCATACACAGTGTATAAAATCCATCGCTATCTGCAGTTTCACTTTCCTTTCTACACCCCTTCACAGGTCACTTGGCGGCTATAGACTGTTCCTATTGTGCTTGAAGCAACGTGTGTTCATCTGTTTGGTTTCTCGGTAATATTTCATGCATAAAGCGATCACAGTGCAGGCGACGTTTGTAAATAATTGAAAAAAATCTGTGATGCCACACCCTTTCGCTTTCAGAACGTGTACTTGAAAATAATCAGGAATAAAAGTTTATTCAATACAGCGCAGCAACTTTCATCTGAGAGTGTTAAATCGAAAAATGTTTTTATGGAAGACAATTTCCTTATTTTGATACAGCTAATATTAAGGAAATTTCAGGCGAAAGGATGACAAAGTTACCAGTTCCTGTAATCTGAATTTTCTTTACTTTCTCTCTCTGTGTCCATCACTTGATATGTAAGCTTCCACTCCTACATTACTATTATCGTTGATCAAATTTATACAGGGTATTTACGATTGCATACCTGAAATAAAAATGTTTCTAGAGCATATAGTGTTGCAGCTCCTCTGTAGTTACAATTTATGGTATATACAATTGTATTTCCGACGATAAATACGTATGCTTATTGTCATATTAGTACTGTCCGAAGTACGTGTGCAGTGCCATGTACGGCTCTTTACTGTAGTTCTGTATTTTCTTTCCAGGTTTGTTATTAAGATATTTTCTTAATTATTTTAAGATGGTTTCAGTTGTCTTTATTAATAGTGACATCACTTACGTTTTTACAAACCATATGCACTCTATTTCCTTTGCAGGGTCTTTATAATAATAATAATAATTATTATTATTATTATTATTATTATCATCAGTATTATTATTCCTGTAGTCTAGCACTCTCCAGAACATTGTATGTGGACACGTAAATCTGGTTTTGTGGCTAAGACATTCCAGACACGGTCATTGCCATCAAAACTGAAGTGACAATTTACTTTCTGTCTTCTATCTGACGTATGTAGGATAATTTATAGGATTCTACAACACATTTCAAGCCGACGTGCCACGCAGAAGAACCCTCTTTGTCCAGTTCTAATGACAATGTACAGTCAACAAAGAAATCGTAAGATATTTACAGCAGTTTCGATATTTGTTTATTGTTTCAAGTGTTTATTCTCCGTGATTTCTTCTTCCACCGTGACTCATTGACTCATAATGTGAGACAGACAGACAGAGAAATGGAGAGAAAATGGAGAAGCAGAAGGCGGTGATTTCAACAGCTGATTGCTGTCATCAGCTTCTGATGTTTCTGATGGGAGAGTTTGGGACATATAAACTCTTTGTGTTAATTCGGTTTTGAAGCGGCGACGAGTAGATATTTTGACGGTTGATTGGTATCACTGCTCTTTTCGTGAGAGACCTTCAGATAAACAAAGAGGAGGCAACTGAATTTTAAAAATCTGGTTTGCTTCGTAATTGTATTACGAAGCTTCCTCTTGCCCTTAGCTTGTTATAACCCGACTAAGTAATGCTAGCCATAAACGCTAGTCATTCAACGTGTAGTAGGCAATTATCCGAAGTTAGGGTCGGAGTAAGATACTTTGATTTTTAGTCTGTGCTTCTGATTACTAACTAGACTTATATATAGGCCGACTTTGAGCGTTAATTACGCTCAATGTCAAGTTAAAAAAGTAAAAGTGGTAACGTGACAGTTTTGGAAATTATGTACTTGATAAAGTAATTTATTCTAATTTCTGTACTTTTTTTAACCTAGTTCACCGTCAGGGATGTCAAGTAGACATTCTTACGGTTGGTGAGCTTTGAATATAGTGTGTAAGAGGTTAGGGTTAACGTTACACAGTATACGTCACCACAATCTTTTTATTCTTAAGCAAAGCTACATGTTTCGACTAAAAGTTAGTCATCTTCAGGCCCTTACAACACTTTGGGATAACATAGTGGGCAAAGCATCTGGTAATGAAAATGTTGTAAGGACCTGAAGATGACTAACTTTTAGTCGAAACATGTAGCTTTGCTTAATAATAAAAAAGATTGTGCTGACGTATACTGTTTAACGTTAATTGAATTACAAGCACATCGTGATGCCTTCATTCAGAATAGTGGTTAGGGTGCTTTATTACATCGTGGCTGTAGTGGCCATAGTCATTTTGAATGTCCTTCCCTGAGACCTGACGTCGTGTAGTCTGGTATAAAGTAAAATTATAGTAATGTGAGTACTTTATCACATGAGACTTGACCTACCAATACGTGACATTAAGCTTGTCATAATATAATTCAATCGTATTAAATTTTGTAACAATTCTTTTTAATTATTTCTCATATAACTTAAACAAATAACTGCAAAGAACAGTGTCTGTTTGTTCAGATGTTCAAGAAATTGCGCATGCTTGATAAAAATTATATTATATTAGGCTGAGTTGACCCCAGGGCCATAGTCCGATCGGAAGGATTTTATATCAATTAAAAACTCCAATGACACCGACCCCAGCTGGCGTCATTGGAATTTTTCATTGACATAAAATCTTTCCGGTCGCACTATGGCCCTGGGGTCGACTCAGCCTCTTACAGAAATGAGTACCAGGAGCATTTCCTGGCGGTAAAGGTGGCCGGTGCGTAAGGCTGACAACCTTACCACCATCTTGTGCCGTTGTCATGTAATCTGGGAATCTTAACTTCCTGGTACCCTCTGGGCCTCTCCAGGCCTGTAATGGGACTGACTTACCTTTTTATATATATTTATTACCATTTTCACAAATATTCTACGGAAAGAATAACATAGAATTAATTTGTTGTTTACAGGAGTTGAATTAACAAAATGAAGGTCATTTTAGTGCTGTATTCAAAGACATTTTCAGCCGAGAAGATTGTGTTGTGCTTATAGCAGAAGAATGAGATATGAATGTGGGCAATTGGCAAAAGAACGATGACAGAGCAAACAAACGTACTCTGAGAATATCTGTGCAAGCGCTAATCCGTCCACCACAATTCCCACACGCACTGATTTGGGATCGACATGGACATTTTCGTGAAGCAGCACTAACACAATGAATTTTAAGAGTTTTGCCTCAGGAAATGACAGATAGCAGCTACCCATAAATTTTCTGTCATCAGCATAGCTGTGAATGAAGCCACATGTGGTGACACAAATTACACGATTAACAACAAAAAGTTCTGAATCAAATCAAATTTGCAAAGAAGAAATCGACGCGGTTTAACAAGAAGAAAGACACGTGTTTAGTGACGAATAAACAAGACCAGGTAAATAACAAGAGACGCCGTTAGGTAAGACAGTTGGCAAGCCGGTAATAAGCAGCCGTGTGCTGCAGTGGTTACGAGGAGGCAGTTATTGTGCTCAGTGCAGCAGAATCATACACAGATTGTGAGGCCATGTTTGAGAAATTTACATGTAGTCTGAATAAGTGGGTGCCGAAACGTGTACGGCATATGGTGAAGCCAGTTTAAATTAGTGCATGTGGGCGACTGACACAAAGCTAATTTGTCAAAAGATATTTGTATTTGGCAGTATCTTCATTTCATTGAATTTTAGCCTTATTTCTTGTAATTTTACTTTGCCTTTTCCCTTCCATTTCTAACTTTCATTTTCCTATTCTTATTATACTATTATATATAACCCCATTTATTATTATAATTTTCTATTTTATTTGCAAAGTACTTTCATTTTATTGCTTGTTTTGTTGCCTCACTTCCTTTACAGTCCTAAAAACCCTTCTATTACCTTCTTACCATTTCTTTGCAGTTCTTTTGACACCCTCAAGCACAAATATTGAGGTAACGTAGAGTAACCTAAATTATACTCTTCCAGAGGTGTATTGCCGAGCATGATCATGAAGGCTCAATAATGTGTAGGCCCTGGCCCACTAAGGGCTCTTGCACCATGTGGAGAAAAGGTAGAGTATATTTAGAAATTCAGTTCCTACCTCCAAGTAAACGCATCCTGCGTCTATTATAAAGGCCAATCAGTTGACGTTGTATGGGGAATAATTACTCTTCACTCTGAAACTCAGACAAATCAAACAAATATAGACTGTGTGTGTATATGTGTGTATATATATATATATATATATATATATATATATAGTGCAGAAATGTAGATAGATGTTAAGATATGTTGTATTTATGGTAACCATTGTCAACAAAAGTCTCTGTTTCTGCCAAGCTCTATTTATTTTTCGTTTTCAGCTAATTCTCCCTTTTCCCACACCGTAAACCATTTCTTCCTACCTGCCTGTTCTTATGCTCTGAAAACAGATGCATTATTTAACGCCGAAACTTTGGTATCCATTTACCAAAGTCACTTCGCAAAATCCCATAAAACCATAATTTGAAGTAGTTTAAGTTTACTGAAAATTGTATGAGAAGGCATCCGGATGGACGACAGCTGTAAGTTTTGACGTTTTGCTGACAGTGCATCTCAGTATATTTATCTCAGTATTTAACCAACTTGATGCACAAAATTTGTTTCACAATAAGTTTTATTTCATGCCTCTATATGTTTCGGGCAAATGTGCTTATCATTAGGAGGTCAAAATTGCATTACACAGCCTCTGGTATCATCAAACCTATAGGTGGCCGTCTCGTGCACGAGACGGCTAGATGCCATTATTTTCAGATCCAGTTTCTATACATTTTAACTCAGTCCTAATATTAACTCCAAATGGGCAATTTTGACGTTGTGTCACTATTGTATGCAGTGAGAGATATTACTTCTTCCTATGGTTTCACCTCGTAGGGAACACAGTTTCTTTCAACTACTATCCTAGACATGGAAACCTGCGTGAAATCTCACTGGTAAACACTGTAGTCAGAAAGAGACCCACTCCTTCACTCAGTCATACCAAACTCGTTGCAAAGCTTAGATATCGTTCACTCTGATGAACAGGTAGAGTACAAATAAGCTCTAGATCCCCTAAGCTCAATTTTCTGTCTGTTCATTCCTAAAACAATATCCGTACTTGAGTATAATAAACCCTATATTTTATGTGATTTCATTTATAGTGCTGTTATCTGTGGTGATCGAGGTGGCACAGTGATTAAGGTGCTGTGCTACAAATCGGAAGGTCGCTGGTTCGATCCCAGCTGGTGTCATTGGAATTTTTCATCGACACAAAAATCCTTCTGATCGACTCAGCCTCTAACAGAAATGAGTACTAGGAATATTTCCTGGGGCGTAAATGCGGCCGGTGCGTAAGGCTGACAACCAACCACCATCCTGTGCCGTTGTCTTGAAATCTGGGAACCTTAACTTCCTGGAACACTCTGGGTCACTCCATGCCTGTAACGGAATTGCTTTACCTTTACTGTTATCTGTGCTACTACATTCATATCGGCGGCATGGCCGAGAAATGCCCGTATTATTCAGTTCCAGTCCCTAACGATTTTCTTGGATATTTCATATTATCCACTTCAAAAGTGTGGCGTAAAATAATAACGGTAGAGTATGCCTGCATTCACTGTATGACGCCGTGTAGATCTGTAAATATGTAATAAAGGTAGTCGGGAAGGCATGAAAATAGAGACAGTACACTCCTCCAAAACTACGCGTTACCTATGGAAATATTCATCATTGTCACTGTGATAACCTAAATTCTCGCAAATGTCTTCCTTCGTACTATTCTGAACAGAAATTGCGTCAGAGAAAAATATGTTTATCAGCCCAGAAATGGTCCCAACGCGAAAACATTCCGACTGAATGCAGAAGGCCAGACAAAGTGACTGCAACTTTTTCAGTCTCAAAAGGGCTAACGCGGTATATCTACAGGGCGACCATCAAACCTGCAGCAAATTTGTAGTACTTCATGTATACAAACGAGAACTTATTGTCTGGGTGTACCAGTTAAGACATTGGGGCCGATTTCCACCATGAATCTAATGGGACATGTCACATGCTGCTACAGCTCGTTACTTTCTCTCCAGTTCATTTACATACAATGCAACAAGAGATAATCAATTTTCAATTCTGAATACAATAATATACCTATCTTAGCGGTTCAAGGGTTACTCTACCACCGCTTCAAAAATTGAAGGTCTCCTATTCAAACCTCGGCTTGGAGGCTGGATGCAGTGGGAAATCACAAGTTGCCCTGGTTTTATGCAGACAAATTCTGCGTAATTTCATATAACAATTCATTTTAGCATTATTACAATTAATAAAGTAATATTCCCATTCGGCACGTAGGTCTGTGCGGCTGAATACGTTAATATTCGTTGTTTTTAGGTTTTATGTTTTGGCTTATGTTGTGCAATTAATATTATTTATTCTTAAGACAAATGATTCGCGTTGTGTTGTGGACAATAATTAACACAATACATTTAGTAAAACTCAACAATTTTTTATCCCAATGTTAATTCAAGACTATTGAGATAACACTGAAATATACAGTCGTTATGTTTGACTGGATTGACTGTAATTCTTATACTTTGTTAAGCCCAAAAGACATCAATCAATATTTCCCAGAATGTACATTTAAATATTATCATGTGGTGTGTTTGTATGTTTTGCATAACACGTTTAACTCCAGTCGTCCTACCGTTGCCATAAAACTCCAAAATGAAAAGAAAGTCTAATGTTGATCATATGTTAATTTTTCAAATATCCTGAAATAAAGCAAATCAAGACACGTTTCTGAAATTTAAGGCTTTATTCTTTAGTGCTCATTTCGCATTTTTTTAATTATTCGTCTCTCCAACGTGGCTTTCCATATAGAGCGTTGAATTATAAATTCACTGATAAATCATGAATTGGAAATAACGTGGTAGAAAGAAACTGTGGTTTTATTTTAGATTATGGTGTAATATTCTTGCACGGCCTCAAGTAAACGATGTAAAACCCGGTCTGGGCAAACAGTCGCCTGGCCCAGATTTGCATCCGAGAGCACATGGACATACAGCCAGATAACAAGACACCCAAAGGCGACGTTCGTTTAGAAATTATTTGGCTTGACTGGCTGTCATCCTGAGTTGCACAAAGACTTAAATGAAAATGCCCTTGTTGCTCTTTGACGTCATAAATTTTACAACTCGATGAGTCAATAAAACACCTCTACACAAAATGGCGTTTGACGTCTTAGAGAAAATGGCAGTGTCACTCATACAGAGACTACTTACAGACGTTACGTAAGTAGCATACGTAAATGAATGGTAAAATTAAAAAGGATACAATAAAAACTTTAAGATCCCAAACCCTCCAAAACACATCCTTCATGTTCGTCGCCTTCCAAGTGTTCTGTTCTAAATTTAAAGGTAAATTTGATCTCTAAATTTAGAATTACATATGTTTTGCCTAAACACTAAAGACTGACATTTCTCCCGCACATCACGCTACCATTCTTGTCAAGTTGTCAGCCACTAAACCCATAAAATGCTTAACATATAAATAAATAAGCTAAGACAATAAAAACTTAAGTGGAATAAGTAAACCTTGCACTATACTTCATCAAAATCATCTAATCTGAGAGATTACTAGCTGGAAGAAAATTGGCTCTGAAATCTTTTGTTGCTCCGGCCCTGAGTTTCGTGACATAATGACTCAACACCATAATGGCTCAACACCATAATGGCTCAACACCATAATGCCGGCAGCGTTCTCTTCATATTTTCCTCCGTTTGTATGAAAGCTGTGTGCGTGACAAATCAACACACGGTATTGCGTGAGAAGTGACACTCTTGTTTTGTTCTGTGCATTCTTCGGGACAAGACTGGCTTCACACACAGTGCCAAATTCATTCTGCAGCTTAGTGTGTGTACAAGAGCCATTAGGAAGGATAAATACAGGGGTGGGTTAGAGGACTTGATATTCTGCTGGAAAATTCAGTGTTTCGGGACGCAACAAGAATGCAGACCCTGTGCGTTTTTTTTTGTGTGCAACAGCGAGCTCCATAGAGATAAGGAGAGAGAAATTTGTTGGGGGGATATTGACCTTACCGGTGGTTTTGTTCAGTAACTGGTGAGAGCTATAAAGTAACATAATTTTACGTCAAAACCAAGCTCATATCCAGTTTATAATTGTGGTTAAAATAGGTTTTTGGCTTATAATTTTGTTTTTTGGTCGAGATGTGGGAAAATAAACGTTCTCCATACCTTCGGCAAGATTGTAGGAAGAATTCAGCTTTTGTATAATACAATATCCATTGCTGTGAACCGGAGTGGGAAAAAATCTCCAGTGATAACATCAAAGAGTCTCTGATGTCGACAAAAATACCATTCTTAAAACAAAAGCCTGAAATTTAACCAATTTTTCCACCTTCACGTTTTGAAACATACAAGGAAAAGTGTTCTTCTTAACATACAAAGTCTTTGGCATAACAACTGGAAATTTCATCGTTTTAATAGTTTATCCCCCATTAGTTTGACTGGCAAAGCGATTCTTGCACACAAAAAAATTACCAGTATTTAAATGGCCACCATATCCACTTGGTATTGCCCAAAGTGACATGTGTTCCTAATATTAATGTTTTTCTTGAAAATTATGTTTCGGCTGTCATTTAGAAACACTGGAAAGGGTTGACAACAATGTAACAACGGTATTGAACGAATTCCAACAATGATGTCGCATTTTTTAACCTTTTAAAGCCTAGAGGTTTCTTTACGTACCACCAGGTTTAACATTCAAAAATTCTACATGGTGCTCGCTTTGCGTTGAGTGTTTTGTGCGGATCTCAGAATAAACAGTGACGTTTGCTTTGTACAGCATAAACTGATAGGTTTTTATAACCGTGGTGGAAAGTGTTTACAGCGCGGTACGGACTGAGTCCTTATATAAAGCAGATTACGTTTCGTATTTAAAACGTTAAACAAATCTCGGAGGTGACGGAATTTCTGCTTTGAAGTGACGACAGCTGAAAACGTTTTCTAACAATATGTAGAGCGTGGGTCTAAAATCCTTTTCGTTAATGGCTACATCTGGTTTGCCAGCCGCATGTGGAAAAATAACAATATGTGGTATACCTTACTGACTAAACGTTGTGTAATTTTTATGTTATACGTCAACACAATCTTTTTTTATTCTTAAGCAAGGCATAATTTTTTTTATTCTTAAGCAAGCCTAGATTTGCTTAAGAATAAAAAAAAATTGTGCTGACATATAGTGTGTAACGTTAATTGAATTACAAGCACATCGTGATGCCTTAATTCAGAATATTTTATGGTACTGACACAATTAACAACTGTTACTGCACAGTAGAACCTGGCGAGCCGCGGGTTGGAGACCAAGGAAATAGAGTAAAACTCTCTAGTTTAGTGGCACTTTATAATTTCCTTGAAAATGAGATATAGCTACTATCATACTAGCTATTTACTCCTGATTGTACTAAAAACTTCTTCATGGTGCATTCATTCATTCTTTCTTTCATCCAATCAATTATTATAATTATCCATTGACTTCAATTCCTCTCTCAACAGAACGTTACAGATCTGATACAGAACACAGTGCGTCACTACACTCATTGCCCTTTTCGAAATTTTCTATCGTCTACCGCATTCATGTAAATTTAATAAATACAACACTACTTTGGGGAGGGGGGAATCGGGCCCTGTCTTCATGCTTGCTTCTAAAACTTAATATTGCCACATAATTATGTTTTAGAAGCAAGCCTGAAGATTATGGCCGATCCTGTCCCCAAATGTTGTGTTGTATTAATAGATTAATTTGAATAAATTAGGTGATGGGAAAAGTCCACAGACCTGTACTTCTGGTCTACAATCCTCAGAATCTTACACAATAATCTAATATTCTCACATGAAAGAAAAATCTAATTATAGTGGCATATTTCAGAGTAGTTACTTCAGTGCAGGCTATCTATAAAAAAATAAACTGTGTAGCTTATATCTACATTTGTTGGAATTTAGAGTGTCTACTAAGAAAAGAGGAACATAAGCTCACACTACAGCCCTTGTTCCGGTCTACACAATTCCAACTCTCAGCTCCTGACTTCACTGTCTACTGATATGTGAGTAAGCCCACTGTTGCTCCGAGAGACTCTAACATGTTAACCAAGTTCAGTTTTACTTCTTAGATTAGTTTTTGCTATTCAGGCTTTCCTGAGGTTCAACTTCTCCTTTTGATTTAGTACACACACCACGTGATGCCACCCCCACCCCCTCTATCTACACACATAAACTGTAGAGTAACATTATTTGCACATTTGCTTTTTTACAATGTAATGTCACGAGTAGGCTGATTCCAAGAACGTGCAGCCTCCTTGTATATCAAAATTTATGAAACGCTATCGCGGTCACATTCCTTAACAACATTACTACCTTAGTGGCCACATGTGGCCAGTTATTTTTTACTACGCCACAGTGCCAGTGTTTTCTGCTTCAGAGAAAAGTTTCTCAACGTATACTCTAGCACATGCTCTGATTCGACACATGTTCGTGATATATGCCTACGTATTTTGTGTAGCAACGCTAAATTCGACATCACTAGGCCTGTGTTCCATAGTTTGTGTTAACGGCATTACTACTAGCCAATGAAAGTGACTATGGGAAAAGCACTGTACCTACTTTCGCAGCAAATCGGGAAATCTTCTCAAAATTAGGTGTCAAAACACATGATTACTCTAAGGTATTTCATTTATTTCTGGTGAGGCTGGTAATGCTATCAATGTGCACGCCATGAAGCCAAATGGAGGAAGGGAAATGTAGCTGTACTTATATAGAAGTGAGTGATTAGTTTTATGCTCTAGCTGCTTTGCCTCAGGGTAAGAGCTCCAGGTACACGTTGGGTGGGACACAGAGCCACTCATATTTTTTCGAGAGGTTAATAATTTCGTTTCCCTCAGGAGAATTAAAAAAATCTCGATTTTGCGACCGGTAGCCCAATCCCAACCGTGATTACGCTAATCTTCACATGTTCACTTCTCAGTCGAAATTAAAAAAAAAGCCGGGTTGTACTGTTATCCTACAATAAAGACTAATCTTATTGGAAGTATTTATGTGTTCATACATTCACCCGTTGGATTTTTATCCTCCGAGATCTTCAAATAAATTTTACTGGCTGAAAAATTAACTGGGGATTGCAATTTAATAATTTTTAAACACAGTTGCAATACTAAATTTAATTGTAATACGTTTATTTCATATATCCCGTAATTTGAGTCCTTTCTGCGTCATGGCGAATTTCTTCGCGTATGGAATAAAAGCAAAATGTACATGCGTGTCTGAGTTGAACTGACTGGCATAGTCTGACAGCTAGAAAAATACGTGCCTTTCGCAGTGATGTTAGTCATTACACGACCGCAAATGTCACAACATGAGAGTCTAACTTGACAGCTTATTGCATACAATTGTAGCATTCACAAATGCAAGGTTTAGGACAAATCTGTTACTTTGGTGTTTAGTTACTGTCTTAACCAACACAGTGTTTATGCTTTTCGCATGGTTTTAAAAATTAACAAAAATTATTAGTGTAAACGTATTGCACGTATTTTCTTTGGTGAAGAAGACGTGGTGTTCTTTCTGTGAAGTAGGAATTAAATCTCTAAATATTATTTAGGTGAATGTTAGGCTTCATAGTCCTAAATTCAACATAAAATTTAGAAATAAATATAATGTAAAACGTGCAACATATATCATATAATATGAAAATAAAGTAAAATAAATTAGTATGTACAGATGTTAAAAACGTAAAAATTTAGTTTAAACTTGCTAAAAAATTTCCTGTACTAAATGGACAGAGATGAGACAGTTTCAAAGTAAGTTGTAGTTGACTAAGTTGAATTAATTACAACTATAGTTTTCTATTGTTACGTGATTTGGAAGAAAAAAATTATTGATTTTGTTATCTGCTCCGGGCTGCGCTGAATGCTGTACATTCACGCTCATTTTAACACCCCTGATCGCCTTTGCATTTGTTGTGGATATAAGCTACGTTTTCTCCTAATGATGTATTTTCCCAGGAATGTGAGAAATGGAACGTATTTGTGATATACTTCTGACATTGATAGAAAACGTAATGTTGCAGGTTAACTTCAAAAACAAGCAACTGTGCAGGTAATAAACCAGAAGCTATCCATTTTCAGTATTATTTATGGATCTAAAGGAAAAGTCGGTAAAGTTCAAAAAGCTTATAAATGAGCGCAATTTCATTCCATTATCTCTATATGTGAACCCACAAGTGAATTTCTTCATTCACATATTAAACCCGTTATTCCATTCCGTTTCGCTTTCCGGGGGCCCGGGGTGAAAATGCAACCTCAGACACTGTGTAACGCTCTGTCAGACTTTTGTGATGGATGACAGCAGATTATGTAGCCGATGTCAGAGACACGTCTCTACAGACATTGTATACACGGGAAATAAATAACATGAATCCAAGTCACATACGAGAAAAGAAAGAGATAAAACCTTGTATCTTTGTTTTCTTTGTGCAATTATTGCTATATGTATCCAATTCTGAAAACAAGCAAAGTGATGAACTGTAATTCTTCAGTAACATAAGATTTTATCATAACGATAGCGCGATAGGGTCATTATGAAAGGGTAAGGTGATGCGCTTTATGGGCTACTTTTGTGAGGAAAAGCAGCTAGGAAGCCTTACGCCTTGTAAGACAATAATATGTAATACGATTGGAAAGGTGAAGCACATAAAATTCTCTAAAACTGTTAGTCTAGATACCTAGGGTTAAAGATTGCGTAACAGATTTGAATAAAGGTAGACCAACTTGATGACACTTGCTTTATTATGTCAATTTACTGCTCAACATGTTTCAGATGTTAATACATCCATCTTCAGGAGCTTGCGACTACTTTGTGCTTTATTGTGTAGGCTGTATTGTGCTGACTTGAGGTGTGTTGGTGTTATGCAGCGGGAGTGGTTGTTGGTGATGTGGTATCCGAGTGTAGGCTGAACCACTACTCTACTCTACTACACTAGTAATTCAGCCTACACTAGG
>Ga0123352_10005825_pt1 | contig 18698 bp, 5 predicted proteins | sample TergutLab28metaG_FD_89700 | JGI IMG/M metagenome (GOLD analysis project Ga0123352, IMG submission 89700) | Labiotermes labralis P1 segment gut microbial communities from Petit-Saut dam, French Guiana - Lab288 P1 | ecosystem: Host-associated > Arthropoda: Insects > Digestive system > Gut ... | reverse complement strand
TTAGAATTTTCCGTTTTTTTCTCCTTTCCCGCCCGTTGGGCCCTGCCCCCCGGGGGGGCCGTTCCTTTTCCCCCCCCCCCCCCCCCCCCCAAACTGCGTCCTTGTGTCTGTGCATTATGTTCACTCCCATGAGTTCCATGCACCCTGTTCATCTTATAATACTTCATTTGATCGTCCTCAAGATACCTGGTGAGGAGTACAAATCATAAAGCCCCACATTACGCGATTTTATTCAGCCGCCTGTTATTTCATCCCTCTTATGTCCAACCACCTTCCTCAGCACTGTCCTGGAATGCCCTCGGTCCACGGTTTACCCTCTGTGTGAGAGATCTTATTTAACGCCATATGAAATGACTCAGAAAATTGCTTTTTTTTTAAGATTTTAACTTTCATTTTTTTGGATAAGAGATGGGAAGACTAAAGATTCTGAACCAAACAGGAGCGATCATTCCTCAGAATTATCTTGCTATTTATTCCTTCGTCAGTAAATTTTGATGTCTTGGTATCGTTCCCCAATATCTAATCTTCGTCACATTTTGACAAAACTTATTAACACTCCTTACAATGTTGTTTTGTTCTGCATCATGTTAATGAGAGACCCCTTTCGTTATTCTGAAAGAAAATAACTCAGAAGACACTTATAGGGAAGATTGTGAATTTGTTAGTTTTAGGAAGGATCGTGGGTGTAGCAGGTGCAGGGAGAATCGTGTTTTTGGTAGTCACAGAAAATATCGTGCATTTAGTAGCTGCAGTAACGCTAAGAATGGTTCTAGCAGACGTTAAGGAAGACATTAATTAATACACATGAAGAAGTATTGTTACATACAATTCTTTGCTGCAGTTGGGTGGACACTCCATTCTGTGTCCTTCGCACAGCAATTTGAATAGTTGAACTGTGGGGATGCCTGGGTATGGGTTACCGCCAAAAGTGACGATTTCCCATACCAATATTCCAAATGACCATCTGCAGAGAAAAGATATCAGTTATGTTGGAAAGTAGATTAATGATTAGGTTCAATGCAATATTTTAATACGTGAAGCAGCATCTGTAGATTACGTGAAATGTTGGCTTTGGTACGTGCCAGAATGTAAACTGTTCAGTATATTTTGTTACAGCTTTCTCCTTATTGGACGATTTCACAAGATTCAGTTACTTCACGCAATATTCGTGGGAAGCATTAGAACTACCGCGTGTGTACCGTATTTCAATGTGTCCTTTGCGACTTACCGTATGGTATTGTTTGTCTTGATCAAATTTTTGGAGAAAAAAATTTCTACCTGAATCGTGTAAAACCGATAAGTTAATAGCTGCAAAACTGTTATAAAAATTCCATGTTTTTAAGGGAGCGGATGGTTCATCACCGTCTTTTACAAAGCTCGCAAGGGAACGCTATAAAAATTAAATCAATTCCAGTCCCCACTGAAATTTGTTTCGTCTGGATTAATTTTGATATTTCCCCAAACTAGTCCTATGTCTCCCAAATGCGCCCCCCCCCTCCTGATTTCCCCACCAAACTACTTTCGCAAGTCCCTTTTCCCCCTTACGTACATTATTTTACGTATTCTAATCATCTAATTCTCCCTACTTTAATCAGCTTATAATTGTTGTGGTTACGCAATGTCCATGTGTATTATCTTCCAATATTGCCCGATTTTATTTAAAATCTGTGCAGGGAACAATTCCCAAATTAACAAATGTAGATCACATACCTTCAATTTGTGTGAAAGCAACAGTTAAAATTTTCCACTTATCTTGTCAAATGTAAGGCATATCGATTTTCGATTATAGGTTTATGAATTTTATTTCATTTTCGTGTCGTAAGCTCATTTCATGTGTAAAATACTTGTTCGTCTCTATGTTTGTTTGTTTGTTTGTTTGTCTTTTCGGCGGAAAGTAGAACGTGGACAAAAAGAAAGCAAACTGTAACTTTGGAATCTCTGACCTGACAATTTGATAGTGAACTGTGCAAAATGTTAATGGAGAATACACGATTAAATTAGCACTGGGCCTTTATCTTAAATTCCCTCAATTGGCAATCATTTCCCTTCGGGTCCCATTAACCCATGTTCCGATGTTTTTATCGGAGAGTTTAGAAGGATTGTGTGGATCATCTGAAGTCGCTGTGCGGATTTCACTGGAGCATCGCGTGTTGAAATGTGATACATATTCACGTCCTGCAAAAATTGTCGTAAATTGAAGCTGAAGTTTGCTGCTACACCTGTTCCAACGACAGCAACAATTTACAATAGGACGAAAAGGTTTGGAGCAGCAGATTCTGTTCTGGACAGTAAGAGAACATGCAGAAGGCACATGCGAACGGAAGGAAACTGGAAACAATTTCTACTAGATTGCAGACATCTCCAGGAATTAATTGTCTTGGCCTACGCAGAACACGGCTATGTCTGCCTTATCAGCACGAACTGTTAAAATAACTGCTGCATTAACAGTCATATAAGGCAGATGCGGTTCAAAAACGCCATGACACTAATGGGGAAACAGGATTAAATTTTGTGAAATTACACCTTCGTTGGCTGCACGCTAGAGAAAAACACAATTTTTCTTTTCTAGCGACGAAATTTGGTTGGGCAGCTCAGCAGGTGAAGTCGCAGAATAACAGATCGTTAAGCATTAAATTCCATGTTAATTACGGTGTGCCTTACACGATGTCAAGGTTGGTGAGTGGTGTGCTACGAGTGCATCTAAGATTATTATTGAGTTCATTCTATTTTTATAAAATACCATACATTTCCCAGTGGTATGTTACATATGTTCTGACGACATTTTTTAATCCTTACCCATTATTATGAAACGAATGTTTCTCTTCAACTATTCAGTACAAGAGTTCACACCGCAGACAATTCTATGTATTGTTTGGAGTGTGTGTACGACAGACTGCTAAATCTTGTTCAGTGTCTTAAACACTGACAATATTAATCTTGCAGATAAATAATTTGATTATGATTTGTCCGACTGGTCTTTTACGTGTTGCTTCTTGTATAACAAGCTAGTATTATTTCTTATGTAACATTTTAGTATGTATACACCTTACTGAAAAGCACTCACACGTCGCTTTTTGTCGTATATTCTTGATTCAAGAGTGATTCTGGTGCCATCCATTTGACAGGCAGTATCCCAGATCCTTTCTTGTGGTACACGTTTCTTTCGTAGATGTCACGACTCATTCCGAAGTCGCAAATCTTGACAGTTCTGTCTGCACATACCAGAACGTTTCTTGCTGCCAGATCTCGGTGCACCACGCGGTTGTTTGCCAGATACTCCTAGCAACACAAGAACAGATCAGTGCTCGAACTGGGTATTGCTTCTTGACTATTCTAACCGACAAATGGATATATAATTGTCATCACATTATTATTGATTTCTTCTGCGTTGTGGACTCTGTTCGTTTGGGATATGACGCCCTATCACAAGGTAATCAGACCTCTAGACGCAGGCACTAACTTGCTTCGAAAGGTCAGGAACTGATTACACATATCCCGAAAGAGCTGAGTCCGCCATCACACCACTCTACGGACCTCACAATGTTCTGCGTTACGCAGATTAATTCAGATTTCGTGTCACATTGCCTAATTACTACACATTTATTTATTTATTTGTGGAACCTGTGTAAAGCACAAGCAGACCCTGTCAGCTGAACTATTTTAATTGCAGCTCCTCTGTTTGTCCTTTACTACCATTAACGTCATAGTTAGAAGCAGTGGTGGTGGTGGTGGTGGTGGTGGTGGTGGTGGTGTTGACTGTCCTCTGACTAGCTTTTTCGTGTTTCTTGCTGTCAGGACAGTACTGTTAAACATGCCGCGACAAATTCCACATTTTTTCATTTCACCGTGTATTGTCAGCTATCTTACTGACCAAGCAATATCTTAAATTTATATGTTTGCGTTAAATAACATGAGTGGACGATATTGTACCTAATTACATAAAACTGATTTAGTCTGGACAATTAGAACCCCTTTTTAAATACATTTAATTACTCCCATTCGCAGTAAGTACATACAAAAATTTAAATGCGTCACTCAGTTTAAATCAGGTTTTAGTAATTTCACCATTATCTTACAGGATGAAACATCTGTTACATTTATGACAGGGTGCTTTATAATTGGTCATAATACGTCAAAGATCTTACTTCTCCATCAAGAGTCAAGTTGATCTTCGAAACGCATGCTGTGTCGCTACAAAACGCATGCTGTGTCGCTACAAAACGCATGCTGTGTCGCTACAAAACGAAACAGTATTTTACATTATTATACAAATGTGATGTTTCGTGCCTTCGGATTTACTAATTATCTTAAAAGACGTTCCATGTCACACGTTTCCACTGCATATAGGATGGCTGTGTTGTCCGTCTCGAGAGAATATCATACGAAGTCAGGCATTACTAAGCCTTGTGAGATTAATGACCTTTTATACATATTGCTGTAGGTCACGTAACAGCTTTGTTTCATGTACACGGAGGATAAAGCTATGTTACGTAAGTGGAGCACCCTTAAATTAAAAGTATGGCTGATGTCTCCAAGGAAGGTACTGTATATGCTAGTGTAAAGTGTGTAGCGTGACTGTCTCAGTAATAACGGTTAGAAATATGTCTTGGGTCGCATTTGCATCAAAGTGGGTGAAGTGACACTAGTTGGTAGTTGGGCCACAGTCACAGACAAATGATTGATGATGCATGAGAGATGTGAAACAGAAATATGGTACATCTACAACTACTGAAAATCAAAATTTGATGTAACGTTGCATAAACATAGGGTATTAATTACTTATTAATGAGTTTCTTACCAACAACTTGCTCTTACACACCTACAGGAGACTATTCCAACACGCTTTGGATATTACTAGTAGACGTCTTCAGGAAGTACTGATAGGCAACGGTTAGCCTATATTTAGGTAAAAGGTAAAGTGCACCCTTGTACAGGAACTGAGGCTCTGTACAGGCCGTACGGCTCATAGGGGAAGTAGAGGTATAGCTTCACTCTTTCTTGACCGCGGCACTAGAAGGTGGTGAGGTGCCAGCGTCACACCCCGGCCGCTCTTTACCCCCGGGAAAGACCCGGTACCCATTGTGCAGGAGGCTGGGTGGGCCCCAGGGCCGGTCTGGACAGGTGCGGAAAATCTCGCCCCCACCGGGATTCGATCCCCGGACGGTCCAGCCCGTAGCCAGTCGCTATACCGACGACGCTCCTAGGTAGTGTCAGGGTAATCAAATTTCATTCCTAATTAAGGGTATAGGCTTAGATAGGTAAGACAATATTCGCACCAGGACAAACACTCTCATTCCACACTATGTGTTGTATGCATTCCACTCGTTACATAATCTGTTGAGTTTTAGAACGGCTTGCACTATGGTCCATAATCTGGGGGTCCCCCTCCCCTCCCTCGTCACTGTGTCGCCAGTAGCTAAGAATACTGTTTATTGTGCTTACATCTTAAGACTGTGGTGCATGTGTCATCAGGGGATGTTTATCGTCAAGCCAGCAAAATTTACTTTTGTAACTGCGTTTAATTGACTTACCATGCCCATTGCACTTTGCCTGGCAAAGGACAGCAGATCTGCCGGCAACAGCTGCTTCGTTTGTTCTTGTGAAATGTCGTCATCGTCTAAAAGCAGGAAAAATATAGATCCATGGTATGCGTAGTTAACGTTGAGATTAAGAAGATAATCAACCAGCCACTGAGGAAACTATGTGTCCTTGAACAGGTAAAAGACAAAGCTATCTCTATGGGGACCTACAAAGACTCTTATGGCTCCAGGGGCTTGAGGCTGCCAGAAATTCTAGACAATCGGCACAATTAAAGTGGTAAGGTTGTCAGCTCATGCGCCGGCCGCCTTTATCCCATAGGAGAATAGGATAACAAGAAAGTTTCATAATTAAGACCTTGATTTCTATATGCACATCTCTAACATGCGTCTTTTTCTTGCAAAATTTTGTTTTACATTCAGTAAGTTTTTGGTGTGTTCCAAAAAAATATTTGACATTAAGAGTGTTTGGTGAACAGTCCATCGATTGTTGAAATCGTGCGTTTTCTTTAGCGTACAGACACATTGCTGGAAGCTGTGTTTTGTACAATACGTACAGTTAGGTGCAGTTTACACTAGTTCTAGTTTCTTTAAGTTACAAGAACCCCATTGTGTTGTGTCCTTACTAACGCCGACAAAAATTAAATATGTACTGGATTTATGACGCTGAGCAAGTCAGCACAAAGGCTAATGTTGTCCAGTTGTCCAGTTTGCCAACAGAGTTACAACACTTACCCTGGGCGAATGTCAGGATATCTTAAATCACATCACGCTCGCTTTCTCTTCCATTCTTTCCTGTTCATACGTAGTTATCATCTCATTATCTTTTCCTATGCTAATACGTTCTGCAGAAACACACCATATCTGACCTACGAAATAATCAACCTTGCAGAAGGACCACACGTCTACTTCCGTAAATAGCAGACAATACAGTGAAATGTCACAAAATGACAGCCGTTGTTTAAAATGGTGACCAAGGCTCAGGAGCCTCAGGACCAAGACTGATTGAAAGTTCACGATGATGCCTGCAGAACGATTCCCTTACAGAGAGGCTCAAGAGTTTTGGCGTACCATTGCATTATATCAACTTTCGACATCCGCCAGCAAACGAGGTAAATGCGAGATTAAAGTCATCACTATGTATTTAGGAATAGTGTAGTCTTCTGGTACGTGTGGGAGATTCTTCTTGGACTTCATGGCCTCTCAACATATAGGCAGGAATTTCCCACGAATTGTAGAATATTTTCTAATCGGCACGGTTCATGCCATTGAATGCTTGAATCTTAATTGGGCTAATTATCGATTGCGAAATATTCAGTAAATTTTTCTGGTAATACCTAATGAAAAATGCGAAAATCATCTATGATTCCTGCCTCACGTGTACGGAAAACCATGGCCGGTTATGTTCAGGTCTTCTCGTATGTGGATTGTCCTCTGCCCACGCACGTGGTAGATCTAATGAGGAAATTTCTAACTCCATCCCTTGTGAAGCCACATTTTTCTGTCACCAGGAGTCCTGACAGGACATGGGAATCCAACGTACGCTGACAAAGGGAGCCATCGGCAGCAGAGAAGTCGGAAATGTATGTCAGCTGATGTAGGTATCTGAACTCTTTGTACTTTGTACGTGGTATGGAAAGATTTGTTGCCCACGTAATGATCAGTACTGAACAGAGTGTGATGCACTTCTTGTGCTTAAAGTGGGATCATCACCCACGACGTCCACGAGATTTTCGCCCACAAATGGCACACCTACTCTTTTTTGGGCTACCGAAGTCAATCACTACTTGAAAGTAAGTTCATTGTTAACTAATTTGCTTATAACCACAAACGAAAAATCTGCGACTTAGCATACATTTCGCTGCCGCAGCGGAATTTTGCATGCACTCGCCTAGGACAACCTGCAAGTACGCCTATTCGCCGAACTCATGCAATTCCTGAATCGACGGAGTCATCTTGGACTGTGTCACATTTCTATACTTAGAATAAAATGAACAGACTTAAACATCACACTTACTTAACTAGTTTTGCAACATCGTGGGCTCTTGAAATTCTAAGCACTAGAGCTGTTTAAAGAAGAATTTCTCAAACTATGTTTACGGAAACCTTTTGACTGGTGCTGACACCTTGAGGCTCGTCTGTCATGTTGCACCTATTGTCGCAGAGAGTGTGTTTTTGGTAAGTTGCTCTTTGGCACTTTTTGACGGTAGAAAGTGAAAGGTATGAATGTCTCTAGTGGCACCGCATTTTTAATAACAAGTTTTATTAAAATTCATTTGGCTGCAAAGTAACTAAATAGAGAGTTACATGCGGACGAACATGGTAGATGAGTCTGTCTTTCCTTGTTACACAAAAAAGTAAGCCAGAAAGGTTAAGTATTGTTGCAACAAGGGACTTTAGAATTCAAAATCATCTGTAGAATGTTGATCCGAACAGTTAATGGGATGTTCGAGTCATATCCATTGCTTATGAGTGTTGGTTTCTTCCGGCATCACTCACCATTCGCGACCTCATACATCTGGTTCACCACCACTCCGGGATATTGGTTATCAGACACGGCGTCACCTGCAGTAAAGAGCCAGATGTTTAATTTTACTTTATTTTGATACGGTGACTGGAAAGCAAGATCAGGTTTAAGTATTCAGACTAAACATTTTCACGTATTTTTTATCTCCTTGAAGCATGGTACCTTTCTGACACCCACATTCGGCGAAGAGTGAAAGCTATGAAGTTCCTCATTGGGTAGTTTTTTTCTGTTCTTCTATTACTTTTCCCCGTTTGGTCAACGTACTCTCTTTAGCACTTCTTTCTCACCTATCATGAAAGAACTCCCTAACGATAATTATGAGAACTTCGCAAGAAGAAAAATCACTTTTATGAAAATCTATATCTTTATATTTATATATATATATATATATATATATGTGTGTGTGTGTGTGTGTGTGTGTGTGTGTGTGTGTGTGTGTGTGTGCAAGTATCTGGGCTTCAGTCCTGTACGGTGCAGGATATCTGACGTATTTCTGTTCAACAGGTTGGACGCAACATCGAATATGACGGATTTTCCGTTTTCAGCCACACACAAATTTCCGGGTTGATTACAGACCGAACAAGAGTATTATGCAAATTGCAGTACCTAAGTTATTATAACTATGAAATATATTTTAATAAAGCTCACAATTTAGTACACCTATAACCAATGCCCCATTAAATTCATGACATGCTGTACGTGATAATGATACTGAAAATGTCCCGTAGGGGACGGCACGAAAGAAGCAGGTGAACATCAAAACTCCCACAAGGTTTGCACTGCTGATCAGGCTCATGTCAGTCACGGTATAGTCGTTTCCGCGTGTGGATGAGTGCAGTGGACAGACCAGCAATGCAAGTGACCGTCAAATGACGAATCCTTAGTGAACGGCTTGTGATGGATTCGCTGCATTTGAAGGAATGAGTAAGTGATTGAATTGCTCGCTATCTTTGTATTACAAATAAGCGCGAGTATTTACAACAAATTATTTTAATATTTCAATGGAATTAACAAATGTTATTTCATTTATTTGCCGAGAGAAGGCTACGTGTTTCTTCCGACATATAAATGGCTTTTCATTTAATTAGCAGGACAGTGTTTAATTTCTGAATGTACATCAAAATTAATTTAAGATCTCACCCTTTTCCATAAAATATATGTGGCGTGTAGAAAGAAGTTCCAAGTATGAGGGCAAATTGAGCTCGATATGTAATTAATTTATAATTGAAATTGTAAATTTAGAAAATCGCTTATATTAGTTTATTCTCACGTTTTCACTTTATATTTCTCCCAAAACACTTAAATAATTGTTTACAAATTATTTCCAAAATATCTCAAAATATAAACCATATTAAAATTAGGCTCATATGCCTTCAGTATGAAATGGTTTCCGTGGAACTCTCAAAGCTAGGGTCAACCACAGAGGACCCCGGTTGTAATTCACATTTTAACAATACGCAAAATAATATATGAAACTAAGCTATGGTATTAACCTAGTGAATTTAACGTGCGACAGGAGCAGACCAATTTCGTAAAATGCCTCCAGAATCTAGATGGACAATACGATGAATACAGGAACAGGCTGAAAACAAGACTCTTAACGTAAACCTCTTTGCCTTCAAAAATTATTAGGAACGGGACACATGGACTAGTGCGAAAAAAGAAGATTGTGTTCAAAATGTATGAACTGGGAAGAATTTTGAAATCGAAGTGTTAATACATTGGAGATGATAATATGATGGTATGTTGAGTATAGATAGTCTTGCATGGGAGGATAAACTGTTTAAAATTAGTTTTATTAAAACATAACCGACTAATTGCACCAATGTGTGATACTAAAATCTTATTTACACATTAAAACACGTCACTTGGTTAAAATAATTCCTACAGTTTTAACCAAGTGACGTGTTTTAATGTGTAAATAAGATTTTAGTATCACACATTGGTGCAATTAGTTGGTTATATTTTAATAAAGTTCAATTATTGCACGGTAAAAACATGAAAAAAAATGTTTAAAATTAGGTTTGAGCAAGAAGTAATGTTAGACTTTGAATTTTGAATAAATTCAGTTATGCAATTATACACTCATAAAAAGGATTAGAGAAAAATCAGGGGTGTTACAGCCACGAAACGGAAATTTATTTCGCTGCGCTTTGTAAAATCATTTTTCCAAATATTCCCGGATATCGCTTGCATATTCAGCTACTCTGTAGCAGTCCGTTTCTCAAGCGTGCTAGGTACCGCTTGCTGTCACACTGCCGTTGTGCTGCCCCGAATGGAGGATTACAGCACACAGAAATGATCCTTGGTGCCATTTCGAAAAATTATCGTAAAGTTTGAATAATATTTCGCAACAGGTATTTGTGTGTGTGTGTGTGTGTGTGTATATATATATAGTGTAATTTCGTGATTTGTAAGCCTTCTTCGTATATTATGTGATAAATATACATAAAATAATTTTAACATGTTTCATGAGTTGAAAAACCCCTATAAGGAGTACAGTTCTTCTGGAGAAGCTAGTTGTTGCTCAGCTCCTCAAGGAAATACCTGCCTTACGGAATCCAAAAGGCCATTAGAGAGTAAGACTTAAGTCGTCCGTTTTGTTACTCCATATCGACTGGTAGATAATTACCGACGTTTAGATGGGCCGTAGTGCCATTTTTAGGGTCAACATTCCTAGAACAATACATCCTGTAGTATTGCTCTACACTGAAGATGAGCACGATACATTTCTCCGAAACGCCTATAACCATTTGCTATTAAGCACTGCGTAACATCCCCGATTACTTGAATATTCAGCAACTCGTCTTGAAGGAACCTTAGATCTAGTGTCCATTACCGCATGCATAAGAACCCACAAAAAGGAAGAACTTCTGTAAAAAATAAAGTGTGCCAAAGGAACTGTTTGTACATTCGGCTGTCTCTCATGCCCTGTGTCCTAATCTACAGAAATACTTCTTCTCTAAGACCTCAATCATGCACAATTTTTTATTTGATGCAACTGTAGCGATCGGAGAAGCCACGTGCCTAAGTATGAAAAATAAATTGATCTACATAGGTTATGGCACTGTCGCCAGTTTATAAACATTTCCTCCCACATGTAAGGCCACGTCCAGAAAAGCTACAGCTGACTATTTTATAAGTAAAAATGACGTGAGGCAGTTTGTCGTATAAGTAAATGTGCAAGTATTACACACATTGTCACGTCTGTCAGTAAATAGCGTTATATCAAAAGGATTTTATGCAAGCACGCTTTCTTATATACATATTAGAATGCACCTCTGCTACCCGAACAATATTATTGACTTTTGTGGACACTTGGTATAAACACATTTAATATTTTTACAATATATGACAATTTACTTTCCGTTACGTTGCGTGCAAGTAGCCTGGGCTCGGTTCGATCATTGCATGCAGTCGATTTATATTGGTCTTAAACACACAAGATCTTGAATGAGATGGAGCTTAAATAATTTAAATTTGCTCAATGACACACAATGTTATCACGCATTTATTTAAGTCAGTTCTACAAAGCTTTTACAAGTTTGGAGTGAAAAGTTTAAACCACTAAAAGTTCATATGTGGACGAATTCCGTGTGCAATAAGCGTAGGTGTGAAAGTGAATGTGTTTTTTTAGTGCGAAATGTCGAAGCAGTGAAAGTGAATTTTTACATGTAAATTTAGTGTAGCAATTAAAGCCAGTGGTGAAATGAAAAGCCTATTGAATGGTCTGCATTGTGTTGCAGTGATTAGTGCTGATTGTCAAAATGTCACCTGCAATCCCCTGTCCAGTGCGTCCCTCTCGCTAAGCTTCAACAACAAAAACAACAAATTTTCTGCATCGCTGTCATCTCAACATAAATTGCTGCCACCATTACGAAATCCATTAACTACAAAATTCCATCGTCCGCTTCGTGATATCAGCAGGAGCAACAGTGACCTCAAAACTGCGGTTAAAGTAGGGGGTGCTTTTATTTGCCCTCCTGCTGCTTCTCAAGCAATAAGGGTCGCTGGCTGAATCATTTGGAATTACACGACAACCAGTCCATATCAGTCGGGGTTTGGTGTTGTTTTGAATCGAAGGGTCTTGTAGTATGTAAGCGTCAAGTTGGCAGCCTGAATTCAGAGTCGTCGCTACATAAAACAGGATGTGTTTTTCTGTTCTGGTTTTCGTTGTTTTTTGTGTCTTACTTTGACCCACACCCTCCCCCTCCCCCATCAGCTGTTTGGTCGTGATATTAGGTTACTGCGAGGTTAGGTAGGTTGGCTGGCAGGCAGGTAGGCTGTCAGTTGTTTTAGTCATAGTACTGTGCAAGTGTGCAGGCCCACGTTGGCAACGTAGTGTGTCTGCAGGCTGCAGAAAACTTGACCGGTATGTTTCAGCCAGGGGCGGACGGAAGCAGCAGTTGGAGAGATCGCAGAAAGACACGTCAAATTAATCGTGATACATCTGTTAGATTTTCACACTGCGCACTTTCACTGCGCTTCGTCTTTAAAGGGTCAATGCTCTGTATAGTACTCGGAGGAAAAGTGGAATTTAGAAGAGATAGCTATTTCTCGCAATAATTAAAATTTTTTTCGCGAAATTATTTAATTAAAAGGTCTCTTCTTTTCCGAGGATTTGCTCATGTGTAAGTTGTGGTCTCTTCTGCAAAGAATCGTTTCGCACCCTCCAGGGTGTAGAGTTAACGAAGTGATGTTCAGCTGTTAATCTACCTAATGCCTCTTAATTTAAGTTTGATGCGTCAACAACACATGCTGCTAGAAGTAACTGCAATTCATACTCCTTCATTATACTATGCATTTTGAAATTTAATTTAAAAAGCCATCACTACATTAAAACTTTCTTGTATTTAACGCAAGTTTATAGTGTTTGTAAAAGACACGATGACGCACTTACGCCATAAGTGGGTGGCTTTCCCCGCCTGCGAAGTCGGTTTCATGCCATGGTCGTGTGTGAAACTAACCTTCTAATTCTCTGCAACACTACAGTTTGTAGCACTGCCTCTGGCGATGTGTGCAACACGACAGTTAACTCAATTACAGCAATATAATTATAAGATCTTAGTATAATATATTTCCCAGTTTCTTGTTCAATGCTGGGTCTTAACGAGAACAACCGCAACGATAGGACCATTCTCCGACTACATACATTGAAAGCGTTATGATTAATTTAACTGTATTGAATAAGTTGGCCTGTTAAAATGACTGGAGAATAAATTAATTTCGATGTCATGCTAAAAATACTTTTTTTTTTCTCCAGAGGTATGCGAATTATATTCAGACGTCCTTCTTCGTAAGTGGACATGCACTGAAGATCGAGTGTGAGCAAGCGAAAGGAAATTGGAACTCATATGCAGTTTAATGCAACAAACGAACTAAGTAATGTTTAGAAACCATTAGACCAGTGTTTTTCAAGTGATGGTGCTAATGCTGTTGGTGCTACGCAGAGCTTCTTTTGATTTTTTTTAAATAATTCAGTTTCAAAGCTGTTAACTGATTTACTAAAATTATTTTAATGTATATGAAAGAGGAAATCATAGTTTAAAATGTATATATATATATATATCAAAATTCTTTCACATTTTTCACGTATAAATACAGATTTTTCCCTACCGTGTATCGCGACTGACGACGGAATAAACGTGTCAAACAGTGGGTCAGATCCAAGGAACTGAGGACCACAATATGTAACTATTCATTTTGGACGTTCAGTTACATGTCTGACGGAGGTCATTACTACAAGTCATAAACGCTTAAAATTTCATTACTTGAGGGTGGAAAGGGAAGCTGTAGGTACGAAATAAGCAAATATTATGCGAGTGGGAGTATCTCGAATTTACTAAGACGAAATTCAAGCTGCTTGTGGAAGTTGCAAGCAAGGCACCATTTTGATACGTATGTGTATTTGATCAGATATTATGCCACCGGCTGTAAAAAGTTACCTAAGCCTGTGATTTTTGTTGATAAACATTAATACATACATTACAATTATAAAAAAAAGCACGTCTGGGCTATTTATTGGATTTCCTGTTTTATTAATTATTTTAATATTGGAATAGTGTATTAAAGTGTTAAACAATTAATGAAAACTGCAGAAATAATTAAATTTGAACAGTACAGACTGGTTTCTATAGGTTGTTATACGGGAAATGGTTTTTCGGGTTACTGGTAAGCGAGAAGAAAATTTTGAAAAGCTTTTGAAATATGCAGAAATACCGACAACTTCCCGGAAAGAATCAAAATCCCTTAATGCCTATGGCTTCGACTAATTCTTCCCCATATATTTGATACTTTTAATTGTAATTTTGTTAGTAAAGGGAGAAAAGTTGCAGCTACAAGTCAGTTTTATTTGAAGTACAAATTGAGATATCATATTGCTAATTGGTGAGACGTCTTTGGAAAGAACTTGTATTTACACTGAAGTGTTTTCACATTTTAATACATGTCAGAAGTAACTTAGTTGGTACCTTAGGCTTCTAAAGTAATCAGCTACCGTAGCTGTCCGAACTCGGTTAATAGTAGTCTGACAATATTCTACACATATTGGTCTTTTAAAGTTGATTTTTCAACCATCAAAAATAATTTAAAACCTCTTCATGTGGGAAAAATGAAACATACGAACCCTCTTGACAGACTGTCACTAGAATTAAAGTCAGTATAATACCTGAAAGAGGTTATAGCACTTGCCTGTATTTTCCATTGACTGAAGTTCAGCATACTTCACCTGACCAGACGGCTTATATTTGTTGCTACCGTGGCAGGTTGCAGATCTCCCGGTTATTTTTGCCAGTTTGTTACATTTCTGAAATAAAACATATACATATGCACACCAACATTCATCTGTTATTCAAACCGCTTTTCTGAAATTGAAAAGTAAATTCTTCTTTGCCTTAAATTGTTTTCTCTATAACTGGATAAATTGTCTTTACCCCATTTGTAAAATTTATACCAATATTTTAACTTGAACAGTAAAATTCCCCTAGGAAGTGAAATTTATGTCGACCAGAAACGTAGCAAATACATTTGGATATATATCCACATATCTACAAGTGTTTTGGCCATTTATCAATATCGCAAAAATGTTGCGCGCAGTTATTTACCTTAAATTATAAAATATATGAAAAATGATACAGTTCGATAGTTCGTGCAAAACATTCCCTTCTGAAGGGCTCGCTGATGCATTTTTCTTTCTTTAGGCTACTCTTGTTGACTGTACGCAAGCATAAGGAGTTAATCATTAGAGGTAAAGTTGTGCTTACACGCCATAAAACCGAGTGTGGGGGGAGGTATAGCTGTACTCATTCTTAACCTGGGCACTAGTTAAGATGAGTAGTCAGCTTCACGCACCGTTCACTTTACTCTTGGGGAAAAAGACCCAGTTACCCTTTGAACAGTAGGTTGAGTGGGACCCAGAACCAGGCTAGAGGCTTCGCAGAAGAAATCTATTGGATTTGTGTGTTGTCGAACCATGACACATACGTACATTCTGTATCAAAGTCATTATACCGGGTGAGTCTACAACGAGTTAACTGTAATCATTATGAACAGTACCGTTCTTGCTCTTATTGTTTTGGGAACCAAATGTTTTTCGAAGTTATTCATTCGAACAGTTTTGTTCATTTTTCACTAAATCTTTTCATGAATAACAGAAGATAATGTGCTGAGCGTTTTACGGATTATATTGTGGCGTGTTTCAATTCATAATTAATTTTTAAACTGTTAATATTTAGGTTTTGGTTGGGCTTCTTAGAGATAATATCAACCTATCGGAAAAATATTTAAAAATATAACTGTAAAGTTTTAAATTTTTTAGTTTCCACCAATAAAACTAATTTACTATGTTATGTTATATACACATAGATGTACGGCTACATGTTTCGATCACTTAGTGGTCATACGCAGGCTGTCAAAACACATAAAATTAAAATTGAAATTAAAAATTGCTGTAGCAATTGCAATTTTAATTGTTAGGTATTTTGACGGCCTGCCGTTAACCACTCAGTGATGGACACATATAGCCGGACATCTATATAATATAATAAGTTAGTTGTATTGATGGTAAGTGATAAATGTTTTGTAATACATATAACAAAAGGCTATGTTCAAGATAAAAATTACGCAGTTTCAAATCGAGATATTTGATAGCGGAAATTACATTTATTACTAGCCACACCATCTTCGTTATTTATTCTGTTTGGAGATGTTTACTTTTTCTTAACTGCGTATGAGTAATACAAAAATCTCTGCTACTGAAAACATCTAAATACGTAATGTTGCCATAACTTTATGCACATAAACTCTGTATTGAGAACTGCGTTCCACTGAGCTATTACGCAGCGAGTAGTAGTAATTCGTTTAGGACATGTAACAAGAATGAACAAAAGGATACCAAAAATAAAGCTGAATTATACACCAAACGGACGAAAACGACTTGGAAGCCTTTTGAAGAGACAATTATACGAAGCCGAAACAGGTGTATCAAGGCCTAACCAACCATCCTTGATATAATCCTAACATATTAATACAACATTACATTGTTTTAATGATGGCTTTATAATTTTATCTCCCATTATCACATGCGTCATTTTAACAATCGTATCTGCGAAATTTTGTGTTTCCAATGGCAATTTTTAAATCGAAACTTGGTAATGGGACAGTTGGGTCGAAGAACTTCGGAGATACGATAAAATAGTTTGTGTGCCTTGTCGTAGTGTGTACTGTGTGTTTGCTGTAATAATAACAGCTTGGAAGACTTTTTTTTTTTAAACTAATCACTTAGATATCCTAATGAACTCGAGGAAAAGTTTTAAACTTCTTCAATATGCGACTGATAATCGTTGCTTTATGAAAGGGCCGTGGATTTGCGCGTTAATACTATGTTAATCAGTCACGTGACAAATCCTCTCCTTGTGTTACAAGCATAGCCTTTAGTAAAGTATTGGAGAGAGATACTGGTAAGTCTACAGGAGATATAGAAGAAATTTCTCAGAAGAATTGGTAATATTTTATTTGCGCTCTTTCATTTGTGTATAAGCCACGGGACTTCAAAGGGCCTCTTCGATCTGTGTACCACGGGTCAAAATTTCCGTCGGTGTAGGTTTCCAGTATTCCGTGCACTGACTGACATTTTTCTCTGTCACAGCATCCACTCACACACAGATGCCAACCCTCTCCCTTGCCCAGAGGATATAGAAAGTTTTTACATAGAGTCAGACGGCCGTTGCATGGAACTAACAGTTTACGTGACTAAATGATTTATAATAAGCAAACCTGGAATCCTTCCACCATTCCTCCACCCACTGAAATGGCGTGATGCTTCAATACGCACATGAACAAGTTTATCCGCCTACATCTCTCCAGTACCTGGCAGCTCTCACACATAATCCTCGCACTTGTGAGGAAGTTTCGCAGAGAGTCGGGGGCTGCTACCTGCTGTGTAGCTGTTCTCGATAAGGAATAGAAAGCTGTAACCGCTAGAGACAGGAAACCGTCGGAAACATTCATACTTTACTTCGTACAAGCTTACAGTGACAGATAACAAACAACGGCAAACCTGTCAGCATAACATATCTCGAAACATGTGTTCTAGATATGCTTCCCTAGCATAACACCCGAACCACTGTAGTGGAAAAACAGAACGTCCGTAAAACATATATGTATGACCTGCATTACATAATAATAATAATAATAATCTGGGTATAAAGAAGATTAAATATAATAAAAATGGAAATAAAAAGATGTTATATTAACAAACAAACAAACAAACACAAAAAGCATTGTTGAGGTTCTTATAATACCCTAAGTCTCAGAACCAAATAGAATTAGATTTGTCATATTTTAATATATGATAAATCTACTTCTACTCGGTTCTTTTCGTCTTTCTTGAGATTCCGGGTGCATAAAATGTTACTATGTACGTATCTTAGTATTGTTCTATCATTAAGTTTTATTCGCAAATTGAGAAAAATTTAAATCTTAAGCATAAGTATGTATACAATCGGAATGTGACATCGTTAAGGCACGTTTGATACAAATGTAAAGTTGGCGTTAATTATGTACATTCCATACGAATGCTTACGAAGGAGCTTAGGCAGATACATGTCTAAAATCATGGCAAAAATGAAGGTGATACAGTCCTCTTATGGACCGGGATGGTATGCTATTCCTTATCGGAGGAAACACTGTTACACTAGTCAAAAATAATATTAGAAAAATTAGTTTCGTTAAACCACATTTATTTTAAAAGTAGATTTGTATAATTTTAGCTCTGCAGAAGCCGCAATGATTTTTTTCGACTGAAGGCTCTTATTAAGACGGACAGCAGGATTTGAAAGGAATCAGGACGTAGGAAGAAAGTTCGATCCGGTGCCTCTGAAGGAAAGAAAGAATAGAGAAGAATAACTAAGATTGGAGTGGATGCATTAATAAGGTTTAATGACTCAGACGCTGGCCAAAATAGCAAGGGGAGAGAAGATGGAATTTAATCACGAATTTTTCGATGATGTTATCCAAAACTCCGTGGCCTTAGTCCGCACGCGAACTATACCGACAGAGCGGCCGCCGCCGGTCGGCGAAGTTAGTGCCAACTTTTGCGGATAGAGGGGTGTCACGTGGTCAGCGCAACGGGTCCC
>Ga0123352_10005824_pt1 | contig 18698 bp, 13 predicted proteins | sample TergutLab28metaG_FD_89700 | JGI IMG/M metagenome (GOLD analysis project Ga0123352, IMG submission 89700) | Labiotermes labralis P1 segment gut microbial communities from Petit-Saut dam, French Guiana - Lab288 P1 | ecosystem: Host-associated > Arthropoda: Insects > Digestive system > Gut ... | reverse complement strand
GAAGGTAAATGTAGGTTTCGATTGTAACGTGTGTTTAGGTTGTGAATTTCAGAGTTGGATTGGAAGAAATCTCTATTTTTAACTACAAAGACAAGCAGGGAGAAAATGTATTGTGATGGTAGTAAAAGTATTTGTAAGTGTTTAAATAGTTGTCAGCATGTATCGCGACTGCCGGAATTAGTAATAATTCTTATAATTCTTTTTTGAATTTTGAAATATGAAGTAAATGCATCAAAATCATATTCTTCCTATCTCTTCAGAATTGGTGTTTGAAGGTTCCTTAAATGTCCATTTAAATTAATGACTGTATGATCACACGGTTTGTGCAGTTTTGAATTGTTGTATAAATTATTTTGTCTGTAACTTCTAGACGCAGCATATCGTGAAGTTCCTGGAATTAATTGTGAAGGTTTTCTGCCAGTAAGAAATATTACTATGTCAGTCACTATTTGGTCAAATTGTGTACAAGCTGGGTTCCTACAATATAAAAAAATGTAAAATAAGGGTATTGTAAATAATTTCCAGATTCATTCTAGCCATTTAGACCACAGACCAGTTACCTATAATGCATGAATAAAACACTTCTAATATTATCCACTTAACAGGATATGTTGTATGTTAAAATGTTCCTTATATTCCTTCTTAAATTACAAATGAAAAGTTAGTAATATAAAACAAGAAAAGAAAGGGGTTCTGCCCAGAAAATTGACAGTACCAGTAGATATATGTGCCATATAATTACATACTGTGTGCACGTTGCTGGTTAGATACATCATTCTTAGAGGGGTGTGGGGAAAAACAGCCACTGTAATGACATATAGCACACACTGCAAGGGGAACAGTAAACTTCAGTTTGGGTAAAAGTCCTGAATAATTAAAAATAGTTAGAAATTAGGCAGTCCTTCGGCATCATTTTCCTTGTCTTATATAAATGCCACCTCAAGAAAGTTCACAGTTTGGACAAAATTTATGCTGCAAACTTCGGCTAGTTTTTCCCTGTAAGCTGCTGCCTCCATTATCAAAATGTTTGATTGTTACAACATTCTTTATTGTAAGGTTAAACTCATATTTTTGAGGTGCTCAGTCAACCAAACTGAGAATCATGACAAATACAGGACATCATTAGTAAGTTTGCTACATACTCAATATATATTCTTGTCTGATTTACCATGTGAATGAAGCTACTCTACTCTCAGATAAATTAAGTAATAATGAATATTCATTTTAATGTTACTGTCTTTCCTCCCATTTTGTGTAATATTATAGATGAAGTACTTTGTAGCTCGGCGCAAGTTCAAGGAGGCACTGAAGCCGTATGATGTAAAGGACGTGATAGAGCAGTACTCAGCAGGTCATGTTGACTTGCTTGGCCGTGTTAAGAACGTGCAACAGAGGTACTCCACACTGTATTCCCTGTTGGTTGCAGTCTGAAGAGAGTCTTGACCTGCGTGAACAGACCCATCCTCTGGAACCCCAACTGCATTTTACCACAACTGTTATGACTGCATTATTATCCGAGTATGCTGTTCGGTACAATTTGAGCAGATATTTAAAGATGTGCTTCCAAAATGTGAAAATCTTAACTCAAAATTAAAATATGTACAGTGATAAAAATGCCTCTTCCCATTATTGTCTATTTAGTGGAAGAGCTAACATCAGATTCTGCTGTCATACATGCCACTACTCGTTCATTCTGTTTGCCTAAATATGGATCATTTAGGAAGATAAAATAGAGCAAAAGTATTTGAAATATAGAACATTTGATCAGTCATGTAGTGTTCAGGAGAATTGTGATGAAAACACTGCATAATTATTATGTGAAATAGGGAAATGGCATAAGAAAGCAGAAATAATAAACACTGCAAAAGATAAATTCAATTGTTGAACTCAGTCACACTTAAATTTTATGTTATGCCATATATTATGATGTTCACGTAATGTTTGTATTCATTATTTGTTATAATTTATTCTATAAAATGAAATGTAAAGAACATAATTTTAAGTAATAAACATATTACAGCCAAGAATTGCTGTATTCTAATACTTCAGTTCTAAGAGGCATACCCATTCACTATCATAAATTTGATTAGAATTCAAACAGAACCAAAATTGGAGATAAAACTCCTTTCTGAATGATATTTTTTGTTGTGTTGTGGAGGATGGGTTCTGTTTTAGCATACAATGTGAGAGCTGATGTGTCCCAGTGATAACAGTAATGTGCCATATTCTCTGAACTCCAACAGCATACAATAAGTAACATTTTTTCCAAGAGATACCATTCAGTTCCTTACATTTTCACGCAGGTGCATTATTTATTTACTTTCCCACTGTTTATGTTCACCACTACTTTCTGAGATACCCACTGTTTCCCATGCTGTGAGCTCTGTCTTAACACTAATGGTGCTATATTTTCAGGGGAGGCATGAGTACACTTCTGGTCCATATAACTTTAGTAATTTTGTAGATATTTGCCAAGCAACATCAAATACCATTCTGTAAAATATTACTTATGGACATGTAACTTATTAATCTTCATGTTTGCACCATGCATCAATGATAATTAAACACTATTATCCAACTAATGCACAATATATAATATATAGATACAATTAAAATTATAAAATATTTAAAAGTGGATCACTTTTAAATATTTTATAATTTTAAATTTATCTACATATTATATATTGTGCTTTAGTTGGATGATAAAGTGTTTAATGTAACTTATTACTTCATGTCATATTACTCATGGCCATGCTACTTACTCTTACATCAAACGTTAGGTATGGTAATGTTATTTACTGTTCCATAAAACATTATTTATAGTCATGTGACTTACAGTTCCATAAAACATTACTTATGGTCAGGTAACTTATTTTCCATAAAACATTGCTTATAGACATTGCATTACTCTTCTGTAAGACATTACTTATGGTTATGTGACTTACTGTTCCATAAAACATTATTTAAAGCCATGTAACTAACTTTTCCTTAAAATGTTATGGTCATTGCTTTGCTGTTCTCTAAGAAATTGCTTATGGCCATGTGACATACTATTTCACAAACTGTTATACTTATGGTCATGTAACTTACTTTTCTATAAAACATTAGTTAAGTTCATTGCCTTACTGTTCTGTAAGACATTGTTTATGGTCATGTGACTTTCTGTTCCATAAAACTTTACTCATGATCTTATGTTTTTGTTGTTTGATGGTATTTCCTGTAACGAAACATTTCCTACTGGGATAGAACACAAAATCCAGAGTTTACAACCTCTCCCCTAGTTCCTTAGTTTTTCCTTGTGAATGTCACAATTCTCTTCTTCAGTCCTGTAGACATACCTTTTTAATTCTGCTGATTAAACTACACAGCTCTCCAAAACCAAAATCAGTGCTGCAGGACGCACTGTTGCAATGTTTTGCCTTGTACTTTGCAGTCTTAACTTTTCCTCAATAGTGTGTGCATTTCTTATGAAGTTTAATTGCCCTTACTTTATATATATATATATATATATATATATGTGCGTTAGTTTCTATTACTTCTACAATTGTCATCATTACAGTGATTTCTAGTAGTACTAAATGTTACTATGCTTCTGATGTCACAATGGCCTCTGCAATTTGGTAATTCTATTAGTGTTGCTTCCACATCATACACTCATGCACAATATTATTTAAGTGACATTTATATGAAGGTCGTATCAGGTGTCATCAAAATATGTCCATTGCTTATATAATTTACATATGCAGAAGTCAGATCTGACCATCCCTCTGTACATTCTTACCCTCCTCCCTCCCCCCTTCATTTTCTCCCAGTGTTGTGAAAAGAGTGCTAATAATATGTATGTACAGATTTGTAAAATTCATTGAAGCCAATGAGTATTGCTTGTTAAACATTTTAAGGGTTGTTAGGCAGGATGGCAGTTGCAGCTTTTATGGAGGATTAAGTCACTGGAAGTAAATATAATTAAACAGGTTACCAAAAGTTTCCAAGCAGTGGTAAATATTTTCAAATAAACTGCATTTAGTGTACGAAGAACATGGTGAAAATGCAATTACAAGTTCTGTAATTTGGCTTTCACTCCATAGCCAAATAACATCACATTCCCACTTTTACTCTTACTTAGACACTTTTCTCTCTCTGTCTGCCTCCATTCATCAATAAACATGGTGGCTACGATGTATATTGACATGTTGGTGCAACTTCAGGATGCAACAAACATTGGCATATATTTAAATTTTAGAAAGTGCGTTACTTATTTAACCATTCTTAAAGCTAGTTAAATATTTTTAGTCTGTTTTCCTTATTCAGTGAATGAAGATGGACGCATGGTGTATGTCCATTGTGTGCCATGTCTCCACAGTAGTGGATTTCATAATACTTAGTATGAACTTCATACTGTGCCAGTTCACTCCACAGTAATGCCTACACGTTTACTGTCAGTAATAAGAGCATGATCACTCTCCAAATTTGTGAGTTGGGAGTGACACTGTGCTACATAATGTATTTTTCTAATATTTTATATAGTGAAGTGCTTTGAAAATGTGTCTACATAATGTGACACAGGCCCTCTTCCAGTGGAAACTAAGGGTAATTGGATCACTGTGATTTCATGATGATTACTTTACATTTATTTATAATGTCACCCTAATGTTTGAGGTATTTGAAGCAAATTAAGCATATGAGGCCCTTCCCAGATGTTAAGTTTTAAGACAATTCAAAACCACTGACAGTATAAATCATGGATAAGTTTATATGAATATTCATTAATCCACTATTCCTTGGTAGCTGTTTTAAATGTTTCAGAATATCATGAAGCAGCCTCAGTCCCTTTGTTTATAATCAACATTTGCATCATATTATACCAAATTACATAGAGTCATGTTTTTGTTATATTGTCAATATTTTTTCTGGGCTTCATTACAAGTTCTAAAATGTTGCTAAATTACTAGGAATTGAATGGTATCTCTATGCATTAGCACCAACATGTGTTGTGGTCTAGCTTGCCTAACTCCGATCTGTGTCTGTGACCTGTGCCAGCAATATGACATGGTGTGGAATGCATTGATTGATTCATGTTTGCTCTTGTCAGTGCGTCTCGTCCTGTGATGCTGCAGTAAAACGTCTTCACTGCTATTCTTCTTGTGCAATGGTCTATTGCAGTAGCTCTCAACCTGCCAAACGCACCTCACTGCCAGTACTCTTTTTACAAGGGGGAAAATTGCAATAAAAAATATTTACACTTCCACATAAATCTCCTCATAGATATGAAGTGAATGAATAAATTAAACAGTAAATGTTGTTGCTGTTTTTCACCTAATTTTATGGTCATAAATTTTACATCCAAAAAATTATGTTTGGGTGTTTGAACAGCCAGTTAGAATTCTAAATAAATTTTGTCTACATTAAATTACAACTGTGTTCAAAATTTTCTGTGAAGTTCTTTTAGCTACTCATAAAAAATTATTTTAAGAAAAAGTAATATTACTATTACCCTCATAATTATCAGCAATATAATCATCATTACTGTATTATACATTTATGCATATTTGCAGGAACTAAATTTTTTCAACATTGATGCAGTTGCTCTGGTGGCATCAACTATGGCATGTGAGGTGTGGTTGGCAAAATGTTGAAAGCTATTAGTTGTTGGTATTAACAATATTGCAAAGCTTTCTTTTTTTCTGAAGCTGGCATGAGAAAGAGAAATGGTAGCACTTCAGTGATATCTTTCTCCAGTGTTTTTGTCTTTCAGAACTGTGATAAGTAATGTTAGAATGTTCTCAGCGTTTGTTAGAAGTAGAGGTTTGATGTTTAAAGTTTGAGTTTGCCATGACTGAATGCACAACATGTAGTAGCTGTTAGTGTGGCAATGAAAATATGTTTTGTATCTGAGAAAAGTGTGTGTGTGTGTGTGTGTTTTGTACATGTGTTATGCACATCTAAGTCGGCACATTTCTAACAGCGCTTTTTCCTTGAAGGTTCATCGATATCAGAATGTACCACATGATTCCCATTATCTGCATTAATCCAACTTTTAAAAAATTAATATTTTTTCTACAGTAATTGCATAACCTAAGTTTATAGTTTCTCTTTAATTTATATCCGACATTCAAAAGTGCCAATAAAATTCTTCACTATAGATTAACATATGAATTCTGATTAAAGTTCTAAAGAAATGTACTGATAAAATACACATTTAAATGTTTTTTTTAAAGCAAAGATTTTGACTGAAATTTTGGCTTATTTCATTATGTATTGTTCATACGAGATGAATGTTTTTTGGATTATGTTAAGGACAGAATGTGTACTGTGGTCTTTATTACTACTTAAGATATGTTAATTGCTTTGACAGAAATACTTTAATAATTTTATGTCCAATTTTATTTGGTTCTTCACTTTTGTATTTGATTTTCACATCACCAGCTTAACTGACAGCATTGTCAACTATAGCTACATATTTTATTGAAGTCTTTTATTGCCATTAAACTTAAGTTACTTCATAGGGAAGATACTAAGGTAGTGTCAGAACGTATGCTGGTCGCAAACCGGTTATAAATGCTACCTTAGCAGTTACCTTCCATAAATTTTTAGGTTTTTCGGGTTATAGGTGCACCTGTTACCAAACTTCTTGCATCTCTGACTAGAAGTATACATGTACCTTCTTTTATATTGCACGAAAAAATAAAGTCTTTAGTTTTATTTAACTCAGCTTTCAATTTTTTTTTTACATATATTTGAACGTGAATATGGTTGAACAGCTCATTATTTGCACAAGGAAACATGAAAACTGCAAGAAGTGACATGCAAGTTTCTTTGTTGTGTGCAGACACGTAATTTCTTTTGTTTTGTGTTATGTCTCTTCATTGGTGTGGTTTGTGGTGTGTTTCACGGTTACGAATGGTGTTTATTCATTGTCTTGCCCGTAGCTGAAGTATTTTGTGGCACGTAAGAAGTTCAGAGAAGCTCTTAAACCTTACGATGTTAAGGATGTGATAGAGCAATATTCCTCTGGGCATGCAGATCTCTTGAACCGAGTCAAAAACCTCCAGTTCAGGTATGTTTGTTAATCAATTCAGTGTTGCTTTTTTTGTTCAGCTGTACTGTAAACAAATACCGTATTCTGTTTAAGAGCTTCATATTTTAGTATATTTGTAAGACAGTTATCTGTTCTCAGCAGTACAGAAATTACTTTTTTTAATAACAAATAATTACATGTGTGTGTGTGTGTGTGTGTGTTTGAAGTAAGGATTTTAATCTTAAGACAAAAACAAAATACAAAGAAAGGAAGTTTTGTTACCTAAATATTCATCAGTTTTTGGAAGTATCTTCTAAATGACAGTGTTCTGCCAAAAAATTAAGAATCACATTCCATAGAATTTTATCTTAAAAAAGGACAAATTCATACATGACAGTGCAGTTTCCTTTTAGATATTTAATGTAAAATTATATATATTCTCTTAACTATATGGAAATGAAAGTTCATTAATTAATGTATGAAAAATGTCATACCACTTTACAAACATGGCTGAACTTCCGGTATGACATTTGTTATATTACAAAAATAACAAAGGTTACCAACACAATACAGGCTTTTATGTGGTATTAATAAGCCACTGTTCATCATGGCCTAAATTTTATGATGGTATTGGCACTGTTGAGACACTATTGAAGTATTTTTCACCATGATATTTACTCTGAACTTTTTAAGAGCATTCTGGATCACAAATATAACTTTTATTTATTAAATTACAAAGTATATGAAGAACTGGCTTCATTGTTTTTAATAAAAATGTGTAATTCTCATGATAAAGATTCCAGTTACAGAATTTTAGATGCCTTTGTGAAATTTAAACTGTGTAAGAATTTGCAGCTTTGGAATGTGGGATTCTACAATGATTTAGGCTTACAATTGTGAACCAATTTTTTCATCTTGGCATGTGGGAAGAAGACTGCAAATTTTGTAAGATCAGTATTGGTGTTTGCCATAAACTCATTATTACTAAAAAGTATGGATCATAAATCTGTTTAGCCTACATGAACGAAAAATGTTATTGTTTTTTATAAAGGTTTATGTGTATGAAATTTATATTACAGTAATGCCTCAATTACTTATGTTCTAGCTGTTTTCCAAAGTAATTTGTTTTCAATAATTTAAACATTTTTAAGCATGATTTGCATCACAGTCGCTAACTAAATTCTAAAACTGGAAACAAATTACAGTTTTTATAATATCTTGTTACCATTTTCCCTTATGAAAACATAAACAAAATCATGCAAAATTACAGTGACTGTAAACTAGTCCTTGTTCTCTAGCACAGGTAAGGATTCTACACGTTGTCCAGAATTTAGAATGATGTTATACCTTGATACAACCAGCAAGAATGATAACAGTATAGAATTGTTTTTTCACAGGTTGGACCAGATCCTGGGAAAACAAGGTTCGAAAGCAAAAGATGTTTATGCCTCCAAAATTAGTTTAGCTTCAAGAGTGGTCAAGGTTGAAAGACAGGTGAGAATATTTTGTCTTGACTCCAAGTGCATTCACAGTAACCACTTGCATGAAATTTATGCCTACTTGTGAGTAAAGTTTATGCAGCATAGTAATTCTGAATTACTTTGGGAGGAGTAAGACATAGATTTAATGAAAGGTGTGAGGAATTATGTTGCTTTGAATGACTGCAACATTATACATCATCATGTAGGAAAAGTGTCAAAAAAGCCAGACCTTGTTACATTTGTGGGTCGAAAAATTGTTGTTCATGTATCCAAGAATCATTCATTGTTATTATTGTCATCAGCGGTGGCAGCAGCACTGTCGTTGGATGATGTATTTCTCTTATTAAAACCAGTGTATCATTTTGAGGTTCCAGGTTTCAAATTAAACCCAGGGACTGAATCCTGACAATTTCTCCATTGGTTTTCGTCAAATTTTCCATGAAAGTACTGGGATTTAATCTGAGAATAGTCTGTACAGTTTAGTTCTGTGTGTTGTGCTGTTTCACATTCACAGACACCTACCCTTTGATGCTGCATAATCCATGTAGCTGAGAGAGAGATGTAATTAAATACTCCTACTCTTAATCCTCCTCCTACAACAACAACAACAACAACAACAGCAGCAGCAGCAGCAACAACAAATGCAACAACTACCACCACCACCACCACTACTACTACTACTTCTTCTACTACTATTACTACTACTGCTAGTACTTTAAACACACTTAGGCACATATACAAAGTGTGCTGGAATATCAGTGTTCTCCTCATTAACACTACATCAAAAATTTGGTACTTTGTATCTCATTTTTTAAGTGGAGTTTAGTTGTTAATTAAAGAAATTCAGTTAAGTTTTAGTTTCTTTGGTTTTTTGGTAAATACAATGAACCTTTATGATTGAGTTGTCAATTAATTTTTGCCTTTAAAAAAATGAAAAGTAAAATTCCCTGGGTGCACAACTTAATGAAATGTGCTGTGCACACTTGTGCCAGCACATGACCTGTCATACATGTTGGGGGAAGCCATTCCTTTATTTCGTCCATGACTTTGGTCACTTCCCCTACATTTTCCTCATTCCTTTCCCATTCCTTCTACATAATGTCATCTTTTCTCTCCACCTTCTTTCCTACCACCCCATGTTTCACTATTCTCAACCCCTTTATTCCTTTCCTTTATCACTCTTCTTTCCTTCAACTCTATTACTCTTTCATCCCTCTTAGGTGTCCATCCTCATGTCATTCACCTAATAACCTTGCAGGGGAACAAATAGTCTAAATTTTCACTATGTGTCTAGGATGAATTTTTTTTACTTTTTCCTCGCTCTGTAATGAAGTAGCCGTTATTTGTATGTAGGTTGTTGTTGCTGTTGTTGCTGTTGCTGCGGATATAAACACTGTGCGGTGGACTCGACTATGAGTAACTACTGCTACTCTTCTCGTGTCCATGACCTACGAGTAGATATGTACGTGTCACGTGGTTGTTTAGGATGCGTCATGCAGTGTGGCATGCTGTTGGTGGCAACCGCGTTTTATCTGCACAATAAACCGCTTTTGTGTCGAGTGAAGTGCATCATTTACTAACTTCAACAGGTTATGATCCCAGATCACGCATAGTGCGCGTACTCGGTAAAAGTGCAATGCGAAGTGAGGTTATTTGTGTGGCTTTTTGTTTTTGGACAGCCTACGATTGCAACAGACTCTATATTAGTGCGGTCGTAAAGAGATAATACATATCGGTGAACTATTTTCATCTGCTGTTATTGCAACTGGAAAAGTCGTACGTCGTGAACGTTAGAGTATTCCATATTCAGTTCATTGTGTGTAATTGAATATTGGTAATGCAAGAAAATATGGCGTTGGATTCTAAAATAAAAGTCGACAAGCTGGTTGGTAAAACCAACTGGGCCAAGTGGAAATGGCAAATAAACATGCACTTCGAACAGTGTGATATGATGTCAATTATTGACGGATCGCGGAAAAGTCCCAATATAACGAACACTGAAAAGGTGTCGGAAGATGATCAGAAGACTTTTTTGGCGTGGGAGCGTGATAACGCCCGGACGGCGGCGTTGATCGCTTGTGCGCTGAGTCAACCGGTTGCGGATTTGGTATTGACGTACCTTGATTGCAAAGACATTGGGCACAAGCTCATCAGTGTGTATGAACAGAGCATTCAACCACTCGCTGTTGATGACGGAATTCTTCAAGCTCCAGCGCGAACCAGAAATGGACATTGCTGTCTATGTCGTTAAAGTTGAGAAGTTATCCTCGGACATGAATACAGAGCTGCGTCTACGAAGGTCGCACGACATACCGATTGAGCTACTATATGGGCAGATACTGGCAACCGTCGCTGAGTATCAGGATTTGAGCAACGTCTGGGAGTCGATGACAACAAGCGAACGACGAGCAGTCTGCTTGATACACCGTGTGCGATCGAAAAACGGTTGCAGAGATCGACGACAGCGACAGAGTCAAGTGCATTCGTGGCTCATGCGTCAACCATGAAGTCTCAGTCGGTGGCGATCAGAACAACGTCGAGTAAACCAAGTGGGTCGAAGAAGTCCACCAAAGACAACAGAGAAAACCACATCCGTTTTCATTGTGGGAAGGTTGGCCATCTGAAAAAGAATTGTCGGAAATTGAAAGGTGACAAGAATAAATCAGAGGTGACGGACAGCATGGGCTCATCATCAGTGGACAATACCAGAGGTTCAGCGTTTTCGGCAGTAAGAGTGAATAGCACAAGACTTGCGGATAAGTGAGTATGTGATTCTGGTGCATCGCACCATATGATTGCGAACAGGCAGTACTTTGTAATGTACAATAGGTTTTCGGCTCCAGTCAATATATCGTTGGCAGATTAAGGAACTATTCTGGCTTCTGAGTCTAGTCGTGTTAATGTTGAGATGCTCATAGAGGGCAAGTGGTGTCATGGCTACTTGGAAGACGTGTGGTATGTACCCAGTATTAGAACACTTTGATGGAATAAAACAGTTAGCACATTTATTGACGAGACTGTTGGATCTAGTGCATTTTAAGACCCTACGTAATGACATAGGTATTCAAGACTGTTAACGTAGCATAGTATAAAATTCTTATATTGTGTAGGAGGAAGTATTAAGGGTATAAACACTGTGTGGTGGACTCGACTATGTTTGATTGCTGCTACTGTTCTGGTGTCCGTGACTTATATATATGTGTGTGTGTGTGTGTCACTTGTGTGTTCTGGATGTGTCATGCAGTGTGGCATGTTGTTAGTGCCAACCACGTTTTATTTGCACAATAAACCGCTTTTGTGTCGAGCGAATTGCAGTGTTTACTGACTAACTTCAACATTTGTTGTCAGTCGTCATCTTCATCTTTGTTGTTGTTGTTATCATCATTGTTATGTTTCTCCATTCTTCTTTGCAGGTGGATGACATTGAAGTGAAACTTGACCAGCTCATTGAGCTTTATATGGAAGACAGAAAGCGTCTTCTAGCTCTGCCACTCCACCACTCACCCGATTCGCCTCTCCTCTTAACAGGCAGTGCCACTGCAGTAGTAACAACTTCAGCTGTGACACCCTGCCTCAATACCACGCTTCATAACCCTCACATCCTCACAGTATCAACGTCGCAATCTGTTCCGACTCCTCCCATATCCTCAGCAGCAGTTTTAAGGCCAAAGCCTATCCTCGTAGATAAGCAGTCTTCAGAACCAAATACACCCATATCCAAGAGCTTCAATGAATCTCAACCACACCGGCCTATGCACAGAGGGTACTCAGACCTCGGGCACAGGATAAAGAAGAGAGTTACACTCAGGTAAGCACCAGGAATAGCGTAGGTGGATTTTATTCTCTGAGGTTCTTAAAGCAGCCACACATGCAAGACTGTATGGTGTCATATCCCACAAGAAAGTAATCCTAATATTTCATCCTTTTGTCAAATAAAGGATACCAGAATTTACTTCCACAAAAGTATGTCACTGTGATAACCATTGTATGTAATGGCTCCTCATGCAAGCCAGGATTAAAAATCTCTCTGTCCAATCCAAAATATACCCATCATGCACCTATTAAAAATGCAGATATGTGCGTTTTATATTGTATCATGCAAAGGGTGACCAAATCAAGGAAGATGAGATTGGCAGGACATGTGGCCCAAATGGGAGAGAAATACGTGCAAGGTTTTGGTGGGGGAAACCTGAAAGAAAGAGACAACTTTCAAGACCTAGACATAGGTGGCAAGAAAATATTAAAGGGATCTTACAGAAATTGGAGGGGAGGGTTTGGACTGGATTCTTTTGGCTCAGGATTGGAAGAAGTGACAGGCTTATGTGCAACTGGTATTGTAACTCTGTGTTTCTTAAAATATAGGGTTTGCTTGTCTAGCTGACGAGCTGTTGGCTTCTCAAGGAGGACTGTCCTCTGTGGGGTTGGTTGATTGGTTGGTAGGTCAGTCTGTCTGTATATTTGGTCCATGTGGCAATCTTCTGGATTATATGTGGTAATGAGTGTATAATTCAGGTAGTTTTTAATGTTCATTACCTTTTATTGGTGTAAACTGTGACTACTTCTCACATGATTCTATGTGCTTTGAACCTCATCTGTTTTACATACAAAGACACATTCTAATTTCTCGACTATGGAAGTAATGTCTTCTGTATACTGTGGATTGAATGTCATGTATTGCCAAAACTAAGAGTGGGTAATCAGAGTTAAGGATCTGTAATTGACATATCCTGTGTTACATATGTGACTGAATGGATGAACATAAACCAAACCAAAGCAAACTAAGAGGGTATGAAGGCAACATCTACAACTGCAATTTATAGTTTGATATCCCAGACTTTACAGTATACATTCACTTATAAAACCAAAATGTAGAAAATGTAATTTTTATGTAGAATATATAGGCAGTAGAGGGTAGCTGTATGTCTTCTACATTCAAGTTACATAAGTCAAGCAATTGAGTCAATAGATATTGCAGGACGGTTTTATTAGAGACTTTCATCATTAAGTGGTGATGGATATTGGTGGTACCCATGAAGTGGTTGTGTGCATGCACATCTGCCATTTTCCTTAGTACATGTTACATCACATTATAGTTCTGCATCTGATTTCCACACAACAGATACCTTCATTTTAAAATTATTTACTCCATGCATTTTGAATCAATGTTTTCTTCTAATGTACTAATTAAATACACTTAGTGATATATGATATTACAGTTACTTCACTCCAGCATGTTTCAGCATTACAATGCCATCTTTAGGGAGTGCATACAAAGCTTAAAATCATTTATAGTAAAGAGGATTACATTTATGAATTTCATAGCCTTTAAGATTACAGTAGGTGTTTGAATATGTACTGCCACAACTTTGGGTCTCATCTTTAATTATATTTTATATGTTTTAAATATTTTGTATTTAAGAGTGTTATATATGACTTATACATAATGTCTGCCATACATTAGAAAGAAAATGCACATGTTGTATTCATGTACTAACTGATATTAGCAGCAGAATATATTGAAAGTTATGAAGTTTATACTAATCCAGTTACTAGAAAGGGTTTAAGCTTTGTATGCACTCCCTGAAGATGACATTGTTATGCTGCAATGTGATGAAGTGATGTGACTGTAATATCATGCATTATAAGTGCTTTATTTTGTATATTCAGTAAAAATACAAATATCTTAATGTTCAGTTGTAATATGCACTTAACCACTCTCAACAACCATTTGTCACACCACAGCTAATTATCGGTATGTTTCATGAAGGCCATCTTCTGGGATATAATGCCTTTATTACCATAGAAATTAACTGATTTATTGGAGGAATATACTGCCACCACTTTCAGGATAGAAGAGTACAGTACCTCAGAGCGCCACATCCCATAAATCTCACACATAATATTTTATATTTTCTTCAGCAGATGTCATTTATTGTGAGATCTCACATTGTCAAAGTGATGCTGATGAAGATACAAGTCTTATGGGAGATTATGTCATGTGAGTTGGTAAACAGCTACTACCATTTCAAAAGAGTATATTGCCTTTAGGATCAAGTAGTCCAGAACTACCAATCAACAGAGCATAACATCCCAGAAGGCTGGAATTTCTAGAAGTTAATCATTTGCCATTTAACCATCTTATAACGTAGTACTAACTTTGAGGAATTGACATTTGTATAGACAGAACTTCAATATTCATTAGATAAGACAGCTTGGTTTTCTTTTTAGGCGCATTTGCAAAATTGTGAAAATTGACTGTTAGCTTTGTCATATTCGTCCACACCAAATAACTCGGCTCCCACTAGATGGATTTTTCATTAAGTTTTTTATTTGAGTATTTTTCAAAAATATATCAAGAAAATTTAAGTTTCATTAAAATCTGGAAAGATTAACGGGTACTTGACATGAATACCAATGTGCATTTATGATAGTGTCTCACTCGATTTGTATAAAAACGAAAAATATTTCAGACAAGGCTGTGGAAGAAATCAAAATAAGCATGTTATATTCTGTACTTTTTCCCCGAAAGTGTGCTGTTTGTGAGACAGTGTGGTAAAATATTGTTGTGCCAGACAGGCCACATATAACAATATAATATGGCGCATGCGCTTTGTGTGCTGGATAATTAAGGCTAGTGACACATGTTCATAATTTGTAATACTTACTGCTTTTCTGGGGCAACAGTGGTTGCATGAACACACCTGAATATTACATTGTACATACATTGCCTGTCTTATTTGTGACAAAAATGATGCTGTTGTCTGTTTACACACACACACACAACACACATACTGTCGTGAACTTAAGCTGGTACTTAAAGTACTAACAGAGAAATTGTCAAACTGGGGACATGGGACTTCAACAACTCTTCACCACATATTGTCTGTTTGTCACAAAACATTTATAAAGTTGTCAAATTTTTTTTGGAAATGTACTTCAGTATAATGATGCCATTGAAAGAAGTTCTGTAGGTTGATCCCTTACATTTCCTGTAAGTTGCTTACATTCTGTCTCCAGCACACGTAGCTTTATTCCTCTTCAATCATCTACCTGTTCTGTTCACAAGATGTTGGTAGTGAAAATCTGCATTAACAAGAAGCATTTTGGCCTGATGGATATTGACAAGATGGTTCGGGGAAGGAGTACTAGAGTAGGTGTAAAGGGTAAAGCTTAAAGTGCTGTCAGTGTTGTCCTTCACTATTTTTCTTTGTGTGGCTTGAGCTCAGTAATATTCCACAGATTTATTTCCTCTTGTGTCACATCTTTCTTCAGCTCGATTCCTTCCCAGTACGTATCACCACTGTCATCGGAAGATGGGGGCCCACATTCTTACCAGCACGAAGGGGATGTGGTAATTATTGTACCATCCCTAAACACATCATTGGATGATGACCTGGAACAGAGCAGTCCTAAGACCACAGAGAGCACAAGTAAGTATAGAATTCAACACAATTTAATGGAACAGACATATTAAAATACAGCCCTATTTGATGAAAACATGAATCAAACACAAAAAAGAACTAGAATATGTGTCCACTTTTAATCATTATAATTATGACTATAATAATTGACAGTGGATTGATTTAAACAGTGATATAGTACAGAATTATGTGAAGTAAATACTGAACATTAGCTGCTCTAGCAAACTATACTGAGGTCAGGGAAAGAACATTAATGGTTTGGATTCACGACAGCCTTCGTATCCTTCACCCTATGTATATTTTGCACCGCCTGCCACCATCACCATTATCTTAGCAAGGAAGAAAAATAAAGAGAGTGATATAACACAAGTGGCAAGTATCAGTAGCTGCTAAGGTGATGGGTGGGGCAGAATGTGTTTACATACTTTCCCTTACCTGACTTTATATGATGGTGCAATTCTGTGGCCTTAAAATTGTTATAAGTTAACACGATTTTGTGGGTAATTGTTATTAATGAAAAAATCTTCTGTATGATGCTATTACATAGATCACATTACAAGTATACTTACTGTTTCTTTTTGGCGAGGATATGTCATAAACTATTCTTTCTTCACTTCTGCCTTATTCTTTTGGTGCTTTGTCAGGCTGCATAGTGTTGCAGTTTTATTTACGTGACCAGAGGGTTAAGACTCTCTGAAAAGGACCGGTGTGTCAGAGTTTTGGAGGTATGGTTTGGCCTTTCACTGCACCCCTGGGTCAGACTTAATTCATAGATGTTTAAAATGTAGATATCTTTCTGAAGTGGTAAGTACATACATATATAAATATCTGTTTTATTATTGTGGTTGAATGAAAGAGGATCAGAAAATCATGGTACAGCTTCACATAGAGCACTCAGTTTCTTGCACTACAATTGGACCACTATATAGTGTCCTTTTACTTCCAAATAAAAGTTTCGTATCAATTGCATCACTACAAATAATCCAGTCACACAGAAGTTTTCCTTGCCTTTTAAACGTACGTTTGACTTCCAGTATTGATTAATTCTTAGTTTACACCATGTAAACTGTTTCTGGTAGAGTATATGAGATGGGTGATTATATTGTATATATTGTTATATTAAGGAAGTGGAATTCTGTTCTTTTGAGATATGAGGCTCCAACACTACACCAACAGATTCTGATGTTTCAAGGAAACATAGTTTCCTCATCTTTAAGAGGGCCCAAGGAGACATTTTGGCTTTTGAAAATGAGGAAACTGTTTGCCTCAAAAAGTTGGGATCTGATTGTTCGGTGACACAGTATTATATCCCATAAGAATGGAATACTCTGCAAAAACCCCAGCACTTGCAAAATAAGAAGGTATACTTACTACTGAAATAGGCACCTTCTGTACTTAACACAGTGACATTACTTATGAGGATAATGTCACCCATGTTCTATGCACATATTTTCCAATCCTCTCTCAGGCACCAAAACATGAACTTCATTAAACAGGTATAAAATAATATGTGAGTTTCTCAGTATTTTGGTTTGGCTGACCCGGAACACTCGTAACACACCAAAGAGTCTGAAACAGTTGGTACTATATTTTCCACAGCTTCATATGATGATTGCTCATCTTCAACTTCCCTCTGACGACACAAAGTCAACTACTAATAACTGACTGGCACCAGCAAATTTTATTATTGTGAGTCAACAACATAATGTTGCATTTGTTTCAGTGGTACGTTTGTCTCCTGGTACCAACCTGTTCCCACCCACTGCAACTTGTTTGGTGTGTTCCTTATTATTACATGCTAGCAAATTGATATGCACCGATTGTTCATATCAACAAGTGTCTGTCCTTTTGCACTCCGCGATGATAATGTCTTCTGATAACTAGTGGTGAAGCATGGTGAGGTTATATCATATTCCGGTTCCTGTGGTTTTCTTGTAATTATATCATGCCCTCAAGTGAATCTGGCTAGAAACTGATGGATGGAATGTAAAAATTCTGGCTCACTACCTGACTTCTTTCAATTATTGCCTAATACATTTAGCTGGTTTTAAGTTGTTTCATGAAAACAGAAGTACAGATAGATAAAATTATTTTAGTGTAATGAGCCCCTTTAGGGATGCAACATGTGTAAAAACAGGACTCAGAAGGGTTGTAACACATATTTTAAATTATACTCATAGTACTGAAATGGCTCCCTGTTATCATTTATAGACTCCATGATTTACATATTCTCTTGTATATGATAACACATATATTTAGACAGTAATCCAATGTTAGAACTAGTACATTAGTAAATATGTATTTTTTAAAATTGACTATGGATGTGATTTGGTCAAATGACCTTTTTTTAATTTATTTAACTTGTATTATTATTTTAAATATTTGAGAATTTTCAATGAATAATTTTACTGTCTGGCACACAAGATATATTTCTGGTACACATAAGACACCATGCATTTTGTTCCAACATCTGACATTGGTTTTCTGTTGAATGGACATAAAATACATTTTTCTGTATGCAAAGTTGTCATTACTCCACCAGTAAAGAACATTTATTATTATTATCATCATCATCATCATCATCATCAGCTCCTTTATGCAGGGTATTTGTACTTATATTCCTGAGACAAACTATGTCCCTAGGGAATACAGTGTTGCAGCTATTCTGTTCTTACTATTCATGGTGCTTATATCATTAGTTCCAGTGTTGAATCTATTGTACTTTTACATTAGCACTTTCCGAAGTATGTGTGCAGTGCCCAATATGGCTGTTTTCTGTAG
>Ga0123352_10005823_pt1 | contig 18699 bp, 18 predicted proteins | sample TergutLab28metaG_FD_89700 | JGI IMG/M metagenome (GOLD analysis project Ga0123352, IMG submission 89700) | Labiotermes labralis P1 segment gut microbial communities from Petit-Saut dam, French Guiana - Lab288 P1 | ecosystem: Host-associated > Arthropoda: Insects > Digestive system > Gut ... | reverse complement strand
ATTCAGTTGGTATGGTTCGATTATTCCTTATTTTCTTACCTTACTTACTCTCTACCTCCGCACCCCTTCCCAGAGGCGCAAATCATAGTCTATCATAGCTATTATAAACTGTCAAGTCGTTTTCACGAAAACTTTATCAACAATAATCACTTTGGCATTTTCATTGTCAAAGATATTCGCTTTTTATTCAAATCAATCCCTAAAACCTTGACTGTAACTATATCTCCGACGCTTACTGCTTCCAAGGGATGTTTTATAAATTTGTCGGAAATTTGTGAAATATGCACAAGCCCATCCTGGTGGACACCAATATCAACAAATACTCCAAAATCAATAACATTCCGCACTGTGCCTGTAAGTATCATCCCTTCCTGCAAATCTTCCATGGAGAGTACGTCGCTTCTAAGAATTTGCTCAGGCATATCCTCTCTTGGGTCTCGACCGGGCTTTTCAAGCTCTTTAATAATATCTTTCAAGGTTAGTGCTCCAACACCCAGTTCCTTTGCGGCTTCACCTAAATCGAGTATCTTCTTTGAGATATCTCGTATTTTCTCGCTGCCTATATCGTCTTTTTTCAGTCCGCATATTTCAAGTAGTTTTTCCGCCGCTTCATAGCTTTCAGGGTGAACGCCTGTTGAGTCTAACAGATTCTTACATTCACCTTTAGATATGCGAAGAAAACCGGCGCATTGCTCAAAAGCTTTAGGTCCAAGCTTCTTCACTTTAAGAAGCTCTTTCCGGGATAAAAACCGCCCATTTTCTTCTCTATACTCTAATATATTTTTAGCCAAAGCCCCTGATATGCCCGAAACATAGGAAAGAAGGGAAGGACTTGCTGTATTCAAATCCACACCCACACTGTTTACACAGCCCTCAACAACACCTCCCAAGGTTTCTCCAAGGCGTTTTTGATTCATATCATGCTGATATTGACCTACACCAATGCTTTTAGGGTCAATTTTTACAAGCTCCGCAAGGGGGTCCTGCATACGTCTGCCAATTGACACGGCAGAGCGCAGCGCCACATCAAAATCAGGAAATTCTTCTGCCCCAAGTTTTGAAGCCGAATATACCGATGCCCCTGCTTCATTGACTATGATATAGCTTACAGGTTTGTTCATTTCTTTAATCATATCAGCGGTGAAGCTCTCTGTTTCTCTTGAGGCCGTGCCATTTCCTATTGCCACAATTTCCACATTATGCTTATCCATAAGGGGCATGAGAGTTTTTTTAGACTGGTCAATTTTATTATTTGGAGGCGTAGGGTATACTACTCCGGTCTCTAAAACCTTACCTGTACCATCTATTATCGAAAACTTGCAGCCTGTCCTAAAACCCGGATCAAGGGCAAGTACAACCTTATTTTTAATAGGCGGCGCAAGCAGAAGCTGCCGCAAATTCTCTGAAAACACTTTCATTGCGCCTTCTTCTGCTTTTTCGGTTAAATCATTTCTGATTTCACGCTCAATAGAAGGCCAAATAAGTCTTTTGTAGGAATCATTTGATGCATCATTTAAAAAATTACTTGTAAATCTATTGCCTTTATCAATAAGCGCAACTGCCGCACTTAGAATTTCATCATCAGGGGCTTCGATTTTCACACTCAGAAAATCCTCGCTTTCACCCCTATTAGCTGCCAAAACCCTATGAGAAGCTACCTTATTAACAGGTTCTGTAAAGTCATAATACATTTCGTATACAGATTCTTTCTCCGAATCAATGGCTCTAGTTGTAAAATACCCCTTTGTAACAGCTTTTTGACGGACAACAGCTCTGATTTTAGCCTCATCCGAAATTATTTCAGCGATAATATCCATTGCGCCTTCCATAGCCTCTTCTACAGTTTCAACACCTTTTTCCCCATCTATATACTCTTTTGCCAAGAGTCTTATATCTTCACTTACATCCTGTCCCCAAATTAAAAGAGCCAGCGGCTCAAGCCCTTTTTCTTTGGCAATTGTAGCACGGGTTCGCCGTTTCGGCTTATAAGGTCTATAAATATCCTCTACCTCTGTCATGGTAGCAGCTTTAGTCAACGCTTCCAATATTTCATCAGTCATTTTGCCCTGCTCTTCTATTTGGTTTATTACAAGGGATTTGCGCTCCTCTAAATTCCTAAGATATATAAGCTTGTCACTTATCTCCCTTAGCAGCTGGTCATCAACGGAGCCTGTCATCTCCTTGCGGTATCTGGCAATAAATGGTATAGTATTGCCCTCATCAATAAGCTTTATTATATTTTCCATATGAATAGCCGAAATACTAAACTGCTCTACAAGTTTTTTTTGTATATCCATAATTATTAAAACCTCTCTGACTATTAATTTGTCCTATTTTTGCTACCTATGAGTATATCAAAAAAATACTCATTTGCAAACCATTCGATTTTGTAACAATTTTGTTATTGATTTTTAAACGTTTTCGTGTAAAAATATAACGAAAGAGTTTTAAGTGAAAATTTTGGACTCTTATTATGAATTTCAAATACTTTTAAGGAGGAAATTTAATGAAGAAATTAATGGCGCTGATTCTTGCTGCCGCTTTAGCTTTTGGTTCATCTGTAATGGTTTTTGCTGACGAGGAAGCTGCTGTTTTGGATAATGTTCCTTTAAACTTAACAGCAGTAGATTTTATTGGTAGTGGTGGTTTAGTAACTGGTAGAGTTCCTGCATTCCCAGGTCAAGCTGCTCTCACTCTTAATGTTTCTAACTTTATATCCGATGCCTACCAAGATATGATCAACACTAATACACGTCCGGGTGTATTTACTGGTATTTTAACTTTCGACTTTACTGTTGAAGAAACGTTTACAACTGCAATAGTAGAAATTACTGCGCTTAACATGAACCTTCAACCTGTTGCTATTCGTACTCTCTACATAGACAAAGCTAATAATGCAGAACTTACTGCTGCTCAGTTTACAGCTATGCTTGATGCTGAATTAGAAGCACTTGAAGCACTTCTTGATGAGCTTGAGGAAGTAGATGAAGAGAATGGCGAAGAAGTTGAATTCGAAGTCGTAGAAATTATCCTTATTCCATTAAGAGCTACTGCTGAAGAAGCTGGTTTTGATGTTAGCTGGAATGCTGAAACAGCTAGAGTAACAGTTTCTGACGGCGTACTTTCATTCAGCCTTGCTGCCGGTTCTATAGTTGCAATTAATGATCTTGGTGACGAGTTTGAGCTTGAAATTGCTCCTGTAAATCTTGATGGTACCATGTATGTTCCAGTTTCTTTCTTTACTGAGCTTCTCGGCGTTGAAATACTTCTTCTCAATGATTCTGCTCCTCTTCCTGTAATTGAAGATGAGGAAGTAGAAGATGAAGAAGTAGTGGACGTAGTTGAAGAAGATGAAGAAGTAGTAGAAGACGAAGAAGATGAGGAAGTCGAGGAAGATGAAGAAGACGAGGAATAATCCTCTCTGTATTTTCAAAACAATCGATTCTTTTGAATCTTTAAACCACCGTATGACAAGCATACGGTGGTTTTTCGATGTTTCTTCTATAGCTTTTAATCATTTACGACAGGCAATTCTACAATTGCTACACACCCTCCATCCGGACTTTCCACTAAAGTGAAATCACCATTATGCTCTCCGGCTATTTTTTTACATATAGACAGTCCCAATCCCGAACCCATAGGCTTTGTGGTAAACTGTTCTTTAAAAATTTTATCTCTCACCTTCTCATCAAGTCCTGTACCGCTGTCTTTAAAGCTTATATTTATGCGGTTTTCTATTTTCCCTGCCTTTATTTGAAGTTCCCCTGCAAAATTCATCGCCTCGGCGGCATTTTTTATTATATTACCAAAAATAGTTCTTATGCCGCTTTCATATCCATATATAGCCATATTCTTGCAATCATATGTAATACTGACATTAATGTCAGGTATTGAAACAGCTAAATCTTCTTTAAATTCATTAAGGATATTGACTATATATACAGTATCTTTTTCATCAGAGTAGTTCCCTGTCAAATATATAAAGTCCATGATTATATCATTAATTTTCTTAAGCTCTTTACGTATCATAGCATAGTTTTTATGAGTTTCCAGCCGCTCGTCTGAAGACTCTAAAATATCTAAGTTAAAGCTAACCAAAGTTAAAGGATTTTTTACTTCATGAGCTATGGCCGCTGCTATTTCTTCTAAGGCTTGATTTTCCATATGGATGTTTCCCTTCCGCTTAATTAAGTGACTATAAAACCACAGCTTCTATGGCTGTGGAAGTATAAGCACTTGCCCAAAAAATATCCTATCAGCATCTTCAATATTATTGACTTCCATAATACGCTCAACCATTTCCGGCGTTCCATATATTCTTTGGCTTATACTTAGTAAATTGTCTCCGGCTTGAACCATATAAGTAGCCGGAATATTAATATTGTCTGGGATAGCAGCCGTTTCAGCAGGTATAGGCGCAAAAGCTGTTTCTGTACCGCTTGGAATCTCCGAGGCTCCAGCCACTTCGCCGGATGCTCTATAATTTTCCTCGGCTAAAAGTCTGTTTCCATCTTCAGTGACAACCAACCCTATCTCAGCCATTACTTCCGGTGCTTCTGTGGCAAAAACCGGAACATTTGCATCTCTGTTCATAATTGCCACAAGGTCTCTATATGCCGTATTTAAAGATGCGAGATTTTGTTCCAAAACATTTATTCTTTCATCACTTCTTATAAGCCCCGCCCCCATTATAAAGCTCACCAAAAACATTACCGCGCAAAGTCCGCCCAGCATACTAACAAGCCTCCTCTGACCTGCACCGCCTCCGGTAGGCTGCCTTGTTTGTCTCACGGTATAGTCACGCTTTTTACTTTTGTTATCACTTACTGCGCTCGACTCTCTAAGCTCTCTTTGCCGCCTTTTAGATATAGGAAAAGTAATGATATCTTCATCTGCCGATTCTACCGATTCTTCCAACTCTTCCGATTTATCAAGACTAAGCCGCTTGGCCGCTACTGACGCAGAACTTTGAACCCTATTATCTATCATATATTCATGCATGGGCTTGTTTTTATCATAATAAACAAAATAGCCTTTGCATTCGCACAGCTCATTTTCTTCATTATAGGCATAAAATACATCAAGCCTTTGGACAGGATCCGTCACAAAAAAAACCTGATAATTTTCAGTAAAGTTTTCTTTATGATAACTATAGTTTTTGCTGCTTAAGTAAGTTCCATAACCTGGCTGGGATTGAAGCCATCCAACAATTTTAAGACCCGGAAAATACTTGTCCAATATATCCGTAACATAGTCATTTGTTTTTTTTGAAAACTCGATTCCATTGTCTCCCTCGGCACTATATTTGCCCTCAACCGCACCGCTTATAAAAAGTATCGGGTTTGGCTCAGCCTCTATATAGCGTCCCACCAAAATTCCAAGCTTCTCGCTGCCGGAATGGGCTTGTGTATACTGCTGTACAAATGTAGCGACATAATCCTCAACATAAATGCGAAGACCTGTTGCATCAATAGAGCCTATTTGCCTGACGTTTGTTGGCAGCTCGATCTTATCCATAGCTTGTCCTCCTTAAATTTCTGGATTTATAGTATCGGTATCGTATCATAAGCAATAAGCATAAAAACGTGAACTCTGTCGATGAATTAATAAAAGTTTGTAATAGAATCAAAGTAGGCTGGAAATTATAAATTTATCTAATACTCCACCAACTAAACCTTGTTAAAAGATTTGCGCGAAATTTTGTTGCAGGACAAGGAAGTGCCGCACAGCAATACCCACAGTGGTATGAGCAAGCGGCACTGACGCAGTACTGCGACAAAATGACAGCAAAGACTTGGCAGGGTTTAGTTGGTGGAGTAATAATATCACCGGAAAACAGCGGAGGGGTTATATGAAATGCACCGAAACATATATTTATGCCAATGATTATAAAGCCCGTGAGGAAATTGGCAGAAATATTAGCTTTGCTCTGGACGAAGCTATGAAAGACTTTTCGGAAATTTGCGTATTGTGTATAGGGTCCGACAGAGCCACCGGTGACAGTTTAGGTCCTATTGTTGGTCAAATGCTTCAAAGTGCTTTATCACTAAGCCCTATAAAAATTTATGGAAATTTAAGAACCCCGGCTCATGCGGTCAATCTTCAGAGTACACTCGAGAAAATTTATACTGAAAACCAAAACCCTTTTATTATAGCTGTGGACGCGGCACTCTCTAAATCTCCATCTCATATAGGGCGGCTTAATACGGGGATTGGTTCTCTAAAGCCCGGGTCGTCCGTAGGCAAAAGTTTGCCAAATGTAGGGCATTTTTATATAACAGGGGTAGTAAATTGGATGCCAAGTATTGAAAGCCTTACAATACTTCAAAGCACAAGACTTGGCAATGTCTTTGAAATGGCTGAGGTAATTGCCGGAGGAATAACATACGCAATAGAGTCGTATACGATGTATTGACATCCTACGAAAAAAATGATAAAGTAAACTTGATATACTTCGGGGTTGGGTGAAATTCCCTATCGGCGGTAATATAAGCCCGCGAGCATACTGTAAGGTTTGCTGAACCGGTTAGATTCCGGTGCCGACGGTTAAAGTCCGGATGAGAGAAGATATATCAAGTCCTTTTTGTGCTGGTTTTTTATTTTGGACTTGTTTTTATGCCCCGGTATATGGGGCTTTTTTTGTCCCTAAAACCATTACTTGCTTATAGGAGGGCTTTTTTATGAACCAAACAACAAAGAAACTCTGTGTCCTGGCAATGATATGTGCCGTAGCTTTTATTCTTGCTGCAATTGTACGTGTACCTGTGGTTTTATTTTTAAGGTATGACCCTAAAGATGTGGTTATCGCAATCGCCGGCTTTCTATACGGACCCATGGCTGCTCTTATGGTTGCTGTAGTGGTTGCTGTGGTGCAAATGTTTACGGTCAGTCAAACAGGTCCTATTGGTCTTTTGATGAATATTATTGCCTCTGCCGCTTTTTGCTGTACGGCAGCTTTTATCTACAAAAAGAAACGTACTATGAGCGGCGCCGTTATAGGGCTTGCAGTGGCAACACTTTTCGCAACCATTGTAATGATGCTTTGGAACTATATAATCACACCTATTTTTATGGATGTGCCGCGCCAAGCAGTCGTTGGGCTTTTACTGTCGGCTTTTCTTCCTTTTAATTTGATTAGCAATACTTTAAACGCCGCTTTTACTCTGCTTCTTTATAAGCCGATAAAATCAGCACTTCAAGCCTCTAACTTAATGCCGGCACCTGAAACAACTGTCAAGGGCAAAATAAACATAGGCATCATAGTAGGTTCGGGCTTTGCTATATTGACCTGTATACTTTGGGTAATGGTATTGCAAGGCTACATTTAATTCCAATAATTACCATCTCTATTTGTTACAATTCCACTATTGCATAGAATTCAAAAATCCTTTAGAATAGACCTGTCCACTAACCTGCTTTTGTCAGATTTTCGAGCATATTTTTTATTGTGCAAGGAAAGGTTGACGACGCAAAGCCAAAGCTTTTGCTAGGGCGTGTCGACACAGCAGAATGGAATATATGCCGAAAAAATGGTAGGATGAGGTTAGCGGGCAGGTCTAATATAGTAGCTTACAAAAGTTTTACTACAACAGGGGTGATTTTTATGCAATCTTTGCAGTTAGATGATTTTAAGAACTATTGTTTTATTGACAATTTAACACTTTCGCCAAATGGCAAAAATATAGCTTTACTTGGCCGCAAAGCCAATAAAGACAATGATTATGATGTAGCTATATTTGTAGATAAGGGCAGCGGCTTTGAGCCTTTAACCGGTCTTGAAGGAAAAGTCGAGCAGTTTTTATGGATAGATGATGAGAATATTCTTTTTTGTGAAGTCCGCAGTGAAGAAGACAGGGCAAAAATTGAAAAAGGTTATGAGCTAACTTGCTATTACAGTATAAATATTCATAAAGGCGAGGCAGTGCCGGCTTTTAAAGTTAATGCCGTAGTAATAAATCTTATGCCTCTTGAGAATGGTAATTTTCTTGCTGTCACGATTTTTGACAATGCAAGACCATGCTTTGAAGGAAAATCTGAACATGAGATAAATGAAATCCTTTTAGAGCTTAAGAAGGAAACGCATTTCCAAGTAATTGATGAGCTCCCTTTCTGGGCTGACGGCAGAGGGATTACAAATAAAAAGAGAATTCGCTTAAATATATTAACCGAAGAAGGGCTTAAGCCTATTACCCGCAAACTCACAAATGTTGTGGATTATAAGCTGTCTCCCTGTAAAAAATACGCGGCTTATATATGTGACCCTGCTCCGGCGGAAATTCGCAGTTTAGAATGTAATATCCATATTGTCAATCTTGAAACTTTTGAGGAAAAAGAGGTTTTGGAGGAGCCTAAGAGAATCCGCGCTTTCGATTTCTGGGGGGATAAAATGGTTGTTGCATTTGCCCAGCCCGGGCAGAGAAGGTATGAACACGGTCCCTTTTATATAGTTGACCCTAAGTCCAAACAAACTAAGGAACTTGCCAAGTTTGACCTGTCTTTAGGGGAATCCGGTGAATCAGACTCTAAATTTTGCTGCGGTATTACCAGCAAAGTGGTAGGGGACAGCTATTTCTTTACCTCCCTTTCAGGTTATTATACAGATATTTTTGAACTTAACTTAAACAGTGGCAAAATCAGTAATATTACTAATTCTAAAGCTACTGTAGAGTATTTTGATATAAAAAACGGACGAGTAGTTGCAGGCGTTATGCAGCCTTGCCGTTTAGTGGATGTATTTGAGCTAAAAGATGGAAAATTAGAAGGGCTAAGCTCATTCAACACCGAGCTTTTAAGCACTCGTAAATACTCACCTCCTGAGCATTTTACTTTTAAAGATGCCGAAGGCTCTGAAATAGACGGCTGGGTAATAAAGCCTATCGATTATGAGAAAGGTAAGAAATATCCTGCCATACTCAATATCCACGGCGGTCCTAAATGTGCTTATACTGACAGCTATTATCATGAAATGCAATATTGGGCAAGCCAAAATTACTTTGTAATATTTGGCAATCCAAGAGGCTCCGACGGTAAAGGTAACGAATTCGCGGATATCAGCGGTAAATACGGCACGATAGATTATGATAATCTTATGCAGCTTGTAGATGAGTCTATAAAACGATATCCTGGCATTGATGAAAATAACCTTGGAGTTACAGGCGGCTCCTACGGCGGCTTTATGACAAGCTGGATTGTAGGACATACTAACCGCTTTAAAGCCGCTGTTTCTCAATGTTCTATATCTAATTGGGTGTCTTTCTACTGTATTAGCGATATTGGCTATTATTACGGCAGTGACCAAATGAAAGCCGATCCTTGGACTAATGTTGATAAGCTATGGTGGCATTCCCCTCTTAAATATGCACCAAATGTGAAAACTCCAACTTTAGTCCTCCACTCTTGTGAGGATTTCCGCTGCTGTATTCCCGAGGCATACCAATGGTATACGGCACTTAAGCTCCATGGGGTTGAGACAAGACTTGTAATCTTCCACGGCGAAAATCATGAAATGCCCCGCTCTGGCAAACCGGATTACAGGGCAAGAAGGCTTAAGGAGATAACGGGATGGATGGATAAATATTTGAAAAGTTAATAAAATAGCCTATACTAACTAAAGGGGCAAGAGAATTATCTCTTGCCCCTTTTTATTTTGCTGCCTTGATAACGGTAGAAATACCGCTCTGTGTATTATTGTCTAAAGCATTTGTATGACCATCAAAAAAAATTCAAAAAGGTGTTGACATTCATCCAAGACTATTGTAGAATGATAATGCAAGACTATTGTAGAATGACTTTTGGGGAGGGAGGGAGCCTATGGCTGACTTCAAGAGATTGCCCGACACAGAGTTTGAATTGATGCGGATTATATGGCAGCATAAGCCGCCTGTAACCACCGCAAGGATAATTCAAGAGTTGGGTGATAGCGTGAACTGGAAACCGCAGACGGTTTTGACCATGCTTGTGCGGCTGATTGAAAAAGGCTTTCTGTCAAGTGAGCGTGTGGGTAAAGAACGGAACTACACGCCAATCATATCTGAATCGGAATACATGAGTTTAGAAACAGGCGAGTTTATGTTTCGGTATCGAGGCAACTCTATTGGCAGCTTGGTAAAAACCATGTATGACGGAAAAGATTTAACAGAGGAAGAATTGACCGAACTTAAAAAATGGCTCAAAGAAAAGGAAGGTTGATATGGCACAATATATGTTTTCATTTTTAACAACATCGCTATTCATGGGTTTAATAATCCTCGCCATAGTAACCCTTAGTGTATTGTTGCCAAAAGCGTTTTCTCCAAAACTTCGCTATGCGGCTTGGGTAGTAATTCTCATTGGTTTGATAATTCCTTTCAGACCTATGTTTGGCAACGGGCTGATAACATTTGATATGCCGTATGCTACTACTGCCGAAAGCGAAAGGCAAGCAAATAAAGTCGGAAACATCACAACCGAGCCGCCGATAATTGGTGACGTGGGGCAAAGTATAACCATTTACGAGCCTGCTGTTCAATCTATGTGGCAAACACTCTCTACCATACACATTTTGGTGATAGCGTGGGCGGCTGTGGCACTTGCCATTTTAACCTACCATGTATGGCGTTATATCGGTTTCAAAAAGCTAATAAGACGTTGGGGTGTTGCGGTAAAAGACGAGGACACATTGTCCGTCTTACAGACTATACAATCTGAAAAAGGTATTGCTAATAAAAAAATCGAACTAAAAAAATGTGACTTCGTTTCTACTTCAATGATTGTTGGATTTCTTAATCCCATAATACTACTGCCCGACAAGATGTTTGATGCTGACGAGCTGGAGTTGATTTTTCGCCATGAACTAATCCACTACAAGCGTGGTGACTTGTTCATAAAATTGTTGTCAGTAATCGCTGTGTCGCTTAATTGGTTTAACCCTGCCGTTTACTTGATGAGTGCGGCAATTGGGGCCGATTGCGAGGCATCTTGTGATGAGGCTGTTATCGCTGATGTCGGCGGCGAAAACAAGCAATTTTACGCCGAAATTGTAATGGATATGATAGGGAGCAAAAGAGCGGGCGGCACAGCACTTTCCACTTGTTTTTATGGGAGCAAGAACGGCATAAAAAAACGGATGGAAGCTATTATGAACGCATCGGTCGGCGTGAAGAAAGTTGCGTTTTCTGCTCTTGCAGTTTTGGCTTTGATGATTATTTTTACAGGCTCAATCTTTGCCTTTGGCAGTCAAACACCATCAGAGCTGCCATCACAAGAGCCGCAATATCCAGTTTTTCAGCCACCGCTTGATAATTCGCAACAGCAAGGCACAGAGCAAATCACAAGTCAGAGAGCAAGGGAAATTGCTGCCCAGTTTGTAGGATATGGAACGGTGCATGACATTAGGGCATTTACCGAGGATGGCATTCTGAATTTTGAAGTGGAAATAAGGCAGGGAGCTGTAAGGTATGTTGTGCAGATAAACGGCGTGAATGGCAATGTAATCAACCTATCCAGTTATACAGATGATACAGGGGCGGAGCAAACCATATCAGAAACAAATAACACGGAGCCGACACCACAAACTACACCCGACCCTACACCTCCACAAGCACCAGTCAGCAGTCAAGGCAACAGACCCGCTAATCCTGTAATCTCGTTGGATAGAGCCATTGAAATAGCATACGCCGACATAGCCGCTCGTGGTATAAACGCCACATTCCGCACGGATTCGGGGATGAGTTGGGAGAGAGGACAATGGGTTTGGGAGTTAGAATTTAGAACACATGGCGAACGTATGCCGATTATCGAATTTTATATCAATGTAGACAACGGCAATATCGTTAAATTTGAATGGGACGATTAAAGAAGGGAGCGAAATCAAAATGAAAAAAGAAAAGCGTTTTGAAAAGTTAAAAGGTGCTGCACTCGGTGTGATTCTCACATTGATAATAATGACTGCCGTACCAGCTTTTGCAAGAGTAGCACAAGAAACAATCACGGTGAATTTCAACAACATCCGAATCGCCGTAGACGGGCGGCAAGTGCAGACAGAATACGAGCCATTTATATTTCAAGGCAGAACGTATTTGCCTGTGCGTGATGTAGCTGATGCTATGGGCTTTGATGTTACATGGGATAACGCTACAAACACAGTGCATTTAAGATCACGCACAAACACAAATGCTGTGCCGAATTATCCACCGCACCAGTCAGGACAACAGCAGGGCAGCATAACTATTCCTGATACAATAACCCCAAGACCCCCTTCAAGAACAGGCGGACCAACAAACCCGACAATCACCGCTCGCAGAGCGGTTGAATTGGCTCGTGACTACCTCATTTCCATAGGTGTAACAAGTGCAAGATTTGATTATATCTATATGGATAGAGAAGGAAACACATGGGTTTGGAGCGTTGAGTTTGACGGACAAGGCAGAAGTTTTGAATTTTACGTTGATGTAAACACAGGGGCATTTTTGAAAGCACCACAAATTAGCCCTGCACCAATGCCGGCTGTTCCACCGATAACAACAACGCCCTCACCACAAATTAGCCCATCACCCGGTAGTGGGCAGGGAAATAGACCGTCCAACCCAACAATTTCATTGCAAAGAGCTATAGAAATAGCTTATGCCGACCTTGCCGCCCGTGGCATTAACGCCACATACCATTCTAACTCTGGCATGAGCCTAGAGCGTGGGCAATGGGTATGGGAATTGCTGTTTATAACGCAAGGCGAAAGGATGCCGTTTATTGAATATTACATTAATGTAGACAACGGCAATATCGTCAAGTTCGAGTGGGATGATTAAAAAACTCGCATTACAAAAAGGAGCATGAAATATGTCATCAAATATTGACTCCGGGCGCAACTCGAACAACGAGATTGCCGAATTGCCGGCAGGAAGGAAAAGTAAAAAGAAACTAATAATCATACCACTTGTGCTGATATTGGCAGCCGTGGCAACATTCATGTTGTGGCCTGCAAATGTATCACGCCAAGAAGCCCAAGAAATAGCCATTGCTCATGTAGGCGGCAACAACAGCCGTGCCAACCCTGCCAGTAGGGATTTTGAGAGATTCCAGAGGGTTTGGAGCGTTGAAGTGTTTTATGGTGGGCTTGTCCATGAAGTTTATGTCAGCATGAGAACAGGTGAGGTTGTTAGGATGGAAATTGATAGATTGGATTAGACATGTCGGTAGTCGATACAGAAAATTATTAACACTTGCAAAAACCACGAAAGCTCCCATATTACAAGGATTACACCTTGTAGTATAGTAATGAGTAGTTCTAATAACTCTATTGAGCATCAACTCCATAGGCTTTTAGGCGGCAGAGATTACGCAACTCTCGCAACAATAGGAGGCATTATAATCCTCTTTATTGGTCTTTTATTAATTTGTATACATTTCTCAAAAGAGAAAAACTAATAGGCTCGTGTAAAACCCATACGGCAGAACATATGGGTTTTACATAAACCCGACATATTTTAACAACCCCAATACATTTCCCTATTGCATACTCCTCCTCAATGCTTTAAAATTAAATTATAGTGAATCAAACTGAAAATACACACGCTTGCGTGTAGTTTTTTCAATTCTAATTAAAAGGGGTGCTTTCTATGCAGTATTTGCAATTGGACGATTTTAAGAACTACCGTTTTATCGACAATATGAAGCTATCACCTGGCGGCAAAAATATCGCGCTTTTAGGTCGCAAAACCAACAAAGAAAATGGCTATGACGTTGCCATCTTCGTGGATAAAGGCTGTGGATTTAAGCCTCTCACAAACCTTACGGGCAAAGTTGGGCAGTTTTTGTGGATGGATGATGAAACTATCCTTTTCTCCGAGGTTCGTGACAAAGCCGATAAGGAAAAAATTGAAAAAGGCTATGAACTTACCTGTTTTTACACCATAAACATCCACGGCGGCGAGGCTGAGCCAGCTTTTAAAGTAGATGCCGTTGTTGCAAAGCTTGAGGTTTTGGAGTGTGGTAAATTTATTGCCACAACTGTATTCGATAATGCCAGACCTGACTTTACGGGCAAGTCTGAGGCTGAAATCGCCGAGCATCTTAAGGAAATTAAAAAAGCAAAAGGCTACAAAGTTGTTGATGAGCTTCCTTTTTGGTTTAATGGCAAAGGTTTTACAAACAAAAAACGTGTCCGCTTAAATATTTTAACGGAAGAAGGGTTAAAGCCTATTACAGATAAGCTTACAAATGTAGCTGATTATAAGCTTTCGGACTGCAAGAAATACCTTGCTTACATAGGTGATCCGGCTCCGGCGGATATTCACAAATTAGAAAGCAATATCCATATCATAAACCTTGAAACTTTGGAAGAGACTCTGGCACTTGAAGAGCCTAAGAGGGTACGTTCCTTCGCTTTTTGGAAGGACAAAATTGTAACGTCCTATGCTGAACCTGTTGGACGTATACATGAACATGGGCATTTCTATATAGTCGATCCTAAAACCAAAAAAGCTGAAAAACTGGTTGAGTATGATTTGTCTATCGGTCAGCCAGGAGGCTCGGACTCTAAATTCGGCGGCGGTATCGTTAGTAAAGTAGTTGGGGACAGCTATTTCTTTGTTTCTCTCAAAGGCTATCATACGGATATATTTGAACTTAATTTAACATCCGGCGAAATTAAAAATGCGACAAACAGCAGCGGCAATATTGATTTCTTTGATATGGAAAACGGTCGCATAGTTATGGGCTTTATGCCGCCCGGACGTTTAATGGATGTTTTTGAGCTTAAAAACAGTAAGCTTGAAAAAATAAGCACCTTTAACGATGAACTTTTAGACAGCCGCAAATACTCTGCCCCTGAGCATTTTACATTTAAAGATGCCGATGGTGTGGAAATTGACGGGTGGGTGATAAAGCCTGTTGATTATGAAAAAGGCAAAAAATATCCCGCTATTTTGGAAATTCATGGCGGACCTAAAGCGGCGTATACTGAAAGCTATTTCCATGAAATGCAGCTTTTTGCTAACAGGGGTTATTTCGTAATGTTCTCAAACCCAAGAGGGGGCGACGGCAAAGGCAATGAATTTGCTGATATCCGAGGCAAATACGGCACTATAGATTACGATAACCTTATGCAATTTGTTGATGAATGTATCAAAAAATATCCTGATATCAATGAGGATAAAATGGCTGTTATGGGCGGTTCCTACGGTGGTTTTATGACTAACTGGATTGTTGGGCATAACAACCGTTTCAAGGCCGCTGTTACAATGCGCTGCATCTGTAATTGGGTATCCTTTGGCTTTATAAGTGATATTGGCTACTATTTTGGCAAAGACCAAATGGGCATCGAAGACCCTTGGGATGATGTGGAGAAATTGTGGTGGCATTCCCCTCTTAAGTACGCTAAAAATGTGAAAACTCCGACATTGGTACTTCACTCCGATGAGGACTTCCGCTGCTGGTCTCCGGAAGCTTTCCAATGGTATACGGCACTTAAGACTTTAGGCGTGGATACAAGACTTGTTTTATTCCACGGCGAAAACCATGAGTTGTCAAGGTCAGGTAAGCCTGATTTGAGAGAGAAAAGATTGCAAGAGATTATTGATTGGGTGGATAAATACCTTAAATAGCCTAATCAAAGTACCAATCATTCCTATTACAACCTGTTCCCATTTCTTCAAGTACTAAGATAATTTCTTCAATACAATGAAAGTCTGACAGGTCATCATTTTCAATGATGGCCTGTATTTTTTGCAGTGCTTTGAAAGATTGCATTTCGACTAATTTAGCTGTAATCTCAACCTCCAGATTAGGGAAAATTATATGAATCTCTTCATTTTTAAGAATTTTTGCTAAAATTTCTTTGAATAATTCCATAGTAATCACCTCTTTTTATGATTATGGCACTATATGAGCCATTTGTCAATGGTTCATATAGTGCTATTATAATTTGATATGGGTGATTTTAATGGAATATGAAAAAATACGCGAACTAAGAGAAGATAAAGGGTGGACACAGCAATACCTTGCCGATTTATTATTTGTAAACAGAAGAACCTATTCGAGTTACGAAACCGGAAATCGAACAATATCCCCTGATATTTTAATTGAATTATCTAAAGTTCATAATGTTAGTATTGATTACTTGCTTGGCTTAACTAATGAGAAAAAGCCCTACCCAAGGAAAAAATAGCATGCTTTTGATATATCATACAATTAATTACATAGGGGATAAACTATGATTGTTTTTGATAAATTATGGGAAACCATGAAAGATATAGGATTTTCATCATATACATTAAGAGAAAAATACAATATTGACAGTAGGACAATCAGAAGATTAAAGACAAAGCAAAATGTTACCACAGAAACTCTTAGCAAATTATGCAGTATTCTAAACTGTAATTTAGAAGATATTGCAACATATATAAGAGATTAAAAAAAGAGGTACATTCTTAATGCACCTCACAAAAATTACTGTATCTATGTCATATTCACTAAGCTCCAAAGTTTAACCTACTATTTCAAATGTAAACACTACAGGATTTTTAACATCCTCACTTAACGGAGATACATCAATGGATTTTATTTTCAGCTTTATCCCCAATGCTTTTTGGAGTTCATACAACCGCCCGCCTGCACACCTTTCAAAATACCCTAACACATTTACCGGCGGGGCGGTGTACGTTCCATCCCGCGCGCGTTTATAATATCCGTGAGAACATTTAAAAGTAAGTGTCAGCGTGTTATCGTCATTTAATACAGGCTTCCATCTTTTGAAAGTTTCCGCGAACAAAGTCATTCTCTCATCAAGACCGAGGTAAGCATAATCAGCGGCAAAACCCTTGCGCTCTTTGTCAGCACCCGCGCCGTTGCATCCTCCCTGTGTTTCGTACAATCTAAAGTGCTGCTCTCTCGTGAGATACTTGTCCATAGCTTGGCAAAACTCATCATCCCATTCGGGCTGTAAACACTTTAAACCTATTAAATTAGGTCCAAATTCATCCTTATATTTTTGTAAGATGCCCTCAAAAATAGGCAATACTTCTTCCGGAATACCGTTTTTCTTCTTTTGCATTGCGCTTATAATGCCAATAATCATATATCTTTCCCTTTCACAGTTGCGGTTTTGTTTACAAAATCCATGTAAATCAGGGTTTCGTTATGGTTTAAATTGATAATGCCGTTTGTTAAGCCAATTTTCAGGATACAGCAATTTTCACTATCCTCATTATTTGCCATATCATACCACTCTTCAAAAGCTTTGCGAAGTTTTGTCCTCATTTCAGCGTTTTCAGGCTTCATCACCCAGCCCATATTTTCGCCTACACCACTTGCATTAAACCATTCAAAATTTACAGCAATGGCAACTTCATTATTTTGTGCTATTTGCTGCATTTTTGCGGATTTACCGTATGTAACCACATAAAACGCGCCGTCTTCATAAAACGCATTCACATCACGTACAATAGGGCGCGGCTTGCCGTCTGTACTCGGTTCAAGGGCAATGGTTGCAAGCCCAAGTACATTATCTTTGCTGCTGCCAAACTTTTCTTCAAGAATTGTCATTCCTTTTGCGTACTTTTCCATTATAACCCTCCATTTTAATCGTTATTTTCCCGTTCTTTGAACGGAATCCACATTTCCATATAAGCGTGGTCTGCTTCTGGCAGGTTGTTGTAATAAATTTCGGGAAAAAATTCCTCTGCACGCAGTCCATGCTCTTTAAGCCAATATCGTGTAAACTTCATCATTTTGCCGAATGATGCCATGAGCCGGTCAAAATTCTCCGCTTCATACCGGCAAACTATATACTCCCTTGAAGGTAATACCCAGCTCGTAAAATGATGGTCAGCCCGGTCAAGCACAGCCGGTTCAACTTCCGCGCCCACAAAATAGGTGGAGTAACCCTTCCTTGCACTGCCCTGATAAGACACGCCAACCCGCCGTCCATAAGGTATACACACAATATCATCAAGCACCTTGTAAAACCTGTCCCAAATAGCGGCAGGTTCGGAAACGCCCGGTCTTTCACCAAGCATTTTGCCCGGTTTAAACCGCCATAAATCCTCAACACCAAGAAAGCAGACAGGGTTATCAAGGGTTTTGCGGTTATACTCCAATACAATCCCTTCGGTGATTAAAGGTACACCTTCGTCCACCATTACATAATTAAGCAACAGATTTGGCTTGTCAAAATTATTTAAGCCCACAGGCTTGTTTCTGTATTCCGACGGCGATAGCCCATATGTTTCCTTAAACGCTCTCGAAAATGTTTCACGGCTGCCAAAGCCATATTCCACCGCTATGTCTACGATGTGGTTATTCCCGTTTTCAAGACTTACTACAGCGTGAGCCAGCCGCCGCAGCTTGATATACTCCCGCACAGGCTTTTTGACAAGCCGCGTAAACAAGCGTTGAAAATAAAACAAAGACAGAGCCGCAATGTCTGCCAATTCCTCTATCTTAATTTCATCCCCAAGATTTTCTTCAATGAAGTCAAGGGTTTTTTGGATAGATGCCCATGCATGTATAGCTCATCACCCCGCAAAATAAGTATAGCATATGGAATTTGCCCTTGCGTGACCATGTCTGCTCTTTTGTAATTTATCCTATAAAAACTCCTGGCAATAGACCTGTAACGAAACAAAGCTAGGGTGTAGATTTTTCAAAATTAACAATACCCGAAATCAAGTTAAACCTAAGCAGAAGGCGTTTGCGATTGTTGCGATATTTTTCTGCAACAATCTT
>Ga0123352_10005822_pt1 | contig 18699 bp, 6 predicted proteins | sample TergutLab28metaG_FD_89700 | JGI IMG/M metagenome (GOLD analysis project Ga0123352, IMG submission 89700) | Labiotermes labralis P1 segment gut microbial communities from Petit-Saut dam, French Guiana - Lab288 P1 | ecosystem: Host-associated > Arthropoda: Insects > Digestive system > Gut ... | reverse complement strand
TGAACACTGCATTCCTCTCTCAAGGCCGCTAGCATTGTCACGTGACGTATCAGGTGTGCAGGTTGCAGTATTTGGAACCGCAAGAAGCCCCCACTTTTCTCTGGCCATTATCTCCGTAACCGTTCAAATCTGGATATAGGTATTTTGGGTTATATCGGTATACTTTAACATAAGGAACACCCTTCCGAAATCTGGCACATTCCTCCTGGAACACCCTGTATATAGGTGTTTTCTTACAGATTTTTTTTTTATTTTTGCAGAACATTTAGACCTTTAGAGAAAACGTGTAAATCTAATTTAGTATAGGATAAAATCCTGCTTTAAAGTATTTACGTATGGCCGCCGGAATAAATACTGATATCAGAACCAGCAAATTGGGAAAGAAATGTTTGGTTTCATTTTTCTAACCTGTAGAAGTATCTTACAAACCCTTGGCAACTGTTGCAAATGTTTGTTAAAATCCGTAATTACTGAGCTAATTTTTCTGTCATCATGTCATGCGGCAAGTTGCTTATGTTAGGGTGGGCATTTTGTGTCTGTAATTCATGCGCAATTGTGTTTCTGGAGAAGTAATTACATGTTAAACTAATATGAATGAGAGAAGTGGAAGTTTTTAAATTATTGCCAATGAAATTAACAAGGATTTGGCTACTATTTACCTAATATTTTTAGGATAGTTTGAGGCAGATCTGAATTGAATATACAGCCCAGTTGATGTGGATAAGGGAACCGTACAGGAATGTGGGCAAAGCTCTTGGAAGGTCGACAATTTTGAGATCGAAATATTGCTTAGGGAATATATTTGGTAAGTGGGTCCTGAAAGTGAGGGAAAGACGGAAATGAATTCGGACTGAGAAAAGTCGTAGGATTTGGATTAGCAGTGTTCAGACTGCAGGCTCTGTTTCATAGATATGAAAAGGAACATTATATGTACTGTATGTGGAAGGTAATGTTGCTGCACGTTCGCGGAAGCATTATTTCCACAGAAATGCAAAATTACCTTTCTTATGTGCAGTTGTTTTACATATGTCACTGCGAAGAATATGATGAATAGTGAAAGCTTTGTCATGGAAACACAAATGCACTTTCCATATAGATGCGCTACATATGTCGCCACCAATAATATGAGAAATAGTGAGGTCTTCCTGTCAAGTGTCCAATGTTTTTGTGCGATTTTAACCAAACTAAGGGTTATCTTGACGGATTTTCATGAAAGTCCTCGGTTCCAGATTTCACGAAAATTTGTCCAGTGAGAGCCGTGCTGTTTTACGTGGACGGACGGACGGACACGCAGACGGGCAAGCATGACGAAGCTTATAGGCGTCTTTCACGACCAACGCACGTTAGAAAGTCTTGACCTTCATTTCCTCATTCTATAGAATACAATGTAAGAATATACATGTGTCTTCATGTAAAGCGCCCAACAATGCGTTCTGATTGTAAGTAGATTTGGAGTTCCTCGTCAGATTTTCTTGAAATTCCCATTACAAAATTTCATCAAAATCCGTGAAGGGTTAGCCATGTTAATAAATATAGAGAGACGGACAGGGAGACATACGGAGAAAGACAGACAGAGAGATGGACGTGGCGAAAATAATAGTTGCTTGTCGCGAGTACGGTAATGCACCTGAAGACCATAAACCAAATATCATCATTTTCTTCACCAAATCACTTTCATGTCTATTCCTGTTTATTGACTTGCTGAGGTCTCCTTTATTCGGTGTTCTTCGTGACATCATTCTTCAAACGTTCTTTTGCCTCCTTATTAAATAAGAGAGTGTCATTCACAGTTGTATTCAACGTCATTCGACACATCATGACTCCTTTTGTTGCTCACTTGCTGTCTGTCTTAGGAAATTAATTTCAGCAGTGTGTACGGTGCGGATGGTGCCGTCGCACGGCACCATCCGCACCGTACACACGACTTACGCAGCGGCTCTCAAGACCACCACCCATCCAAAAACTCGGTGCAGAAAACCATATGCTGCAACTCAACATCTAATGCTCCTGATGATGGGCGTATGTACTCGAAACATGTCGAGCTAAGAATATATCAATAAAATTACCTTGTTGCATCAAGTTGGCATTTCAAGTTATTTCATGTTTAATTTTCTTTCTCTGTATATATAGGTTTTCCAAATTTGTGTACATAATTTTGTCCCCAATACGTGACACATGTTTCGCCCACCTTCTTCTTCTTCCGATCTACATGGAAAAGGTACATTTATTAACCTAGGTTTTGAGCATATGATTTGTAAATATGTGAGCCACGATTGTGTATTTATACATAAATTGAAATATAACTTTTTTTGAAAGAAAATGTAGAGACACTGTAAATGTTATTGTCAAAATGTAATATTGACAAATACAAATTATGCAGGAAGGTTATGTTCTCCTAAGTAGATTTTAACGTGCTAAAGTTAACCATTAATTGGTTTATTGCTCAGTAAGAAATAGCATTATTGATCTGCAATATTCAACATAAGGTACCTCAGAATCTTGAGGAAAATCGAAGAAACAGTACCAATAGCTTCTTTTCTATTTACGTCAAGATATCTCCTATATGGTGAAATAACAAATAATAACTGCAAAGCACTCATTATTAAAGTAGTAGACCAAGCGTGTACGAAAGCCAGGTGCCAAGTCTCCGGGGCTACTAAATTTTGTACTTTGGCGCCAAGTATTTTTTTTTTTTTGGTTCGTGAGTGTGAAACTTGCTTTATGTCCACCTTCTGGCGCTTAGAACCTGTAGTTTTATCGGACATTTTTGATAACATTTTGCTTCTATGTATTTGAGGAACGTGAAAATTTTCTGAAAGATATGAGTATTTCTTGACGTAAATTTTACACTTCTAAATTGTTAGTTTAGAATATACCTATCTAACGACATACTTGAAATTTGATTATGACTCTGAAAGCTCCGTCACACTCAAATAAAAATAATCGGTGAACCGGATGGGGCATGGCACCGCTCGTCTTCAAGCCTTATCAAATTACCGGTTGAACCGAGCCGGATATGGGAAGGGCAGAGGTCATTTCCTGTTAAAACTCTTGATTGCAATAACAGCATGAGGAAGATGCAACTGCTGTGTCCATCAAAGTTAGAACCTGCTCTTTTTGTGTCAATGGAGTATAGGTGGGAATATTAAGTAGCAGGATGAAGTAAGAAATATATTCTTCAAGACTGTGGTTGGAAAGCATGACATAATTACAACGAAAGAACCGAAGCCTAACTTTGTGAAACAAGTCAGAGTTTGTGAGAAGGAATGTTTGACGTTATCTTTGCTTCGAAAGCTATCAAATAGCAAACAAGCGGGAGCTTTGTGTTGGTAATAATATTTTTGTTGCTTGTTTACTTGATATTTATTTGTTTACTTTATGTCCCTAGTGTGTGTTTCGTGTTGTTTTAGTCAATAATATGAAAGGGAAAAATGAGCTCTAGTACAGGGGTTCTCACACTTCTTTACTGACGTATTATTGAATGAAATGTTAAAATTTCAATATGTCACATGCCTATTTTTATTGTTACAACGTGCATGTTGTCGAGTTACTCAATTATTACACCAACCACTGCACATATATACAATTTATAAAATTTACACATTAAAACATTAAAAAATCTGCGACATGTTTCGGTCCTAAGACCATCATCAGGGAGCTATATATTCCTTGCTAAAATCACACTAGAAATAGTCACAGACTAATTTCGTTGTACAAGTTGGGTGTTGTGGCAGCATGCTGATGATGGTCTTAGGACCGAAACATGTAGGAGAGTCTTAAATATTTTTATGTGTAAATTTTGTAAATTTTATGTATGCGCAGTGGTTGGTGTAATAATTGAGTAATGTCACTTGATTATTTTTATTTACGTAATAATTTCTGACTATGGTAAGAGGCCTGACAGAGGGGATGAGTTATATAATCTTGCCACACAACCTTACCTATTAACTAATAAGTTTTAAATTTTAATTTTTTTTACGTTTTTAAATTTCCATTTTTCATTAAATGCAGATACCAGTCAAAACGTTTTGGTATACCAGTAAGGGTAAGCTTATCACAATTTTAGAAACCATATTCTCATGGGTTGCTAAGCGTATAGGTTCATTCTTTGAGCTTTTGTGCGTGTAATTCTTTCTTATTTCTCTTTACTGTAGACACATAAATAAGCTGCAAATATAATAACCGATATAAAACTCCATATCCATGCAATTATTTTTATTAAATGTACATTATATTAAGGTCACTTATTAAAATTATATATCCGAAATAAGATATTTCATATTATGCAAAGATTTTTGTACAGAGAGACATGTTTGTTTAAAGAAAATCTTTGGCTTTTTTCCCATGTATATCATCTTGTTATGTTATACGGGCTCATCAAGAAACAAAATGACATTCTATTGACACATGCTGAAAGATCCATCTGCAATATAGTACATATATGGATGCAAAGAGGTTTGTAATCTCATAGCTTGCCTGTAACGTACTTTTTATGTCGCATATGAATATCTCCTCTTATCGACCGAGCGCACGTGGCTGGTCGGCTCCATCGTGTTAACTCGCCGTTCCACCCAGCCGTGTCCATAGACTTTAGTTTCTGCGAAGTTTATGTGGCTGCACATTGCACGATGCGCAGTGGCACGCTGCGTGTGCATTGAGTTTCGCAAGTGCGGGTTTAGAAACGAATTTAAAATCTAATTCATATATAGTTGGAAAGGCTTAAACAGATTTGCCACTTCATCTGTTATGAGTAAATACAAAATATATACTCTGTCTGTTTTAATAATCAATCCCCTATACATGTAACAATTTTGTTGTAACATTTAAAGACTCAAACTATACTGACTTATATTAAAAGTTTTGTTAGTACCGCGCAGTATACACTCTTCTCCGCGGTTATAGAAACAAATCTGTTAATCCGTAGCGAGACATAATTGCTGCATCTTTTTAAGCCCCCCCCAAATATGTGTAAACAGATTGTATGAAGAGAAGATAAAATTGAATTATAAACTTGGTGGTATATCGAGTATTCTTTGAAAATTATAGTGTTAAATTTTGGGGAGCTGTAACGTCTTTGAGAATATTATCTCAGATTTCGAGTCCAGACAATAATGCAAACAACAATATTCTCCATCCCAGGACGGAATATTTGGTTTCTTTAGCAACTGTTAATTCGAAAACTGCATAAAGTACAAATTTTCTCTTTGGAGAATATCCGTTAGTCACTGTCTTGTTTAATTCCTGTAGGCCTGAACACTCCTCAGACTTACTGTTCCTTACTGCGTGTGACAGCCATAAGAAAATATTGAGTCTGGTGTGAGCACGTATAAATTCGTATCTTAAAAAAAAGAAGTTTTACAGGACCAAGAACTCTGTCGGTGTAACATAGTTGCCAGAAGAATGTCATAGTGCTTCACTAACAAATCACAAACTCATATTAAAACAAAGACGACCTATTGAGACGGGCCAACTCTCATATCATAGATACGGCTAATGACAAAGAAGTAACAGTGACGAATGAGCGAAGATGAAAATGAGTGTGAATGAAATATCAAGAGTTACTTTCCAGGCGCGTTCGCAAAACTGCGAAAATGGACGCAAGTTTTGTCATATTTGTCATTCCGTCCATCCGTCTGTCTGTCCTTTTGTCCGTCTGCCCCTCCGTCCATCTCTCAGACGGTCGGCGTGAACAACTCGGCTCCCACTGGATGGATTTACATGAAATCTGATATTTCAGGTTTTTCGAAATATCTGTAGCGAAAATTAAAGTTTCATTAAAATCTAACAAGAATAACGGGTGCTTTATACGAAGACCAACATATATTATGATAATATTTCGTTAAATTTTTTTGAACCAAAATTTTTCAGACAGATTTGTAGAGAAAATCACAACACACATTTTGTGTTGAATATTTTTTTCTTTCGAAAATCGTGTCTCTTGCAAGATATTGTAGACAAATATTGAAGAGCCGGACGGGTCACAGATTACCACACGGTGTACGCGCAATGCATGCTGACTACAAAAGGTTACAAATACGCACTCAGAATTTATAAAACTTCTTGCTTTTCCACTGCAACTTTAGATAAAAATCGTGCCTCAGTGCTACCTTATACGTAAATTGTCTGTCTTGTTTACGTTTTATTTGACTAAACACTTAGTGTCTCACAATAAATACACAGACTCGAAAAGCATGATGAATGGTAAATGATGGAATTGACAGCATGTAGAAGCAAGCATGCGTGACGTAATTTAATGACTATGTCAAAAGCACGGAAGTCTTTAATCCATAAAATAGATATCCCGAGATAAAATTCGAACCGGGTACCTCCCTAATACAAGTCAGAACCTTTACTACTACAGCAAAAATAATAATAATTATTATTATTATTATCATTATCATTATCGCCATAATCATAATCATCACCATCATCATCATCATCGCCATCATCATCATCATCATCATCATAAAGTCGAAAGTGACAAACTTGGGTTACAACTTTCAACTGTGGTTCTTCACCTCATGCAGCCAAACAATGGATGGAAGCACTGCATTGTTTGGAAGCCTGCGGTTTCCACTGTGCTGTTGTTCCCGAACCACAGCAAATGTTGTTACCACATTCAACCGCTAGATGTCACCTCAGTCTCTACCCCAAGTACACAGTTGTTCGCAGAAACCTTATGTTGTCTTCCTTCAGAGCAATTACACCCAGAGGCTATCCTGCTCTACATGGGGCATTTTACAAAAGTGTTCTATTTTTAATGACGATCTCCATGCATATGCCTCCCACAGTGAAACGCACAAATGATGCAAATTTGATAGGGGTTATATTTTAAGAGCTGCGACGGGTTTACGTTGCAAAGAAGAATGAATGCAGCAATGAAATTTTATTGATAAAAAAAGCGTGTCGTGTTACATAGCAACTTAGAAACTGGATCTGGATTTTAAGGTTTGTAGTCGTCCTGTAAAATTGCTGTACTAACAGCAGGGCCCACTTTCGTTTTGGCGAACCGTAGTGGTAAGAGACCAACGCAAAGCATTTCTAAAAATTGTTGGGCTTAATATTAAGTTTTGTAAAGACGCTGTTTCGTCTTCTGCAGTGTTTAATTAACTGACTAGTGAGCAGATGGACTAATTGACCATCTAATTAACACGCATTCCACGCCGTGATTGTAATACTTAAAATTCATAACCTCGTAAAAGAGTAGATACTGTAATGAAACTGGAATTTTCGCAACTTTAAATCGAGACTAGTTCCACAGACAACACAAACTCTTCTTCCTTATTGCTTACTACAAATATACTAGTTGATATGTTAATATTATTTTCGTTTTGTTTCTGCCTATCTCTTATTAATAAAATTATTATTCTAAAAACGTTAATTTTTGTTTATAAAACATATAAATTTCTCTGTTCACCCCACTAACTCACATTAAGAAGTGGAAGTATAATCCCTACTAATTCTTGACATCAGCACTACGTGGAAGCGTGTGGACACTTGAGCCACAGTCCCCTTTGCCTCGAAGCAGGGCCTCCCGATAAACATTCATGAACAAAAGGCTGGATGAGAAGGTAAATATTTCTTACCTCTGCAGGGCGTCAAACAGCCATATCTCAATTCTTCATTCTGTGGACAAGCTTTTGTACTGAATACAAGTCCTTATCCCTACCAGGAAGGAAACAAGCTAATGTTTCTGTCAGAATGGCGTGAATTTCCTTCGGCGCCTTGCCTTGCAGGGGGGAAAAAAACTTGATGACAACTCGCGTCTCGATGTTACTGAAATCGCGCGCGTCCCTGGCATGCTTCCGAGCTTGTTTCCTTCCCGGTAGGGCTAAGGACTTATCAGCACCCCTGTATGCTACTCCAGAATATGCATGTGATATTGCTTCAAAACTTCGCAGGCAATCTTGTTTTTTAAGCAAACTAGCTGCGTGCCACCGCACATTCTGGATCCAGTAATTTATTAGTTATCGCCATAAAACCAAACTTAAAGAAGGAATTCACTCATCTTCCGTCTTGTAATGTTATGATGCACAAAAATAAAACATCTGTCGAAGTTGTATATTTTTATTGTCAATTAGTGTACATTACTTCGGGACACTAGTAACATGCGATAGTGTATCTCGCGCTTTAAAAATTATAGTGTTTGGAATTAATTAAATATATTTGTGTGTACGTAAATGGCGCAGTTTTCGTAAGAAATGGCAAGAAAATTGGTTTAGCTGTTCACAAGTGGAAATGAGAGAAAGACAGACAGAGGCGAAAACAAAATCGTGATTTCAAGAGCCTACATTTTCCCTCCTATCAAGTTAAGTGTCCAAAAAGCAGGGTACTGGTTACTATTTTGGCAGGTTAATCTGTATAACACGCAGTATTGACAGTTTCTTCATGTAGGTTTTATACCAATATTATCCTCACATGTGCATCTAACAAGTAATCACTTTTCAGCACACATACAGAGTTATTAGAAATGAATGTCGGGGTTTTAACAACTTGTCATACAAAATACACTTGAGATAGGATTATATGTATTTTTTATTTAATAGAATTTAATAGAGCACCCGTAAGGTATGTAACAAAAACCTGGAGTGTTGTTCTATTAAATAGATAAAAACATATACTCTCTTCTCAAGTGTTTTGTGTATGACAAGTTGTTAAAACCCCGACAGTCATTTCGAATAACCCTGTATTTATCACGGTTTGCTACACCTTCCCTATCTGACACGTAAGAGCCACATTTTTTAAATGTCAACTTGCCATTTCTTTTTGCTTTATTGTGATTTGTGTAACCACGAATTCAGTATTTCATATTGTGCTTAGAAAGTATATGTGTATTGTCCCATGTGCAGGCTATGAAGGCATGGGAGGGAGTGGGGGAAATATTTTACCATTTTTCTTTTACCTCAGCACTAGATGGAGGTGAGCTGTGGCCTCACTCACCACTCGCTTTATCCTCGGGAAAATAGTTCCCGAAAAAATGAATAAGAGCCTAGCTTAGCCCTAGAATCAATCCAGATTGTTTGGAAAAATGATATATCAATTGCCTTAAAGAAAAAAGGTTCTTTTATCTCTAGTTTTCTCTGCGCCAGACTGTTTGTATCTGAAAGAGAGTTCTCGCAACGATGCATGTTTATATGGTATTATGGGATGCGACGCCGTGTAGTTCAATACACGTATATCAAATTACATATTGTTCATGCCAGAAGACACTAAACATAAACATTTCTCTCTGCTTCTACGAGTTTGAATATTCTATGTTCCATTACGTTCTCGCTCAATTGGTATCAGTAAGACTATGTAATTAGGAACAAAATCATAGAAATTAAGACAGGGGTGACTCTTATTGTCCTGTTTGTTCCACGCAAGAACAATACAGTTGTTAGATTTTCATTCCGCGGCACGATTTTCAGCAACAAGGGAGCACCTAAAGAGTCGAAGTAATTGTCCACCGAAATGTAATTTAGAAAACGAGGAATTTAATTTCAAGAAACGCTTAGCGTCTTCGTGACGAAACGCTATTTAGAAGCGTGCGTGTAATTGGACCCGAAGCTGCTACAGTAGTGGGGGACAAATCAGGTAATTTTACGGCATTACACATAAGGGAATAGAAGTAGTCACAGCACTCCTTTTTGACAAAGAACAGAATAAATACCTCTCACCTAAACTTGGAGCCTAATATAAACAGGTTGTCCCTAAACAACAGGCCTTTCTTAGGTCTGAAGGGTTTCTTTGAAAATTGAATTTTTATGCTAAGCACTAACTGATATAAAATTATGTTAACGTGAAAGGTGTAATTATAGAAGCTAAAAGAAAATATAAATCGTACTAAGGCCCTGGGATCGACTCAGCCTCTAACAGAAATGAGTACCAGGAGCATTTCCTAGAGGCAGGGGCGGCCGGTGCGAAGGGCTGACAACCTTACCACCATCCTGTGTCGTTGTCATGTATTCTGGGAACCTTAACTTCCTGGAAACCTCTGGGCCACTCCACGCCTGTGACAGGATTGCTTTACCTTTACCTTTTAAAAGAAAATATAAGCTTTATAACAAATGAGCTCCTAAAGACATAAGTAATCCACAGGTGTCATGTCCCTTGGACACAAGTAACATATTTCTTTTACCGCAGTTTGCTTTAAACTTCTCTTTGTGATGATTAATAGTTAATAGCATGTGATTTGAAATGAAAGAAGCTATATATTATATATATATATATACATGTCAATCATTAGTCTCTTAGCAAAGGCAGTTCAAATTGCGCAAATAATGTGTGTACCTGTCGATGCAAGGCCTAAAAACATCATATTTCATGACGGTGAATGGAACTAGAGGGGCGGTGTTGGATGTCACTAAAGTTAAATTTTAAAACCTTAATTTAATGTAAATAAGGATATTAGGTATGTTTCTTACACAGTATTAAATTTTATGTCCATTGAAATATTTGTTAAATTGTCGTGTTATTGTTTGCGGCATTTATAAAATTATTTGACAAATTTGTTGTCTGTTGTGGAAGTAATTCATTAAAATCAGAAAAATGAGGGGTCCTTTTGGACATTAAAAATCGGTTTTAAAATAAGCGATATTTATTGACAGGACGAGGATACTATTTCAGATAGAAGGAATTTGATTTATGAATTGGTTTAGGCAGACATTTAATTTATAGAAAAGTATTTTTTTATAGGTGTACTTAATGGAAACATGAAATATTTACTCAGGTGTTAGAGAACAGATTGCTTGATAAAGCAGAAATCTTTGGACTTGATGAAGGGTTGTAGAAAGACAAAGAAGATTAGAAAGCCGATAACATTATCGATTCACCTCTTTTCCTAACATGATTAAACGGATTAATTCACAATGAATCAACTGAGAAATTTTTGGTCAGATTTGTGAAAATGAGACCCTTAACCTAAGTGAAATATTTGGCCAGGACCGTATAGAAACATTTCCACTGATGGAGAAAATAAAATAAAAAAAGTCCTTGTCGACTTATGGTTCTAAAAGTATACTTCTGAAAACTTCACATAAAGTTTAACCAAGTACTGCTGTGGCAGTGTAGAGTGTGCAGTCTTTAACTTTCAGCGTTCAGGTTGCAGGTCTAAGTGAATACAATTCGTGTTAGTAATGGTAGGGTAGGGTGCAACTTATGAAAATTACATGTCCCTAGGCTGTTTTTGTGGCTCTGTCAGGACTAACAATAATTTAAAATTCACATGTTTGTAACTGCTGATAATTAATTTCAATATTGATTACACTTACTGTTGACGTGCAGAAACGAGTTATTTGCAGGAAAGCAATATACATGAAACGAAAGGGAGTACAATAAGCAGAATGTAATATAACCTAATCTATTTTCATTTTACCTTATTTATTTCATCGAAGTATTCTGCGGACTACAGGGGAGCTCCGTTTCTCCGGATTAAATGGGATAACGAAACATCCGGATATGCAGAAATTCCGGATAATTGGATTTTTCTTTGAAAATAGGATACATTGGCAGTTTGAAGAGAAAAAAATTCTACAAACGGCTGTTTTAGGCTACATACTTGTATGTCTACAAATAAAATATTAATGCATAATTCCTTTATTGTTCTTATAATAAAACCAACTAGATGCACTAATTTCTCAAACTTACATTTCCTCTGTCCATCATCAGGAGTTTTACGCTGTACACACAGCAATGGTATATGTCATTCATACAGGTTTGCTGACAGCTTGCGAGCAGGATGGGTTTTCGTGGCCTTTTCTAGGGTGAACTTTAACATTTACCTTTACAGACCACTGTTTTAAAGAGCACATAAACTTATAAATATCATTTATATGTCAGATTTTTTATGTTTGTTCAAGAATTATCTGCCAAAATTTCCTAATTTGTCAAAATGGTCAAGTTTCTGAAACAGTCCGTTGTATTGTCCACAGTACCTGAACATACAATTGTAGCTGTACCAGAAATATACTCAGCCCTCTTTCAAGTGAGAATTGTTTTCGGATTATTTCAGTCTTGCAAAGCCGAAAGCACTTCCTTGGCGCCTGGCATGCGGGTATTTCTTTTTTGGGAGACACACTGCACACACCGCGTGTCTACGCCTAAACAAAATGTAACGTTAGGGACATGTGACCTTTATTTGCTCGTCTGCTGACTGGATCTCGAATTTGAACACCTGGCTTTTATTTACTACATTTCAGCAAGCTGGTTTATTGTCAATATTTTTACGTTTCGGGACAAACACAGTGACTCCTTCAGACCTTCCAATACATTTGCATATTCGCTTGTAATTACCATAGAGACATTAAACACAATATTTTACTACCAACTATTCACAACACGTCTCTGTATTTATTATAAAAGACTCACGCATATTTCTGCTATGTTTCCTGGTCATATTCCTCGAGTTACAAGTTTGGTCGATGTGTACAGTGAATAAGGCAATACGTCATAGAAAATTCGCAGCCTATAAATATATATATATAATGTAGTAAGAATATATTGATAATTATCAATATATAAGTTGTCATCATATAAATAGGAAGTAAAACATCATGACAACCATATTATAATCATCAATGTTATAATCCCTATTTATATACTGACGACCCATATATACTGTATTGCATTGTGCTTATAGTTCTTGACAAAATTTGAATCAACATTTCATATACATTTGAGATGAATTTTAATGTTTTATCTTCACTCCTGTATTGTCGGTCTACACTTCATTTCAGGTAAGGGTGAACTCAAAAATGCATATTTTTTTATTTCAATTTTCGAGCAACATTTAAAAACATTTCTATTTGCGTGTTTTAGTAGACTGCATTTTAAATGTGATTGCACACGGTGACGCACAGGAGGGGAAGTGAAGGGGATACTGGCTAATGGAGTGAGTAGCCAGTACTCTTCACACTACCTCGGAACATGGTGTTTCCAGCATTAATACCGCTGATCTGCACACCTCGACTGCCAGTAGTCGACTGAACTGACGCCCCCGCCGATTTAAATGGACTCGTCCGTTTCGCCGAAAGACGAAATCTGGTTTCTGCGCGTGTGACATCACATTTCAAACGCAGTCTAAAACGTCACTGTTAAACGTAAATTTGTTACTTCATGATGTCTGTACATTGCTGGGAAGCGTAAGGAGACCGGGAAAGGAACCTTTGTATCAGGAAAATGCAGAACCTAAATACTTTCAGTCCAAATGACGTGGCATAAGAACATCGTGACTGGCCACTTAACATATATAAACGTTCTTTTTACAACCACACCTATGATTTACTACATACAATGCCAACTTCAGAACAACCTTGCATTAGGTTACGACTTAATACACTGCTGCTTCAACTGTTTACACTTCTTTTATTTTGTCGCCAGAGAGGGAGCATTTCTTCTTTTTTTCGCTTCCAACGTGGGAAGTTTTCTCTTTCCCCCTTCTCTTGCAACGCAGATTGCTAATTAAAAGTTGTAATTGAAACCTGCAGAAGCGCCTACAGTTCTGTAGAATCGACTGGCTGGCCGGTCTGAGGAGCGCAGTGGCTGTCTTCAGAAAGCCCTGCAAAAAAAAAAAAAGAAGAAGAAGAAGAAGACAGGCAATTCCGCTGTAACAATATTCGATACAAGCAGGAAGACGGCTCATTTCAAAGAACGTACCTAATACTTAGGAAGTGCGAAGGGTAGGGATGAAAATAAAGTTAATTCATGAGGTTCGATTTCGTCAAAGTGGTGACCATGAAGGTAATCTACATATGGTATGTGACGCCGTGTAGTCTCTTAGACAAGTCTGCTGTAAGTAACGACGTTTTGGAGGAACCAGCTTCCTTGATCATCAGCACAAATAGATAAAACGTCGGTAAATATCTAAAACGCTAAACGGCATTATTTCGCAGAAAATAGTCGAATAATTTGTTAACACTAATGGTTTATTCTGGTTGGTTGAGGTACTGCGCTCCAAGCCGGAAGTTCGCGGGTTCGATTTCCGATGGTGTCATCGGAATTTTTCATTGACATAATCCTTCCGGCCGCGCTATGGTCCTAGGGTTTACCCAGCCTTTAGCAGAAATGAGTACCAGGAATGTTTACTGGGGGGTAAAAGTGGCTGGTGCGTAGGGCTGACACCCTTCATGTGCCGATTGTCTTACAATCTGGGACTCTCAACTTCTTTGAACACTCAGGCCCTGTCCAGGGCTGTAATTATATTACTTTACCTTCTAATCGCGTATTCTATTCCTCTTCAAGTAAAAATACGGAAATAAATATAGGGATACTTTTATATGAAAATTATTACTAATAACATCCTGTCGGTTCGCTTTATTTAACAAAACTTTGACATGAAATGAAGAGTGTGATTCTTAGACGTGACGCGTATCTGCGAGCCGAAAGGAAACATTGTTATCGCCTTTTTTATCTACGACAAACAATATGACGCATTGTGCTAACCGCGAGGCAGCGTCATGCGAGACACTGGCTTAGTAGCGAATAATGAACTGACTGACGTCACACGAAAAGTTCTGAGTGAAGTACTGATTAGTTTTGCCAGATAAAATCGTGTCCCCTTAGAGTCACTAAACTGTGTCTGAACTTTGGTACTGCTGAGCCCACGGACTTCATTCTCGGTCAGAAAGCTCGCGGTTGTGTTTTAATTTATTAACTCTTGCAGCAAGAGAGACTGAGTTAGTGCCTTAAATGGACGTCAAAAGCTCAATTTCGTAACCTTTAAATGTCATATTTCAAATCTAACATTCAATTTGGCGAGAAATGATTATACAATGCGTATAATCTACAGCGTCATTTAAAACAGTTAAGACAAATGCGAAAGACTTGAAGGAAGAAAGAAAGACAGAGAAAATAGGTAAAGAATAGGCCAGAAAGAAAATCAGTCATGTAGTGTGCTCCAGAAAAAGGAAGTCAATTACAGGGGAATTACGTGGAAACACCTTTCAAAGTTGTTTCATGTAAATAAATAACACTACAATAAATTATTAAAAAAAATAGGTTATTATTCGACGATACAGCAACGTCAAACGTGATTTGATTTGTATGATATTGAAATTATATGAGAAGTATTTGTAGCCCTGTTTAATATTTATCGTATTCCTACTCTTCGTCGAGAGTCTAATAAACGAGAAGACGTTAGTCTATTTGAATAGCGAAATTAGAATACATTTTAATTTCTGAGAGGATTGGGGATGTATTTTGAAAAACCAGCCTATTTGAATATCAGTAAAAATTTCATAAGTCTGTGTTTTGCCATAAATATTTATACACTAATCTCGTGGTTTTCTTTTTCGAGACAAGTCTTTTTTTAAAAAAATCACTAGGTTCCATTGTTCCTAACATACCTTCAATTAGGTGTTTAAGTCCTCCGGCTTCCTTTTGTAAGGACTTAATCCATAGTGTCATTTTTTACTTAAGGCGTATTCTTTCCATTACTGGTCCGCCTAGCAACGATATTGCTAACCAAATGAAAGAAGAAATGTGACTGGGACGCTAAATATTTGAAGGGTCTGAAATATGTAAAATGAATTCAACAATATATGAACAAGAATAGAATTGTTATAGAAATGTATATATTATTTACTTCTTGTTACTTCCTCTGCTTTTACGATTCAGCAAGATAGTTACTGAGTACACCATTCTTATCGTGCTTATTTTCCAATGGGTTCTTTCGGATTTGTTCATACAGAGTTTATATATATATATATATATACTTAGTAGAAGTGTGTTTTGGGAAGCTAGTGACTGCCACACTTGTTACAGTAACAGAGACACAAATACTTCGTTATTCTGTCGCTTTTAATACCTACAAAACGCCATACTAAAAATTCGTCTGTAACAAGAATTAGACATTCAAGTTATCGGCAAAATGACAGGTCTTTCTGCCAGGACTTTAATTTTCCCCTGTCAGCGTCATTCTGCCTATGCTCCATGCACTTAACACCCATGCTGTATAAAGTCAGCAGCTGATAGGGTCCTTAAATAGCATAGCAAGTTTAAAGACCTATTCTATAACATGTTAGTAGTTTGTAGGACATATTATTTTTATAAAAAAAGACATATTTTGACTTCAACCTTATACAAAATGGGACTGGAAATGTCATAAGCACTTATAGAAGAGTTTATTGGATAGCAGATCAACGCGCACATTAAATTTTATAGTTAATTAATAGGTAAAGCCGTCAACACAACTTTAATTGTAGTAATTTCACAGCATTGTGTTTCGGAACCAAAAGGTCATAATCGGGCTAGAATTTGACAAAGCGCTTAAGAGTTATACTCGTACAATGCTTCGCTAAACCGAGAACTCAATTTTTAGAATTATGTATGATTCATGATGATACCTGTTGAGTCTGTGGTACATTAAAAGTTTAAGGAAAAAATACCTATAGTTAATATAATGGGTGGTGGCATCTAGACGTAGTTGAAAGGAAAAAGACAACATATTCTGTTGTTCATAAAACAGAATATCTCGGTGTCACAACAGTGTGGATTTGTACTTGTCAACTTTGTGTATTCTAGTATTTCAGCATTTTAATATTTTATGGATGACAGTTAGGGCGATTGATACGTGAAGTGGAATGTTGGACTGGTGATGCTTGTGTTCGTAGAGTGCCAGAAGATGGCATGCCGGTGTCGAAATATTTAGGATTTTTGAACTACCAAGAATTGTTTTTACGATTTGTATTTTTATATTTTATTAAGTGTATTTTTTGGTTAAACTTTTGGAGCCGGAATTATTTTTTTTAATTTTAGCACACCCTATGTATAAAATGTGAATAATACAGGTACCAAATACCTTAGAATTATGAAACAAACAGCATTTTGAAGAGAAAAAATGAAGAGTATATACCATGTTTAAAATATTCAGTACCTATTTGAATAAAGGTTGACCAGCTAGATGAAACTTGCTTTATTATATACTGCTCAATATGTTTCATGTAGTGGTTCAGCCTACACTCGGATACCACATCACCAACAAACAATTCCGCTACATAACATCAGCACGCCTCAAGTCAGCCTACACAACGCAACAAATAGTCGCAATCTCCTGAAGATGGACGTATTAACGTCTGAAACATGTTGAGCAGTAGATAATAAAGCAAGTGTCATCTATTTCGTCAACCTTTATTCAAATATCAAGATGATGCACGGTCCAATACGCATAAGATTCCGTACCTGTATTTGTTGAATAAATATATAAAATGCAAGTTTAGAGATTAGCGGTGCGGTACGACCACTATAGTTGCCATTAGGCGTCAAAAGTTTAATATATTGAAACCAAACAGAGTAAATCTGATGTTTGTTGGACAGTGCATCATTGTGATAACTGAAGAATAAAAAAAAACAACAACTAGATGCCACTTGATATTTTATTGTACTTCTTATAGGCTCAATATGTTTCGAGCATTACTATGCCCATCATCAAGAGCTCGCGACTATGATGTTGTTTACCACATTGGTCGTTTCGTTCTTGGTTTGCTGTATGTTGGAGGTTAGGTGCTGTTAGGCTGGAGTAGTGACCATGCTGCAGCCCGGACACTACTCCAGCCTAACCGCACCTAACCTCCAACGTACAGCAAACCAAGAACGATACGACCAATGTGGTAAACAACATCATAGTCGCGAGCTCCTGATGATGGGCATAGTAATGCCTGAAACATGTTGAACCTATAAGAAGTACAATAAAATAATAAGTGGCATCTATTTGGTTTTTTATATTCTTCAGTTATCAAACACAGTAACGTTGCTTTACTTAGACTTAAATAACAGTGATAAAGATAAAATTGATTTTTGTGATACAGAGATAAAATGGATAAGTGGTTTATGTTTGCACTTGATGCGGTCACACTTTGGTCTTTTACGAATATGAAACCAATCCTGCTGGTTATATATTGTCACGTTGCTACTTGTACAAGTAGCTATGTAGTATAAAATGATGACCCAATTGTGTGCTGTTATTTTGTTGGTTAGATTTAGTTAAATAGATAAATTTTATTTTGAAATCTACGTCCCTCTTCCCCCTACGACGCATCTGCTATTTCGTTAGATGGACTTCTCTGTTTTCCTTCCTTGAAATCTTTTACTTCCCTTTGACTGCTCTACTGCTGTTTGTAAATGCATAAAACCGTTTCGTTTTCCTTCGCAACACAGCAAGGAAGAAGTTTTGATTTCCCTAGCAGAGCTCTTTCAATTTTGTCCTCTCTAATTGCTGTTTCCTTTTAATTGATCATTAATTAAGGAGCGGGAGTTGATTATTTGATTGTGCGTGCCAATTTTCGCAAAGTTTCGGCTTTTATTTGCAAATCTTCGAAACTGAAAGCGACGTAAGTTACAACGTTGTATTTCTTGATGCTACAGATCTTTTAAACCATTAGCCTTTGCTAGAAGAGAGTAAATACCCTGTAAAATTGCACACCAAAGGAAAGCTAAGTCAGACAAAATATACATATATGTATGTCTGCGGACTGACAATATTTCACTATGTATGATAATGGCAGCCAAAATTTACGGGCATCCGTTCTTTATGATAACAGTAGAATATATTTTTTAAATTATTTTCCGATTTGTGTAAATTACTATATATATACACACACACGACCGCCTCTGTGGTCTAGTGGTCAGAGTTTCTGGCTACAGATACAGAGGTCCCGGGTTCGATCCCCGGCGCTACCAGATTTTCTGAGTAGTTGTGGGTCTGGAACGGGGTCCACTCAGCCT
>Ga0123352_10005820_pt1 | contig 18700 bp, 18 predicted proteins | sample TergutLab28metaG_FD_89700 | JGI IMG/M metagenome (GOLD analysis project Ga0123352, IMG submission 89700) | Labiotermes labralis P1 segment gut microbial communities from Petit-Saut dam, French Guiana - Lab288 P1 | ecosystem: Host-associated > Arthropoda: Insects > Digestive system > Gut ... | reverse complement strand
TAGCTTATAAATACACAGTGTGCAATTTTTATATAAATGTAGTTTCTGTAGTTATAGTGGGTTCATTGATCTAAGACTATACAAAATATAGTTCCTATAGTTATAGTGGGTTCATTGATCTAATCACTTTGTTATTGTATTTACTATTATAATACATCAAGTTTGAGTTCCATAATTTGTCAGTTCAGTATCTGAAGTAAAACTATTACAGGATGGAATAAAAGTGTGGTGAGTAAGGGAAGTACATTAGCAAATAATGGTGTGGAAAAACAACATATTAAATTAAATTAAGGTAATATTGAAGTGTTAGGTTTAAATGTTTCTCTTCTGGTGTCATTGAGTCGTGCGTGTTCTAGTTGAAATGTTCAAAGAAATAGGGCTTCAGATGGTCCAACTGTCTGTGTGTAATAGTGATGAATGGCAGAATCACCGACTTTCACATAACGTGACTCTAGTTGGCGATACACACATACAACGCACATACAAAGTGAATATGTGACATCACCAAACAGGATAGTGCATGAACCGAGCCAAAAACCCACCTGCTCCTGCATATACACACCCAGCTTTCGGTAATTCAGGGAGACGACCCAGCCAATGCTATTAATCCACACACCACACAATACAACGACCATCTGACCCTCAGAACTGTAGATCCATACTATGAATGACCTGTACTAACACACGCTGAATAACCAGCTGACACATACTACACACAAAGCTGTGCTTCTAAGGATCGTCCTATCTGCCATTCATCACTATTACACACTGAGACAGCTGGACCGTTTGAAGCCATATTTCTTTGAACATTTCAACTAGAACACACACAACTCAACGACACCAGAAAAGAAACATTTAAACCTAACACTTCAATATTACCTTAATTTAATTTAATTTGCTTGTACGAGTATGTTGTTTTTCCACACCATTGTTTGCTGATGTACTTCCGTTACTCACCATACTTTTATTCCATTCCCTAATAGTTTTACTTCAGATACTGAACTGACAAATTATGAAAATGAAACTTGATGTATTATAATAGTAAATATAATAACAAAGTGATTAGATCAATGAACCCACTATAACTATAGGAACTGTATTTTGTATAGTCTTAGATCAATGAACCCACTATAACTACAGAAACTACATTTATATAAAAATTGCACACTGTGTATTTATAAGCTAAGTGCACATGTACATATAATCTCTACAAACATAAGATGATACCAGAGATCCAACTATATTAGCCTAGAATAGCATATAATAGCAGAACCCATGTACCCACACCACCCATCCTACATAACACATGTGAGATCTTGTACCCACTTCACCTCTTACCTCACCAGTCTATACAACCCACAGAAGTCGAGTATAGCTGCTTACTAAGTTTTTTCATTTCTCAGCCTGAAGACAGCCAATGTAAAGTGTCGAAACATGTAGTTGTTCTTCATGTAATAAATTATATACATATCTCTACCATCATATAGTTGTGTTAGACAAGTACATACATTGTAATCTAGTTTAATTATGTTTCAATATTGCAGGTACTTACAAGGGTACCAAAAGCCACAGAGGCAGAGATGCTGCAGGCAGTGGCATCAGCCAAGGAAGCATTTCAGACGTGGTCTCAGTTGTCAATACTCTCCCGTCAGCAGGTGATGTTTAGGTATCAGGACATTATCAGGAGGAACATGGTAAATACACGGTTATGTTGCATTTTGAAATGTTATTGACATGGTTAGAAGTTTAAAAGTTAATTTTGTTTTGTTCAGTAGATATGGATATATTTTATTGTGTAGCATCATTTTAATTAGAAAACACAAAGTGAAGAGATCAGTTAGGGTCCTTCTGCATGCGTTCGTTAATTTAATTAATTTGTTATTTATTTATTTATTGACATTTTGATCAGCTCTGACTCTGTAGTTTTGAGTGGTGGTATGGTACAGTTAAAGTTGTCCCTGTGCTTCTCATGCCATGAAGGCATGTAGGGGGTGTGGAGGTATGGCTGCACCCATTCTTAATCTAGGCACTGTGTAGGGAGTGGGTGGTCAGCTTTACGACTTGGCCATTTTTCCCTTGCTATAGAGCTCCTACTACCCGCCCGAAAAAGAGAGTGATTTTACCCCAGATTTGGTTTGGAAATTTTGGAGATGAGTTGAATCACTTTACCCTGTTGGGAAACAAACCATGATTTCTCAGGAATGTAGCCTGTAGCTTGGTCACTATACTGACTGAGCTATATAGCTAGGATGGTAATTGCATATGAACCTGAAAAGATGTGGCAGGAAGTGGTTATGGCATAATTTAAGGTACTGTCCTACCATTTGCCTGGAGGAGCTGAGGAAAATAATGAAAAACCTCAGTCAAGATAGCTGATGTTTCATCCAAGAATCAAACCAGGCACCTCTTGCATACAGGTCAGAAGCCTTGCAGCTTGAACCAAGTTGATTAGTAATATGTAAGTGCAAGGATGAGCGTTAAAATTAGTGCGAGGATGTGAACTGGAGGGTGGAGCTTGGAGTGTGGTATTGAGCTGCTGTGAACTTTGAGGATCTACAGATAAACAGCTGAGTAACTGCTTGAGTTCCGTGTTCCTGCATGACGAGGGAGGATGTGGTGACAGTTTTGTACTTAGAGCTGAGATATTTTAAAATCACATAGTCTGGAGTTGGAGATGTGGTCCGTATAAAAAAAATATGAATTGTCAATTGCATTTAACAAATCTAAAGAACTGTTGCAATATTTGCTTTTTTTAGATGGTGCAAATGTACTGTAATTGCCTTAATGCAGTGTGCTATGACATACACATGAAAGAACAGTGCAGTTTGTGATGTCTTTGCAACATAGAAGGTAAAAGGGGAAGTTACTACTGTGCACACCGTGAAGGCATGTGGTGGGAGTACATGTATATGTACATGTCCTTTCATTGTTAACCTCAGCACTGGAAGGAGCTGAGTGGTCACCCTCACATCTGGGTGCTTTGTTCCTTGGGGAAGAATATTCTGTACCAATTGAACAGGAGGCTTTTCCCCATATTCATTCTGGATATTTTAGAAAAGAGAAGAATCTTTAGCCCCTCCAGGAATCAAATCCATGCACGGTGGAAAGTAACAGAAATGTACCTCACAGCCATGTTTATTATCATAACTGGAACACTAGCAAGCACTTATTCAATTTTCAATTTCTAAAATCAGACATCAATAATGGACACTTTACATGAACACTCATGTCCCTTACAGCATGCATCTTGAGTGTAACTCACTAAACATGGAGCAAAAAGTGTTTCCAACAAGAGTCTTAGGGGAAAGTGAACACACATTTTATACCAAACATGCTTTTTTCCATGTTTTTATGGGTTTTGAAATAGTTATATTTTAAGGTTTCAGCTTGGCAAATGCTGTCTGTGCTGTTCTGGGATGTTATGCAGTGTAGCTTGGTAGTTAATTGAGATGTTTTGGAAAAGTCTTTCAGTTCCATTGTTAAGGGTTAAGCAGCCCTAGAAGATAGGACCAACAGGCTGTCCCAAAATGTCCGTAACTACCTGCCAATCAACACTGCATATCATCCCAGAACAGCAAACACCTCATTTACACTGCAGTGGAAGCCTGAAATCACGCATGTGATAGTTGTTGTGTGAAGGGTACATGTACAGAATTGTTTTGTGACTACAAATATAGAGATATTACCATTAGTTAATTCTTCTGGGCCAGTTCTGTCGTTAGGCAATTGTGTGAAGTCTTTGTGGTGTCCTTGCTGTCCTTTCATGCTTAATACAGTTCTTCTGAACCTATAACATTGTAGCTTGTGGATGAAAGTCTTCTGGGATGTGATGTTATGCTGTTGGTTGAGTGCTTCCTGACAATTAAAAGGATGTTGGTGCCTTCATATTCAGCAGCAAGCACTCCAAGGAGAGCTTGATTTTTGAAGATTAAGGTGCTGTGACACTATGCTGCTTACCCAGCAGCATAGTGTCACATCCCAGAACACATGAATCCTCAGCAACATTACTGGGAGAACCCCAAATCTAGCATCCTAAGGTGTGTGTGATTCATGAACTAGCAGCATAAGAAATTTTGTTGTTCTATACAGAAAGAGTTGGCCACGATCATCACAACAGAACAGGGCAAGACGTTGATTGACGCTGAGGGGGACGTCTTACGAGGACTGCGTAAGTGATGCTGCTATTAGATTATTTAACAACACAGTGTCAAGTAGGACTACAAAATAGGTGGCAGTGATCAAGAATAGTGAGATGAGGGAAATGTGTTCTACAGTGAGACTTCGTATAATGCTGCTTATTTATGTAATGGTCTTGGCTGTAGGAAAGATATGAACATAACTCACAAAATGAAATATTATGTGTAGTAGACAGTGCCACTGCGGTATTTTTTTGACGTGTCTGTAAATTGTTTGGTCTCCTTTTAATTGCCTTGTTTGTTTAAATAAGTGGTAACAATTATGTACTGTCCAGTCGGAACCCAATGGACCCAAGGAGCAGCATGCATAGCAGCAGTCTTATGTTAAGGCTTCAGGAAGCATCTTGTATTTAACCGTATTACAAATTAAACTCTCTGCAAGTGAGGCTGCTTGTAATTCTGCAAAACTTGAGAAAAATGCCACTAATATGAATGTGAAATTGCAACTAATGTACAGTAAAGAAGCTGAGGAGTGTCAGGCTATTGGTGATTGGATGCTTAGTCTCACTGCTTTTACCAAATGGACACTCCTTAAGTATGCTGGAAATGTGAAAAGAAGAAGAGAGAGAGTGTACCTGAGATGATTCACAGAATATCCTACAGATTGAAAACATGCATTGCGATGGGCCAAAATGCTTTCATGTAGAAAGCTGGGAGTCTGTAGTACATTAAGAAAGAGGAAGGTGAGAGTTCTGTGAGTACTTGACCCTAATGATGGAAGCACTGTGATCCTTCAAAACAGTGGGAACTGCTTGTCCAGTGACACTGTATCACATCCAAAAAAACTTGTCTCTTCAGCAGCACTGCTTGGAGAACCTGACATTTTGCATGAAGCCTTCACTAGTAGAATCTTTCTTCATTGGTTAGTGCTGGTTTGGTACATTGCAACAGGCAGCATGTGACTGACCTGAGTATATTGTATCACCAAAGGAGAGAGTGCAAATTGAGAGGTTAGAATATGGTTGCTATGTAACACTGTATTGTATTATCAAAGCAAGTGGTTTTGTGTCAAGAATTTGCTTTCAGTGTTGATGAAATTGTCTTGTTTTGGAAGAGAATGATGCTGCATATGTTGTCCTAAATAGGAGTCACATGCCCGTTAGTTAAGATCTTTGAAAGGCTGATTGACACTACTTTTGGGTGGGAAAGCTGAAGGTGATTTTAAGTTGAAACTAATTTAGTGACCTCTAGAAGAATGAGCACATAGCAGGATGTGGGGAGTGAGCAAGGAAGAGATGGAGGGGGAGGCTGTTATATTAGGTGAAACTTTCAGGTGAAATTAAGAATCAGCCCGATTTTTATAAATTTGTTTCCAAGTTGAAGATGCCCTTTCTGCATATGAAAAGCAGGACATTGTCAGCCTTCCAGTGCAGATGAAGAAGGAGATGATCTCAGTGCTGATGGCCACAGAGTAATCCCCACAGATCATTAGGCTATGGCTCACTTGGAATACTACTGACTTTCCCAGTAGGGCACCCATTAGGTCCTACAGCACATTCTAAAGACTGTGTGGGCTCTACAAATGCACACTTCCAGTCTTTTTGGAAAGAGAGTGCCAGAAATTCACCTCTGGACAAATATGTACTTGAGAAATTACAAAAACTGAAAGCATTATAAGATCTAAATGTTGTGACCTTGCACTCATTAATGTGTGTCTACAGTGTCCCTTTCATTCTGATGGGGTGTGAACTGATGTAGCCTTACTATGTAGTAAAGCTACCATGTTTAGTGAAACAATAAAAGGGACACTGAATTGTTTTTATCAGTGAAAAATAACGAACAATTTTGTGCATGTAAAAAATATGTCCTATGGTCAAGAATTTGCCAGCATCGATGAAGAAGGAAAGACTTAAAGAATGGTTCTATACTGAAAATTGATCATGTAATGCAGAGTTTATATGGAATTATATTCTAGTTAAGTGACTGTAAATTTAAATACAGAATTACAGAATTTTCAGATCTCTGCATTCAAGAAGTTGTCCCTCTTAATAATCCTGTATTGTTGAATCTTTCTGCAGTGTTTAATGTGATACGCTATATGATAATGCTGTCATTCTGAAGGATACATAGCATTGTTAACAGATGATTGAATGGGTAGGGAGCCGTGTTGGAATGATATTGACAGGGGGAATCCAAACACCTTGGAGAAAAACCTATCTTAGGGTCACTTTGTCCACTGCAAATTCAGCATGGACTGGCCTGGGATCAGACCTCTGTCTTAAGTGATGGAATGGTCCTAGGAGTAGCTTAAGAGAATTTTACAATGGTTTGTGTTGATTTACATTTCTGATTGTGTCTGTCAACTTTACGTGGTATGTAACATTTTTTTTCTGACAATCAAGCTACTGGAATAATAATTACAGTGGAGTAAAACCAGTAATGCTGGCCATGGCATTTACAAGTAAAACATATATGGTAGGGAACACATCTGCATAAGCAGAATGTTGTAATGACCTCAATTAATGATGTTTTTTTAATGCTGCTCCTTTGATTTATTTATTAACATTGCAGACACCTCAGTGTGTGTAGTGCCAGATGGGGGATGAATTTGGAAGGATATGGACCTGTTTACAATCCAAGTATTTTCAAGGGGAACTGAAGAAAACTAAAAAATCTGAGTGTTCAGACAAATTGAAACCCATGTGATTCCTATTTTCATGGAGAATTAGAAGTGTGGGAAATACCTGTTAATGTTTGGAATATTTGGGGTTACTAGAACATGGAATAAATGTGCATGTTATGTTGGTATGTCTACAGAGGTGGTGGAGCACTGCTGCAGTGTCACATCCCTCCAGCTGGGAGAAACATTGCCCAATATCAGCAAGGATTTGGACACCCACTCATATCGCTTGCCTCTGGGTGTGACAGCTGGTATAACACCCTTCAATTTCCCAGCCATGATTCCTCTGTGGATGTTTCCTGTTGCCATTGTTCTGGGGAACACATCTGTCCTTAAGCCATCAGAACGAGACCCTGGGGCATGCATGATGCTGATGGAGTTGTTGAATGAAGCAGGATGTCCTCCTGGTGTTGTGAATGTGATTCATGGTGCACATGAGGCTGTCAACTTCATATGTGATAACCCAGATATCAAAGCTATCTCATTTGTAGGATCTGACCTAGCAGTAAGCATATGTTTGGAAAATGTCTGTTTTTTTTTTTTGGAGAAGCACATATATTCCATTGTGTGTGTGTGTGTGTGTGTGTATTTTTCAGGCAGTATCCTTTGGAAGGAATTTCATTAACAGATGATTATTATGTGTGTATTCGAGAACAAAATTTGAAGGCAACATCAAGTTGAGTGCTGTTTCGATACTTCATAGAGTTCCTACTCAGTGTGTTTGAACATGAGATGAGAAGGTTGTCCTAATTCATCATCTGAAAGAAAGGGGGTTGTCTTGTAATTACAAACAGACTTAAATATATTCTGTGTAGTTATTTTCCTGAAGTTTTAAATTGTGAAGGATGTTAATTTTGTATTCATGTCAGTATGGTATTTGCATTTCTCTAGAAGGGCTTTGCTGTGTTCATTTTGTTGTATGCCACCTTACAAATTTTGTTATTACAGGGAAAGTACATTTATGAACGAGGATCTCACAATGGGAAGCGTGTGCAGAGCAATATGGGAGCTAAAAATCATGGTGTGGTGATGCCTGATGCAAATAAAGAAAATTCTCTAAATCAGCTGGTTGGGGCTGCTTTTGGGGCAGCAGGACAGCGCTGCATGGCCCTCAGTACAGCTGTGTTTGTGGGTGAGGCGCAGCAGTGGCTACCTGACCTCATAGCGAGAGCACAGGCACTGAAAGTGAATGCAGGTGAGTGACATGGCTTTAAACTGATGACGTCCTTGGTTAAAACCTTAGTCCAGAGACGGTTCATGACATTTGTTTTCTTTCCTCAGTCACAACAGGCTATTGCCATGCTGGTCCCTCTAATAAGGTAAGACTCATCCTTTTCAGTTTGTTTTTTGTAATCTCACTGTGTTACACAACAGGCCAATATAGCTCAGGGTCTGAAGTTTCTGGCATTTTTGAATCTCTTTTTGACATTTTGTAGCACTCCTTGCAATACATGTGCCTACAGAGGATAAGAGAAAGACACAAAGAACTGCAGACACACGTATTTGTCTTAAGTGTTCGGCACAGTACTGGCCAGGCGGTCATTGTGATTGGTTCCTTATCCCATACAGTCCTGTTACTGAGCACTGTATAATTAGAGCTGTTGAAAATAGTTAAGTAAGTTATAAGTAAATGAATGAATAAATAGGTAGAAAATGAATGAATGGATAAATAAATAAATAAATAAGTACATAAATAAGGTAAAGGTTAAAAGATGCAGTTGTTCTATGCATCATGCCATGAAGCATACAGGGGTAGTAGAGGTTTAGCTCCACACATTGTTAATATTGGCACTTGATGAAGCTTCATGCCCTGGCTGCTTTACCTCCAGCAAAGATTTGTCAGTACCCACTGAATAGGAAGCTGGGTGGGGCCTAGAGTTAGTCTGTACATTTTTGCACAAAAGTCTCTCCTCTGCTGGGAATTGGACTTTGGATTATCCAGCCCATAGCCTAGCCACTACACTGACTGAGCTATAACTGTTCCTAAATAAATAAATCAGCAAGTAAGTAAAAGGGACTGTTGCTGTTTATACAAGCTGTAGATGTACCAGAGTTAACTGTGTAATAATGCACTGTATGTTCTTGCACATGGTCAGTAGAGACCTTATGTTGAAATTCAGCATCACACTGTCATGATATGCTTGCTGCTTGCACAGAATTGAAGAAATCATGTGTGAATGTTGGGTGAGACTGCAGTCACTTGTCTGACACATAAGCTAACAAGTTGTGTAAGAATTTTGGTGGGACTCTGCAGTAATATGTCTGGCCTATAAACTAACATGTTGTACAAGAGTTTGGGTGGGACTCGTGAGTAACATATCAGGCCTGTAAACTAACAAATTATGTAAAGAGTTTGGGTGGGACTGTGCTGTTACATGTCTGGCCCATGAACTAACAAGTTATTGTAGAAAATAAGCCTGTGGGTTCACAATGTAACAGTGTTTGTCACTACAGTTCAAACTGTTAACATATTCAGTAATTTAAAAAGAATTGTGACAAGAATTAAAAGGATTGTTCACAAGAATTCACACTGTATTGTTCTTTGAACTCCGTACTGTGGGCCCATTTGCCCTCTTTAAACCTCTTCACTGTTGCCCACCAAGTCTGTTGATCTCTGTGTTCACACTTTCTTCACTCTACTTGGTTTACTAGTCTTCTGACTCGTGCACCACTGCATCAAGGTGTCATCTTGTCAAAATGTGCATGGTCAGTAGCCATGCTATAACTCATTCCAGCTGTCTACTTGCCTTGTACACGTCTTTGTGCATTTCTCAAATGATCTACTCCTTTCTGGCTGGTACTGCTGTAGGACATTGTGGAAGCACCTGTCTCTTGCTAGTTCAGGAAGGATCTAGCATAGAGGCACACCTGGTTATCTGATGTCAAAGGCTGTGTGGTCCACCATGCTACTAGATGCTGGTGCATCCAGGTACATTATATAAGAATTTGGGTGGGAATGTCCAGTAACATATTTGGCCCATATTGAAATCGTGTAATAATTTTGGTGGGACTCTGCAGTAGCATGCCCGGTCCATAGACTAACAAACTGTGTAAGAATTTGGGTGGGACTCTTTAGTAACATGTCTGGTCCATGAGAAAACAAAACTGTTTGAGAATATTGGGTGTGATTCTGCAGTAACATGTTTCTCCTTTAAAAGTTTTCTCTTACTCTTCTTATCTTTCACTTGTCACTCACAGATGGCTGGCAATGGCCTTTCTTTGTTATTTAGCTTGTGGCAGTTGTTTGTTATCAAGGTACAGCTTTTTTGTGTTTCAGTTCTTCAATTTCTAAATACTTGTGCTGATGATCCATGCAGGTGGCAGGTCACAGGGGCCATATGGAAGATTTGAAATGCTCCTTTGTGCTCACAGCAGGCCATTTAAATACCCATACAAGGGGTTAATATTTTCATGAGCAGAATTTTACAGGGCCAAATTTTTTAACATTGTTGTGCAGATTTCTGAATCTGTCTTCCACCCAGTGCATTTTAACAATGTTTGTGATTTCATGGACATAACAGGATTTACTGTCTTCATCTTTCAGTAAGTTACTGTGATGTGAAACATGAGGAATACGTTGTGCTTCATATTTTAGTATCTTCCTGTGACTTTTAACATGTCATGTTCCTTGTACAGTTGAAATGACAACTTATTTGCATGCATATTTTCCTTTTGTAAGTTGATTCACTGTGTTACAACATACTTAAATTATTACATATAAACAAATATCATCAGAGTACATAAATTAGTATCTAACACCATTAAGTTATGTCCCAACATGTTTTGATCTGTATAGTTCATCACTGAGGAGAATTTTATGGGTAAATAATTGGTATTGCCAAGGCTTATATAGCGTTGTATCATACATAATATATAGTCATATGTATACACAGCTCACATTCTATAGGAAGTCTGTATGCCCTTGCATTATGATTGACCAAAACGTGTTGGGCATTTATTGAAATGTGTTCAAAGGAAATAAAGAAATTAGGGAGCCAAAGTAGAAGAACTCACTATAGAAGATGTAAAAAAGGCAATAAGCAATTTAAAAAATAACAATGCCGCTGGAACTGATGGAATACATCCAGAATTAATAGCATATGGAGGAAATAAACTGCTGAATAGAATTTATGAACTAGTAAGACAAATCTGGGAGGAGGAAAGGATACTTGAAGAATGGAAAGAAACAATAATAGTTCCTATACACAAAAGAGGAGATAGAGATAGGTGTGAGAATTATGGGGGAATAGCACTAGAAAATGCAGCTTACAAAATTTTGTCAAATATAATATTGGGAAAAATTAAACCATATATTGAAAAAATTTTGGAGGACTATCAGAATGGATTCAGAGATGGAAGATCTGTAATTGACAACATATTTGCATTGAAAATAATAAACGAGAAACTTTGGGAGTATAATCAGAGTGTAAAATATTTATTTATTGATTTTCAAAAGGTATATGACTCTATACATAGAGGTACGCTATGAAAATGTATGGAAGAATTTAAATTCCTACTAAATTAATAAATATGTGTAAAACATGTGTACAAAAACAAGAAGTGTGGTTAGAATAGAAGTAACATTGTCATCTTTTTTTGAAAATAAAACAAGACTGAAACAAGGGAACCCTTTATCACCAATATTATTTAATTTGGCATTACAAAAAGTGATACAAAGCATAAAAATTGTTCTTAGTGGTATAAAGATGGGTAAGGAACAATGCACTAGCATACGCAGATGATATTGCATTAATTGGAAAAAATGAAATAGAAATAAAAAAACTTTTTGTAGGAATGGAAGACATTGCCAGAAAGTTCGGACCACAGATAAACCAAGAAAAGACAAAATATGTGACAGTGGAAAGGAAAACAGTTTAAAGCAAAATGAAGTAGGACATTTGAAAGTAAAAATTACAAATTTGAAAGAGTTGAAAATTTCAAATATTTAGGAGTTTTACTTAATGAAGATAACAGTAACCAAACAGACTTGCAAGAAAGAGTAAACAATGCTAAAAAAACCTATTTTATGCTACAAAAATTTTTAAAAAATAAAAACATATCAAAGAAACTAAAATTAAGAATAAAGAACACAATAATAGACAAAGCGTTAACATATGCATCAGAAACTTCGACACTAACAAAGAGAGGTAGAAAGCAAATGGACATTTTCGAAAGGAAAGTGTATAGAAGAATTTTAGGCCCAGTATATGACAATGAAAAAGAAAATGGGAGGATATTAACTAATAAAGAAATGTATGCAAGTGTTAAAAACCTACTATAACAAAGCCAATCAGGTTAAATAGATTACGTTGGTTTGGGCATGTGCAGAGAATGGAAGAAAATATAATTCCTAAAACAGTATTATATATGAATTTGGGAACAAGATTGAGAGGTAGACCAAGAAATAGATGGCATGATGAAGTGAGAGAGGATGGAAGAATAGTTGGAGAAGGATGGCAGGAAAAAACACATAAGAGAGAGGAATGTAAGAAGCTTCTGAGAATGGCACGGAATCGTCGCGTTCTGCACATGCCAATGGAATGAATGAAAGAAATGAATTCAAAGGTAGTATGTGCAATATGGTGGTATTTCCTTCTGTATAAAATTCTCTTATTTTTATGATCATGGTAATTTTTGTTTATTTTGATCATATTGCTCATTGAATGCAATACTGGCACAACTAAAAAATTGTCCATTTGGACGATTGACATCAAAAACATAACAACAGCATCCAACAGTTATGGTTTCTAGTGGAGTGTGTTTTAACTAAGAAGTGTGCCGGTAGTGTTGGATGTAGTTCTTATATTTTTGAGCTCAATCATATTCACTCCAAATGGCAGTTATTGAGTTGTGCCAGTATTACATTCAGACTCATTGTATGCTGGTGTATAGTAACTGATAAGTTGAATATCATAAGGGTAGAAAAATTAATTTTAATACTTGTATAATGTTTTTCTTACATAGAAAAGTTGACACTGGTTGTGTCCTCTGCTTTGATTGTCCTCCCTGATATCACTTGACTGTATAAAATACCTTGTGGTCCACCAGTTCACACTTCTGATTCATTTTCAGGGTACTTGTGGTTGAGCTGTTGGCACTTCTGCTTTATTTTCAGGCTATCTTGAGTTGGGTTTTTACAGTTTTTTTTATGCCTTCTATGCAAATGTTGGGATATTTCATTAGCTTTAGCCTTAACTGCTCCTTCCACATCATTACCATTTTATAATTTGTTATTATTCTTTCATGTGTTGCCGAATGTTGTTAGCAGTTGCCAGCATTAAGTATACAGTTATGTAGCTTGTCGGGTTTTCACAGTGGTTGTTATTCAAATTATGGTTGCTTTTTTGGTTATCAAACCGTGTATTCAGGGTTTGTGCTGATGTTTCAGGGGCATGTACTGCCTTTATCTGCAGGGTGTATGAATCATGTGTCAGTTATGCCAGAAGGCTGGATGAACTTTTTGACCAATCAGAGCTATGAAACTCTGATTGGCTCTGTACAAGTCCTCATCCGTCTTGTGGTTGAAATTCCCTGCAACCTTCCCGTATAACTGACACATTTGTTTGTTCAAGTTACTTATGCATCTGCCTGAACATGATTCATTCACCCGGACGATGGAGCATGTTCTTCTGGTGCATGGGACAGACCCCTACAGTATGGTGTGCAAATCCTAAATGCGAACATCAAATGTAGAATGTTGGTGGATTTCTGTGGGATCTTTTTTTTTTATCACAGCATAGGACAAAAGTAGCAGACATTCCACATTAAATTTTTCTGTGTGTTCTTCAGGTCATGTTCCAGGCACAGACTTTGGCCCTGTTATCTCAGTACAAGCAAAGAAGAGGATCTGTGATCTAGTGCAGTCTGGCATTGATGAAGGAGCGAGGTGTGTCCTTGATGGCCGCAGTCTGCAGGTGCCTGGCTTTGAGAAGGGCAATTTTGTTGGGCCAACCATCCTTACAGAAGTGATGGTGAGCTGCTGTTAGCTTGTGTTCGAAAAAAATTAGTTGTGCTGATTCATACAGTAAGGCCTACAGCTTACACAGTTTTGAGTGAATTTCAGACCTCAGGAAAAAGGCAACTACAGCTTGAAGCTGGCCATTTCACCATCATATAATACAGCATTCATGCTTCATTGTTAGGTCTTGGGTTCAAATCTCAGACCATTGGACTTTCCTGTCATATGTTGCATGCTATTTCTTGTAGCTCCACTGATTATTAACCTTGGTACTGGGAGGAAATGAAAGGTAAACTTCAAGCTTGGACCACTTTACCCCAAGGGAAAGAACCTTTGGTACTCCTTGAATAGAATGCTGGTTGGGCCACAGAGCCAGTCTGGACATTATGGAGCAGAGAAGAAATGCTTGTTTTCAGCTGCAATCAAACCCAGGATTGTTCAGTCCATAGTTTAGTGACTGTACTGGACATTCTCACGAGTGTTGTAGAGGTCTTGAACTACTGTATTTATAGTTCTGTCCAAGCAGCCGTTGTTATGTTATCTCACAGATGTCATTATGTGACATTTTCAAATGTGCTTCCACAGCACCTCTACTGGTCTCATCAACCCATACTGCTTGCATCTCATAAAGAAGTGTAAGTCAGGTATTAATGCTTATGTTTGTGTGTTTTACTCTTTCTTTTGCATCATCATAAAATCCTCAGATGTGCTGTCCTGTGTAGTAGAGCCTGAATTGAGGGCTTTTGTGGAGCATACACAGTACCAAATTCTTTTCCTGTCTTAGTGTGGAATTTATCAAGTTCAGTTGGTTTGCTGGTGAAAGGTGTTCCTCTTCCCCATAAGGTTCTACTCCTTCCTGGATGAGGTCCCTGCTGAATGAAAGTTTGAGTTGATGTGATAATTTTGAACATGAGGTTAGAAGTATGGAAGTGTTCAGCGTAAGAGTGTCCAGAAAATGGAAAAATTCTGTTGGTTTTCAGTTTTGTCTGCCAGTGGTCATGTCACATTTGTTTGCTTACCCCACGTGTCTTGTCTTGTGAGGGAGGTTCTCACAGCATTATTTCTCAGTTTGATGCTGTATGATGCTGGGTGAGTGGTTCCAGATGTTTTTAAGGAACCGAATGATTCCATCTTGGGTCACAAGGTCCCTTGAAGGGGAAGGTACAGGAAGATCGCATTTTTCGCCAGGGTAACATTCCTGCAATATTGCACAAATCAAACACAAAATTCTCTTTTAAAACATTGTATTTATTGGGGTTAGGGGACTGAGAGCCTGATCCTATATAGTGTATGACTATACCACTAGAGGACATATGGACCTGTAGAGGATATGTATATTGTACATTTCTATACAGTATACATATATTTTTATCCAACATCTTAATTTCTAATGGAATAAAAAAGCAAGAGACTCATATTCACAGTTTTTGGTACAGTTAATTTTGATAGGATTGTGACAGTCTCGCTACACAAACAAACACTTTACTTCCTGACTTAGCACCCTTAATTCCAATAGTGTTTTCTGTGACACTACTTTGAGCAAGTCTGATGTTATGCTATATGCCAACAATTTGTTCACCTTTTTCTGGTAGGCTTATTATGTTTAATTTCTCTTCAATACTGCTGTCTTTTGTCGATTTTTCACTTGCATTGCACTAGGTGATGTAGATTTACATTTCTCACTCATGTTGGTAGGAAAAGTCAGTGCTATTGAAGAGGAAACTAAATGAGCTGTGTGATTATATCACCAGCATAATTATTCCATACATGTGATTGTTGGCATGATGTGGTGTCACTTTCTGCTGGCCTCTTCTGGAAGATAAGTGCGCCATGTATCATCTAAGCCCAATCATGTTAAACTGAAAATTATCACATAAATTTGAACAGTGGTGTAAATTTTTCAAGTTGCATTAAAGTGAAATCGCGCAAAAAGAACTTATGTAAAATGAGACCTGCCTGTAACATGTTTTCCTAACACTTGTTGAACTGCTCACCCCATGACACACAATTATGTCTGGAAGACCTGAGTCCTGTTATTAGCCTTAACTAATGATTGGTTTTTATAATGTTCCCACACTCATAACAAGGATTACCTTCTGTTGAAGCAGGATGCACTTTGGTGAGCATGTTTGTAGTTTGTCTTTTTGTAGTAAGGCCATGAAGTTATGCCTCACCCTAGTTTTAGTGTATATCTGGAACCCTTAGGTATTCTTGTTGAATGTGGTCTGATAGTACCAGAGCAGTTTGTTGTTTTAGTATGAAAACAAGTTGGGACAAATCCTGCTTCAAGGGCACACCACTTGCACAAGGTGTTTTCACAGATACATTACTTCCTGAATGGTCTTTGTATGTGCAGCTGTAATTATGTGATGGATATAGGATGAAAATAAGTTCAGGTTACACTATGTGTGTAATGTGAACTACTGTTCCTGGTTTTGTCATGTACAGTTTCTACTTGCCTGAGCATTTGGTGAAATCTGTGCTGAATAAAAGTGAAAATAATAATGAAAAATGTCAAGGGCTTTATAGAAGTAATCCAACTGTGTGTGAGTAACTGTCATTGAAGCAGTCCTGTATCTTGCAGTCAGAAATAACATGAAGTGTTGTGCCTGTGTGTGATGGCAGTTTGATAGCAGTAACTGTGCTGTGTTGTGTGAGGCCAGGAATAAAAGTGTGTGTGTGTGGATGGTGTTTTAGCCAAACATGAAATGTTACAAGGAAGAGATATTTGGACCAGTTTTAATTGTGTTGAATGTGGACACACTGGATGAAGCCATAGCACTTATCAACAGCAATCCATATGGTAATGGTACAGCCATCTTTACAACCAATGGTGCGACTGCGAGGAAGTTCACTAACCAGATTGATGTGGGTCAGGTGAGTTGTGCTATTAAGTGGGTTTGAAGTCAATAACACAACTAATGTTTAGTTAGATATTATATTCTAGGTAAAAAAGACTACATGTTTCGGCCAGTAGTGGCCATCATCAGGTCTTTGTCGTTTGACACACTTAAGAGTACTTTATACAATTGTGTGTTGGGTTTTTTGATCAGGAGATCTCAACATCAAGGCTTTTTTTTTTAGTCTGATATATCTATATTAGGAGTGTAGGTAAGCCACTCAATTAACCTAAAGGTGTAGTCTTATGATATCAAAAAGCTGAGGAAGTCAGAGAACCATAAACTAAGAAAACAAAGCAAAACTAAGTAGAGCTTGGTGGTCCTCTCATGGGGAATCCGCTATGTGCTGTCCTTGTGTGGGTGTGGCTTATTGTGTGCTTCTTCATTTATCTTTGTGGGTCGTTGTGTGTGACCTGGTTGTTGCCTGTGGGAAATGGAGAGAGAAAGTGTGAGAATTCTTTGGGTGATAGTAGTATAGTAGGTATTTGTGTTAGTTATTATGGGAGAATTATGTGGATGTTTTGTACTTCTGGTGCTCCTGTGTATTTAGTATATCTTCTGGTTGGGGTGTGTCTCGCCCTGGTGGTATTACGTGTTGTTTTCACTTATGTTTATTTTTAACACTGTCACTGGTGGTGTAAATGTTCACTATAATCATTTATCTGTTTGTCCACTGTGTCACCAAGGTGTTCAGTGCATCACTGTTCACTGTTTAGGTTGTTTTCCATTGAGTTTGTACAGTTATTCCAGATCTTTGTTGAACATTCTCTTGTGTTTGTCTGCCATGTCAATTTGTGTTATCTGTCGGTGCTGGATGTCTGCTGTGTTCTTTATGTGGGTTCTTTTTTGTGGTGTCTTGCAGTGTGGTTTGCTCCATTCTGTGTTTATCTGTTGGAATTTTGTTATGTTCGGAGGTATGACCTGTGTTGGGGTGGAGGGCCAGTAGTATAAATTCTTGGAAAAGCAGGGTTTTGTCTAGTGGAGGGCTACAGGGTTGGGGATGGTGGGGTTTAGCAGGGCATCAAAGATCTTATTGGGGGATATGTTGTGTTCATCGTTTAGGTGGTTGTTTTTGGTGAATTCTGCATATATGTAGTATCGTTCTATTGTGTTGTGGTGGGTGCCTTTGTCATGGTACTTTAGGATCTGCATTGTGTTGTGAGTTGTACTGTATGAAAAATGATGTCTGGTGCAAAATGAAAGGCTATGGTGTACTGTTCTGTCATGAAGTGTTGGAGGAAGTGCAGTAGAATTCCTTTAATTCAGCATCCACAGGACTGGACAGTTGCTGGATCATTAAATATTCTGGGTTTTCAGACAGTAACTAGACTGACCTAAGTTCTTAGAGGTAATTTTTGTTACTGGTTCTATACTTGGGCTCAGCAACTAATGAGCGGAGTGTTCCATTTGAACATCTCGTTCAGTTGCTGCTTCTTTAAAATTTTGCAGCCAGCACCCAGAGAATGTGCACTTGTCAGTTATTATCATTTCATTGTAACTCTCTTCAGTTATCATTAGGCCCAGTCATGGGTTTTCCTTTAGAACACGTTGTAAAGCACTTGTATAATGCCTTGTCCAACTGCGCTGATTTAGGTTGTTTCAATTTCTGTTGCTTGGGAAGGCCCTTCATATTTTAACTTCCTCTTATCAATGATTGTACTTGGCCATTCTGTTTCTGTATGGCAGGGCTGGCCACCTTTAACTACTGGAGTGCTACAGTTTGTAAGGACTTGCACAAGGGCTGCACTGGTGCGCACATATATCGGAAAGTGGGGGGGATTGAGTTAACTTTAATGCCATTTTTTTTATTACCGTGCAATGTGATAACAATATTTATTAAAACCAACTAATTGCACATACTTGTCAAACCATTAAAACCACATTATCTGATTAAAATGGATTTAAAATATCTCCTACATTTTTCAATTCCTCTATGGGATCATCCTCAGGGAGCGTAAAATAGAGTAATAATAAAATTACTAAGACAGACTGTACATGATTTTAGTTAGTAGTATGCAAGTGAAAT
>Ga0123352_10005819_pt1 | contig 18700 bp, 18 predicted proteins | sample TergutLab28metaG_FD_89700 | JGI IMG/M metagenome (GOLD analysis project Ga0123352, IMG submission 89700) | Labiotermes labralis P1 segment gut microbial communities from Petit-Saut dam, French Guiana - Lab288 P1 | ecosystem: Host-associated > Arthropoda: Insects > Digestive system > Gut ... | reverse complement strand
TATGGCATACTCATTTGCCCTATTTTTTTTGGCTGTGGGGTCTGTCGGGGTTGACCCTTTGTTTTCCAAGTTTCTCAAAAAAAGCAATTTTTTTGGGGGGGGGGGGGAGTTACTAAACATTAAATGTGTGTTTTGATTTTCTCTACAACTTTCGTCTACAACATCTTTAACTCTTATGAAAATTCAGCGAGCTGTTGCCATAAACGTAAATAGGTCTTCATCTAAATTACCAATTATTCTCGTCAGATTGTAATGAAACTTGAATTTCCCCGACAGTGGGAGCCGAGTTGTTCCATGCGGACCAACAGACGGACAGACTGATGGACAAACAAACATTAATTAAACATTAATTCTGCGCACGCGCCGGGCAACCCCAGCATATTTTCTAGAAAACTAACTCATAGTGAAACTGCAAAATGGAGTCTAATTTCAACATCAATCATACGTGTTACTGCTCCTCTATGCACCGCCGTAGTTGTTTTATGGTTTATGGAAATTCTCCGAAATTATTTGGAATATTAGCATGTTTGCGGATACGTCTATTACATTTGTCAGTAGTGGTGCATGTTCTGTAAGGACGCCAAGCGATTCCCAGTAATAAAGACGTAAGTCAAACGCAGTATGAATTAAAATTATTTTGGTCTTTGAATTGTAAAAGGGGATGACAAAATGCAATCACGTCAGTACGCACCCTCCTAACTGTCTAAAACCCTGTCGTAACTACGATTTCCACCTGCTCAAAAATTCAAAACCTCTAACTTCTACCTACACAATGTGTTTTATGTGTTTCGTGTGATTATCACAACAGATAGCGATACTTCTCTGAGTATGAACCATCGAGTCTGTGAATCAGGTAAGACCTAACTCGATGTAGTGTTCTCTCCACCTAGATACCATGGTACCATATCCGAAACCCTTAACTTAGGATCATTACGTGCCAAATGAGCGGAATTTTGAAATAACACAAATAGTGTTTCAACAAACCGCTCTAAACAGTACAGTTCTCATCACAAGCTAATAAAAAACCTCCCCGCTTGTTGCAAACTAGATGCCAATCAACGAATTTCGTAAATGAGATTAACACAACTGACCACTACCACCACCACTCTACTACAGAATCCTACCACAATAAAACAACTACCCCTACTTAAGTCCTAGCAAAAGTAAACATTATTTCACCAAACAGAAAACACATCTTAACATTTTAAATGTACGCTACCCCAGCAACAAACAAAATCGAATCAATCGTAAATTTCCTTCACAGAACCCACAGTCAATATTTCAAAATATTTAGTGTCAACATACCGCAACTCGGAGAGTTTTAAATATATCATATACAAGTTACGTAACAAGAATATTCGTAGTATTGACATGAAACTGATCGCTTCACCAGTTTCGTTAATATTCGAACAGAATGATCTGGGTTTTGCAGCCTTTCACCAGTCAGTGCGTTCTTTCAAAGCTGGCAAGCCAGAGCTAAACAGAGGCATATCAAATTCCGATAAGATGCTAGCGGACATGTGTGTACTGCTATCGTGCTCCTTACAAGCACATAGAAACAAAAATAAAATTGCTACCCGACATCAGCGGATACTCAGCTTTGCTCTGGTTAAAAGCAGCCCCTTGACAATTGAAATCATAGGTCCACTTTGTAATTTCACAGATAAGTCAAAACCTGAACACAACGCATTACCGAGGACACAAGCTGATATCGGCAGAAAATAATCAAGGGGGTGAAAAAGCAGGGATGAGGGAGGACTGGTAAAGGAAATAAAATAATGAGTGAGTCCAACTGTGAACAAACAAACGCAGTTGTAAATGTTACACGAAGAGGGAGGGGAGGGACTGGGAGGTTAAAAAAACCATTAACCATGCAAATCGCGATGAACCTTTAATCGATGGAAATTGGCTTTTTGTCACGATACAAAGGAAATAATTGAGTGAAAAAGTTCTGCATGACAAACTCTTTGTCATTTACCTCAGTCTCCACACCAACCTCTCTCCCACCTCTAACCCCCAGTACTCATTTTTCCCCATCCACCACTTTTTTTATAAACGCTGCAGCAACGGCGTAATATTTTGTGTGTAAAAATTATCGCTTTTTGTTTTTTTAGTAACCTACTCTTTATTATACTCCATCTCTTTGTTCGTTCATGGATTGGAAAATGTTTCCCTTTGACATTTACGTTTGTAGTTTATTTCAAATACAAATGCATATAAAAATTAATAACGGTGTTTTAAATACAGGAAAACAAAGACCTTTCCTGAATATTGTACACTATTACGCCCATCGATTTCTTATTAGCATACTGATAGATTCTATTATGAATTCATAATGGACATTAAAACATCGGTGTGTTACAGGATTAACTATGAACTACTGCGGTTCACAACATTACAGCTCACGGTCTACGTAATTACCAGTCTACATTCATGTTTACCCCACTTAAACTACCCTCAACATTAAGTGATGAGATATTACGCCGGATCATACAATAAAGGCACGAAGTGATATCAAACAGTACCATGCAACAATGCCAAACACAAGCACGTCACTCAGATCGTAACGAAAGTTAGTGTTTCCTCATCCTACTGAGCGTTTATATTCTATGGTATTTCACTTTGCAGTGATCGGTAAGCAACCTTCCTGTGGTCAGATGTTCCAGTGCCCCATACAAATAAATTCACAAAGCATACACATACCACGGAAATATATTATTCACACTGAATTTTGTGTTATAAAGTTCAAAACTCCCAGCCACATCAATTAACGAAAAAATAACTGGCATCTGAACAGTTAAATCAATTAACTACACGGATAAATTCATGAAGTAAAACATTCACATACATACAAACACTTAACTTCCTAACATCTAGATATAAACACATCCCATCCCAACATCCATTACAAACACACACTTATCATCCCAACATCCAACATAAACACACACTTATCACTCCAACATCCACATATAATCACATACTTATCGTCCCAATACCCACATACTTATCATCCCGACATCCACATATAAACACACAATTATCATCCCGACATCCACATATAAACACATAATTATCATCCCTACATCCACATATAAACACATAATTATCATCACGACATCCACATATAAACACACACTTTCAAGTATCCACATATAAACAAATACCATCCCAATATCCAAGCATAAACGCATACTTACAATCCGAACATCCACATATAAACATACACTTATCATCCCAACATTCGTATTTAAACACATCCTCACCGATCCAATATCCGAATGCAAACACATATTTATCGTCCTAACAAAATTCAGTATTTGTAGTTTCGATCGCTGAAGATAATATTTGGACTTACGAGTACGAGAGAGGAAGTACCAGCAGACTGGATAAACCGCATAATGGAAAAATTTTATAATTCGTACTCTGTACCGAATAATGTTTTGTGATCTAACCAAGGAAGATACGGGCAAAGCATGTAGCATGCATGGGAGAGATGAGAAATTCATGTCACGAAATTTGAACAGCACAGGGAACTGTGGAATAACTGGAAAGACAGCATTGTAATAAATTATACGGCAGCAGTGTTTGAGAATTTTGAAATGATTCAAATGACTCATAAGTGGGCCGAGTGACAGGTTACTGCGAGAAGGGCAAAGGAAATGTGAGTTCAAGTAAAGCGGAAAATTTATTGACTAGCTGAGGGACAACTGGCTTCTAAAGCAAGATTCTGCTCCGTGGAGTAAGGTATTTGTAATGTCGATCACCTAACTTTAAAATTCAGAGCAACGCAACAGCATGCATAACATAACTCTGGAAATCAACTCCGAGCTGTGTTTTCTCGCGATTAAAATTCAACAAAAGTCCTTGTATAGAAACTGTCGTCATAACCTTACACATTTTGAGACCTATAACAGGAAATCTTCAGGTGGGTATTCGCAAATGCACGGTTACACATGTAATTACTAATGATATTACAATGTGTTTACAAGCACTTATTTTAATAATTAAATAAATAATCCACTATCGATACTTAATTGTAATGATTAAAAATCTGTAACGAAATATGCAATACGATACCCCAATATAAGATATTAAAAAAAGCCCTCTGCGAAGATCCGCAAGAGGCAAAACGCTGGGAGCGCCATGAATGGCAAACAAATGCACAAACATATCAAACAGACACAAAATAGTTCACAAAGGGAAAATATCTACAATGAATGCACCTCGATAGCCGGGAGTTTGGGGTCCCACTCAGAAACAAACGCTCCACAATGAAATCAAATTCCGTCCATATACAGTGAGCAGGAAATTTCGTACTTAACCGCAACTACATTCTCACAACGCCCGTGGTGGCAGAATGCTTAACAGCTCCAGTCCCATAGTTATATGTCAAGAAATTTAATAAGGAAACAGCATATTAAAACGAAAACAAAGTAAGGCCTACGTGTAAGTTAACTAAGGAGAGTTAAACAATCAGTTCGAGTGACAATATCGTCGAAAACCACTCCTACCGTCTAGTGGATACGCAAGTTCTGTGAATTTGTTCTTTAGTCAAATTAATGCCCCAAGGTGTGACACACATCGATTCCTGAAAATATGACATTCGGGACGTTGTGATTCGATTCCTTCACACATATTACAAGGACAGTCACCGTTTAATACCCCTATGACAATATCAGCCATATCTACAGTATCTCTAACACAAGCGTACGTGTTGAAATTCTGTCACTTGTCCCCATGCATCAAGTCACGCCTTTAATCACGGTATGCACTCCAGGACGCAGTCACTGCCGAAAACAAGCTGTCGTTATGAAGCTTCGGTCGGTACTGACACCTCGACACTTCCGATAGGAAGGTGTCTCAAGGTAGTAGCATCGCTTCCTTTCACGAAATCTTCGAGTTCTTGGCGGGCATATTAGCAAGAGGGTGATCTGACAGTGTTCCTGAAGGGCTATACAATATATAATGGTGGGTTACCGGATGAACCACCTGTGGAAGTCACAGCTAAACGACGGGAACTGTAACATATTCGAGTTGAAATTCCAACGGGCTGTACACCAGTTCCGAATAAGTCATAGTCCAATTCTTTAAACAGGGATTACAACCCGTAACGACTCTGAAGAGCAAGACAAACCAACATAACAATTCATTAATTCTATCAGAATCCTTGTTGTAAAGTTTACAGACGCTGAATTAGTCAAGAAACTCTGTCACAGAACCAAAGGGATTATCATCTTTTATAGGAAACCACACCCGGACGACGTAAGTAGTAACCGGGCGCTTATAGTCCACATTATTAAAAAGGAGCGTGTTTCGACTAGAAGGAAAAAGTCCATCATCAGGGCGGCAGCCGCCGTGCAGTCTGGTAGAGAGGAACCTCCGTGGCCTCCTACGCTAAAGGAAGACCACGAGACACCGACCACGTGACCAGTTGAATGTAGTGCAAGAGTGGACTAAATGCAAGAAGTGGTCTAAGTGCAATATTGGTGTTTATAGTCCACATTATTAAAAATGAGTTGGTTTCGAATTGAAGGAAAGAGTCCATCATCAGGGTTGGAGCCACCGTCCAGTCAGATATGGCTGTCCCTCCGTGGCCGCCCTACGCTAAATGAATACCCCGTGACTCGGCCACGTGACCCGCGTGTGCCGTCGTATAGTCTGGTATGGTTGTCTGTACGTAGAAACCCCTATGTTAAGCAAAGACCACGTGACCGGTCGTTGAATGTAATGTAGTTGACATCGTCAGTATTGGTAGTAAAATTGGAAGAAATCAAATTTGAATGCGCGATAATTTCGAGTCCAGTCTGGTCCCAGGGCCCTGTGCAGGAAGGGCCTAAGTGTGGTCGAAGGCGTTAATCGTTCTTTAGCATAATAATATTAAAAAGGATAGGTGTATGATATTTGTAACCGAGGTAGGCAGCCGCTGTCCAGCTTGGTATCGAGGTCTCCCAGGGCTCCGTGGAGTAAGGGTCAAAGTGCGGTCCAAGGCACTACTCTTTCTGTAGCTACCCCTACGCCTACGTAGGGAGTTAACGTAAGCGGTACATGGAGCTCGAGCTGCTGAGTAAGTACATGATGTATCTGTTTACAAATCTGCATTTTCGATATGGTGATGTAATCAAAGAAAGCAGCGTAAAAATAGGAATAAATACATTCTTAACATATTCCACAAGGGCTATCGGATAGGACAGTTTTGCAGTAAAGAAATAGAGGTAGATACGTTAGCGGAACATGTCTCGAAGCTATGTATGTAAGCGTAAAAAGGGGTTATCTAATTTGAATCAATCGACACGTGTGTGGGATGCAATTCATATACACGCGCAAGTAATCTTGCTGCTGAGTAAGTACGTGATTTATCTGTTTACCAGTGTGCAGTCTCGGTATGGGCAGGATGGTTGAGGTCAGGAAGATGGAGGTCAGGATCTGAAACGGTAGTCGTACGTTAGGCCTAAACCATCTGTAAATGATAGAAAACGCATAGCAGGTATCTTTTAATGTATACACAGACATATATACATCACATTGAAATGAAATTTACGTAGTGATAAAAAAAGAGAGCACATCATATCACCCCTCGGATGTATCTCATATGAAAAAAAAAGGGCTGTTAACGATTACATAACATCACTTATGTGCAGGTTACATACATCAATGTATATACAGACATATATACACATCACATTGATATTAAATTTAGGTAGTGATAAAAAAAGGCACATCACCCCTTGGATGTATCACATAACATCTCTTATGTGCAGGTTACATACATCACAACATATCATCTTGCATGTGTGTTGGTTAAAAGAAGAGACAGTTCCGTGTCTTGAACAATGACCCAGTACAGAAATTGCACCACCAATCATCAATGTCGTCACACAACGTCGCAATAGCTTCCTCTGGGCCCTCAAAGAACATTATGTATATTGTGGACCAGTAGCGTTCGGAAGGGATTACACAATCACGGTGAAATCTCTTACTGTTCGCACAGCGTTTATCCCGTACAAACGTACATTTCAATGATGAGAATGTAAGAACTGTAAGTGGAACCAACTCCTCCTCGGAAACTGTCTGCGATTCCACAGCATACAGATATTGGTGGTACAATGTTTTGCCAGACAGTGTGAACTGCGATAAATAGAAAGTGTAATGGAAAACTGTGTGGGAAGCTAAATTTCGGAGTGATGGGGGCTGCCGTAGTCATACATTACACCTACACGAGGGGTCTGAGGTACAGGTTCCCACGAATGGCTGTAGTATGAGTTGAAATTCCTCCGAACACTCATCGCGTAGGTTGGCAGATCCCCAACCATCGCAAGCAGCCCTATGATGATGTAGGTATAGGACTGTAGGTGTGTTAAGAGGAACGCACACTATAGAATACAGTTTGACGCCAAAGTACACATATACTTCCAAATAAATTAAGTGAAATTGATGCTAGATTTAGATCCACAAGATACAGGGACACCACAAGATGTAGAAACATCTATAATGATAACTGAAAAAGCAACCGTCACATCCCCAAACGTAATTTCGTAGGTAGAAAAGTCGGATAAAGCTATATACTCAGACCATTCGATCAGTCGGAACTGAAAAGGTCCGATTACAAATGTATCAGCCTTTCTGTAGATATTGTCTAAGATAGTGGAGGTTGTTCTAGCTATGTGAAGCCCCCCTATGCCAGGACTGCTACCGTAATAGGACGTGAGTACACCCGCTATATAAGCAGGGTAGGTTCCTGTAATTGTACAGCAGATGTCTAATTCACAGAATGTCTGTAACAATTGATGCACAAATAGTAAGTGTTCGAGTCTCGTGTGAGTGAAATGTGGTAACCATACGGCGTGCCCCACCTCAGTCACCAAGGATTGTTGAATTTGAAACACACTGTCGGATCCGTCAAACGGTATGCCGATAGGTCTCATGTGTGTAAAAAAAAAGAGGGTTTTACATAGCTGTGTAAGACATTACGAATCTATCGTCAACAAGTACGATTTGGTCTTTTCGCAAATGCCCTTATACACAAGGTTTAAGTAGATTGATCTGGAATTAATTTTGGCCATATCCTCATCCGACACGACATTAGCGTATCGCTTCGGGAGAAATATCTGTACTAGTTGTTCATCAGAGTCCCGTATGGACAGCAGGACTGTAGACCCAAATTTAGTGGTTATCCGTTTAGCGCGGACAATCGGGTACAATCTATTTACTACTAAAGAGCTGATATTGACTGAAGCGCTGGAAGCGCTGGCAGTGGCATCTTCGAATTTCTGTGCTAGATCCATCCTTTGTCTGTAAGGGGAAGAAACAAGTTGCATGTAGTGAATGCTCATACAGCAGAAATAAGTGTATGATGTACGTATCTAAAAATAATAACTACCTCAAGTATCTACGTGACGTATCGAGGTAAACGTGGCGAGTGGAGCCGCAAACCTGAAACAAACAAGAGAATGACGTCAGCATCCGCCAGCCATAAATAGGGCCGGTCATACATGGTAGCAATAATGTGTGGGGACTCCGTAGGCAGAACTGTAAGTAATCTGACTATAAATGAGGTGAGTTTTGTAAGGGTGTGTCGATCCTAAATAGGTGTGCATCCTTTGTAGAGAGAGAGAGAAAGAACATAGCTCGCTGATTCGACATATTGGACATGAATACGAGACAGTACAGGCGGTACAATGCTGTAGGAAGGCAGATTACCGTGCCTTTAATACCTCCTTCGGACAATAGTGATCCTGTAACACATTTCCTAGACAGTGTTAACGACCTATTTGAGCACGCGCTACGTGATGTAGATAATAGCGATATGGTGGGAGTAACGATTCAAAATCAGGTGAACCAAAATGACAAACCCATAGGAATCAGCTTCAGACGGAAAGATCAGTTATCCGGAGATGTGATATGGAGCGTCTTCGAGAGGGTGTCGCAGTCGAATTCTAGATTCAATGCCTTGGACACGTTAGTCGTAACCGTGCATACGGTAAAGTTGTCTGTAGTATTCGGTAAACGTATACTCAAGAGCAGGGGTAGACCGTTCTCCGTAATGGCACACCTCAAGAGAACTATCGTGGAGGTGAAAGCAGAAGAGAACTGCTTAGTTCACACTCTAGTAATAGCGATTGCGAGAGTAGACAATGATCCGAATTATAAGACGTATCGAAAAGGTAGAAAGATACGCCAAATAGTCCAAACGTTACTCAAGACGACCGGTATCGATCTGTCTACAGGTGGAGTGGTTTCCGAATTAGTCCGTTTCCAGGAACACTTTCGGGAGTACAAGATAGTCGTCTACCACGTTCTGAGTTGCGAAAATATATTGTTCGAAGGGCAGGTAGACACCTCCAAAAAACTTAACATACTTTACGATAATGTTGAACATCACGTGGTCGCTAAACTTACCGGTGCCATGGCCAGACAGTACATGTGTAAAGGCTGGAACAAGGCGTGTACAAGTGACGTCACGCACGCCTGCGACCAGACGTGTAGCGATTGCATGGCCAGCCCTCCGTGCGTGTTCTCCAATGTTCGAATCCCTGTGCCGAATGCAACAGACATTTTCGAAGCCACAGGTGTTTCACTAACTACAAACAGAGTACTCACCAGAAACGTTCCACGTGCGAACGAAAGCGATGTTGCGCGATGTGCAGATGGGTCGTGACGCGCGGAAATTACGAATGTAACAAGAGATTCTGTGATAACTGTAAGGAGAACAAAGAAATAGGTCACCTGTGTTATGAGACCTCTGAAGGACGCGTTGCCCCCCGGAAGTGAGAAGGTAGTGTACGTATTCTACGATTTCGAAAGTAACCAAAATACCAGGTACACGGATGAGGCTAAGTTACACGTACCCAATCTTGTCTGCGTGCAGCAGTTTTGTTCGCGATGCGAGGATGAGGAAGATGTACGTGATTGCGTGCGATGTGGTTGGAGGAAGCACTCGTTCTGGGACGATCCTGTGGGGGAACTACTTTCCTACCTAACAGAACCACGCCCCTGGGCCAATAAGATCGTCGCTATAGCACATCACGCCAAGGCGTTCGACCTTCATTTCATCCTAAATAGGGCCATCCTACTGAAATGGAAACCCGAACTGACTATGAATGGTCTGAAAATTATGTGTATGAAAATGGAACATCTGGTGTTTTTGGATAGCGTGTCCTTCCTCCCCTGCCCTCTGCGCAAGCTGCCCGAGGCGTTCGGGCTGATGGCCTGCAGGTCGTGGTACCCTCATTAATTTAATACTGACGAAAACCTAGACTACGTAGGCCCCATCCCTGACGTCACGTATTATGGCGTGAATGAGATGGACGAGAAGGAGAGGAGGGAGTTTCATGCTTGGTACGAGAGTCAGAAATCTGAGGAGCCCATTTTCGACAACAGGCGCGTGCTGGAAATTTACTGTCAGGATGACGTAACAGTACTACAACAGGCATGCCGATTTTTCAGGCGAGAATTCATGCACGTAGGGAATCTATACGTATTCCTCGAAACTATAACGATCGCGTCGGCATGTAATAAGCTCCTACGGAAACGATTTCTGCAGCCCTCCACCATTGGACTTATACCGACCGGAGGGTATACATGTAACAAGTATAGTAAGAAGGCCTGGATGTGGCTGATGCAAATGGAGCAGACTGACGGGTTAAGATAATGCACGCTCGCAACGGGCGCGAGTTTAGGTTGCCCGAACTACCCCGTTTCAGCTTAGACGGTTATTTTCCCCGAGACCCGTAAAGTATACAAATTTTTCGGGTGTCATTATAATGGCCATACGTGTCAGCCGTTCCGTGACGTCATCACCATGAATGGCGAAACACTAGCGCAAGGGTATGAGCGGACGATGTCACGCATGGAGGAGATAACGCGATCGGGTTATCTGGTCAAGTTTAATAGGAATGCGAGTTTGACGAGTCAGGTATTGTGAAACAGAAAACCGAAGTGCTTACGCATCCCATAGTACAACAGTGACCGCTGCGTACCCGTGATGCCCTGTACGGTGGTCGAACCGAGACCATGTGTCTCTACCGTAAAGCAAGGGAAAATGAAACTATTCAATATGTCGACGTCATGAGTCTCTATCCATACATATGCAAGTACTTTAAGTTCCCCATAGGTCATCCAGTCATTCACGTGGGCGATGCATGTAGGGACACAGAAGCATGCCTACGTATGGAGGGTCTAATCAAATGTTCGATCGTTCCGCCAGACAAGTTGTACAATCCCGTCCTCCCCTTCAGGTGTAATAATAAACTAATGTTTCGCCTGTGTAGAACATGCGTTCACACCCCCAGTGCAGAATGTACGCATACCGAGGATGAGGATCGAGCCTTCACAGGTACGTGGGTAATGGATGAGGTTAGGTTGGCTGTGCAGAAGGGATACAAGATACTCGAGATCTATGAGGTCTACGAGTATCAGGTGACCCAATACAACCCAAAAACAGGCGACGGGGGAATTTTCGTGAACTACATAAATACATTCCTGAAATTGAAAGCCGAAGCTAGCGGTTATCCCAGCTGGGTTCAAAGCCACGAGAACGAGGAGCGTTATGTAGAATCGTTTGGGCAGAGTGAAGGCATAAGATTGGATAGGGAGTGTAACAGGTTTAACGCTTCGAAACAAGTTCTGGCCAAATTCTGCCTCAACTCAACGTGGGGAAAATTGACGGAGCAGAATGATCGGACAATGTCTAAAATAATCACCGAACCCAAAAAACTGTATGGTCTTTTGGCCAAGCCCAGCATCGAGGAGACGAACCTCGTGTTCGCCAGCGATTACGTAGTCTGGCTCTCGTGGATGCGCGCGGCAGAAGAAGACGTGCCGAACTTACGTCATACTATTGAGGTAATAGGCGCTTACGTCACCGCAGGGGCGAGGATACATCTGTATCGCTATCCGGACAGGCTGCAAGAGAATGCCAACTACTGCGATACAGACTCGGTGATATACATTCAGCCGAATGATGAAACCGAGCTGATTGAAACGGGGGACAAATTAGGCGACATGACCTCAGAATTGATTTCAGAATTTGCGAGTGGTGGGTCAAAGAATTTCGCGTACAGGGTTGTGACGGGGACTGTCGAAAAAACAGTATGTAAAGTACGGGGAATAACACTCAATTATAGTGCGTCGAAATTAGTAAATTTTGAAGTAATTAGGGACATGATTCTGGCAACGGGGGATGAACCCACCACCGTGAATGTTCATATCGAGAAGAAGATTAAACGTAAGAGGAAGGGAGGGGGGGGACATGTATCAATAGTCACCAAACCAGAAGATAAAATCTATAGGATTTAATTTTTAAAAACAATGCGTTCAGGTGACATTACGTCCGTCCCCTTTTGGTATAAATAAAATGGGTTCCTTGGGTAGAGGTGTTCTATTATAGCCTGCCTAACCATTAGTGATGATCTTAAATTTAAGCATTCTTTCACGTGCATATTAAGTGGACCTAGCGGTTCTGGCAAGTCGTCGTTCTGTATACGGTTCCTGCACAAACTCGACGCTCTGTGTACAGAACGGGATTTGGACGGCGGGGTGATCTGGTGCTATAGCGAGAAGACCGCAGTGCCCTCGCCGACAGTACTGCCGATGAGGAATGTACTTTTTAACGAGGGCGTCCCGGCAGATTTTGATAACGCGCGCGGCAGCCCGTGCCTCGTGATTCTCGACGATCTGTTAAACGACGTTTATACAAAGCAAGTGTGTGACTTGTTTACGAAAGACAGCCATCACAGAAACATTAGCGTAATTCTGATCATCCAAATCCTCTTTCACCAGGGTCGTTTTTGTAGGGACATTTCCTTAAACGCCAAATATCTGGTCCTATTGAAAAACGTCAGGGATAAGAGTCAGTTAATGTGTTTGGCTCGTCAAGTTTACCCCGAAAACAGTGCTAGTCTATACAAGGCCTACCTGGACGCGACTCAACGACCCCGCGGGTATCTACATCTAGATCTGTCACAAGATACTGATGATCGCCTGCGTTTTCGAAAGAATATATTCCCGACAGAGCAGACTATTGTCTACTCGCCGCCGATAGATGATGAAGCGAGTGAAATCGAATTACCACGCCCTTCACGTACTTACGATGGCCGAACAGAAACTGAGTAAGGCCATAATCTCGAACTGTAACAAGGAACTCTTGAATAGTATAAGCGAATGCATCTTGAACGTTCTGAACGGAAAGGTCAAGTTGTCAGGTTGTAGCACGCGTAAATTGCGACAGCACAAGGCCACACTTCGCAAGGTGGCCGACAAGCAAGTGCCTCTCTCTACCAAGAAGAAGCTCCTAGTTCAACGGGGCGGATTTTTGCTCCCTCTGCTCAGCGCCGTTGTGCCCGCGATCGACAGCCTAATTTTTTGCTTGAAATAATGTTACGTAAAATGTATCTTGTTTCAGCCGAAAAGTTTCCAGCGGCCCCCCCAAAAAACCCTCCCCCTCTTGTTTAGGCCGAAAAGTTTCCAGAGGCGCCAAAAAATCCTCCCCCTCCCCCTGCGTCGAAGAAGAAGAATAAAAACAAGACGCGAAAAGCATCATCCCTACGAAAAACTGGATAAATTTCGTAAAAAGGTGGGAGAGGCCAATATCAGACGCAAGACGCGGATGAAGGCGATCACGGATTTTCTAAAAAAAAAAAGTATTACCCGAACTCGCATCCTCTAGTCCGAAACCTGTGGTCGTGAAAGGCACCGCCGCCATTGCGACGTTTCGGTGTCGGGACGCAGACGGAAGTGGCGGAACCTGTCGCCATACCCTCCACTTCAGCGGTATACGAGACGCCGAATCCGAGGTTCAGTTTCGAAGAAATCAGTGACGACGACGATGATGATGATGATGTTTTTGTGTAGGAAGATGCACGGGTGTTCGGTAGGTAGAATGTCGGCCCCATAGCTAGTCCGTACATATTGCCATAAGTATACAACCGACGCTATTTCGACACTCAATACGGTATCAGAAAAGACGGTGACTCGTTTAAGATAGGCGATTCCACAGTGCTTGTAGATACCGATAGCGATATCACAATTAAGGGAAAAGAATTTAGAGGGACAACCGGATTGTGGGAGTTATTGACGCGCAAAAGTGTGGGTCGAAAGAAAATCAGGACAGACCATCTGAAAAAATATAAGAAAATATTCGAGCTGAGTAAAGCTCATTTGACAGACTACCAGCCCGGCGCTGACATACAGATAGCGCGAGGATCTAAATATCGTTACGTCATTGCTCCCCTCTTCCCACACATCAGGCGGCGAGGTATCGAAACCGCGTTACCTCGCCGGTGGGCAAGGTACTGATGGCCGCTAGCAGACTGTATTTAGATCCTGCCAAACCGACGGCGTTTTCGACCCTGAAAATCTCGGTGTGGCGGTGAACCAGAAGAAGCTCGACGATATCAGAGCCTAGCTAGAGAATGAAGATGATTACAGGCATTACCGACCGATCAGAAAGCGTTTCGCGCGCAACCCTCTTTCGGCGAATAACGTGATGAGTATTTGGGAATGCGACCTGGTCGATGCCGAGGCTCTCGGCAAATTTAACTATAATTACAAATACATTTTATCCGTCATTGACGTATTTTCCAAATTTCTGCATCTGGTCCCTCCGAGGTCAAAGACAGGTACAGCCGTTGCGTCGGCATTTATGTCGACATTCGAGTACTCTCACCGGCGTCCCGTCTGGGTGCGGACCGATAAGGGCAAAGAATTCTTAAATAAACACTTCCAAGAGATGTTAAAACGCGAGGGCATTCAGTTTCAGGTGTATAGGAATCCTGACGGTTAGTGTAGAGTCGTCAAACGAGCGCATCGAACGATGCGCGATAGGTTGTATAAATATTTCACCTACAAAAATACCTACAGATATATCGACGCTCTCCCAAAATCTGTCAGGGCCTATAATGACACGGTTGACTCGGCGAAGGGCATGGCGCCGTCGCGAGTGACCGATTCGGACATCCTCCCGATATGGAAGAGGATGGAGGCCCGAAGACATAGTGTTCGTGTCGCGAAGGCCAAGTTTCGCGTGGAGCAACGCGTGCGCATCAGCAAGGAGAAGATGAAGTTTGCCAAGGGCGCTGCGCAGAATTTTAGCACGGAGATATTTCGGATAGCTAAGGTGATAGAGAGACGTCCGCGACCCCTCTAGGAATTGGAAGATTTAACGGGACGCCTGTAGACGGCCAGTTCTATCAGGAGGAACTGACCCCGGTTCGCGTCACGAGACGTACCGTCTATAACATAGATAAAATATTGGACAAGCGGGTCAAACGCGGCATTTTAGAGTATCTTGTCCGTTGGAGAGGTTATTCGACGGATTTTGATTCCTGGATCCCCGCATCGAGCGTGAAAGATGTACGAAGATCTAAAACAATTTTACGTGACGTTGTTCAGTAACGCCTCGACTAATCTATATCCGGGTAATACGATCGTCACATTCACGGCCGATTTGACGCGGCCCATAGAACTGGGTTCTTCCGACAATTGGGAAGTGGGGCTATGCGAATTCTCCTATCCTCCGAACAATGTGGGTACGTTTAAACCCACGATAATCGTGGGCGATAATATAGGCTTGATATATTGCGATTTGATATCGCCACAGTATGTGGGTGTAGCACTGGTCCGCTGTCTGAGAAGGTTTATTTATCCGTCAGTCTAGGGTCAACACGTGTTCGATAATGTTTACTATCTGCCCGTCGAGAAGCGGACGTTTAAAAATATAAGGATAGAGATCTTGAAAATGACGGGAAAACCGGCCGAATTCAAGAGTAGTAAGACGCCGACAAAGGTAGTGTTACATTTTCGGCGCGTTTCGGCATGGTAATATAAAATAGCCTCGTCACCATCCCTGCCGAACATTTTATGCTTACGGATCCCCTCGTGCGGTACTACCTTCATCAGACACGTCGCGGCAAGAACAACGGCATAGGACCAGTCCACGCGGCCCCGCTCTTCCTTCAGCGGGGCTACGGGATCAGCAGTTTTTTGGCACGGCTATGGCGCGCGGATAGACCGGTCTTCTGGAACGGTGCCAAGACCCTAGTGCGAAAGACGTTGCGCACCGGAGGCGATATCTTGACAGACATTGCCAGATCGCCGGACGAAAACCCTCGGGATATAGTGTCGCGTCACGTGAATGAGACGGCTCAAATTTGGTTTCATCCAAATGTACTACCAATACTGACGATGCCATTTTCTAATATTCAAAGTTGGCGCGTTATACCCTACGACAATGCCATGTGGTCTGGGCACGTGCAAAACTGTACTATAACATTACCCAGTGCATCTGGGCTACTCCCCAGATATATGACATGCCACTTTTTGGGGAAAATTAAATTTTTTGCATTATCATAGGGTCTATCGATCCAACTTTCGAAATTGTCGCGCATTCAAATTTTATTTCTTCCAATTTTACTACCAATACTGACTATGTCAACTTCATTACATTGAACGACCGGTCACGTGGTCTTGGCTTAACGTAGGGGTTACTACGTAGACCACCACACCAGACTATACGGCGGCACACGCGGGTCACGTGGCCGAGTCATGGGGTATTCCTTTAGCGTAGGGCGGCCACGGAGGGACAGCCATACCTGACTGGACGGCGGTTCCAAACCTGAAGGTGGACTCTTTCCTTCAATTCGAAACCAACTCATTTTTAATAATGTGGACTATGAACACCAATATTGCACTTAGACCACTTCTTGCACTAGTCCGCTCTTGCACTACATACAACTGGTCACGTGGTCTTCCTTTAGCGTAGGGGGCCACGGAGATTCCTCTCTACCAAACTGCACGGCGACTGCCACCCTGATGATGGACTCTTTCCTTCTAGTCGAAACACGCTCCCTTTTAATAATGTGGACTATAAGCGCCCGGTTACTACTGACGTATGCTGAACCACACGAATTCAGGCCACATCCTCACACACTATTCCTCCCAGATTCCTTTTAATATTATACACCCACTTACAATGAAGCCTTCCAAGCAGTCTTCTCACTTAAAATTTCGCGACGGAAAGTCATTAAGCATTTTTCGTCGCTCCTAGGCGTACAAAATGCCCACCCCAATCTCGATTTGAGAACTTCCAACTAATTACTTACACAAATAAGAGTAAAGAAGAAAACGATTTCAGGAGTTCGTTAAAATCTTTATATAGTTATATTAAGTGTTAGTATTCATGATATTTAAAACAGCTGTTTGATCTATAACATCCTCCCGCTATAGTACGACTTCAAACGTCAACTGTTTCGCGGTATACCTACTGCCCTCCGCGGTTAAACAAACAGGAAATAAGAACGCATAAAAATAATTATTTTTATATTACACCAATTTCTCCTTGTAACTAAACACTTTTTTTTTTGGGTGCGACTCGTTCTTTCTCTCGCATCCCTTGCAATATAACCACTCTTTTTAATTGTTCGTCTAATATGACATATCCTTGTAAAATATGCTTCAAACAAACAAACAAACCTCTCGCTATGAATGAAGACTGGTTTGTGAGGGAAAGGAAGATTTTTACGCTCATAAAGAAATGTTGTGTGATCACTGTCCGTGAGTTTGGATGCACGACTGCCGAAGGCGAGTTTTTTTTTAACTCTCTCGCTTTTATTTACAGACCTTACATTGTCCCACCCCCTGTATTCTCCTCCTGTCTGTTTCGGTTTTTTATGACCGTCATTTTAATGGAAAGAAGTTTCTGCTATCATATCGAGGAAGATTTAATACCGATTCTTCAGATTCAAGGGATCATGTAATGAAAAAAAAAATTCAATTTCGTCAAAATGTTCCAGTATAACAGCTATTTGTCAAACATAAATTCAATAGGGGGAATTCGCTTGGCAGCGGAGAATGTGCGGGAGAATAGTGCTCCTTCTCACAATGTAATTAAGAATTATTAACGATCAGTCTCCAAGACACAAAGGTCCGTACAAGATTATGGTGTGTTTTATTGCACTATAGTTTTACGTCGCCTTCCGTTCAGTGGGGTTACCAAAGACAGAATTATACCATGTGGCTGCAAACACAAGTATTAGCAGAAAAGTCGTCAGAGTACGTCAATTGACAATTGCAACAGATAAAGGGACGATAATAAATCACTCAATGAAGAGCTGTGAACACAAACAAGAACTCCAAGGAGAAGATTTCTTCAGAAGTAACACGTGATCAGCTACTCAAGTAACTCACAGCCCTAACAGTAACCGAAGGTTCCGATCAGTGTTTACAAGAGACTATCATGAGCCTGATAAATCCAATCCACTGTCTTAAAAAGCTAATATTCCTCCAATAAAAACGCTAATATACTCCCCTCTACGCCTCCATTGACGTCAGGTTTTACGACTAAAACTGTGTATGCATTCTTAACTCTCATGCGTGTCATAAGGTCTGCACATCTCTCATTGATTTGATCTTCGTAACAGGCTCGATGCTTGGTAACAGGTACAAATTATGACGCTCTCCTTCAAGCAGGTTTTCTCGTGCTACCTGTGACGTTTTTCCATTCTCAGTATTCTCCTCTATCACTCGCAATGTTCCTATGAAAATATAGCCTACCTATTTCTGATACAAATTCCTTAATAGCCTCCAGGAGGTGGGATGTGGGTATATGGACTGGATTGGGCTGGCCCAGGATAGGGACAGGTGGCGGACGCTTGTGAGTGCGGTAACGAACCTTCGGGTTCCGTGAAATGCGGGGAATTTCTTG